>Ga0208334_100096_pt1 | contig 45927 bp, 42 predicted proteins | sample DeeseametaMP0900_FD_184201 | JGI IMG/M metagenome (GOLD analysis project Ga0208334, IMG submission 184201) | Marine microbial communities from the Deep Indian Ocean - MP0900 (SPAdes) | ecosystem: Environmental > Aquatic > Marine > Oceanic | place: East of Durban, South Africa, South Indian Ocean...
CTGCGTGCCATAGACCAACCGCGAGAACATGTCGCGGCCCAGCCGGTCGGCCCCGAAGAGATAGAAGGGATCGCGGTTGCGCTCCGGCCCCAGCAGGTGGATGTCGGTGGGGATCAGGCCGAAAAGCTTGTACTCCCAACTGCGCTTGAAGAAGCTCAGGTAGATCTTCTTTTCCTCGTCGATCACGAAGGTCCGGCGCAGGGCCTCGGGTTCGATCTCGACCGAATAGCCGTAGACGTAAGGTCGGATCGACCAGCCATCCTCTGTGCGGTCGATGAAATGCAAAGCCTGCGGCGGGGCATAGGTGTAGCGCGCCTTGACGTCGCCGGGGTCGTTGGGGGCGACGAAACCGGCGAACACGGCGACGAAGACGAAAAGGCCCAATACCCAGAGGCTGATGACCGCGAGCCGGTGCTTGGAAAAGCGGCGGCGGATCAACTGCCATTGGCTCTCGGTGCCGTGGTTGGTGTCGATGCGGGGGTCGATTTCGCCCACCGGGGCCTCGGGCGTGTCGCTGACAGCGCCGATGCGGTCTTCGGGGGATTTTGCGGGGGTTACGGGGGTCATCAGTTGGCTCCCACCATGCCGAGCCGGATGCGCGGATCGATCCAGGCCAGCAGAAGATCGGAAATCAGGGTGCCGACCAGCGTCAGCAGCCCCATGAACATGATCAGCGCGCCGGCAAGGTACATGTCCTGGCTCAGCAGTGCGCGCAGCAGGATCGGCGACAGCGTCGGCAGGTTCAGCACGATGGCGGTCACGAAGGAGGACGAGATCACGGTGGGCAACACCCAGCCGATGGTCGAGACCAATGGGTTCATCGCCACCCGCACCGGGTAGCGCCAGATCAGCCGCCGCCTCGTCAGCCCCTTGGCGCGGGCGGTCAGCACGTAAGGCTTGTTCAGCTCGTCCAGCAGGTTGGCGCGCAGTACGCGGACCAGTTGCGCGGCGCCTGCGGTCGAGATCACGAGGATCGGCGCCCAGACGTGGCTCGCGAAGTCGAGGAAGCGGTCAAGCGACCAGCGGGCGTTCATGTACTCGGGCGAAAAGAGGCCCGTGATGGTCACGCCGAACCAGTTGTAGCAGATGTACATCAGCACCAGCGCGAAGAGGAAGTTGGGGATGGCGAGGCCGAGAAAGCCCAGGATCGTGGCGCAGTAATCTCCGATGGAGTACTGGTTCACCGCCGAATAGATGCCGATCGGGATCGACACGGCCCACATGACGACCACCGCGGTCAGTTCGACCGCCAGCGAAATGCCGATGCGTTGCGAGAAGATCTCGGACACGGGGGTCTGCATCTCGAAGCTGTAGCCGAAGTTGCCTTGCAGGATTTCCGACACCCAGGCCCAGTATTGCACCAGCACCGGCTGATCCAGCTTGTAGCGGTCGCGGAGCGCCAGGACCGTCTCCTGGTCGACATTCTCGCCTGCGGCTGAAAGGCTGGCGATGTAGGAGGTGACGAAGTCCCCCGGTGGCAACTGGATCACCACGAAGACGACGACCGACAGTGCGATCAGCGTCAGGAACATAGTCACCAGCCTGCGGGCCAAATAGGTCAACATTGCGCGTCCTCCCCAAAGCGCGTGAGTGGTCGGGCGCGAGGGTCACCCCGCGCCCGGAAGCGGCTTACTTCTTGAAGTAGAGCTGCGAGGTCTCCATCGGACCGGGCTGCGGGTAGACCCAGGTGTAGACCTGTTTCTCCGGCACGTTGCCCAGGTTCTCGTTGGCGACGATGTAGCCATCCGCCGGAAGAACCGTGCCCATCGCATAGAACTGCTCGGCCGCGATATCGAGGATTTCGCCGAAGATTGCTTTCTGCTCGTCTTTGTCGGGCGTCGCGATCAGTTCGAGATAGAGGTCCATCTGCTTTTGCACCTCTTCGGGCGGCGCCTCGGCCAAGGTGCTGCCGTTTGCCATAAAGTGCTGCGCCCATTTCTCGGCGAAAGCGGATTCGAGGCTGAACGGGAAGTAGTACCGCGGGTCGAGCAGCGCGTCGCTCATGCCGCCATCACCCCACCAGACATGCATATCATGGGTGTTGTTCTGGACCCGCTCGTAGACCAGGCTGCGCTCGGCGTTGCGGGCGTCGAGGTCGATGCCAATCTCCTTCCAGTGCTCCACGACAAGCTGCGCGATGTCGTTGAATTCGACCTGGTCGGAGGGCGAGAACAGCTGGATGCGGATCGGCTCGCCGTCATAACCCAGGCGGATGCCATCGCTGTTGCGCTCGGTCAGGCCGAGGCCGTCAAGCAATTCGTTGGCGCGGTCGGGATCGTACTCAGTGAACTGCTTGGCCAGCGTCTCGTCGTAGAACTGCGACGAGGGGCGCGGCGCGGCTTGATAAGGCTCGCCCTGGCCGGCAAAGACCACGTCGATGATCTCTTCGCGGTCCATCGCCAGCGACAGCGCGGCCCGGAAGTCCTTTTCGTTGTAGAGCTTGCGCTTTTCCGGGTCGTCATGGGTCAGGTTGAGCTGGAAGATCGCGTGGTTCATCCGCGCGTCGGTGGTGGGCTTCAGCGTGTAGCCGCCGCTCTCCTGCCCGTCGTAGATCACCGGCTTGTTGGTCACGGTGGCGAAGTGACGGTTGGAAAAGTCGATCTCGCCATTGACCACCTTGAGCACGATGTCCTCGACGTTCTCGGTCTGGACCATCTGCACCTTGTCGATATAGGGCAGCTGCTGGCCTTCGGTGTCGACCTTGAAGAAGTAGGGGTTGCGCTCCCACTCGATCAGCTGGTTCAGCCCGTCATAGGGCGTGATCTGACGCCATGCGAAAAGCAGTGGGCGGTCCTCGTCGACGAAATTGAAAAAGCAGCTTTGCTCCATCGCCTGGGTCCAGCTGTCGAAGCCTTCGGCCTTGGCATTGTCGGTCGCCGCGGGGTCGACGTCGGGGAAGTACTTGCCGCAATAGTGTTTTGCCGCGTTGACGATGAACTGGCCCTCGACCGAGGCCAGACGTTCAAGGAACAGACCGTTCGGCGCCGACAGCGTCATCTTGAAGGTCAGCGGATCGACCACCTCGCCGGTGATCTTGTCCCATTCAAAGCCCGAGGCCTTGCGCCCACCGTAGGCGGAACTCTTCATCACGTTGAGCGCGAAGAGCAGGTCTTCGGCCGTGAAGGGTTCGCCGTCGGACCACTTGTGGCCCTCGCGCAGATAGAAGGTGAATTCGGTTGCGTCGTCGTTGACCTCGAAACGTTCGGCCACGTTCGGCACGACCTTGGTCCATTCGTAGTCATAGGCGACCAGCGGCTGATAGCCCACGGTGCGGCGGATCCAGCCGGTGTCATAGGTGCCCTTGAGCGCCGAGCGCCAAGTGCCGCCATAAGTGCCCACGGATTCCAGCGGCGTGACGACCATCGGGTTCTCCGGCAGACGCTCGACCACGGGGGGCAGATCGCCCGCCTCGACGGCGGCTTGCAGGTCCGGCGCCTGGGTGTAGTCCTGCCCGAAGGCGGGCCCGGCCAGTGCCACCAGCGCGGCCAGAGATACTCCGGTGAATTTCGTTCTCAGCATTTGGGTCTCCTCCCTTGAGATGCGTTTATTTTGCGTCTGCCTGCTGGCGGCAGAGCGCCAGCAGGTGTTGGATGTCGTCGCGGAACTGGCTCTCTGCGTCGTCCCGCACGAATTCGAGAAATCCGGTGCGCGGATGCGGCCAGCGCGGCGCAGGCGTCCAGGCGTCGAAGAGCGCGCGCCAGTCGTCGATGCCTTCTTCGAGCGGACGGCGCTCTTGCCCGGCATGGGTCATGATCCAGTAAAAGACATGCAGATCGCCCAGGTGCGGCGTCAGCATGGCCAGTTCCTCCAGCCAGCGCTCCCTGCCCCGCCCCGGCACCGGCTGCCAGTAGGTGAAGAGGTTGTCGTGTTTCGCTTCCTCGAGCAGGGCCAGCGTGTCCCCGGCCTCTTCGGTCAGCGACTTGCGGTGGTATTCGACGCTGACGGTAACGCCGTGGTCTGCCGCCATGCGCGCTATTTTGTGCAACTCCCTGGCTGCACCGGCGAAAGCCGCCTCGCCCGCCTCGGCGCGTTTCGCCTCCCCGGCCCAGACCCGGATATTCGTGGCACCCAGTGCCCTGGCGGTGTCCAGCACCGGACCGAAGCTCTGCATCGCGTCCGGCGTACCGGCACGGACATATGAACCATAGGACGCAGGTGCGATGCCGCGCGCGCGGCAAAGATTGCCGATGCGGCGGGCGTGGTCCGCGTCGCCGGGCGGCACGTGCTTGTCGGCGCCCCATTCGATTGCTTCGATCCCGGCTTGCGCCGCCAGATCGACGACAGCTTCGGCATCGAGCGCGCGAAAGGTGACGGAGCAGAGACCGGGTCGGATCATGCCACGCGCTCCCAATCCGCCACGATCACCTCGTTCTGAAGTGGTTCGCCGCGTGTGAAACGCTCGATATCCTCGAGCACGAGCTCGGTCATGTCACAGACCTCGCATCCGAAGGACCCAGCGATATGCGGCGTCAGGGTCACGTTCGGCATGTCCCAAAGCGGCGACGTATCCGGCAGGGGTTCGGGGTCGGTCACGTCGAGCACCGCAAAGAGCCGGCCATCCGCCATCGCGGCCTCAAGCGCCTGCGCGTCGATAATCCGCCCCCGGGCGGTATTGATGAGCAGAGCGCCATCCCGCATCCGCGCGAATTCCGACGCGCCGAAGCTGCGTTCCGTCGTCGGCAGCAGCGGCTGGTGCAAGCTGACCACGTCGCTTTGGGTCAGAAGATCGTCCATCGACACCTTCCTGGCGCAGAATTCCGCCGCGGCCTCGGCACTCACGAAAGGATCGTGCAGCAGGACCGAGACCCGGTAGCGACGCAGATCCTCGGCCACCCGCCGCCCGATCCGCGACGCGCCGATGATGCCGACCACGCGCCCGGTATTGCCGACCGGCCCGGCGAGTGCGGTGCTGCGGGTCGCGATGCGGGAGCGTTGGCTTCGGTAAACCCGGCGCCATTCCTCCACGCGTTTCAGGTGCAGCAGGATATGCGCCAGCGTGAATTCCGCGACCGGGCGCGCATTGGCCTCGGCACCGCTGATGACCGTCAGGCCGGACGACGCGGCATCGCGGTCGAGGATGCCTTTCACCGTGCCCGCCAGGTGGGCCACGAGTTTCAGCCGCGGCATCCTGCGGCGCAATTCCGCGTCGATCGGACGGGATTTCCAGCCGGTCACAAGGATGTCGACATTGCTCAGGAGCGCCTCGGCGTCGCTGTCGTGAAGGTCGGCAATCGGCTCTGGATGCAACAGGTCCGTTGCGGCGCTCAGCCTTGCGAGATGCGCGTCACGACACGCGGTCGGAAAATGGATCTCGAATTCCGGCTGCGCCAGTTGAACCAACGATGAAAAGCGCATCCAAACCTCCCTGTGACAACACCTGTCGCAGTTAGGTTTGCATTTTTTGCACGTTCATGCAAGTTTTTCAGCATCAGTGCAATTTTATTGCAAAAATTTGCGCAACTAGGTCAAGGCATTGAATTCACTCTGGTAAGCCAAGTCGGCTACCGTCTCCGCCCGCTTGAGAATGACTTGCGTCTGAATTTGTTGCGTCGGCCTGTCCGCTTCGGCGCTTGCCGTGCACAAAAGCCGAATCGCTTCCCGGCCGAGAAATTCCCAGTCCACGGCCAGTGTACTGAGCAGCGGCGACGAAAATTCCGCTAGCGGCAGGCCATTGAACCCGAGCAGGGATACTTCGTGCGGGACATCGATTCCACGCATCCGCAGTTCCTGCATGACCGTGAGCGCGACGATATCGGCAGAGCAGAAAACCGCGGTGTAGGGGAATTCGGACTCGCTCAGGATCTGCTTCAAGGCGACTTGTGCGGCCTGTTCGGTCACGTTGCCGATTTCCACGAAATCGCAGTCCACCCCGTCCAGATCGGCCTGGTCGATGGCGTCGAGAAACCCCTGGGTGCGCGCCGCCAGGGTCAGCCGTCGCCGTGTCCCCAGTTGAAGGATACGGCGGTGGCCCATGTCGAGGAAATGCTGCGCTGCCAGCCACCCGCCCTGGTAGTTGTTCGGCGCCACCTGGTCATGCGTCATCGACGGATCGAGACCGTTGACCAGAACAGCGGAATTGCCGGTTTCACGCAAATTTCTCAATAGATTGGGCGATGGGTCGACACCCGCAAACAGAACCCCCGTTTCCGCGCCTCCAAGGATGCGTTCGGGGATCTCGCCATCTTCGCCCAGCAACGCCAGTTCGACACGCAGACCGTATTGACGCGCCGCTTTCTGGATGCCGGTCATGACGAAATGATAAATCGATCCCGAGCCGGAGTTCAGGTCGACCTGCTTGAGAAACAGCAAGGCGCGCTGCATCCGGTGGGTCACCGCGTCGGCGCCGTCGTTCGGCAATGTGATCGGCGTGCCGAGATCGGCCGCGGCGCGCAATACCTTCTGCGTCGTCGCGGGGCTGATGCCCGGCGCGCCGGACAAGACCCGGGACACCGTCGAAACCGACACGCCGACCGCCCGTGCGATATCTTCCTGCCTGACCTTCGATTGGCGCATCTGCTTACTCCCGCCCGTTCATTTTACTGGGCGAAAATACAAATGCCCTCCCTGTTCTTGACCGAACGGGAGGGCAATGCAAGTTTTTTGCACGTTTTTGCGCTACCCCTAGATGGACGAAAGCGCTTTCACCATGGCCGCGAGCACATCGTCAGCAGGTTTCTTCCACCAATTGTCGGCCGAGAAGATCTCGACCTCGACCAATCCATCGAAGCCTTCGGCCTCCACCATCCGGCGGAAGGCCGGGATGTCGATGACTCCCTCGCCCATCATGCCGCGGTCGGTGAGCATGTCCTGCGTCGCGTTCATCCAGTCGCAGACGTGGAAGGCGTGGATGCGCTTCTTGCCCGCGCGCTTGATCTGGGCGGCGATTTCCGGGTCCCACCAGATGTGATAGACATCAAGTGCCACGCCGATGCCGTCACCCAGCTTGTCGCAAATGTCCAGCGCCTGCCCCGTGGTGTTCACGCAAGCGCGGTCAGCGGCGTACATCGGGTGCAGCGGTTCGATACCGACATTCACGCCAACGGTGCGGGCGTAGTCGAGCGTTTTCGCCAGCCCCTCGGTGACAATCTCGCGCGCCGCGACGATATCCCTGGAGCCTTCGGGCAGACCGCCGACAACCATGACGAGGGTTTCCGCCCCGATGGCCGCGGCCTCGTCGACCGCGCGCTTGTTGTCGTCGATCACGTTCTGCGTCAGCGCGCCCTCGGCGGTGTACCACCCGCCCCGGCAGAGCCCGGACACACCCAGCCCCGCCTTGCGGATCAGAGACGCCGCGCGGTCCACGCCACATTCCTGCAACTTGTCGCGCCAAGGGGAAATCCCGCCGATGCCGTGGCGTTTACAACCCTCGATGCACTCCTCGAGCGTCCATTGCTTCGACACGGTGGCGGTGTTGAGCGACAGGTCCGCGGCCGTCAGAGTTCTCATGCCCAGACCCCTCGTGCCTGGAACACCGGCGTCGCGCGGCGCACGACCTCGTCGGGGTCGGCGAAGAGTTGTGCGGCGTTCGCCAGCCGGATCGCCTCGGCCAGGTGCAGGGTGGAGCGGGCGCTTTCCTGGCCGCCGACCATCGTGAAGTGATCCTGGTGGCCCATCAGGTAGGCCAGGAACACCACCCCGGTCTTGTAGAACCGCGTCGGTGCCTTGAAGAGATGGCGGCCCAGCGGCACGGTCGGGTCGAAGACCTCGTGGTATTTCGCTTTATCGCCCTCGGCCAGTGCATTGAGCGCACGGCAGGCGGCGCCGGCAATCGGATCGAAAATGCCCAAGAGCGCGTGTGAATACCCCTGGTCGTCACCCTTGATCAGATCGGGGTAGTTGAAGTCGTCGCCGGTGTACATCAGCACACCCTCTGGCAGGCGGCGGCGCATGGCGATTTCCTTTTCCGCCGAAAGCAGCGAGACCTTGATGCCGTCGATTTTGTCGGCGTTGTCGGCGATCACCGACAGGCAGGTCTCCATCGCCGCCATGTGGTCGGTATCGCCCCAGTAGCCCGCCAGAGCCGGGTCGAACATCTCGCCCAGCCAGTGCAGGATCGCGGGTTGCTTCAGCCCCGACAGTACGCGGCCATAGATGCGGGCGTAATCCTCCGGGCCCTTCGCCGCCTGCACCAGGGCGCGGCTGGCCATCAGAATCACGCGGGAGCCGGTGGCCTCCACCGCCTCGCACTGCATCTCGTAGGCGGCGATCACGTCGTCGAGGGTGACCTCCGGCCCGGGGGCCAGATGGTCGGTCCCTGCCCCGCTGGCAATCAGCGCGCCCTCGGGCGAGGCGTCCATGCTGCGCTGAATGAGTTCCAGCGAGGTCTTCCAGTCGAGCCCCATGCCACGCTGTGCGGTGTCCATTGCCTCGGCCACGCCAAGCCCCAGCGACCAGAGATGCTGGCGAAAGGCGATCGTGCGGTCCCAGTCGACGGCGACGCCGTCACCAGGATCGACCTCAGCCCGAGGATCGGCCACCACGTGGGCCGCTGCATAGGCGATGCGGGTCCAACCGCCGCCCGGTGCGGGGACCGGGCCTGCGGTGATCTCAAACGGGGCGGTGCCGCCGCCTGCAGTGGGAAGGATCAGTTGTGCCATGTCCGCCCCCTCAGATGTCCAGCGCAGGCACGTCGAGCCAGCAGCGTTTTTCGGAGCTTTCGTAGCCGAGCTCGGCCAATTGCACGCCCTTGGCGCCCTCTTCCAGGGTGTAGGACCATGGCGCATCCTCGACCACGTGGCGCAGGAACTCTTCCCATTGCACCTTGAAGCCGTTGTCGAAATCCTTGTTGTCAGGCACTTCGACCCAATCGTCGAAGAAGTTCATCGTCTGCTTCTGGTCCGGATTCCAGACCGGCTTGGGCGTGTTGACCCGCGCTTGGGAATAGCAGGTGTGCAGCCCCGCCACGGCGCTGCCGTGGGTGCCGTCGATGTGGAAGGTCACCAGGTCGTCGCGGCGCACCCGGGTGCACCAGGAACTGTTGAGCTGGGCGATGATGTCGCCTTCGAGCTCGAACGTCGCATAGGCGGCGTCGTCGGCAGTGGCGTCGTACCGCTCGCCGTTCTCGTCCCAGCGCTCGGGGATATGCGTGACGGCAGTGCAGTTCACCGCCTTGACGGGTGCCACCACATTGTCCAGCACGTAGCGCCAGTGGCACAGCATGTCCGACACCATGCCGCCGCCGTCCTGCTTGCGATAGTTCCAGGAAGGGCGCTGCGCCTCCATCCAGTCGCCTTCGAAGACCCAGTAGCCGAACTCGCCACGCACGCTCAGGATCTTTCCGAAAAACCCGCTGTCACGCAAGCGTTTGAGCTTCAACAGCCCAGGCAGGTCCAGCTTGTCGTGGACGATGCCGTTCTTCACACCCTTTTCCTTGGCGTGTTTGGCAATGGCGATGGCCTCTTCCAGACCCTCCGAGACCGGCTTCTCGGAATACACATGCTTGCCGGCGTCGATTGCCTTGCGCAACAGGCCAGGGCGCATCTGAGTGCTGGCGGCGTCGAAGAAGATGGTGTCGTCGGGATTGGCCAGCGCCGCATCGAGATCGGTGGTATACCGCTCGACGCCGTGTTTGGCGGCCAGTTCGGCGATCTTCTTCTCGTTGCGGCCCACGATGATCACATCCGGAACAAGCCGGTCGCCGTTCTTCAGCAGCATGCCGCCTTCGTCGCGGATGGCCAGGACCGAGCGGATTAGGTGCTGGTTCATCCCCATGCGCCCGGTGACGCCGTGCATGATGATGCCGATGCGTTGTGTGGTCATTTGCTTGCTTCCTTCTTCTTGGCGTCATTCGGGCGCGCGCGGCGCTTGGGTGCCGTTGATCTGCACGGGCGAAGACAGGAAACCGCGATGCCGTTCATGTATCCTCCCGCAAACTACCGGTTGGCAGTCTATAAGCTACTAACTAGTAGGTTATGAATACCGAGTCAAGGATCGAAGCTTGCGACACCGTGTTTTTCGGGTCTGCCGGAATGAAATCTGTGCTGACAGGATGGCCTAGGGCGTGACGAGACTGGATTGCAACTTGTGGGGGTTCTGGCCTGGAGCTGCCGTTTGGCGCTCCGCAATCCCGGACTTGATCCGGGACCTCCTCGGCCTGCTTGATATGAGGCCCCGGATCAAGTCCGGGGCTGCGTTGGAGTCAGGATCAAGGACAACTCCAGGCCAGCAACCGTCACTCCACTCGAGCCGTTTTCATCCGGACCTAGCCAGCGTCCACCTCGGCCCGCCGCAGGTAACCCACGATCATGTCCGCGGCCTTGTCGGCATGGTCGGTCAACCAGTCTTCCGAGATCGGCGCGCGGAATACCACACTGAGCGTGTGCATGTTGGAGATCGGAAACCAACAGACCGAGGCGATGAAGATATAGAGCTCCACCGGGTCGATAGAGGACCGGAACTGGCCGGACGCGTTTCCGCGCCGAAGGATTTCCTCGACCCGGCGCAGCAGGACCGACTGGATCTCGGTGGCGTCGTCGAGCGTCCGGACGGTTTCGCCCCCCATCAGGTTCTCGGTGTTCAGCATCCGGATGAACCACGGATTGTTCCAGAAGTGGTTCATGGTGAAATGCACCAGCGCGCGCACAGCCTCTTCCGGCTCCAGCGTATCAAGCTCCAGCGTCATCTCGCCCTGGCGGATCTGCACATAGGCTTCGCGGAGTGCCGCGGCATAAACCGCGTCCTTGTCGCCGAAATAGTCATAGATCATCGGCTTGCTGACACCGGCCCGCGCGGCGATCCGGTCGACGCGGGCGCCGGAATGGCCAACCTCGCTGAACTCCTCCAGGGCGGCGTGAAGAATGGCAGCCCGGGTCACTTCCGGGTTGCGCTTTCGGTCCTTGCGGATCGGGGTAACTTGCTTGGCCATGCGCCCTCTTGATGGTCGTGCGATCCCCGCCCCGGGGTGCCCTCCTCTCTAACAGCCGAAACCGGGACGGGCCAGAGAGCCGATCTCGACGCGCCCACCGGCGATGCGGAGCGCAACCCCGTTGTCGTCCTGCGTCAGGATATCGTTATGGCGCTCCAGCAGGATGGCGCGCTCTTCATCAGGCGCGCCCTGCATACCACCGGCGAAATGGTGACCGTTGCGTTCGACGTCCCGCACGCCGCAGGCCGACATCATCGCCGCGTCCTGAAGCCAGCAAATGCCGGGCTGGCAGGTCAGGTCCTCGCCTGACAGAATGGCCCCCGCCCCTTCGGCGCGCGCCTTGTTGATCAGCGCCCGCAGCACGCCCTTGCAACTCTTGATCGAAGTGCCGGACCAGCCGAGGGCCAGGGCACGGGCAAATGCGTCTTCGCTGTCGTCGCTTTCGTCAATGATCAGCGGCAGCGGAGCCTCGACCGGCGCGGTCAGGGCGATCTCGCGCGGGAAGGGTTGCTCCACGAAACGGACAGCCGAGAGGAAACGTGTCAGCGTGGCATCCTTGGAAAGCGCGCCCAGGAAGGCACCGAAGTCCCCGGGCGCATATTGCTCGTTGGCGTCCAGCGTCACCGCATAGTCGCCGCCCATGTCAAGCAGCCCGGCAATGTCGCGCAGGCGGCGGTGGTCGGCATCCGGGTCGCCCTTGAGCTTGATCTTGAAGGCCGAAACACCGATGTCCTCAATCACTTCGTCCAGCGACACCGGCCGCCCGTCATCAGGGGCCTCGGCCCCCACATCGCCCCGCCGAAGAGGCGCGTCGAAGCCGACGGTGTGACGCAGAACCAGCGCTTTCGGTGCGGAGATCGCGGCCAGCGACCCGGACAGGTCCGTAGGTGACAGATCGTCGGGGCAGCCGCTGACCAGCCCGAAGACATCATCACGCGCCGCCTTCCAGAAAGGTAATTGCAGCGCTGTACAGATCGCATCGATCACCGCCATTTCGACCAGCGCGGGTCCGAAACACCGCGCCAGTGGTGGGGTGCTCGGCAAAGCCCGGTCCAATCCTGAACGCAAGGCGCGCGTCACCTCCAGCGCGGTGCCGCGCAGGCCCGGGGCCTCGGCCACCGCATTGTCCACGACGTTGCGCAACTCGTCGATCGTGTCGGCATTGCTCATCTCCGCGCTCTTGTTGAACCAGCGCGGCACCATGAGCTGCGCCGACCGGCCCGTGACCCGAGTGCCGTTCACCTCGATCTCGACGCGGGCATGCGCCTCGGCGGTTTCGCGGACCTCGGTGCTGCCGAACTGGAACGGCAGCCTCATGGTCACGGGACGTTCCGACCAGGAGGCCGAGAGGATCGTGAGCGTTGTCATGCACAGGCCCTTTCACAAGCACGCAATGTGGCAATTCCGGTGGCGGCGGTGACGCGCGCGTCGATCAGGGTGCGGAATGGCTCGACGCCTACGGGTCGGTTCCAGCCGCTGTTGACCAGCGCGGCGACGATCTCCGGAAACGGGTCATCTCCCATCCCCGGCGCCCCGCGATTGGTGTCGTTGGCGTGGATGTGACCGATCAAGCCGGTCGGCACCCATTCGCGGATCAACCCGGCCACCGGCGGCTCGGTCTGGCCCGCGGCGCTGATGTCGATCATGGTCTTGAAGGCCGGACTGCCGATGGCCCGGGCCAGCGCCACCCCCTGTGCGACGGTGTTGATGGTATTGTCTTCGGCGCGCGACAGCGGCTCGATGCAATAGATCACGCCGTTCTGTTCTGCCGCCTCTGCCACCGGCGCGAAAAAGGCGGCCAGATGGGAGATAAGCGCGCCATCGTCCATCCCTTCCGGGCGCAGCCGTTGCTTCGGCGAGCCGTGGATCAGGACCTCGCCGCCGAGTGCCGCGCAGAGCCCCACCAGCTTGACGAGAACGTCCTGCGCCCTGCCCTGCCGCGCCGGATCGGTGATCGAGAGGTCCGGATAACCGCTGAGCAACCAGTGCAGGCCGGTAACGCGGAGGCCCTCGGCCTCGATCACGGCGCGTAGGTCGGCGATCTCCTGCGCGCTCAGGTCGTGCGGCGCAGCACCCAGCGTCGCAGGCGCCAGTTCCAGCCCGCAATACCCCAGCGCGGCGGCAATCCGCGCCTGTTCGGCCAAAGACCAGCCTTCATCGGCCAGCAACTCGTTGCACAAGGTAAACTCAAGCATTCAGACGCGCTCCTATCCAGCGGAACGGCGCCAGCGCAATGCGCCGCACCACGGGCAGGTTCATCGCGATGGACAGCACGATCAGCGCCACGAAGGCCGCCGAGACAGGGCGCGTGAAGAACGGCGCCAACTCGCCATCGCTCAGCGTCAGGCCGCGACGCAGGCTCTTGTCCAGCAGGTCGCCCAGGATGATCCCCAGCACCAGCGGTGCCATGGGGTACTTCATCTGTCGCAGGACAAACCCCACCAGTCCGAAGAACACCATGATCCAGATGTCGAAGATCCTTTGGCTCAGGGCGAATGTGCCGATGACGCAGAGCACGAAGACCACCGGCATCAGGTAGCTGTAGGGCACGCGCAGCACCTGGACGAAGGCCTTGGTCAGGGTCAGGCCATAGAACGCCATGAAGAGCGTCGCGATCAGTACCATGGCACTGATGAGGCCGACGAAATGCGGCTGTTCGATCATGATCAGCGGTCCCGGGCGGATGCCGTGAATGAAGAGCGCCGCGATCAGAACCGCCGATGAGGCCGAACCGGGCACCGCCAGCGTGATCGCCGGGATCAGCGATCCGGGAACCACGGCGGAATTGCCGGTCTCCGCGGCGATCAGCCCCTCATGGCTGCCGTGGCCGAACTTTTCCTTTTCCTTCGAGGTCTTGCGCGCGGCGGCATAACTGGCCCAGGCGCCGATATCTTCGCCCACGCCGGGAATGATGCCGACGATGGTGCCGATCAGCCCCGAACGCGCGATGGTGAACTTGTAGCGCCAGAGGTCGGCGAGGTCGGGGATCGTCCGGTCGCTCTTGTCCTTCTTGACCGCCAACTCGCCCGCGCGGTTCCACATCGCCGTCAGCACCTCGGCAAAGCCGAAAGCCCCGACCATCGCTGGGATCAGCGCGATGCCGGCATTCAGGTCTTGCAGCCCGAGGTTGAAGCGCACATGCGCGTGGATGCCTTCAGAACCGATCATCGCGACGGCCAGCCCGAGCAGACCCGCGATATAGCCCTTGAGCGGCGTGGTGTCGGCGGTCAGCTGGCCGGAAATCAGGATGCCGAAGACCGCGAGCCAGAAGAACTCGAAACTGCCGAAGTTCAGCGCCGCCTCGGCCAGCGGCGGCGCGATCAGCACCAGCATGAGGACACCGGCCAGCGTGCCCAATGCGGACCCGGCGGTGGCCAGCCCCATCGCATATCCCGCCCGCCCCTGCTTGGCCAAAGGATAGCCATCCAGCGAGGTTGCCGCGCTGGCCGGGGTGCCGGGGATGTTAAGCAGGATCGCGCTGCGCGACCCGCCATAGATCGCGCCCACATACATGCAGATCAGCACGAAGATTGCGGAGGTCGAATCCAGCGAATAGGTCAGCGTGGTCATCAGCGCCACGCCCATGGTCGCGGTCAGCCCCGGCAAGGATCCCACGACGATCCCCAGCAGCGTCGCCCATGCCGCGTGAAACAGCATCATCGGCGTTAGCAACGTGCCCAGCCCGGTGATCAGATCGGCCAGACCGCTCATGGCAACCGCACCAGAAAGAGTTTCTCGAACAAGAGCGACGAGCCCAGCGCCACCCCGAAACCCAGGGCCAACGCCCCGGCGAGCGACATGACCTGTACGCGCCGCGCGCCCTCAAGCGGGAAGGAAAAGACCAGGGTAAAGCAGGTGGTAAAGACGAAGGTGGCCCAGAAATACGGCAGCCAGCCGACAAGCCCCAGCGCATAGAATGTGCAGATCACCGTCGTGATCCCCAGCCGCGCCCAGGACCCGCCCGAAAGCACCAGCTCCGCATTGCGTTCTTGGGCCTTGTAGGACGACCAGAAGAGAAGCGCCGCACAAAGCGCCAGCAGCACGCCGAGGATCATCGGCACGAGGCCGGGGATCGAGGCCGGGTGGATTTGTCTGATCTCCAGCCGGTCCATCGTGTAACCGCCCGCCAGCAGCGCCAGACCGAGCAGGAACAAGAGGATAGCCGTAAGGCGGTCCGCCAGGGCCATGTGCATGGTGTCACCTGTTTGTTTGAAGAAGTGCCAAAAACGATCCGGGCGAAGCCGCAAGGCGCCGCCCGGATCGTGCCCTCACTCCGCGGGGCACTCGATGCCGATCTGGGAAGGATCGACGACCGCCTCGCCGCGGGTCACGCGGGCGCAGGCCTCAGCCACCACGACCGGCATTGCCTTTTCGAGTGCACCGTCGCCATAGCTCGGGGCAAAGACCGCGCCACGATCGGTGGCATAGGACTTGAGCGCCTCGCTGTTCATGACGTGATCCTGCCAGACCTGGTCAACGGTGTCATAGACCTCTTGCGGCGCACCCACGGGGATGAAGACCCCGAAGTAATCCGCCGCCACGTGGAAATCCGGCATGAAGTCGGTGATCGGCGGCACCGGGTCGATGCCCTCGACCTCGAGCGCGGTATCCGACAGCACGGTCAGCGCGCGCAAACGTCCGGCGCGGATCATCTCGGTCTGTTCCACCGCAAGCTGGGTGGTCACCTGAACCTCGCCGGAAGCCGCCGCGATCACCGCCGGGTTCCCCCCGTCGTAGGTGATCATCCGCGCACCGGACAAATCGCCCTCGGCACTTTCCTTGATCGCCGCCAGCGCCATGCCGCCCGAGGAGTTTACCCCCGCGGTGCCGACCGTGACCGATCCGCTCTGCATGGCTTCCAGCAGTTCCGGGAAGGTCTGATAAGGCGCATCGGCATTGACGCTGACCACCGGCACGTTCGCGACGTGCAGGTAGATGTGATAGTCCTCGATCGAGGTGTTCTCGATCAGCCCGGTCACCGAATAGGTGGCATTGTTGGCGATGGCATTCGCGGTCCAGGTATAACCGTCGCGCGGTGCGTCCAGCGCAGCCTTGGTGCCGGTGGAACCGGACGCGCCCGGCTGGTTGACCACCACGACCTCAGTCCCCAATGCCTCTTCCAGGATTGGCGCAACGACGCGGGTGACCTGATCGGTCGATCCGCCCGCCGACCACGGCACGATGATGTTGATCGGGCGGTCCGGTTTCCAGCTGTAATCCTGTGCGGTAAGCGGTGCGGCAAACGCCGCGGCTGCAGCGGCAATGGCAATCCTTGAAAGGGCTGACATGGTATCTCCTCCGTTATCTACCATATAGTAGGTTATGGAGCAAAAACCCGCCTGTCAAACGTTTTGGTGAAACCTGTTTTTCATCTTTGTGTCAGGCCGGTAGCCGCGCAGTGTGGCGGTTCGCCCCCGCAGGAACACACCTGAACAACCCCTCGGCGGAGCCGCCGGGGGGTCTTGATTTGCGCAAGATTCTGCCGCCGTTCCGACCGCGGCAGGGGGCTGTCAGCGATCCGAGACCGAGGCCTGATAAGTGTCGAGATCCGAGATCAGTGCAGTTCCCGCAGGGGCATCGTGCCGGGCGCAGAATTCGGCCCATACCGCGCCAAAGGGCAGGTCCTTGAACTCTTCGGTCAGCATGAATCGGGTGGTGAAATCCAGGCCCTCTTCCGCCTCGCGCAGCCGGTCCAGCGGCAGAAGCAGCGCCCGCAACAGGGCCTTTTGCATGTTGCGGGTGCCGATCACCCAGGCGGCGGTGCGGCTGATCGTGGCGTCGAAGAAATCCAGCCCGATATGGGTGCGGCCCAGCAGATCTGTGGTAACCAACTCATTAGCCATGGCCTGGATATCGTCGTTCAACAGGATCACGTGGTCGCTGTCCCAGCGCATCGGGCGCGAGACATGCAGCAGGATCTCGTCCAGCGACAGTGCGCAGGCCGAAAGTTTGTCGGCGATGTTCTCAGTGGGGTGAAAATGCCCCATGTCGAGGCAAAGCAGCGTGCCCTTGCGTATCGCATAGCCCATGTAGAATTCGTGGCTGCCCACCGTGCAGGCCTCGACCCCGATGCCGAAGAGCTTGCTTTCCACCGCGTCGAGCATCTGGGCGCGATCCTGCTCAGGTGCCAGCATTTCGTCGAGCGAGCCTTCCAGTCGTCGCCGCGCTATCATCCGGTCGACGGGTGTGTCCTTGTAGCCGTCCGGCACCCAGATGTTGTTGACGCAAGGCGAACCCAGTTCGGCCCCCATCTTCGCGGCAATGTCGCGCGAACGGCGCCCATGCTCGACCCAGAAGTCGCGGATGCCCTTGTCGGGATGCGACAGCGTCAGGTTGTCGTCGGCCTTTTCATGGGCAAAGAACGTCGGGTTGAAATCCAGTCCAACTCCCGCCCCCTTGGCCCAGTCGACCCAGGGCGCAAAGTGCTTGTACTCGATCTCATCCCGGTCCGGCGTCTCGTCGGTGTCGAGATACATGGCGTGCAGGTTCAACCGGTGCGATCCGGGGATCATCGAATAGGCAAAGTCCAGATCGGCGCGCAATTCGTCCGGTGTACGGGCGCGACCGGGGTAGTTGCCGGTGGCCTGAATACCGCCGCCGGACGTACCGGTCTGTTTCTCGAACCCGACCACGTCATCGCCTTGCCAGCAATGCATCGAGATCGGGATGGTTTTCAGCCGGTCGAGCGCGGCCTCGGCATCGACACCCCAGTCGGCAAACTGCGCCTTTGCGCTATCGTAAGTACTCATTGTTTTTCCTCCCAAGGCCGCACTCAGCGCGTGAACGCCTGAACGTTTCCGGCGTCCACGTTCAGGATGTTGCCGGTGGATTTCGCCGACAGGTCCGAAGCCAGGAAATAGGCTGCTTCGGCGATATCCTCGGGCAGGACCGAGCGCTTCAGCATCGAGCGCTGGCGGTACATCTCCTCCAGCCCCTCCTTGTCGGTGCCATAGGTGCCCGCGCGTTGCTCCAGCCAATCGCCCTCCCAGATTTTCGAGCCGCGCAGCACCGCGTCGGGATTGACCACGTTGACCCGGATACCGGCCTCGGCACCCTCCAGCGCCAGGCAGCGGGCGAGGTGGATCTCCGACGCCTTGGCGGTACAGTAAGCGCTGGCGTTGGGGCTCGCGGCCAAACCGTTCTTCGAGGCGACAAACACGATGGCGCCGCCCATGTCCTGAACCCGCATCAGCTTGAAGGCCTCACGGCTGACGAGGAAATAGCCGGTCGACAGGATGTCCATGTTCTTGTTCCACAGCGCCAGCGAGGTCTCTTCGACGGGCGCGGAGGAGGCAATGCCGGCGTTGGACACAAGGATATCGACCCCTCCGAACTCCACCGCCACTTCGGCATAGGCTCGGGCCACGGCGGTCTCTTCGGTGACATTCATGTTGACGGTGCGCACCACGTCTGCGCCGAAGCGCTGGGTGAGGTTTTGGGATGTCGCCGCCAAGGCCTCGTCGTTGATGTCGGCCAGCATTACGCAGGCACCTTCGCGCAAGTACCGTTCGGCCGTGGCCGCGCCGATGCCGCCCGCGCCGCCGGTGACAAGCGCCACCCGGCCAGCGAGTGATTTTGGCTTCGGCATGCGTTGCAGCTTGGCCTCTTCCAGCAGCCAGTACTCGATGTCGAAGGCCTCCTGCTCCGGCAAGCCGGTGTATTCGCTGACCGAGGATGCCCCGCGCATCACGTTGATGGCGTTGACGTAGAATTCGCCCGAGATCCGCGCCGTCGCCTTGTCCTTGGCGAATGTGATCATGCCGACGCCGGGCACCAGGTAGACCACCGCATTGGGGTCGCGCAGCGCCGGGGAATTGTCGTGCTTGCAGCGTTCGTAATAGGCCTTGTAGTCCTCGCGGTAGGCGGCGATCTGGTCGCTCAGACCGTCAAGCACCTCGCCGATATTGCCTTTGGCGGGGTCGAAATTCACCACCAGCGGGCGGATTTTCGTGCGCAGGAAGTGGTCCGGGCAAGAGGTGCCGAGCGCGGCCAGCGGCTCCATGTCCCTGGCGTTGACAAATTCCAGCACAGCATCCGAGTCGTTGAAATGGCCGACCATGTGCTGGTTGCCCGAGACAAATCCGCGAATGGCGGGCATCAGCCGTGCCGCGACGGCGCGGCGCTCTTCCTCCGGCAGGCTCTGGTGTTGGGCACCGCCGAAAGCCGCGACGCCTTCGGTCTTCTCACCCAGCCACTTGGTGGCGGTATTGATCACCTCGATGGTCTTGTCGTAGCAGGCCTTCGCTGTGTCACCCCAGGTGAACAGCCCGTGACTTTCCAGCACGACGCCATCGGCCTCCGGGTTCTCTTCGCAGAATTTGCCCAGCCAGAGGCCCAGCTCGTAGCCCGGTTTCTTCCACGGCAGCCAGCCGATGGTGTCGCCGAAGATCTCCTGCGTCAGCTCCTTCGAATTCTTCGAGGCGGCAATGGCGATGATCGCGTCGGCATGCACGTGATCGACGTGCTTGCGGGGGACGTAAGCGTGCAGCGGCGTGTCGATGGAAGCCGCCCGCGGGTTCAGCTTGAAGGTGCAATGCGGCAGGTAGCCGACCATCTCGTCCTCGAACTCCACCCCACGATAGAGCCCCTTCAGCGCCTCCAGCTTCTCCATGTAGAGCGTGGCGAAACCGTCCATCTTGATCGAGCCGATATCGCCGCCCGATCCCTTGACCCAAAGTACCTCGACCTCGTCACCGGTGAGCGGATCGATCTCCATTACCTTGGCCGAGGTATTGCCACCGCCATAATTGGTCACGCGCTTGTCGGCGCCAAGGATGTTCGAGCGATAAAGCAACAGTTCCGACTCGGTTTTTCCGGCTGCCTCGGCCTCATCCCAGCGGTTTTCAAGTAGCTGAGTATCAACGGTTTTCAGCATGGTGTCCTCCCATATGGCGCGGCGCGCCCTTGCATCATCACTTGGCGCAAAGACTGACGTCGCGGGGCCTGGTTGTCAATCATAAACGATCATCTTCAGTCATTTTGCAGTACAGCATGATCGTTTTTGAGTATTTATGATTGACAGTGAAGATGATTCCCGACAATGTTTCGAAACCAAGGGAGGACGACATGCACGAAACGGAACGCCACAGGATCATCTTGTCAGCGGTTCAGGACCGGCCGATGGTGACCGTCGCGGACCTGTGCGACCTGACCGAAGCCTCCGAGGCCACGATCCGCCGCGACATCGCAGCACTTCACATGCAGAAGAAGCTGCGCCGGGTGCGGGGCGGGGCCGAGGCCATCAGCCCGCCGCAATTCGTGGGTCTTGCCGGGCGGCCGTTTTCGGTCAACCAGACCATGCAGGGAAAGCAGAAACAGGCGATTGCCCGGGCGGCCGTCGACCTCTGCCAGGACGGCGACTCGATCATCATTAACGGCGGCACCACGACGTTTCAGATGGTGCATCCGCTGGCCACCCGCCGCTGCCAGGTCTTTACCAACTCTTTCCCAATTGCCGAACACCTGCTCAAGCATTCCAAGAACACCATCATGCTCTCGGGCGGCGCGATCTACCGCGAACAGAACATCATTCTCAGCCCCTTCGACAACGACGTGACCCGCAATTTCTATGCCAAGCGCATGTTCATGGGGGCGCAAGGCTTGGGGCCCATCGGGCTGATGGAGGCAGACCCGCTGCTCATTCAGGCCGAACAGAAGCTGATCGGACAGGCCGACGAGCTTGTTGTGTTGGTCGACAGCACGAAATTCGAAAACCGCTCCAGCCTGGTGCTTTGCCCGCTGGCCCGGATCGACACGGTGATCACCGACGAAGGCATCACCGACAAGGCCGCCGCCATGCTGGAGGCCGCCGACGTGAAACTGATCGTCGCGCAATCGGGCGCGGCGCAGGAAGAGGAAGAAGCGGCCTCGTAGACCGCCTCGACAATCGTTTCCAAGGGAGGATACCAACATGAAACGACGCAACTTTACCAAGCTCGCCATCGGCCTCAGCCTCGGCGCCAGCCTCATGGGCACATCCGCCATGGCGCAGGACAACATGCGCATCGCGCTGGTGGTCAAGGCGCTCGGCATCGGCTTCTTCGAGGCCGCGCACAAGGGCGCCGAGGAAGCTGCCGCCGAACTGGGCAACGTGGAAATCATCTATACCGGTCCGACCGACACCACCGCCGAAGGCCAGATCGAGGTGATCAATTCGCTGATCGCCCAAGGCGTCGACGCGATTGCCGTCTCGGCTAATGACACCGATGCGCTGGTGCCGACGCTGAAGAAGGCGCAGCAACGCGGCATCACCGTGATCTCGTGGGACTCGGGCGTCGCCGAAGAGGGCCGCCAAGTGCACCTCAACCCCTCGTCCAATGCGCTGATCGGCAACATGATCATCAAGCTCGCCGCCGATCACCTGCCCGATGGCGGCCAGGTCGCTCTGCTTTCGGCCACCACCACCTCGACCAACCAGAACATCTGGATCGAGGAAATGACCAAGGTGATGGGCAACTACCCGGGCATCGAGGTGGTCTCGACCGTCTACGGCGACGACTTGGCCGACAAATCGTATCGCGAAGCCCAAGGCCTCATGCAATCCTACCCCGACCTTGACGCGATCATCGCGCCGACCTCCGTGGGCATCGTGGCCGCCGCGCAGGCGGTAGAAGACGCCGGCAAGATCGGCGAGGTCAACGTGACCGGCCTGGGCCTGCCGTCCGAGATGGCCGGGGCCATCGAATCTGGCGCGTCAAAGAGCTTTGCGATCTGGAACCCGATCGACCTGGGGTACTCGGCTACGATGATCGCGCATGCGCTGGCCTCGGGCGATGCGACGGCAGAGCCGGGCGCGGAGATCTCCATCGGCCGCATGGGCACGATCACGCTGGACGAGACGAACTCTGCCGCGATGGCCGATCCGTTTGTCTACGACAGCTCGAACATCGACGAGTTCAAGTCGATCTTCTGAGTTTCGCCGCGCGCCTCGCGCGTGGACAGGCCGGGGGCTTTGCCCCCGGACCCCCAAAGGACTTTCAAACAGAAGAAGGGCTGATCTCATGTTGATGCAGGCCGAGACCGATACGCGCGCAGACGCGGCGCAGGATCCCGTGCTGGCGCTGGACGGGATCACTAAGACCTTTCCGGGCGTCAAGGCGCTGGACAGGGTGTCGCTGCGGCTGTTTCCCGGGCAGGTCACCGCACTGATCGGTGAAAACGGCGCAGGCAAATCGACCGTGGTGAAGACCCTGACCGGGATCTACCAGCCCGATGGCGGCGATATCCTTGTCGATGGCACAGCCACCCGCTTTCCCACAGCACAGGATGCTGCGGATGCCGGGATCACCGCGATCCACCAGGAAACCGTACTGTTCGACGAGTTGTCGGTGGCCGAGAACATCTTCCTCGGGCACGCGCCGCGCGGACGGTTCGGGCTGATTGACTGGGCGACGATGGAGGCCAAGGCGGTCGAGATCCTGCGCGGCATCGGGGCAGAGATCGACCCGGCGCACAAGCTGCGCGACCTCGGCATTGCCAACAAGCACCTCGTGGCGATTGCCCGCGCGCTTTCCATCGATGCGCGGGTCGTGATCATGGATGAGCCCACGGCGGCGCTGTCGCACAAGGAGATCCATGAACTCTACGAGCTGGTCGAGAAACTGAAGGCGCAGGGCAAGGCGATCCTTTTCATCAGCCACAAGTTCGACGAGATTTTCCGCATCGCCGACCGCTATACCGTGTTCCGCGATGGCCAGTACATCGGCGACGGCAAGATTGCCGATGTGACCGAGGCCGACCTGGTCAAGATGATGGTCGGGCGCGACGTGAGCCAGATTTTTCCGACCCGCGACGCCACACCCGGCGATGAGGTGCTGCGTGTCGAGGGCATGAGCCATCCGACCGAGTTCGCCGACATCGGGTTTACCCTGAAGCGGGGCGAGATCCTCGGGTTCTACGGGCTTGTGGGCGCCGGGCGCTCCGAGTTCATGCAGGCGCTGTTCGGCATAACCGCGCCCTCCGCCGGCACCGTGACAATTGACGGCGCGGTCGAGAGTATCCGCTCGCCTGCGGACGCCGTGGACGCCGGTATCGTCTATGTGCCCGAGGACCGCGGCAAGCAAGGGGCGATCACCGCCCTGCCGATCTTCCAGAACGTCACCTTGCCCTCGCTCGGGCGCACTTCCAAAAAGAGCTTCATCCGGCTGGCCGAAGAGTTCCGTCTGGCGCGGGAGTACACCGAACGGCTCGATCTGCGGGCGGCCTCGCTGGATACCGACGTGGGCAATCTGTCGGGCGGCAACCAGCAGAAGGTGGTAATTGCCAAGTGGCTTGCCACGCAACCCAAGGTCATCATCCTCGATGAGCCGACCAAGGGCATCGACATCGGATCGAAAGCGGCGGTGCATGAGTTCATGGCGGAGTTGGCCGCGGCCGGCCTCGCCGTCATCATGGTCAGCTCGGAAATCCCGGAAGTCCTCGGCATGTCGGACCGCGTGATCGTGATGCGCGAAGGCCGCATGGTCGCGGAACTGGCCGGTGGTGAACTGACCCCGGAAACGCTTGTCCGCCACGCGGCGGGGATATGAGGACGCCATGTTGCAACGATTGATAACCTCGCGCGAGGCGCTGCTCCTTGGGGCCATCGCGGTCCTGCTGGCGCTGATCGCCACCCGCTTTCCGGGTTACGTGGCGCCGTCGAATCTGGCGGACGTGTTCAATGACACCTCGCCGCTGATCCTCCTGGCCATTGGCCAGATGATCGTGATCCTGACCAAGTGCATCGACCTCTCGGTGGCAGCCAACCTGGCGCTGACCGGCATGGTCGTGTCGATGATCAACGTGGCCTTACCCGGCTTGCCGGTGGCGGTGATCCTCGTGGTGGCCGTGACGCTCGGCGCGGTGATGGGCATGTTCAATGGCATCCTGGTGTGGAAGCTCGACATTCCGCCCATCGTCGTGACGCTGGGCACCATGACCATCTTTCGCGGCATCATCTTCCTGATTTCCGACGGCAAATGGGTGAACAGCCACGAGATGTCGCCGTCCTTCAAGGCTTTCCCACGCGCCGAATTCCTCGGCCTGCCGATGCTGAGCTGGACAGCGATCCTCGCGGTGATCCTGTTCACCGTGGTGATGTCGCGCACGACGCTGGGCCGGGCGGCCTATGCCGTGGGCGGCAACCCGCATGCGGCCACCTATACCGGGATCGATGTGGGGCGGACGCAGTTCTGGGCCTTCACCATCTCCGGCGCGCTGGCGGGGCTCACGGGATACCTCTGGGTCTCGCGCTACGCCGTGGCCTATGTCGATATTGCTGGCGGGTTCGAGCTGGACGTCGTCGCAGCCTGCGTCATCGGCGGCATTTCCATCGCCGGTGGTATCGGCTCGGTCGGCGGGGCGCTGCTGGGCGCACTCTTCCTCGGCGTGATCAAGAACGCCCTGCCGGTGATCAACGTCTCGCCCTTCTGGCAACTGGCGATTTCGGGCGGAGCAATCATCATCGCGGTGGCAGTTAACGCACGGGCCTCGCAAACCAAAGGCCGGATCATCCTCAAATCGGCGGAGCATGCGACATGACCGAGACAACCCGTTTCATCCCCGACCGGCTGCAATCGCCGCTACAGAAACGCCTGAAGAGCTGGGAGTCGCTGCTTCTGCTGGTGGCCATCTCAATATTCGTCGCCAATAGCTTTGCCTCGCCCTATTTCCTCAACGCCTGGAACCTGAGCGACGCCACCTTCAATTTCACCGAAAAGGCGATGATCGCCTTTGCCATGGCGCTCCTGATCATCTCGGGCGAAATCGACCTCTCGGTCGCCTCGATCATCGCGCTGGCCTCCACGGCGATGGGCGCGGCGGTGCAGATGGGGGTCGGGACGCCGGTGCTGATCCTTGTGGGCCTTGGCACGGGCGTGCTCTGCGGGGCCTTCAACGGCGTGCTGGTGACGCGGCTGGGGCTGCCCTCAATCGTCGTGACCATCGGTACCATGAGCCTTTTTCGCGGCATTTCCTACATCGTGCTGGGTGACCAGGCGTTCCGCGGCTACCCAGCAGATTTTGCCTTCTTCGGGCAGGGTTACGTCTTCTGGGTGATCACCTTCGAGCTGGTTCTATTTGCGGTGATCGCGGTGATCTATGGCGTGATCCTGCACATGACCAACTTCGGCCGCACGGTTTATGCCATCGGCAACAACCCGACAGGCGCGCTGTTTTCCGGCATCCGGGTGGCGCGGGTGAAGTTCGTCCTGTTCCTGCTGACCGGGCTGATGTCCGGGGTCGCGGCGATCTGCCTGACCTCGCGGCTCGGCTCGACACGGCCCTCCATCGCCACAGGCTGGGAGTTGGAGGTCGTGACGATGGTGGTCCTCGGCGGGGTCAATATCCTCGGCGGCTCCGGCTCGATCCCCGGCGTGGTGATTGCGGCCTTCGTGATGGGGATGGTGACCTTCGGACTGGGCCTCTTGAACGTGCCGGGCATCGTCATGTCGATCGTGATCGGCGCGCTGTTGATCGGGGTGATCGCCCTGCCGCGGCTCTGGAAGATGTGGCAGGCGCGGTGATGGAGAAATACGCCTTCAGGATGCGCCTCAATCCGGGCTGCGAAGCGGAATATCGCAAGCGACACGACGCGATCTGGCCCGAGCTGGTAGCCCTGCTGAAAGAGGCCGGGGTGTCGGACTATTCGATCCACCTCGACCGGGAGACGGGGCTGCTGTTCGGTGTGCTCTGGCGGACGGAGGATCACGGGATGGATGCGCTGCCCCAGACCGAGATCATGCAGAAATGGTGGGCGCACATGGCCGACATCATGGAGACACACCCCGATAACGAACCGGTGGCGGTGCCGCTGGAATGCGTCTTTCACATGCCATGACCCACGTCGCCGTCATCGACATCGGCAAGACCAATGCCAAGCTGGCGCTGGTCGACCGCACCGACCTGTCCGAGATCGCCGTCATCACCCGCCCCAACAGGGTGCTCCCCGGCCCGCCCTATCCACACTTCGACGTGGACGGGCATTGGGACTTCCTGCTCGACGGCCTCGCCCGGTTCCACCGCGAGCACGGCATCGACGCGATCTCGATCACCACCCATGGCGCCTGCGCCGCGCTGCTTGATGAGGAAGGCGGGCTCGCCGCGCCGATCCTTGATTACGAATTCCACGGCCCCGACGAGACGACGGCCGACTACTATGCTCTCCGTCCGCCGTTCGAGGAGACAGGCTCACCCCGGCTCGCGGGCGGGCTGAACATCGGCGCGCAGCTCTTTTGGCAGTTCGCCACCGACCCGGGACTGAAGGAACGCACCAAGACCATCGTGACCTATCCGCAATACTGGGGCTTTCGCCTGACCGGCGTGGCGGCCACGGACGTGACATCGCTGGGCTGTCACACCGACCTCTGGAACCCGCACGAAGCACGCTTCTCGCCGCTGGTCGATGACCTCGGCATCGCCGGAAAGTTGGCCCCGGCGCGAAGTTCCAAAGAAGTTTTGGGACCTGTCCTGCCAGAGATCGCCGCACGCACCGGGCTGGGGCCGGACACGCCCGTCATCTGCGGCATCCACGACAGCAACGCCTCGCTCCTGCCGCATATAATGGCCAATGAGGCCCCGTTCTCGGTGGTGTCCAGCGGCACCTGGACCATTGCCATGTCCATTGGCGGCCGGCCTGTGCCTCTGGAACCGGAAAAGGACGTGCTGATCAACGTCGCCGCAAATGGTGCGGCGGTCCCTTCGGCCCGCTTCATGGGTGGTCGTGAACACGACCTCGCCACCGGCGGCCCCTACCCCGAGGCCACCGATGCACAGATGTCCGCGGTTCTTGACGCCGGTGTGATGCTCTTGCCCGCCGTGGTGCCCGAAACCGGGCCGTACCGTGGATGCAAATCCCGTTGGATCGGTTCCGAACCCAATGCCGGGAGCGCGGAGCGCGGGGCGGCCGTGGCCTTCTATCTTGCGCTGGTGACCCGACGCTGCCTTGAGTTGATCGGACACCGCGGCAAGATCATCGTCGAAGGGCCCTTTGCCGGAAACCGCGCCTATCTCCTGATGCTCTCGGCCGCGACCGATTGCCAGGTTGTGCCGATCGCCAGCGCCACGGGCACAAGCCAGGGCGCGGCCCTGCTCGTGAGCGGAAAAGATTTCAAGTCGACCCCTTCTTCCGCCCAAGCCATCACTCCCGTCCGGGATACACGACGCCTGAAAGAATATGCGGCGGTTTGGCATTGCCGATGCACTTGACGCATATCGCCAACTTCCGGCTCTTCGACACATGAACCGTCGCCGGGGAGCGCCGGAAGTAGGCAGAAACCATCATGCGTCCCACGCCACGTCAAAGGTCTTGACCAGGCCCTGGATTTGAGCGGCGTCCAGGACCCGAGGTGACATGCCGCGGGTCAACATCGCCAGCCTTGCGGTATCCTCAAGTTCTTCGATGGCGTTGCAGGCGGCCTCGACATCCTTGCCCGCGACCACCGGTCCGTGATTGGCCAGCATCACCGCACTGCGCTTTCCCGCCAGCCCACGCACCGCCGCGCCCATCCCGGGATCGCCGGGCATGAAGTACGGCAGAAGCTTAACCCGCCCCAGTTTCATGATGCCATAAGGCGTGAGCGGCGGCAGGAAGTTGTCGCCATCGACGTCCGTCATCATCGAGAGCGCCACCGAATGGCAGGAATGCAGATGCACCACCGCACCGGTGCTTGCGCGAGTGTCGTAAAAGGCGCTGTGCAGCGGCAATTCCTTGGTCGGCTTGTCGCCGCCGATCAGCCGGCCCTCGCCATCAAAGCGGCTGAGCCGCCCGGGATCGAGCCGCCCGAAACTGGTGCCGGTGGGGCTGACCAGCAACCCGCCGTCCGAAGTGCGCGCCGAAATATTGCCCGTGCTGCCGCCGGTCAACCCGCGATCAAAGAGCGATTTTGCCAGATCGCAGACCTGCTCTCGAAGTCGGGTTTCGGCGGTCATGCCTGGGCCAGCCGGCTCTGTGCGTCCGAGAAGAAGCCTTCGGTGCCGAAGTTGCCCGATTTCAGCGCCAGGGCGATCTGACGGCCACCTGAGGTGCAGAAGGTCCAGGGCACACCGGGGGCGATTTCGGGGCCGATGTTCAACCGAGCGACCTCCAGCGCCTGGGTCACCGCGCCGGAGGTTTCACCCCCGGCGGCGATGATCCGGCAGGCCCCGGCATCGCGCGCCGCGACGGCACAAGTAGCAAGTGTGTCTTCCACCAGGCGCCCCGCCCGGGCCACGCCCAGCCGCTCCTGCGCCCAAGCGACGCTGGCGGGCTCAGCGGTGGCATAGAGGATCGGCGCCTTGGCCAGGTCCTGCCGGGCCAGCCAGTCCAGGGCCGGTCCTGCGCCGGTCTCGGCCAGCTCAAGCGGATCGAGGCGACATGCCGGGTGCCCCTGTCGGAGGTAGGCGGCGACTTGCGCCTGTGTCATGGCCGAGCAACTGCCCGACAGCACCACGGCGCCCGCGTCCAGACGGGGCGGCGCGGCGGCCGTAGCATCCGGCGCGAGCCACTCTTCCGCGATGTAGAGCGCCGGAAGCGGTGCGGCGAGGGCGCTGCCGCCGGTCATCAACGGGATGTCGCGGCAGGCGGAGGCGATGGAGTCGAGATCGGACATGGCCACGGCATCGACGACCGCATGGGTGATGCCCTGTTCCTGCAACCGGCCAAGCGCCTGGCGCACGGCCTCGGCCCCGTCTGCCACGCAGAGCCGGTCGACAAGGCCGACCGGCCTTGTGACCTGGGGTGCCAGCAGGCGCATCAGGTTGCTGTCGCGCATCGGGGTCAGCGGATGGTCCTTCATCGGGCTCTCGGCCAGCGGTTGGCGACCGACGAAGAGATTGCCCATGTAGACGGTGCGCCCGTTCTCGGGGAAGGCGGGGCAATAGATCGTCTGGTCCGTGTCCAGGTCTGCCATCAGAGCCTCGGCTACCGGGCCGATGTTGCCTTGGGGCGTGCTGTCGAAGGTCGAGCAGTATTTCCAGAAAAACCTTTGAGCGCCGGCCTTGCGGAGCCAGTTCAGGGCGGCCCGCGCCTCGGCCACCGCCTCCTTCACCGGCGCGGTGCGAGACTTCAGGGCGATGACCTCGAACGGTGCAGTCTGTGCCGGATGCGTGTCGGGCACACCTATCCGGAGAGAGACCGGCACACCGCTACGGGCCAGCAGGCCCGCCAGATCGGTCGCTCCGGTGAAATCGTCGGCGATACAGCCAAGTATGGTGGTCATGCGATCAGGTCCTGAGATTGGTCATGCGGGGACGAAACTGTTTTCGACCGCTCGGCAGCAGGCCAAAGGGTTCTCGACCAGCGCATAATGTCCGAGCTGTTGCAGGGGCACCAGGCGACCCAGAGGTGCAGATTGTGCCGCCGCCTCGGCCAATGCGACCGGTGCGGTTGTGTCCTGCGTTCCGGTAAGAAGCCGGACAGGCAAAGTGGTCCGCGACAACGCATCGAGCGCGCCCGGTCGGCCCAGCGCCAGCTCGGTTTGAGCGGCGATGTTTTCCGCGGTTTCATCGGCCATGTCGAGGATCAGCCTTCGCGCCCGGTCCGGATCCGGCCCGGCAAGCTTCGGCAGCCGCGAAGCCAGTGCCCCCGCACCGCCCAGTCGGCCGACATCCCCGGCAAGGTCCAGCCGCCCGCCGCGTTTCTCCGGGGGGTCCGGGAACGGGTTGAGCCCGAACAGCAAGTAGGCGGCGGCGGGCAGCCGATCCGCAAGTTGCGCCGCAACGATGGCGCCAAGGGAAAACCCGCAAACCACCGCACCGTACACGCAGGCCGCGGTCAGTTCGGGTTCGTAGTCGTCCACGCACGGATGGCGCATGGCGACGGTATGTCGGTTTCCCTCGGGCACACCCATGCACCCGAGGAAACCGTCAAAGACGCGTCCCGAACAAAGCGTTCCGGGAAGCAGCACCCAGGGGCGCCGCTCCGTCAGCTTAATAGCCATGAGACGTCTGTGCCTCGGGCCGTGCCCCGGTGGCGTCCGTGGCAAGCAGGCTCACAGCCGCCGCCAGGCTGCGGGTCAGGTGGCCAAAGTCGTTGCCCGGTGTCACCAGCGCGCACCCCTGATCGCGGCGGGCACGGGCATCCTCGGCGTCCGAGCAGAAGATGCCCACGGGGACGCCATGCCGCCGCGCGTGCTCCAGCACCTTGGCGATGGCCGCCTCGGACTTGGGGCGAGACGAGCCGACATGACCTTCGAGAGAGAACGCAAGATCGTTCGGCCCGAGATAGATCATGTCGATGCCGTCGACTGCCAGGATCTCGTCGATGCGGTCGACCGCTTCGGCGGTCTCGATCATCGGGATCGCCATCACCGTCTGGTTGGCCTGCGCCACGTAGTCACCGCCACCGTACAGCAGCCCGCGCGACGGGCCGAAACTGCGGATGCCAAAGGGCGGATATCGGCAAGCGGCTACCAGTGAGGCGGCATCCTCGGGGGTCGAGATCATCGGGCAGATGATCCCGTAGGCCCCGGCATCGAGCAGGTGCATGATCTTCGCAGGATCGAGCGAGGGCACCCGGACCAGCGGGACCGCCGGCGTTGCCGAGATCGCCTGCAACATGTGCAGCGCCTCCTGGAAACCCAGCATGCCGTGTTGCAGATCAACCGTGACCGAATGGACGCCGGAATGCCCGGCGCCTTCGGCGGAATAACTCGACCCGATTGAGAGCCAGGCGTTCACCACCGTCTCGCCCGCGGCGATCCTGTCCTTGATGATATTGCTGCGCATCATCCTGCCCGCTTGTAATCGGGCAGCAGCGCCGCCTTGGCAACGTAGCCACCCGCATCAAGTGCCTGACCTGCACTGCGCGCCGCACTGATCACCTCCTCGGCAAAGACCGGCCGTTTACGGTGATCGCCCGAGACAACCATAAGCGCCTCAGCAGCGGCATCGCCCTCGGCCGCGATGGACCGGACGACCCCGGCAGGGACGGAATAGGTGTCACGCTCGGAGAGAACGACGCTCACGTCGGCCGCGTCGTTGAAGGTCATGCGGATCTGCCCGGACCGGACGATCAGCACCATCTTGTCGTCCAGAGTGAAGGGGCTGACACGCATCCCGGCGCCGAGGCCCAGCCACTCCACCGAGAAGCCGTGCGGATTGGTGATCGGCGCGGCATGGTCGCGGTTCTGGGTCAGGCCGAAGCCGATGACCGGCGCGATCTCGGCCCCGCAGCCGGGCAGTTCCGCGTCGACGAATGCGGGCCGGAAATCCCGGTCGCCCTCAGTCACCACGCGGCGGCGCATCTCTTCCATCGTGACCTCGCGGAGCTGGGCCACCTCCTCGTCGGGCATTGGCGCGATGCGCCCCTCCTCGCCCGGCACTTCGTCGCCCTTCGAGGCGTCAATCAAGGTATTGTCGTTGGAGATGTAGAGGCCATAGTCCGCCGCCTCGCGGATGATCTCGGGGTGGAAGATCACGCCGCCGGTGTTGTCGCCCCCCAGCGCGGTGAACAGCCAGCCGTCATCCGGCCCGGTGTTGGTGAACCCTCGGAAGATCCAGGTCGGCACCGAGAGGATGTCGCCTTCGCGTCCGACAAATTCATTTTCGCCGTTCGGCCCCCAGCGGAAAGTCCATTCGCCCTTCTGGACGATGAAAACTTCGGCCGTGAAATGGACATGCAGGTTGTTGGTGATGCCGTTGGGCATGGCCGCGGCGCCGATGTTGAAGCCGTGCGGTTCCGGCAAGTTGACGACCTGCTCGTCAGAGGAAGTCACGCCGGGACCGATGATGGAGTAGTTTTCCTTCAGGTGCGAACCGGGCTTCTTGCAGTCGATGAAGGCGACGGTGCAGGAGACATAATCGTCCCGCTTGACGTGGCGGGCGTCCGCGTCGGTCTGGGAGAGTCTGGTCATATCGGTATCCTTCTCGTTCGGTCAGGCGTCGAGGCGCTGGCCGGTTTTCTTGTCAAACAGGTGAATGCGTGCGCCTGGCTTGGGGGCGAGCGCACAAGGCGCGTCGATCGGAGCTTCGAAATCCGCCGGGCCGCGGGCGCAGATCGAAGTGGCGCCGTTGCGCAAGGTGACCAGCGTCGAGTCGCCGGTCAGCTCCAGCGCGTAGAGCTTTCCCGAGATCGGCGCGTCGCCGTCGCGGGTGAGTTGCACATCCTCGGGCCGGATACCCATCACCACGTCGCCGCGGTCCGGCTCGGCCACCGGCAGTGAGACGCCTTGTGCCTCGAAGTTGCCGCCGGTGATCCGGCCTTCGACCAGGTTCATCGAGGGTGAACCGATGAAGCCCGCGACAAACAGATCTGCAGGTTCCGAGTAAATCTTCTTGGGCGTGTCGAGCTGCACGATCCGCCCTTCCTTCATCACCGCCACGCGGCTGGCCAAGGTCATCGCCTCCATCTGGTCGTGGGTGACATAGACGGTGGTGACCCCCAACTCGTGATGCAGGTGCTTCAGTTCCGCCCGCATCGTCACCCGCAGCTTGGCGTCGAGGTTCGACAGGGGTTCGTCCATCAGGAAGATCTTCGGCGTGCGCACGATGGCACGCGCCAGCGCCACCCGCTGCCGCTGGCCGCCCGAGAGCTCGGACGGTCGGCGTTTCAGCAGCGCCTGCAGTTCGACCTTTTCGGCGGTCTCCTGCACCCGCGTCTCGCGCGCCTTGCGATCCATGCCGCGCAGCTTGAGCGGATAGCCGATGTTCTCGCCCACCGTCATATGCGGGTAGAGCCCGTAATTCTGGAACACCATGGCGATGTCACGGTCCTTGGGCGGTTTGTCATTTGCCCGCTCGCCCGCGATCATAAGGTCGCCAGAAGTTATCTCCTCAAGCCCCGCAATCATGCGCATCGTCGTGGTCTTGCCGCAGCCCGAGGGGCCGAGCAGGACAAGGAACTCGCCCTCCTCGATGGTCAGGCTCTGTTTCGGTACGGCGAGGAACGCGCCGTAGCGTTTCTCGACATCGACAAGCTGTACTTCGGCCATCTCGGGGCCCCCTTACTTTACTGCGCCGGCGGTCATGCCGCGCGTGAAATGTTTCTGGATTAGCAGCGCCATGATGAAGATCGGCACGGTGATCATGACCCCGGCGGCGCTCATCAGCTCCCATAGGTCGCCACGCTCGGTGCGGAAAGAGACCAGCCCGACCGGCAAGGTGACGGCATCGCGGCGCGTCAGGATCAGCGCGAACAGGAACTCGTTCCAGGTCAGGATGAAGCAGAAGATCGAGGAGGTGAGGATCCCCGGCGCCGCCATCGGCAACACGATGTCCTTGATGACCCGCAGACGCGACGCACCGTCGATCATCGCCGCCTCCTCGCTGTCGGTCGGGATGGCGTCGATGAACCCCTTGATCATCCAGATCACGAAGGGCGTCACGATGGCCAGGTTAACCACGATCAGCGCCACCCGCGTATCCAGAAGCCCGAGCGAACGGAACATCAGGAAGAAGGGCAGAACGATCACTACCGCCGGGATGAACTGGGTCGACAGGATCAGGAAGAACAGGAACTTCCGCCCCTTCACCCGGAACCGCGAGAAGGAATAGGCCGCCAGTGACGCGCAGGGCACCGCGATCAGCACCGTGACAGTGGCCACGATCACCGAGTTCAGCACCATGTCACCTAGGTTCCAAGGGTCCGAGAAGACGGTGGCAAAGTTCGCCAGCGTCGGGCTGAAGTCGAGCGACAGGGAATAGGCGTCGCGGGGGCGCTTGAAGGCGGTCAGGAACATCCAAGCGATGGGGAAGAGGACGATGGTGGAGATGAGAAGCAGCAGCGCGCGCTCGACCCACCAGAGGACAGATTTGCTCATGCCGTGGCCATCTTTCTTTCGCTGAGCAGCATCCGGACGTACCAGATCGAGATCAGCATCATGATTGCGGTAAGGATCCAGGCCAGTGCCGAGGCATAGCCCATGTCGTACCATTTGAAACCGACGTTGAAGATGAAGAAGGCCAGCGTCTCGGTCGAGGTGCCGGGCCCGCCTCCGGTCAGCGTTACCACCTGGTCGAACATCTTCAGCGCAAATATCGTCTTGAGCACGGCGATCACCAGCAGCACGCCCTTCATCTGCGGCAGCACGATGCCAAAGATGATCCGCAGGCTGGAGGCACCGTCGATGCGGGCGGCCTCCTCCGTCTCACGCGGCACCGAGGCAAGTCCGCCGAGGCACATGAAGGTCATGTAGGGCGCCCAGTGCCAGACATCGGTCAGCACGAGAATCGCCATCGCAAGGTCGGGGCTGGCCAGCCAGGGTGTGCCTTCGAGCGCCGGAAACACCGCACCGAGGCCCTTGGCGATAACGCCGAATTCGGGGTTGAACATGAAGCGGTAGCTGACACCAATCAGCGCCGGGCTCATGGCGAAGGGCAGGATCAGGATCACGCGCGTAAAGGTGTGCATCCGACCCTTGCGCCGCAGCAGCAACGCCAGCGACATGGCGATCACCAGGGTCAGGATCACGCTGGTCACCACGAAGATCGTGGTCACCCAGAGCGAGTTCTGGAAACCCGGCTCGGTAAAGGCATATCCGAAGTTATCGAGCCCGACGAAGTCGCCGGGGCGGCGTTGCTTGGTCAGGTCCCATTCGCGGAACGACGTGACCAGCGAATAGGCAAGCGGGTAGAGCGTTGTCGCCAGCACGATCAGGAATGCCGGAACGAGCAGCAGATATGACAAGGACTTGTCCTGCATGACGCACCTTTTTCTTGAAAGGGAAAGGTGACGCGCCCGGGGAGCGGGGGCGCGTCTTGGGCCGGAGATCAGCGGATGCGCTTGATTTCCTCGGCCGCGTGGTTCAGCGCCGCGGCGGTGTCGCTCTCTTCGCCACTGGCAAGGCTGGAAATCGCGGTTTCGAGGATTTCCGAGATCCGCGGCCAGTTGTCGCCGAAGTCCATGCCCTCGGCCGCGGCCAGCGCATCCGCGGCGGCGGAATGCATCCCGCCCCAACGCGCGTTGACCTCGTCGTCGCGCAGGTTGGAGAAATGCACCGCGACCACCTCGCTCAGGTTCTCATCAAGCAGCACCTCGCGCTCCAGCGCCGGATCGGTTAACCAGCCCAGGTATTCGGCCGCCGCGGCCTTGTTGTCGGCGCCTTCGGTCACGGCAAAGATCCAGGTGTTGGTAAAGGTGGTCTTGTCGGCGTCGCCCACCGACGGCAACGAGGTAAAGCCGATCTGGTCGGCGGTCAGCTTGGATTGCTCGGGATCGGACAGCTGCGAGCGCACCCACCACCAGACCGGCAGCATGGCGGAATTACCCTGCTTGAAGCTGTTGACCGCATCCTGCTCGACAAAGGTGGCCGAGCCAGCGGGCGCGATCTTTTCCTCGGTCAGCAGACTGACATACTGCTCGGTGGCGGCAATGCCCGCCTCGGAATTGAAGGCCGGTTCGCCGTTTTTATCGAACAGGTCGCCGCCGTGCCCCCAGAGAAGGTTGATCCAGACCATCAGGTTCTGGCCGTTCAGCTTGCCATAGGGCAGCGCGATGCCTGCGGCGTCGGTCTTTTCCTGGATCGCCTTGGCCGCCGCCACGACTTCGTCCCAGGTCGAAGGCGCTTCGACACCTGCCTGCTCGAGCAGATCCTTCCGATAGAATAGGAGCTGAACGTGGCCGCGTACCGGCAGCCCCACAAGTTCGCCGTTCACGCGCCCGTGGCGCAGGTGCGCTGCCGGGAAATCTTCCAAGTCGACGCTCTGTCCGGCGATCTCTTCATCGATCGGTTGCACCAACATCTGCAGCGAGGGCACCCATTGGTCCATAATCGAGACCACATCGTAATCGCCGCCTGCGACCATCTCGGTGGTCAACGCTTCCTTCATGTTCGGGAAGGGCACGTAGTCATAGATCACGTCGATGCCGGTGGCCTCCTCGAATTCTGCAAGCCGCGCTTCATGGGCCTCGAACTGGCTGGATTTGACAGCCAGCACATGCACGGTTTCGCCATCATAGGGCTTACCCTCTGTGGCCTCCCAGGCGCTGACGCCCGTACCTACAAGCGCCGCGGTAATGGCAAGCGCGCTGGTGAGATGTTTCATGTAATCCTCCCTCTGAAACTGCAGCGACACTACAAATCGCTCCATTTTCTGTCAATATTATTATTGATAATTTTATCGTTGATGAGACCGGCGGCTTTGGTTAGGCTTTCCTCGTGACCACAACCAGGGCCGCCCTTTATGCCTACTTCACTGCAGATTGAGCTGGAAAACGACATTATCTTCGGGGTTTACCCGCCAGGCACACGGATCACCGAGGACAGCGTCATGGAAAGCTACGGCGCCAAGCGCCATGCCGTGCGGCACGCCTTCACCGAACTGGAAAATCAGGGATTGCTGGTTCATCGGCCACGACGGGGCGTAGAAGTCGTGGACTTCACCCCAGAGGAGGTCGACGCGCTCTATGACCTCCGCATCTTGCTTGAGGCGGCGGCAGCGCGGCGGACGCCCCTGCCCGCCCCCGTCGAGACGACAGAGGAACTGGAGAAGATCGCCAACCGCCATGCCGCCGCGGTGGAGGGAGGCCGGTTTCGCGAGGTCTACGAGTTGAACCAAAAGTTCCATGAGCTTCAGTACAGCTGCTGCTCCAACCCGCGGCTCGCCGAGCTGATCGCGAGACATGCCCGCATGGCGCAACCAATCCGAGTGGTGAAATACGACGACATGGATCACATGGCGACGATCATCGCCCAGCACTTCGATATCATTGCCGCACTACGTGGCACCTCAACTGAGGCCTACGAAAGCAGTGTTCGCGCGCATCTGCCCGCTTCAGCTGAGGCGTATCGCAGCTTGTATGAGCGGAGATTTGCAGGCCGGCGGATCGCACGAGGATAGACAACGCGTGGGTGTTGTCACGTAAACTCGGCGTCGGTTGTTGGTGTGCCGACATCAGCGTAATCGAAGCGCATGACCCAACCCTCAATCAGCTACAAACGCCACCGCTTCCCGCTCGAGATCATTGCTAATGCCGTCTGGCTGTATGTCCGTTTCAATCTGAGCCTGCGCGAGGTCGAGGAGATGATGCTGGAACGAGGCATCGACGTTTCCTACGAAACGGTCCGCCGCTGGACCCGCAAGTTCGGGTCGCTGATTGCGCGCAACTTACGCCGCCGACAGGCCCGCCCCAGCGATGTCTGGCATCTGGATGAAGTCGTAGTGAAGATCGCGGGCCGGTCATTCTGGCTCTGGCGTGCCGTCGATCAGGACGGTGTCGTCTTGGATGAAATCCTCCAGCCTCGGCGGGACAAGCGCGCGGCAAAGCGGCTCTTGGTCAGGCTGATGAAACGCTGGAGCTTCGTGCCCAGACGGATCATCACCGACAAGCTCCGCTCCTAAGGCGCAGCGAAGCGGGATGTCGCCCCCGGCCTTGATCACTGGTCCCACAAGGGGCTCAATAACCGCGCCGAGAACAGCCATTTGCCGTTCCGAAAGCGAGAGCGCGTGATGCAGAGCTATCGCTCACCCGGCGGTCTGCTACTCTTCGTGTCCATCCATTCTGCCACCCGCAATTGTTTCTCCGTTCCAGCTCACCGACGCGCCGCTCTGACTATTCGCTATCATCGACTGGAAGCTCTCCGCGCATGGAAAGCCGCCGCCAACGTCGCCTGGGGCCTGCATCAATGGCTCTGACGCCCACCCCCTTCGGTTAACGTGACAACTCCCCTCCAACGCGGTTCGGCGGCATCGCCACCCGTTGTGCCATCTGCACACTGGGCGCAGTTTCAGGACGGCTGGGTAGGCGCAAATTTATTCAAAGCACCTAGGTGCAGATTCGCCACATCCTGAAGCGCCCCTGCCCTGTAATCTCCCGTATCAAGCCTCTCTCCTCCATCCAGGCCAGATTGCGTTGCACGGCAGCCCGGCTCGCACCGGTCAAGGCCTCGGCCATTGGAGCCGAGATCAAAGGCCATTCCGTAAGAACTTTGCGCAAAGCTATAGGTGTCCGACCCGACAGTTGTGCGATCGCGCTTTCCGCGCGATCGCACCATGCCTCGATATCGTCGAGATGTCGCATCGCGTTCAGGCAGGCGGTTTCCATTCCCTCGAGCCAACGCGCCAAGCGCTCAGCCGGCGTGCCTCCGGCACGCAACCCCCCTGCACCGCCCATGGCCATCGGTGCGAAGATGGCGCCGCTTCCCTCGCTGGTGACCACCCGTGCCGCGGTAACGATTGCCTCGATCCGGTCACCGTGCTGGCTGAGACCTGCGAGGCTCCAGAGATGAAACCCCATGCAGGCGCGGGTGATGGGGTGAAGATCGCCCGCCGCGTTCATCACGTCCAGCCATCCGCTCGCGCGATCTTCGAAGCGCTCGGCATTATCCATGATGTTCTCGGGATCGCGGCGATCCAGAAAGGCCGCCAGATCGACCATTGGGCCAGGACCACCCGTCAGGCGCCGAACGACCCATCCATACCGCGCGAGCGCCTTTGCGTCATCCTGCACCCCTGACAATCGCATGGATACCCAAAGCGCCAGCCGGTCGGGGCTCACCCGATCCCCTGCGAACCAGCCGAGGTCCGCAGCCTCGATCAGGGCAAGTCTTTGCCGCCAGCCTTCCGGTCCGCGTTTGAGCCGGTCATCCAACGCGCCCAAGCGTCCGGCGACCGTCGCGAGGCACGGAGCGTACGCCCCTTCCGCCTTAGCCCAGTCGTCGATAACGGCAGGCTCCGACCGTTCCGGCCGAGGCCCGGGAGGCAGATAATCCGGTTCTTCGCAGGCGGTGCCCGGCAGGAACCAGAGATCTTCTTCTGCTGTATCCTCGTCCCCCCCGGTGGCGATGGAGGGGTCGTGGAAAACATCAGTAATAGTGGATGCTTGCGACTTCATATGTGCAAAATACGCAACTTTTGCGCATTACCCAAGATATTTTGTGGTCAATTGTTCCGCTCTGTATATAGGACGCGCACGCGATGGAGGGCGAGATCTCTCCGATCGCACTCAGCGCAAGGAAACCAAGGGATTGTGCACCAGCACGACGAGAGATCACTCACTTGCGTTCGTTTACAAACGGTCGTTTAGTGATGACAGATATAATTGCAAACGGCCCTTTTCCATGCCCCTGATAGGCTATGCGCGCGTCTCCACAGAGGATCAGACCCCCCTGCCCCAGTCCGAGGCGCTGCAATTGGCGGGCTGTGCCGAGATCTTTGAAGAGCACGCCTCCGGCGGTAATCGCACGCGTCCTGTGCTCGCGCGTGTGATCGAACGCGTCAAGAGCGGCGATACGCTGGTCGTCGTGCGGATCGACCGACTTGCGCGGTCTCTGTCACATTTGCTGGAGGTGATCGAGCGTCTGGAGGCCAAGGGAGCTTTCTTCCGCTCGCTGCAGGATCCGATCGACACGGCATCGCCGCAAGGTAAGTTCACGTTGCAGGTTCTGGGCGCAGCGGCCGAGTTCGAGCGCGCGTTAATCCGCGAACGTACCAAGGCGGGTCTTGCCTCTGCGCACGCCAAAGGTCGCGTTGGTGGCAATCCCGGGCTTCGCACCAAGGACCCCGCCGCACTTCGAAAGGTACGGCTTGCGCGACAGGATGGCTACATGGAGCGCCTCAACGAGACAGCGCAAGACTGGGTACCGCATGTGGGCCGCCTGCGCCCCGATATGGCCTGGGAAGACGTGCTGCGGATCATCAATGGCCACCTGCCCCACGATCGCCGCTGGACGCAAAGTCGTTTGCTCCGTGCCGTGAAGGCCTATGTGCGCGATGGATTCCTGCCCGCTGAAGTGCTTGGACGCGCTGGACGTCGCGAAACCGACGATCGCCTGCCTGCGATTGTCGCCGCAATCAAAGGTGCTGACCCCGAGATCACCTTGCAGGCAATTTGCGATCGACTGGAATCCATGCGGGAGCGCACCCCTCGTGGGCGAACCAGCTGGCAGCCTTCCTCAGTCAGAATGCTGCTGGAGCGCGCTGAAAAACTGGGGCTCCTCTAAAGACGGCACTTGTGTTGGCCTAACCGATTGCCACTAAATCTAGAAAGTGCTTGCACGAATCTGGTTGGTCGGGCAATAGTCTCGAAAAATAACGCGCGGTCACATAAAAAACGCGCCCACGGATCGGGGCAGACATGAGCGAAGTAGAGCAGGATCTAGACATCGCCATCGGGCACTACGCGGAACTTCTCGCGTCGAACCTGCATGCTCAGCGCGCTGCCCACTTCCCGCCGGATGCAAAGAAGGTGATGCGTAGTTTGACCAGCGGCGAAGCTGCTGAGCTCCTTGGCGTCGACCATACCTATCTTCGGAAGCTTCATCGAGAAGGAAAAATTCTTGACGTCGAGACGACGGCGGGAAGTCATCGCCGCTATTCGCTCGACGATATCTGGGAAATCCGGCAGACGCTTGAAGGAAACGCAAAAAAGTCTGGAACTTACGTGCCTGGGCGTCGCGATGGTGACGAGCTTCAAGTCATTTCAGTGGTGAACTTCAAAGGGGGAAGCGGCAAAACGACGACGTCTGCTCACCTCGCTCAGCGCTTGGCGCTCAAGGGGTACCGGGTTCTTGCGATCGATCTCGACCCCCAAGCATCTTTTTCGGCTCTTCATGGAATCCAGCCGGAACTTGACCTTATGGAGGGCGGAACCCTCTATGATGCCGTTCGCTATGACGATCCGGTTCCGATCGCCGAAGTGATCCGCAAGACCTACATCCGCGGCCTTGATCTTATCCCGGGCAACCTTGAACTCATGGAGTTCGAGCACGAGACGCCTGCTGCTATTCAGCGAGGCGGAGCGAAAGCGTTCTTCGCGAGAGTTCATGACGCACTCGATAGTGTTGAAGCGAACTACGACGTTGTTGTGATCGACTGCCCGCCGCAGCTTGGTTTCTTGACGATGTCAGCACTTTCCGCGTCCTCGGGTGTCCTCGTGACGGTTCACCCGCAGATGCTTGACCTGATGTCGATGTCCCAATTCCTGCGAATGACCGCGGATCTCCTGGGAGTGATCAGGGATGCAGGCGCAAATCTGCGCTTCGATTGGCTGCGCTTTTTGCCAACGCGATACAAAGTCGGCGACGCGCCACAAACCGAAGTCATCGCTTTCATTCGCGGACTGTTCGGGAGGTCGGTCCTGACCAATCACATGGTTGAATCGACCGCAATTTCTGATGCCGGCTTGACCAAGCAAACGCTCTACGAAGCTGACAAGAAGGACTTCACGCGTCAGACGTTTGATCGTGCGATCGAATCCATGAACGCAGTGAACGATGAGATCGCTGAAATCATCCAGAACACATGGGGGCGGAATGGCAAGAAAGCCTAAACTTGGCCTGCCGCTGCAGACCCTTCGCAACGCTCCTGACGCTCTTGAAGGGCGCCGACTGCGTGGCGGTGTATTTGAGATCGATCCGGCGCAGATTATTACCGAAGGACGATTGGATGACAGGCTTCAGATTGAAGTTGAGGGCCTGAAGAATTCAATCTCAAAGAACGGTCAGCGTGTGCCTGTCTTGGTCCGCCCACTGGAAGGCGATCGCTACAACCTGATCTATGGCCGCAGACGCCTGGAAGCATGTCGCGAGCTCGGTATCAAAGTTCGAGCCATCGTCACGGAAGTTGATGGTGATCAAGCGCTTCGAGATCAGCTTCTCGAGAACCAAGAGCGTCGTGATCTGAGCTTTATTGAACGAGCGCTTGTTGCGACGGCGCTTCTGGACGGTGACCATTTGGAAGGGGCTGAGCGCACCAATCGAGGTGTCGCCGAAGTCCTTAACCTCCACGAAGCTGGGGTTTCACAACTCTTGAGTGTCGTTCGGACGGTCGGCGAGGAACTCATCCAGGCAATTGGTGCGGCTCCCGGGATTGGTCGCCCGAGATGGGAAGAGCTCAAAAAGGCTTTGGGTGCCTACGACGGTGATCGAGACCAACTGCAAGCCGTAGCTCATGCAGCCAAGTCCGAAAGTTCCGGCTCGGTCGATGAGGTTTCTGAGCGTGCGTTTCTCGCAGTTCTGGCAGCTGCGAAGAGCCCAGAGAAGAAAGCAAACCTGTCTAGAAAGGGCGTGCCTGCTTTGGCGATCCCCGGTGTCGGAGCTGCGACGGTCAAGACCGGCCGCCAAGGCAAGCAGCTTAAACTCGATCTGACTACGGATGAACCTGATTTTGTCAGCTGGTTGGAGGGCAATGCCCCAAAGCTGATTACCGAGCTTCATGAGCGCTGGAAGCGTTCAGGAGACTGAGGAAGAGCAACCAACAAGAAGGAGGCACGATACAGGCAAAAAGAAAAAGGCCCCGAGAAGCTAGCTTCACGAGACCTTTGTAAGGTTTCGCACCGGGATCAGCCCGCTACAAAATCTCAGTTTTCGCACTTCTGAATGTAGCGTTCTGGCCCCTACCCCGCAAGCGCAAAGCGATTCGCGGGCCGCAGAAATTTTGCCTTCGTGAACGTTTTCATGGAGTACACTCCGATTTCGCCGTTTATGCGGCCGATCTCGCACGCCCATCTGCGCGTGATCGAGCGACCCGAGGCATCTGTTCCGGCCAGACCCGTCAACAAGTGGGAACTCCTGCGCGAGCTCTCCAAGGCGCAAGCGGCCTTTGGCGTGTCAGAACGTGATTTGACTGTTTTGCAGGGGCTCCTCAGCTTCTTTCCAGACGATGTACTTGGCGGGAACGCCGAGATGGTAGTCTTCCCCTCGAACAAGGCGATCTGTGAGCGCCTGAATGGTATGCCCTGCTCCACGATGCGTCGTCACCTCGCGCGTCTTGTCGAGGCTGGTTTGCTCCAGCGGCGTGATAGCCCCAATGGGAAGCGTTACGTCCGCAAGCACGGCGAAGAGCGCGTCGCCTTTGGCTTCGATCTTTCCCCGCTCTACTGCCAGTCCGAGGAGATAGCACGGGCTGCAGAGGCCGTACGTGAGGCTGAGGAGCGCGCCAGGCGTTTGAGAGAGGTCGTAAGCCTCATGCGGCGTGATCTCGCGGCCCTCGCGGAGTTCGGAGACGAGATGCAGCCAGGCCTTGGCCTCTGGGATCAGCTTCGCGACACGGCCAACCTCATAGCGCGCGCGCTCCGCCGCAAGCTTTCAATTGAGGACCTCGCAGTCTATCGAGCCGATCTTGAAGCTCTCCTCGACCAGGCACGCAACATCATTGATGGCCCTGAAACAGAAAAAATGAACACCAATGATGCCCGATCTGAGCGCCACCATCATAATTCAAATAAAGAATCTATAGATCTTGAACCTGCTTTAGAAAAAAGCGGGGCGGCGGTCGGCGTGCCAGATGTGAACACGGATGAGCCTATTGCTGACGTCGATGAACATGACACAAGACCCCTGCCAAAGATCCCGCTGCACCTAGTGATCGCGGCATGTCCGTCGCTCAAGACCTTCTACCAAGGCGAAATCCGGCATTGGCATCAGCTTTTCGACGCGGCACGCCATGTGCGGCCAGCTATGGGGGTCAGTGCGTCTGCATGGGAAGAAGCCCAGCGGTTCATGGGTCCGGAGCAAGCGTCGATCGTCGTTGCTGCCATGCTAGAACGCTTTGAGGACATAAGATCGCCTGGTGGATACTTGCGAGCTCTGACTGCAAAAGCTGCGGCCGGTGAGTTTTCCTGTGGACCGATGGTCATAGCATTGATTAGGCGACGACCTGCAGCTTAACAGCTGTTAAGGTTGAGAGACTGCGTACCGTTCCGTCACCTCGGGACTGACGACTTAACAGCTGTTAAGGTCCTGTCTCGGGAGCGTCAGAATAAGAGAGGGAAAGGTTTGTTGGTTTGAGGGGTGACGGGAAGTGAGATCGGAAGAGTGGCTTCCGGCGCCCGTCATGGAGAAGGTCTGATGGCAAAATCTGCCCAGAAAGTCACCCTGTCCCCGTCCCGGGATATCCCGTTTGACAAGCTCGTGTTGAGCCAGGCCAACGTTCGGCGCATCAAGGCCGGCATCTCCAACGAGGAACTGGCCGAAGACATCGTCCGCCGCAGGCTCTTGCAGAGCCTGAGCGTCCGGCCTGTTCTGGCGGATGATGGGTCCGAGACCGGCAAGTTCGAAATCCCCGCTGGCGGCCGACGCTTCCAGGCCCTGTCTCTCCTGGTGAAGCAGAAACGCCTGGCCAAGACCACGCCCATTCCCTGCATTGTTCGGGATGCCAATTCCACCATCCTCGCCGAAGACGGCTCGCTCGCTGAGAACATGCAGCGGGCTGCCTTGCATCCGCTCGATCAGTTCCGCGCCTTCGTGGCGCTTCGGGAGAAGGGTCAGGGCGATGAAGAGATCGCGGCCGCATTCTTCGTCACGCCGCAGGTGGTCAAGCAGCGCCTGAAACTCGCCTCCGTGGCCCCCGCCCTTCTCGAGCTCTACGCCGAGGATGAGATGACGCTGGAACAGCTCATGGCCTTCACGGTCAACCCCGACCATGAGCGTCAGGTTCAGGTCTGGGATGCGATCCGGTCGTCCTGGAACAAGGAGCCCTATCAGATTCGACGGATGCTGACGGAAACCTCGGTACGGGCTTCTGACCGACGTGCCGTCTTTGTCGGCGTCGAGGCGTACGAGACGGCTGGTGGCACCATGCTGCAAGACCTCTTCCAAGGTGATGACGGCGGTTGGTTGGAAGACCTGCCCTGCTCGATCGTCTGGTCAGCGAGAAGCTTCAGGCTGAAGCCGAAGCGATCGCGGCCGAGGGCTGGAAGTGGATCGAGGTCTCGCTCGACCTTCCCTATGGCTACAGCCATGGCCTGCGGCGGCTCAACGGTGATCCTGCGCCGATGTCGGATGACGAGGGCGCGGCCCATGCCAAGCTGCTCGCCGAGTACCGAGCGCTCGAAGGGGAATACGAAGGGCAGGATGAGTTCCCCGAAGAGACCGACGCCCGCATTGGCGAACTCGAAGTCGCGATGGAGAAGCTCGAGACGCGGCCGCTGATCTTCGACGCGGAGGAGATCGCGCGGGCAGGGGCCTTTGTGACGCTTGATCGCTATGGCGATCTTGCCGTCTATCGGGGCTTTGTGCGGCCGGAGGATGAATCTCGGAAAGAGGCCGATGTCCACAGCGGTGAACAGGCGGCAGGCGGGCAGGGCGCTGAGCTTTCAGCGACGAGCAACGTGGATGGTATCGGCCATGGCACGGTGATCACCTCTGGTGGTCAAGCGCTTGGCGCGAACGTGCCCGATGACGAGGACGATGGCGCCTTGAAGCCCTTGCCCGAGCGACTCGTCATGGAGCTGACGGCGCACCGGACATTGGCACTGCGCGAAGCTGTCGGGCGCTCCCCCGACGTCGCGCTGACGCTGCTGCTCCTGAAGCTTGTCAACGACACTTTCCGGATGTCGAGCGCTTCCGGCAGATGCTGCGAGGCATCGGTGCGTCAGGTCTACATGTCGGCGCAGGCGAGCGATCTGAAGGACAGCGTGGTTGCCAAGCTGGTGGACGATCGCCACGCGGAGTGGGAGGCCGACCTGCCGCTTGGCGACGATGCCGCTCTCTGGGAATACCTGACCTCCCTCGATCAGGTGAGCCGGCTGTCCTTGCTCGCGCATTGCCTCAGCTTCGGGATCAACGCGCTCCATGAGAAGGTGAACCCTTATGGTGCCGGTATCTCCGCCGGCGGTTTGACCACGCGGATGACACAGTCCGACTTGGTCGCACAGGCGGTCGAACTCGACATGGTCGAGGCAGGTTGGGAGCCGACGGCCGATACCTACCTGAACCGCGTGCCCAAGGCCCGGATCCTCGAGGCCGTGCGCGAGGCGAAAGAGGAGGGGACGGCGCAACTCCTCGATCACCTGAAGAAGGGCGAGATGGCGACCGAAGCCGAGCGTCTGCTGAAAGGCAGCGGCTGGTTGCCGGAGGTTCTTCGCCGTCACGCCCTGGCAGCACTCGATGGTGCGGAAGGGCAGGGGGCGTCTGAACCCGTTTCCGACGCCGGCCAGGCCGAGGATGTCGACCTTCCCGCCTTCCTCACCGCGGACCTGGCGGGTGATGATGCATCGATGATGGCTGCGGAGTGATCCGCGCCATCCGAGGGCGGGGAAACCCGCCCTCAACCACATAAATCCCAACAATATCAATATGATGAATGCAAAATGATACATTCAGGATGAGGAATCATGGTAACCGCCCGATTGAACTTGCAGTTACCCATAAGTGTCCGTCGGGGGCTTTGCGAGACGGGCACCTTCAACGAGGTCGGCGAGGCGGGAGAAGCCTCGCCATATGACGGTCGTC
>Ga0208334_100097_pt1 | contig 45203 bp, 39 predicted proteins | sample DeeseametaMP0900_FD_184201 | JGI IMG/M metagenome (GOLD analysis project Ga0208334, IMG submission 184201) | Marine microbial communities from the Deep Indian Ocean - MP0900 (SPAdes) | ecosystem: Environmental > Aquatic > Marine > Oceanic | place: East of Durban, South Africa, South Indian Ocean...
GCCCGCCGCAACGAGGCGGGCGCGATCTCGGAAAAGCCGAAACCCTTGATCTTGCCCTTGTCGCGCAGCGCGACCAGCGTCGCGGTCACCTCTTCGATCGGCCGGGCCTCTTCGCGCCGGTGCACGTAAAACAGATCGACCGCCTCAATCCCCATGCGCGACAGGCTGCGGTCGAGCTCGGCCTCCAGATGCTCCGGCGAATTGTCGAAGCAGCGGTTGCCCGCGGCGTCCTTGGAAATCCCCGCCTTGGTGGCGATGTGGAACACCTCGCGCGCCGCACCGTTGCGGCGCAGATAGGCACCGATCGCCTCTTCCGACCGGCCCATGCCATAGACGTTGGAGGTGTCGATATGGGTCACGCCCAACTCCATTGCCGCATCCAGAACCGCCCAGGAGTTTTCTTCGGTGGTCGGCCCGTAGAACTCGGCAAAGGACATGGCGCCCACCCCCATGGCCGAAACCTCGGCGCCGGCGATCTTGCGTGTGGGGCGGCTCATGTGCGGGCCTCCTGCCGGGACCGGACCGCATCCAGCGCCGCGGCGATGGCGGCGTCGATGTCCATCGCGGTGGTGTCGATATGCACCGCATCCTCGGCCGGTTTAAGCGGCGCCTCGGCGCGGCCCATGTCGCGCTCGTCGCGGGCGCGGACATCGGCGAGCACCGTCTCCAGCGTGGTCTCGATGCCCTTGCCGGTCAGCTCCTTGAAGCGCCGCTCGGCCCGCACCTCGGCGCTGGCGATGACATAGAGCTTGGCCTCAGCCTCGGGGCAGATCACCGTTCCGATGTCGCGGCCATCCAGCACCGCCCCGCCATCGCGGCGGGCGAAGGCGCGCTGGAAATCCACCAGCGCAGCGCGGACATCGCCCAGCACCGCCACCTTCGAGGCCGCCTGAGCGACCTCGGGGGTGCGCAGGCTCGGATCGTCCAGCGCCTCGGCGGTCAAGGCCTGCGCCGCCGCCAGCGGGTCGGCGCCGTCCAGCACCTGGCGCCCAACCGCGCGATAGAGCAGCCCGGTGTCGAGGTGGGCATAGCCCAGCTGTCGCGCCAGCGCCTTGGAAATCGTGCCCTTGCCAGAGGCCGCCGGGCCGTCGACTGCAATGGTAAACGCCATGAATATTCGTCCTTTCCGCTGCCGGATTACGCCTCGCGGCGCACGTCGGCGCCAAGCTGTGCCATCAGAGGTTCGAAGATCGGGAAGGAGGTGGCGATCGGCGTGCCGTCATCCACCCGCACCGGCTGCCTGGTCGACATCCCCAGAACCATGAAGGACATGGCGATCCGGTGGTCGAGATGGCTGGCGCAGGTCGCCCCGCCGCTGACCGTTCCCGGCCCCTGCCCGGTCACACGCCACCAGTCCGGCCCGTCCTCGACCGTGACGCCACAGGCGCGCAGGCCGGTGGCCATCGCCTCGATCCGGTCGCTTTCCTTGACGCGCAGCTCCTTGACGCCGGTCATGTTGGTCACGCCGGTGGCATTGGCGGCCACGACCGACAGCACCGGGTATTCGTCGATCATGCTGGCGGCGCGCGCCGGCGGCACATCGATGCCTTTCATGTCGGGCGAATATTTCGCACGCAGATCGGCCACCGGTTCGCCGCCTTCCTCGCGCTGGTTCTCGTAGGTCAGATCGGCGCCCATCTCTTGCAGCGTGGTAAAGAGACCGGCGCGCGTCGGATTGAGCCCGATGCCCGGCACCAGCACGTCCGAGCCGGGGGTGATCAGCGCCGCGCAGACCGGGAAGGCCGCCGACGAGGGATCGCGCGGCACGGCGATCACCTGCGGCGTCAATTCGGGCTGGCCGGTCAGGGTGATGACCCGGCCTTCGTCGGTCTCTTCGGTGGTGATCTCGGCGCCGAAACCGGCCAGCATCCGCTCGGTGTGGTCGCGAGTGGCCTCCTTCTCGATCACCACGGTCTGGCCCGGCGCACACAGCCCGGCCAGCAGCACCGCGGATTTCACCTGCGCCGACGGCACCGGCACCTGATAACGCACCGGCACCGGCTCTGCCGCGCCCACCAGCGTCATCGGCAACCGCCCGCCGGAGCGGCCGACCGCCTGGCAGCCGAAGAGCGCCAGCGGATCGGTCACCCGCGCCATGGGCCGCTTGTTGAGGCTGGCGTCGCCGGTATAGGTGACCGAGATCGGCGAGGTCGCCGCCGCGCCCATGATCAGCCGCACGCCGGTGCCGGAATTGCCGCAATCGATCACCTGGTCGGGTTCGGCAAAGCCGCCGACACCGACGCCGTGCACATGCCAGGTGCCATCGTCATCGCGGATCACCTCGGCGCCGAAGGCACGCATCGCCTTGGCGGTGTCGAGCACGTCCTCGCCTTCGAGCAGCCCGGTCACCACGGTTTCGCCCACCGCCATGGCGCCCAGGATCAGCGAACGGTGCGAGATCGACTTGTCGCCGGGCACCTCGGCGACGCCGGACAGCGGGCCGCAGGGCGTGGAAATCATGGGAATGGGCGTGCCGTGGCCGGACATGGGCGGGTTCCTTCGTTATCGCTCGCGCCCTCATAGCAAGCGGGTTGAGGGGGGTCCATCCCGCGGCGGAAGCGCCCGGAGGAAAACTGCCCGTCGCCGCTGCGCCGCCGTCCCGGGCCCCCACCGCCGGGCCCGAGGGAGAGGCGCCGGATCAGGTCCGGCGCGCGGGGAAACCCCGCCAAGCCGCGTCGGCCATACAGCCCGCCTAGGTCTTCCGAAACGTCAGGTAATGCGGCACCCGGCCCTCGCGCAGCGCCTTCTGCTCGTAGCGGGTGGAGATCCAGTCCTCCCAGGGCCGGCGCCAATCCTCGGGCCGCTCGGCCAGCCATTCGAAACCGTGCCGCGGCACCTGCTCCAGCGTCTGGCGCACGTAATCAGGGATATCGGTCGCGACGCGGAACTCCGCGCCGGGCTTCATCAGCGCCGACAGCGGCGCCAGATGCTCCGGCGTCACGAAGCGGCGGCGGTGATGGCGTTTCTTGGGCCAGGGATCGGGATAGAGCAGAAAGGCCTTGGAGACCGAACGCTCCGGCAGCACGTCAAACAGATCGCGGGCATCGCCGGGATGAATGCGCAGGTTGTCCACGCCGGCCTGCCGCACCTTGCCAAGAAGCATGGCGACGCCGTTGATGTAGGGCTCGGCGCCGATGATGCCGACGTCGGGATTGGCGGCCGCCTGATGCACCAGATGCTCGCCGCCGCCGAAGCCGATCTCCAGCCAGAGATCGCGGCCGCCGAACAGCGCCCCGAGGTCCAGCGGCGCGCGGTCGGGGTTCTCGTCCCAGCCGACCGGGCCGGGCGACAGCGCGGCCAGGTCCTCGTCCAGATAGCGTTCCTGCGACTTGCGCAGGCCCTTGCCCTTGAACCGGCCGTAAAAATTGCGCCAGGGCGCGCCTGATGGGTGTTTTGTCTCGCTCATGGGGCGCGGGTTTAGCCGGGCTTGGCCATCGGCGCAACGGCCGCGCGGCGCCTTATCGACGCGGCGCACCCCGTCGAGCAAGCGCGGTGCCCCCGCGCCCTGCACCACCGCCCCCTTTCGGTCAGGTGTTGGCCGGCCCTAGCGGCAGAGCCGGTGAAACAGATGCGCCAGCGTCACCACCATCGCCATGGCAATCACCCCGAGGTAGCGTTCGTACAGCCCGTCGATCCCGGTTGGCAGGAAAAAGAACACCGGCGCGGAGACCAGCCAAAGCGCCGCCAGCGCCACCAGGATGCGGCCATGCGGGCCGCCGTGCCGTCCCGCGCCCCGGGCCATGCCGAGCGGCACCAGGAATTGCAGCACGCCCAGCGCATAAACCAGATAGACATGGATGACCGCCCCGTCCTTGTCCTGATCGCCGTATTCGTTCCGCGCGCCGACCAGAAAGACGATCAAGGCCAGCACCGCCAGCCCCACCAGCCCGAAGCTCCATCCCCGGCCGCCCGGATGCAGATGCGCGGCCACAAGTGCGGCGGCGATCAGCGCGGCGGCAAAGGCATAGATGCCGATATCCACGATGTATTCGTATTTGCCGGCGCCGAGATCGCTGATCGTGTCGGCGATCCAGTCATGATCGGGCACCACGAAATCGGCGATCAGGATGCTGACGGCAAAGATCACACAGCCCAGGCAGGCATAAAGGCTCAGCGCGGTCACAAAGCCGCGCCGGGCCTCGGGGTACAGGGTCTCGCGGGCCATCTGCATCGCCTTCTCTTTCCGGGTGCGGCACCGGAATGCGCCGCACCCGGAAAGAGGTAGACTGGGGCGGGGTGTTGTCGACCAGGGGGTCGGCGGCAATGACAAAGCCGGCTTTGCCCTGATGTCATCTCAGAATGATACGTAACTGCGGTTCTGTATAAAGTCTCGGCGCGGGCCCAGTGGACCGTAGCGTAAGTGCCTTGGCTAGTTTGCCACCGTGATGTTTGTAGGCGTAATTCGGCGACCCTTCACTTCCGATCAAAACGATATCTGTTTTCCGGGTTGGTACGGACTGAAGTATCGCTCCGTATTCCTGCAACCTGTCCGAGACCTTACCTCGAGAACCAAAAGAAAACCTGCCTGTCAGGACGACTCGACTGCCATCAAGAATGGTTTCGTCGATCTCATCGATATCGTGAATAACGGGAAGGGTCTCCGAACTTGGGATTCCGGTATCGGCGTAACTGTCGCCTACCAATGTGGTAATCAGCTGACTGATCTCGGCAGACTCCGCCTCATCTATCAAGTCGTCTTCCAAGGCATCCAGCACCACATGCCGCAACGATACGACCCTTGGATCGTCATCAAGGTCATGCGCAGCCCCCAGTCGATCATAGAGCACCCTGGCTTCTCGTCGGGTGACAATGCCATCGCAGTTGACGCCGGCACAAAAACCCAAGAGCCGGTTCGCATTGGACCGCCGACACGCGGGATCAATCTTTTCCGACCGGATCTCTGCAATTTGCGCTATCGTCTCCAATAGCACCTTTGGCGTGTCGCCATGACCCGCAGACGCTTCGGCCAAGATCTCTGCGGCATCGTCGTCGCCAACCTGCCGACAAATGGCTGCACATTCCGCCAAGAGCGGCTCAACTTCAGTCAGATCCAATCGTTCATTGGCAAGAACGCCATCAAGAAAACCAACAAAGAAGCATTCGTTTTTTGCGGTATTCGCCTTGTGATGAATTGAATCCAGAATATGCGATTCGTATGAAATACGGTCTGTCATTTAGCCAACCCAGATACAATCAAAGCATGAACAACAAGCGTGAGCCGCAGCTGTCCTAGAGTCAACAAGTTCGAACAACCCACCCGAGCGCTCGTCAGAGGGTCTCAAGCAACCGGGAACTTAGCAATTGAGCTCAGATCAGCTCCACCGCGATCGCGGTGCCTTCGCCGCCGCCGATGCAGATTGCCGCGACGCCGCGCTTCAACCCGCGTTTTTCCAGCGCATTGAGCAGCGTCACCATGATCCGTGCGCCGGAGGCGCCGATCGGGTGGCCCAGCGCGCAGGCGCCGCCGTTGACGTTGACCACGTCGCGCGGCAGGCCCAACTCCTGCATGAAGGCCATCGGGACCACGGCAAAGGCCTCGTTGACCTCCCACAGATCGACATCCGAGACCTTCCAGCCGATCCGGTCGAGCAGCTTTCTGGCCGCCGGCACCGGCGCGGTGGTGAACCAGCCCGGCGCCTGGGCGTGGCTGGCATGGCCGAGGATGCGGGCGCGCGGCGCCACGCCCTGGGCCTCGGCCACCTCCGGCGTGCCCAGCACCAGCGCCGCCGCGCCATCGGAGATCGACGAGGCATTGGCGGCGGTCACCGTGCCATCCTTGCGGAAGGCGGGTTTCAGCATCGGGATCTTCTCGGGGCGGGCCTTGCCGGGCTGTTCGTCGCAGGTGATGATCTCTTCGCCATGCCGCCGGTGCAGCTTGACCGGCGCGATCTCGTCGGCAAAGGCGCCATTGCGTTCGGCGGCAAGCGCATTGTCCAGCGAGCCGATGGCATATTGATCCTGCGCCTCGCGGGTGAACTGGTAATGCGCCGCGCAATCCTCGGCGAAGGTGCCCATCAGCCGGCCCTTGTCATAGGCGTCCTCGAGCCCGTCGAGGAACATGTGATCGACCACCTGGCCGTGGCCGATCCGGGCGCCGCCGCGCATCTTGGGCAACAGGTAGGGCGCCTCGGTCATGCTCTCCATGCCGCCGGCCAGGATGGCGCCGGCCTGGCCCAGGGCGATCCGGTCAAAGGCCATCATCGCCGCCTTCATGCCCGAGCCGCACATCTTGTTGATCGTCGTCGCGGGCACGGTTTCGCCGAGGCCGGCGGCAAACCCGGCCTGCCGTGCCGGCGCCTGGCCCTGACCGGCCGGCAGGACACAGCCCATCAGCACCTCGTCCAGCGCCGGTTTGCCGGCTTCGCGATGCGCTGCGGCGATTGCCACGCCGCCCAGCGTGCTGGCTTCGACGCCTTCGAATTCGCCCTGGAATCCGCCCATCGGCGTGCGTGCCGCGCCCAGGATCATCACTTCGCTCATGGCCTACCTCCCCAAATCCTTACCCCTGCATACAATTTAGTAAGGATTGCCGTCTAGCGTGGGGGCGAAATCGTAACGCAAGGTGACCGAGCCATGGACATGACCAGCAGAACCGAAGGCGCATTGCAGATCGTCACGGTCAACGCCGGGCGCATCGACGCCGCGGTGGCGATCCAGTTCAAGGATGCGATGCGAGCGGAAACCGACGGCCCGTCCAGACGGGTGATCCTCGACCTCGCGCAAGTCGGTTTCATCGATTCCAGCGGGCTTGGCGCCATCGTCGCCGCGATGAAACAGCTCGGCCCCGGGCGCAGGCTCGATCTCGCAGGGCTCACCCCGGCGGTGGAAAGCGTCTTCCGGCTGACCCGGATGGACACTGTCTTTGCGCTCTTTCCGACACTGGATGCGGCGCTGATGGCTCACGCCGACTGACGGGCGAAAGGAGCACCGTCCCTTGGAACCGGTTGCCAAGCCCCGCATTACAGCGCACCGCATCTCACTGAACACCCGCACCGGCGGATTGGCCGTGCGCAACCTTCTGGGCGAGGCGATGGTGGCACTGGCGGACTGGGGCCACCCGGCCGAGGCGCGCAGCGCGGTCGAACTGGTGCTGGCCGAAGCGCTCAACAACGTGGTCGAACATGGCTATGGGTTTCGCGAGGGCGGGCCGCTGGGTCTCGAAATGGAACTGACCGCGGAAACCCTGACCTGTACCATCACCGATCACGGCCGGCCCTTCCCGGACGAGGCCCTGCCGGAAGGCCGCGCCGCCAGCCTGGAGGGCCCGACGGCGGAGCTGCCCGAGGGAGGATTCGGCTGGCATCTGATCCGCCAGATGACCTCGGATCTGCACTATCAACGCAATGACGGTCGCAGCAAGTTGACACTTCACTTTTCGGTTGTGTGACATTGCGCACAGTTGCAATCAATTACCGCCCGTTTCGCGCCTTTGCCCCAGTTCCGCCGCAATCCCATCCCACCGACGCCTGAATGGAACGCGATACAGTACGGGTAGCTGCATATAGCTTCACCTCGGCGCCGCGTGTTAACAGCCCCCACCCAGTGCGCGGCGCCGAGGTCCCTTTCTCCGGAATCGCGATTTTCTTCTGCGCCAAGCGACGCTAGCCTCCGATCCATCACGACGGAGGTTCAGATGCGCGATTTTCATCTTCCCGGACGGTCGCCGGTGCGGGCCACCAACGGCATGGTCGCCACCTCGCATCCGCTGGCCGCGGCCGAGGCCCTGGCCTGCCTGAAAGACGGCGGCACGGCGATGGACGCGGCAATCTGCGGCGCCTTGCTGATGAGCCTCTGCGAGCCGCATATGTGCGGGCTGGCGGGCGATTGCTTTGCCCTGATCAAACCGGCAGGGGCGGAGCGCGTGCTGGGCTTCAACGGCTCGGGCCGCGCACCGGCGGCGGCCGATGCGGCACGGCTGCGCGCGGCCGGCCACGGCACGATCCCCGATGGCAGCGCGGATGCGGTCACCGTCCCCGGCGCGGTCGAGGCGTTTTGCCGAATGTCCGAGAGCCATGGCCGCCTGGGCCTCGACCGATTGCTCCAGCCAGCGATCCGCTATGCCGAAGAGGGCGTGCCGGTGGCCGATCGCGTGGGGTTTGACTGGCCCAACAAGGCGCCGCGGCTGCAAGGCGTGGCGCGCGACTTCTACCTCCGGGACGGGCGACCGCTGAAACCGGGCGATCTGTTCCGCGCGCCGGGCCAGGCCGAGGTGATGCGCCGCATCGCCCGGCATGGTGCGTCGGCCTTCTACCAGGGCGAGGTGGCCGAGGACATGCTGGCCGCGCTGGCGGCCGCCGGCGGCCGGCACTGCGCCGGGGATTTCGCCGCCACCCGGGGCGAAGAGACCACGCCGATCACCGGACAATACCGCGCCACCGAAGTTTTCGAACATCCGCCGAACGGCCAGGGCGCGACCGCCATCCTGCTGCTCAACATTCTCGCGCGGTTCGATCTGGCCTCGATGGACCCGTTTGGAGCCGCCCGCACCCATCTCGAGAGCGAGGCCGGCAAGCTGGCCTATGACAGCCGCAACCGGCTGATTGCCGATCCCGACGTTCTGGATGCCACGGCGCAGATGTGCAGCCCGGCGCTGGCCGCCGAGCTGGCCGCGCGGATCGATCCGGGCCGGGCGTTGCCGGGGCCGTCGCGGATCGCCGAATCGGTGCACCGGGACACGATCTACATCACCGCGGTCGATCGCGACGGCATGGCGGTATCGCTGATCCATTCGATTTTCCACAGTTTCGGGTCGGGCCTCGCCAGTCCGAAATTCGGCCTGCTGCTGCACAACCGCGGCTGCGGTTTTAACCTGCGCGAAGGCCATCCCAACGAGTTCGGCCCGGGCAAGCGCCCGCTGCACACCATCATTCCCGGCATGCTGGGCGCGGCCGGGCGCATCGAAATGCCGTTCGGCGTGATGGGCGGGCAGTACCAGTCCTGCGGCCATGCCCGCTTTGTCACAAACCTGCGCGACTACGGCATGGATTTGCAGACCGCCGTGGATGCCCCGCGCGCCTTTTTCGACGATGGCCGGCTTCAGCTCGAACGGGGCTACAGCCCGGAGGTGGCGGCAAAGCTGGCGGCGCTGGGGCATGATGTGGTGACCCCGACCGAGCCGATCGGCGGGGCGCAGGCGATCCGCATGCATGCCAGCGGCGTGCTCGAAGGCGCCTCGGACGCCCGCAAGGACGGCTGCGCGATCGGATATTGAGCGGGATGTTCGGCGGCGGTTGGTTGGAAATCCACCCTACGGGGCGATTTTGGTGGGTTTGCAACCCACCGTCCCCTCAATTCAGCTGGAAGTGCAGAGGATAGGATCCATCTTCGAATTCTCCGAAGAGATCGGGGATATCCGGGTGATCCACAGGCCGTCCGGAATAATCTGCGACAAGGTTCTGCTCGGACACGTAAGCCACGTAGAAGCTCTGATCGTTCTCGGCGAGCAGGTGATAGAACGGCTGTTCGCGCTTGGGTCGGCTGTCCTCGGGAATGGCGTTGTACCATTCCTCGGTGTTGTTGAATTCAGGGTCGACATCGAAGACCACGCCGCGAAACGGGTGCTTCTTGTGCCGGACCACCTGTCCCAAATGATATTTTGCGCGTGCTGTGTGCATTCCGGGGCCTCTACCGCCACAGGTTAGCGTCATCAAGGGGGAAATGTCCAATTTTCCGCCGGGAAATCAAGGAAACAAACTGTGACCCATGGTCATACAGTGGCCCGGGTGCAGGCCCGCTCAAAGCCCGCCGCCCGGGAAAACGTGATTTCCCTGTCCGGCGATTTTCGCTACACTGCGACAAAACAAAAGACCAAAAACACGAGCGAGAGGCAAATGAGCAGAGTCCTTCGCGCCATGGTTATGGTGCTCGCCGTTGCGTCCTGTGGCGGCGGCAATCAATCGGCGCCGCGCAATCTCGATGACGCCTGTGCAATTCTTGAGGAGCGCCCGAAATATTTCCGGGCCTTCCGCGCCACGGAGCGGCGCTGGGGCGTCCCGGTGCATGTGCAGATGGCCACGATCTACCAGGAGAGCAAATTCGTCGGTAATGCCCGCACGCCGCTGCGCTACACGCTGGGGGTGATCCCGATGGGCCGGCAAAGTTCGGCCTTCGGCTATTCCCAGGCGCTCGACGCCACCTGGGACGAATACCGCGAAGAGACCGGCAAGCGCCGCGCCAAGCGCGACCGGATCAACGATGCCACCGATTTCATGGGCTGGTACATGAACAAGACCCGCGCCCGCAACGGCGTGTCGCTGGTGGATGCGCGCAACCAGTATCTGGCCTATCACGAAGGCCACACTGGGTTTGCCCGCCAGTCCTACAACAGCAAGGCCTGGCTGCTGCGCGTCGCCGATGAGGTCGGCACCCGGTCGATCACCTATCAGGTGCAGCTGGCCCGGTGTCGCCACGCCCGCTGACCTTTTCCCGCGCACCGCAGCCCCCCATATTCATCCCGAACCCAAGGGAGACCCGCACCATGGACGACCAGACCCGTATCGAGCTTGAAGCCGCCGCCTTTCGCACCCTGCGCGCGCATCTGATGGACAAGCGCACCGACGTGCAGAACATCGACCTGATGAACCTGGCCGGGTTCTGTCGTAACTGCCTGTCGCGCTGGTATCAGGAGGCCGCCAACGAACGCGGCATCGAGATGGACAAGGAAGAGGCGCGCGAAATCTTTTACGGCATGCCCTATTCCGACTGGAAAGCCGCCCATCAGTCCGAGGCCAGCGACGATCAGCGCGAGGCCTTCAAGACCGCCTTTGCCGAGAACGTCGACAAGGGCTGAGCCCTGAGGCCCCTCCCCTGCCGGCGGATCGGCGGGGAGGGACGCAGCACTCAGCCGCGCAGCAGGATCTTGCCGGATCGGCCCGGGGTACGGGCGGCCGTGACCGCTTCGCTCACGTCGTCGAGCCCGTAAGTGCCGCCGACGTCGAGCCGCAGCGCTCCCTGTGCGGCCAGGGTCACAAGCTCGGTGATCAGCCGCTTGCGCTCTTCCGGCGCCATCTCGGCGCTGACCCGCGACCCCCAGAATCCGCGCACGGTGATCTGCTTCATGATCAGCGCCCCGGACGACAGCGGCATCGGCGCGCCGGTCGCGGTGCCAAAGACCACCAGCTCGCCATCCGATGCCAGCAGATCGACAAGCGCGGCTGAGACCTCGCCGCCCACCGAATCGATGGCCGAAACCGCCCGGTCGCCCACCAGCGCCGCCGCCCTGTCCTGCCAGCCCTCGTCCGAAGTCGGAAGCACGTGCTCGGCGCCCAGCGCCTCGAGCTCCGCCGCCGCCTCGGGCCGGCGCACCAAATTCAGCAGGTGGATGCCGCGGGATTTCGCCAGCGCCACCATGACCTTGCCGACCGCGCCGTTGGCTGCGGTCTGGATGATCCAATCGCCTTCCTTGGCTTTCAGCGATTCGAGAAGCGACAGCGCGCTGAACGGCATGGCAATGAGCTGCGCGCCGTCCGCGTCGCTGATCGCCTCGGGAAGCGGAAGCACGCCGCCGGCCGGGGCGGTGAAATACTCGGCCCAGCTGCCGTGGACACCGGCAACGGCCACCCGCTGGCCGACAAGCGCGGCCTCGACGCCGTCGCCGATCTCGGCGATGGTGCCCAGCGCTTCCGACCCGCCGATGGCGCCGGGCAGCTCGGGCTTGTAGCCGTAGCTGCCATGCACCGTCCAGAGATCGTGGTTGTGGATCGGCGAGAAGGTCATCTTGACCAGAACCTCACCCGCCGCTGGCGCGGGTTTTTCCACCTCGGTGGATGCGAGCACCTCGACGGGCTCGCCGAATGTATCGTGCGTGGCAGCTTTCATTGCAATTTTCCTTCAGGATGTGCGTGAGAGTTGGTCTGTCGTCTCTGCAAGCGCCTGTTGCAGCGGCGCCTGAGAGCGGGCGAGCTTGGCGAGAATGGCGGCCCCCAGCCATTTCGCATAGAGCATCCGGGCCACGGCCTCGGGGGCATCGAACCGGCGGATCGAGCCCTCTTCTGCCCCGGCCCGCAGCAGGTCGGCAATGCGCCCCACCAGCTCTGATATGCCGGTGTCGAGGATCAGGCGCATGTCGTCGGACAGGTCGGCCACCTCGGCCCCCAGCTTGACGACAAGGCATTGGCTGGCAATGCCCTCGGCCCCGGCCTGCGCCAGCCAGGCCTGCCAGAAGCGATCGAGCTTGTCGCGCGCCGCTCCGGGGCCGGCGATCAGCGTATCGAAGCGCGCCAGATAGGTTTCGACATAATGGTCGAGCAGCGCCTTGCCGAATTCCTCCTTGGACTCGAAGTAGTAGTAGAACGACCCCTTGGGGATGCCGCATTCCTTGAGGATGCGGGCGATGCCGACCCCGCCGAAACCGTGCCGGACCACCAGGGCGCGGCCGGTTTCAAGGATGTGCAGCCGTTTGAGATCGGATTTGCTGTGCTCTGTCATGCTGGTCACCTAAGTAATAATAGACCGGTCGTCTAGCATTCCTCACGCGCTTGTGTGCCACGCCAAACCACGACCCCGCAAACGACAATCGCGCCCCGGAGGGCGCGATTGGAAAAACGGGCAAGACGGGGTGGCCTCAACCGAACTGGCGCCTGGCCAATTGGCTGCCGCGGCGTTCCTGCTCGAAGCGGACATAGCCGGTGCGCTCGGCCTCGAGATCGGCCTCCAAAGTCGCAATACGGGCGTCCTTGTCGGCCTGAAGGCCGATGGCGGTGCGCAGCTCGGCCCGCAGCGCCTCGATCTCGGCCACATGCGGCGGCCGCACCATCAGCGCGGAGCGCAACCGCCATCCGAGAGCAACGCCCGCCAAAGCTCCACACAGAGCCGCGGCCAAAACGATCAAGCCTTCCAGCATAATTGCCCCCCAATTACCCTCACAATCCGGTCACGCGGCGTCAGGGTCGGCTCCGGGCACATCGCCAGGGATCGGGCTGGCAGGCCCTCGGCCCTCGGCCAGACGCAGCGCTCACCAAGCAGTGAGAGCTGCCATGACCGCGCCGGAAAAACCGGGCGGCGGCGCCCCTGATGCAGCCCGGACGCGTCGCTCCGGCCTCGCTTTGCCACAGACACCACGCCGCATGCGCGGCCTCAAGTGCCAAGCCTGTGAGCGGCAGATATCGGCAGGAAAGCGTGGCTTTTGCGTCCCGCCTCGGCCGATCCTTGCCACCTGTTGCCGCGGTGCCGCAGCTGGACTTAGAGGGCGGCCTTGCGACTTTCCTCGATGTAGATCTGGCGCAGCCGTTTCGCCACCGGGCCCGGCGCCCCCGCGCCCAGCGCAACGCCGTCAATCTGCACCACCGGGGTGACAAAGCTCGAGGCCGAGGTGATGAAAGCCTCTTCCGCTGCCTGCGCCTCGTCGATGCTGAAACTGCGCTCTTCGACCTTCATCTGCGCCTCTTCGGCAAAGCGCAGCACGGCGGCGCGGGTGATGCCGTGCAGGATGTCGTTCGACAGCGCCCGGGTGATGATCCGCCCGTCCTTGACGATATAGGCGTTGTTCGAGGTGCCTTCGGTCACCAGGCCCTGCTCGACCATCCAGGCGTCATCGGCGCCGGCGGCCTTGGCCATCATCTTGCCCATCGAGGGATAGAGCAGCTGCACCGTCTTGATGTCACGCCGGCCCCAGCGGATGTCGTCGATCGAGATCACCTTGAGCCCCCGCTCGGCCTCGGCGCTCTCGGCCAGGTTCGGCTTGGCCTGGGTAAAGAGCACCACGGTCAGCGGCGTGGTTTCGGGATCGGGAAAGATGAAGTCTCGGTCGCCCGGTGCCCCCCGGGTGACTTGTAGATAGATCAGCCCGTCGTCGAGCGCGTTGCGCGCCACCAGTTCGCGGTGAATTTCCAGCAGCGCCGCCTCGGTGAGCGGCACCGCCATGTCGAGCGCCTCGAGCGAGCGGGTCAGCCGCCGGGCATGGCCGGGAAAATCCACCAGCTTGCCGCCCAGCACCGAGGTCACCTCATAGACGCCATCGGCCATCAGGAAGCCGCGATCAAAGATCGAGACCCGGGCCTCGTCCTCGGGCAGATAGTCTCCGTTGAGATAGACGGTGCGGGCCATGGGCTGTCTCTCCTGTCAGCGGTCAGCCCCAGAGGGCCGGGTCAGAGGGGTGCACACCCCTTTCATCGAAATGCAGCGGTGCGGCGCGGTCTTCGGCCAGAAGCAGCGGCCCGTCAAGATCGGTCACCGCCGCGCCCTGGGCCACCAGCACGGCGGGCGCCATCGCCAACGACGAGCCGACCATGCAGCCCACCATGATGTCACGGCCCGCCGCCCGGGCCGCATCGCGCAGCGCCAGCGCCTCGGTCAGCCCGCCGGTCTTGTCGAGCTTGATGTTAACCATGTCGTATTTGCCCGCCAGTCCGGCCAGCGAGGCCCGGTCATGGCAGCTCTCGTCGGCACAGATCGGCACCAGCCGCTCCAGCCCGCGCAGCGTCTCGTCCTCGCCGGCGGGCAGCGGCTGCTCCACCAGTGCCACGCCCAGCCGCCGCAGATGCGGCGCCAGATCGGCATAGACCTCGGCGCTCCAGCCCTCGTTGGCATCGACGATGATCCGCGCATCCGGCGCGCCTGCGCGTACCGCCTCGAGCCGGGGCATGTCATCCGGGGTGCCCAGCTTGATCTTGAGCAGCGGCCGATGCGCATGTTTGGCGGCCTGCGCCCGCATCTTCTCTGGCGTGTCGAGCGACAGGGTAAAAGCGGTGATCTCGGGCCCCGGCGCCGGCAGTCCGGCCAGCTCCCAGACCCGCCGTCCGCTGCGTTTCGCCTCCAGATCCCAGAGCGCAGAATCCACCGCATTGCGCGCCGCGCCGGCCGGCAGCGCCTCTTGCAGCTCGGCGCGGGTGATCGCCTCGGGCAGCCCGGCAATCTGCGCCGCCACCGAGTCCAGCGTTTCGTCGTAGCGGGCATAGGGCACACATTCGCCCCGGCCGGTCGCCCCCGCGCGGGTGACGGACACGGTGAGCACCTGCGCCTCGCTGCGCGAGCCGCGCGAAATGGTAAAGACTTCCGCCAGACGGAAGGTATCGCGGCGTGTTTCGATCACATCCCGCTCCTTCTTCGCTTTCCAATAATTCGCCGCGCCGTCGCGCTTCGGGGCTTCGCGGCCCGGAGCTCAGAGCGCGTCCAGCGCCTCGGCCAGACGTTCGGCACCCTGCCGGAACGGATCGACCGTGGGAAGCCCCATGCGCGCCTCGATTTCCGACAGGCAGGCCAGCGCCTCATCCTCGGACATCGCGGCGGTATTGACCGAAATCCCGACGACCTGGCAATCCGGGTTGGCCACCCGGGCCAGCGGCAGCGCCATGTCGCGCAGCGCCTCGAGCGACGGCAGGGCATAATCCGGCAATCCGCGCATGTGACTGCGCGTCGGCTCGTGGCTGAGGATCAGCGCATCGGGCTGGCCGCCATGGATCAGCGCCAGCGTCACCCCGGAAAACGACACGTGGAACAGGCTGCCCTGCCCCTCGATGATATCCCAGTGATCGGCGTCATTGTCGGGCGTCAGCCATTCCACCGAACCGGCCATGAAATCCGCCACCACCGCGTCAAGCGGGATGCCCTCGCCGGTGATCAGGATACCGGTCTGCCCGGTGGGGCGGAACGTGCTCTTGCGGCCCGCCGCCTTCATTGAACGGTCCAGCGCCAGCCCGGTGTACATCTTGCCGACCGAGCAATCGGTGCCCACCGCCAGCACCCGCTTGCCGCTGCGCTTGACGCCATTGGCGATCGGATAGTCCACATCGGGCACCCGCACATCGTGCAGTTCGCGGCCGCAGGCCTTGGCCACCGCCGCCAGATCCGCTTCGTCGCGCAGCAGGTTGTGCAAGCCCGAGGCCAGGTCGAAGCCCTCTTCCAGCGCCGCCACCAGCACCTTTTTCCACGCCGGGCTGATCACGCCGCCCCGGTTGGCAACACCGATCACCAGCGTCTGTGCACCGGCGGCGCGGGCCTCGGCCAGCCCCATGTCGGGCAGTCCCAGGTCGGCCTTGCAGCCTTCCATGCGGAACTGGCCCACGGCATTCTCGGGCCGCCAGTCCTTGATCCCCTGCGCCACCTTGGCCGCCAGAGCATCGGGCGCGTCACCGAGAAACAGCAGATAGGGCGTCTTGATCACGGCGAAGGCCTCCTGAGTCGTCTTGTTCGGCGAGAGATATAGCGCGGAATCGTCATCAGTGCCTCCTGAATTCGTGTGTCTTTCGACAGTTCTTTGCAAGATGACGCGAAAACTCCTCCCAAACTCCGAATAATCGTGCGCCTAGCTGGGCCACCACGCAGAAACCCGCCTTGGCAGCCTGCCGATACCTTGGCAGGCCGTCCAGCGGCGTGGCAACACCAGTCGGCCAGGCGCAGGAATGCTGCGACTGCAAAATACACTTGCATGGCGCAGCGCAATTTAATATCGCTGAGCGCAATCATCACGTAATTTCCTTACCGAGAGGCGCGACATGTCCTTCCGTATCCAGCCCCAGCCCCCGGCCCGCCCAAATCGCTGCCAGCTCTTCGGCCCCGGCTCTCGCCCGGCGATCTTTGAAAAGATGGCGGGCTCGGCGGCAGATGTGATCAACCTCGATCTCGAGGATTCGGTCGCGCCGTCGGACAAGGACAGCGCACGCGGCAATATCATCGAGGCGATCAACGATATCGACTGGGGCAACAAGACACTGTCGGTGCGGATCAACGGGCTCGACACACCTTGGTGGTATCGCGATGTCGTCGACCTGCTGGAACAGGCCGGCGAGCGGCTTGACCAGATCATGATCCCCAAGGTCGGTTGCGCCGGCGATCTCTATGCCGTCGATGCGCTGGTGACGGCGGTCGAGGCGGCCAAGTCCCGGCAGAAGAAGATCGCCTTCGAGGTGATCATCGAAAGCGCCGCCGGCATCGCCCATGTCGAGGAGATCGCCGCCGCCTCGCCCCGGCTCGAGGCGATGAGCCTCGGCGCCGCCGATTTCGCCGCCTCCATGGGCATGGCCACCACCGGCATCGGCGGCACCCAGGAAAACTATTACATGATCCACGAAGGCCAGAAACACTGGTCGGACCCCTGGCACTGGGCCCAGGCCGCCATCGTCGCCGCCTGTCGCACCCATGGCGTGTTGCCGGTCGACGGGCCGTTCGGCGATTTCTCGGATGACGAGGGCTTTCGCGCGCAGGCGCTGCGCTCGGCCACGCTGGGCATGGTCGGCAAATGGGCAATCCACCCGAAACAGGTGGCGCTGGCCAACGAGGTCTTTACCCCCTCGGACAAGGCGGTGACCGAGGCGCGCGAGATCCTGAGCGCCATGGAAGAGGCCAAGGCCAAGGGCGAAGGCGCCACCGTCTACAAGGGGCGGCTGGTCGATATCGCCTCGATCAAACAGGCCGAGGTGATCGTGCGGCAATCTGAGATGATCGCCGGTAACTGAACCTTAGCGGTTTGGCGGTATGACGGCAGAGCCCCGCTGACCGGGGCCCTGCCGACCCGGACCCTGCCATGACCCTGCCGCTCACGCTTTTGCATTCCACCCAGCTTCATTGCCGGATCTTCGATCGATTGCGCGACCGGATCGCGCCGCCGCTGCGGCTCGAACACAGGGTGCGCGCCGACTGGCTGGCACGGGTGCGCAGCGACGGCATGACCCGCCAGCTCGCCGCCGAAATGCGCAAGGCGGTCGAGACCGCGCCGGGCCGGGTGCTCTGCACCTGCACCTCGCTGGGCGAAGCGGCGGACGAAGCCGGGGCGATCCGCATCGACCGGCCGATGATGGCGGCGGCGGCGCAATCCGACGGGCCGATCCTGCTGGTCTGTGCGCTCGGTAGCGCCGCTGGCCCCAGCCGGGCCCTGCTGCAATCCTGCCTCGAAGAGACGGGCCGCGCCCCGCCGGTCACGACCCTGGTGGTCGAAGAATTCTGGCCGCTGTTCGAGGCCGGGCAAGTGGCCAATTTCTGCGCCGCCGTCGCGGCGGCGGCGCTCGAGGCGGTGCAGGTGCGGCCGGATTTCCGCACTGTCGTGCTGGCGCAGGCCTCGATGGCCGATGCGGCGCATCTTCTCGGCGGTCTCGGGCCGGATGTGCTGGCGGCGCCGGAACTGGCACTGCGCTGCGCGCTGGACCTTGCGTAATCCCGAGGACGGCACGCAACAATTGCCGTTTCCCGCCGCAGCGAAGGCGGGTATCCCTGCGGCATGACCTTTGATCTCTTTTCCGCGCTGGCGGTCTTTGCTCTTGTCGGCACGTTGACCCCCGGGCCCAACAACCTGATGTTGCTGGCCTCGGGCGCCAATTTCGGCCTGCACCGGTCGCTGCCGCATATGCTGGGAATCATTCTCGGCTTTCCGGCGATGATCTTTCTGGTCGGGCTGGGCGCGCTGCGGCTGTTCGACCGCTGGCCGGCACTGCATGACGTGCTGCTGGCCGCCTCGGTTGCCTACATGATCTGGCTGGCGTGGAAGATCGCCCATGCCAGCCCGCCCGCCGAGGCACGGCAGCAGGGACGGCCGCTGACCTTTCTGCAATCGGCCGGTTTCCAGTGGATCAATCCCAAGGCCTGGACCATGGCGCTGGGGGCGATCACGCTTTATGCCGCCAGCCGCGATCTGGCGTCGCTGCTCTGGGTGGTGGGCACCTATGTGGCCGCCGGCGTGCTCTCTACCACGGTCTGGACGACACTCGGCCGGCAGCTGCGCCGGCTGTTGCGCGCGCCGGGCCAGTTGCGGCTGTTCAACCGGGCGATGGCAGTTTTGCTGCTGGCGTCGCTGGTGCCGGCGCTTCTGCCGGGCTGAGACACGCCAAAGATTGCATCCGGCTGCACATCGCGCCATATACCCGGTGAAGAAAAGGAGTTGTCGCATGGCGCATTATCTCGATTTTGAGAAACCGCTGGCCGAGATCGAGGGCAAGGCAGAGGAGCTGCGGGCCATTGCCCGGCAGAGCGACGATCCGATGGATGTGGACGAAGAGGCCAATGCGCTCGACCGCAAGGCCTCGGCGATGCTCAAGGACCTCTACCGCGAGCTGACACCCTGGCGCAAATGCCAGGTGGCGCGGCATCCGCAGCGGCCGCATTGCAAGGATTACATCGAGGCGCTCTTTACCGAATTCACCCCGCTGGCCGGCGACCGGCAGTTCGGCGAGGATCTGGCGGTGATGGGCGGGCTGGCGCGGATCAATGACCGGCCGGTGATGGTGATCGGCCATGAAAAGGGCCATGACACCCAGTCGCGGCTCGACCGCAACTTCGGCATGGCCCGGCCCGAGGGCTATCGCAAGGCGGCGCGGCTGCTGGACATGGCGGACCGTTTCGGTCTCCCGGTGATCACCCTGGTCGACACCGCCGGCGCCTATCCCGGCAAGGGCGCCGAGGAACGCGGCCAGTCCGAAGCCATCGCGCGGTCGACCGAGGCCTGCCTGTCCGTCGGCGTGCCGCTGATTTCGGTGATCATCGGCGAGGGCGGCTCGGGCGGGGCCGTGGCCTTTGCCACGGCCAACCGCGTGGCGATGCTGGAACATTCGGTCTATTCGGTGATCTCGCCCGAGGGCTGCGCCTCGATCCTGTGGAAAGATGCCGAGAAGATGCGCGAAGCGGCGCAGGCGCTGCGGCTGACGGCGGAGGATCTCTACAAGCTGGGGGTCTGCGACCGGATCATCCCCGAACCGATGGGCGGCGCCCAGCGTGACCGCACCGGCACGATCAAGACCGTGGGCCGGGCGATCGAGCAGATGCTGGCCGACCTGTCGGAGAAGGACGGCGAGACCCTGCGCAAGGAACGGCGGCAGAAGTTCCTCGACCTTGGATCGAAGGGACTGGCGGCCTGAGGGCGGATTTGGGGGCTCTGCCCCCGTCGCCAGGGGCGACCCCCCCGAGGGTATTTTCGGCAAGAGGAAGCAGGGGGTGCCGGGCTCAGTTGGCTAGCATCCTCAGCCCCTGGGTGACGTCGGAACGCACCGCGAGGCGCAGGCCGGGTTCGTCACCGGCCTTGAGCGCGGCGATGATCAGCCGGTGGAAATGCGGCGCCTCGGTGCGCCGCAGCCGGCCGTAGAGCGCCCGCATCGTCGGCCCCAGTTGCAGCCAGACGGTTTCCGCCATCGCCAGCATCGCCGGCGCCTGGGCGCGCAGGTAGAGGGTGCGGTGGAACTCGAGGTTGGCGCGGATGTAACCCACCGCATCGCGGTTCGAGATCACATCGGCAATTGTCAGGTTGATACTGTGCAGCCGCTCGATCAGCGCGATATGCGCCCGCGGCAGCGCCCGGCTGGCCAGCTCCACCTCGATCAGCGAGCGCAGCGCCGCCAGCTCCTCGATGCGGTCGTTCGACAGCTCGGGCGTGGCCACCCGGCCCGACGACGACAGCGACAGCGCGCCTTCGGCCACCAGCCGTCGCACCGCCTCGCGGGCCGGGGTCATCGAGACGCCGTATTCGGCGCCGATACCGCGCAGGGTGAGCGCCGCGCCGGGGGCAATCTCGCCATACATGATCTGCGAGCGCAGCCCGCGATAGACCTTGTCATGGGTCGACACCGCGCTGTCGGGCTTGGGGTTGATCAACATGGCGCAACTGTGATCACAAATCTCGCCGTCCGCAACAGGCTTTACGTGAACCGGATGCGGTGAAGCGCCGCGCCTTCCCGGTGCAGCCACCGGCGTTGCGCCTGATAGGGCCCGTAAAGCTGCGTCACCAGCGCCCAGAAAGCGGCGGAATGGTTCATTTCCTGCAAATGCGCCACCTCATGTGCGGCGACATATTCCAGCACCTCGGGCGGGGCGAGGATCAGCCGCCAGGAATACATCAGCCCGCCATCCGCCGTGCAGCTGCCCCAACGCGAGCGGGTGTCGCGCAGGGTGAGCCGCGCATAGCCGCGCCCGAGACGGGCGGAATATCGGTCCGAGGCTTCGGCCAGCCGGCTGCGGGCATGGGTCTTGAGAAACCCCAGCAGCCGCGCCGCGACCCGCTCTTCCGGCCCTGGCACCAGCACCCGGTCGCCGTCGAGCCGCACCCGCCGCCCCTGCCCGGCCTCCACCCGCCGCGCCAGACCCTCGATCGGCAATCGGACGCCGAGGCCCACCGATACCGCGTCCTCCTGATTTGCCAGATGTCCGCGCAGCCAGGCTTCCTTGTCGCGGGCAAAGTCCAGCGCCGCGCGTTCCGACACGCCGCGCGGGCGGGTCAATGTCACGGTGCCGTCGAGCGACGAGATCCTGAGGGTGATCCGGCGCGCCCGCGCCGATGTGCGCATCTGTAGCGGCACCGGGGGGTTGCCGGGAAGCGAATGTTGGCCCATATGGGGTCCTTGAACTGCCGATCCGGTGCCTTTTGCCAAAGGCTTTGACACGGGCACTGGTCTTATGGCAGGGGACCGCAATTGCCCGCAAGACTGAAAGTGTAAGAGGGACCCAGATGCCCAAGGAAGAATGGGGAACGAAACGCCTTTGCCCGACCACCGGCAAGCGATTCTATGACCTGAACGCCAACCCGATCGTCAGCCCCTATACGGGCGAAGTGCTGGAATTCGACCAGTCCAAGAACCGCATGATCGAAGCCGACGCGGAAGATGCCGCTTCGGCCAAGAAAGCCAAGACCAATGACGAGGTCGTGCTGGACGACGAGGATGCGGAAGTCGATGTCGACCTCGGCGACGACATTCTCGAGGACGAGGATGACGATGACAACGTGCCGCTCGAAGAGATCGCGGACGTCGCATCGGAAGACGACGACTCCTGATCGAAAAAAGTGGCCCAGGGGGGAAGATTTTCGCTTGAACCTCCCTGCGCCTTTGCCTAATACGCCCGTCACGAGGACGGACGATGCGTCATCGGCAAGGGGCCTTAGCTCAGTTGGGAGAGCGCTACAATGGCATTGTAGAGGTCAGGGGTTCGACTCCCCTAGGCTCCACCAAATCCCGCCAGCATCGGCGTGCAGAAAAGACCGGGGCCCGGCCCGGTCTTTTGCGTTTCCGGCCACTGTTCCGGCCGACCTGTCGAAGCTCAGGCCAGGAGGTGGTTGCGGCGCGCGCCGGGCCGATGCCCGCCGCGCCACTGGGCAGCAAAACCTGATCCGACCCTTGCCTTTGGCCATGGAGACTTATCCTCCTCTGTCATAAGCTGCGGTAAAACCGCAGAGCAGGGAGTGAGCATGTTCAAATTCGGCCGGTTTTTGGCAGTGGGGGCGGCCCTGGCCAGCCTGACCCTCGAAGCGCGGGCGCTCGAACGGGTGCAACTTCGGCTCGTCGGCCTCGAGTCGGAAGCGGATACCGCCGCGCTGGGTGAGAGCCTGCAATCTGCTTCGGTACTGAATACGCTGGAGAAATCCCCGGACACCGTGCCGCGCGACGTGGTTGCGGCGGCGCGGGCCGATTACACCCGGCTGGTCGAAACGCTTTATGCCCAGGGCTATTACTCGGCCGTCGTCCGCATTGGAATCGACGGACGCGAAGCGGCGCTGATCGACCCGTTCCAGGAACCGGCGACGATTGACGAGGTGATCGTCTTTGTCGATCCCGGCCCCCGCTTCCGGCTGGGTCAGGCGCAGATCGCGCCCCTGGGTGGCGACAATCCGCCGGTCGAGGAATTTCGCAGCGGCGCACCGGCGCTGGCCACCGTTGTGCGCAATGCCGCACAGACCGCCGTGGGCGATTGGCGTGAGCGCGGTTTTCCCAAGGCCGAGATCGTCGATCAATCAATCGCCGCGCGCCATCCGACGGCCCGGCTTGACGTGGATGTGCGTATCGCGCCGGGCCGCCGGGCCCGTTTCGGCGACACCACCGTCACCGGCCAGACCACGGTGCGCGAGCCCCGGGTGCGCCAGATCGCCGGGCTGCCCAAGGGCGAGCGCTATGCCACCAGCGAGGTCGAGCGCGCCGCCGGGCGGCTGCGCAAGACCGGCACCTTCCGCTCGGTGCAGATCGATCAGGCCGAGGCGGTCGAGCCGGATGGCACGATCGACATGGAAATCACCGTCATCGATCGCAAGCCGCGCCGCATCGGCGGCGGCGTCGAGGTATCGACCTTTAGCGGGCTCAACCTCACCGGCTATTGGCTGCACCGCAATTTCCTCGGCGGGGCCGAGCGGTTTCGCGTCGAGGGCGAGATCAGCCAGATCGGACTTCAGGCAGAGGGAATCGATTACGCGCTGTCGTTCCGGTTTGAACGGCCGGCGGTCTACGGCCCCGACACGCTGTTTTTTGCCGAGGCCGGTCTCGCATATGAGGACGAGCCCGATTACCTCGAGCGCCGGGCCGAGCTGACGGTCGGTGTCTCGCGGCAGTTCAACGAATTTCTCACCGGTGAGCTGGGTCTCGGCCTCAGCTATTCCGAAGTGACCGACCGGTTTGCCACACCGGAGACCACGCGCACGCTGCAAATCGTGTCGTTGCCCACGGCGCTGACCTATGACAAGCGCGACGATCCACTCGACGCCACCAGCGGCTTTTTCCTGCGCGGCGCCGCCACACCGTTTTATGAAACCGTCGATGGAGCTCCGGGCGCGCATCTCACCTTTGATGGCCGGGCCTATCGCGCCTATGGCCAAGAGGAACGCTTTGTCACCGCCACCCGGCTGCAACTGGGGGCGCTGGTCGGCCCCGAGGCCGAGGATGCGCCGCCGGGCATGCTGTTTTATTCCGGTGGCGGCGGCACCGTGCGGGGCCAGCCTTATCAATCGCTCGAGGCCGATTACGACGGGGTTTCGCTGGGCGGCCGCTCCTTTGCCGCCGCCTCGGGCGAGCTGCGCTATGGCGTGACCGACACCATCGGCGTGGTGGCTTTTGCCGACGCCGGTTACGTCGGCGCCGAGCTGTTCGAAGACGGCGAATGGCACGCCGGCGCGGGGCTCGGCCTGCGGTACAAGACGCCGGTCGGGCCGATCCGGCTTGACGTCGCGGGCCCGGTGGCCGGCGACACCGGCGATGGCGTACAAATTTATATTGGGATTGGTCAGGCCTTCTGATGCGGATTTTCCTGCTTTGTCTTTTGTTTCTCGCCCCTGCCGCCGCCGTCGCCCAGACCAGTGAAAGCGACCGTGGCTTCATCCAGGGCATTCTCGAAGACGCGCTTTCGGCGCCCGGGCGCGAGGTCCGCCTGGAGGGGTTTGCCGGTGCGCTGAGCTCGCGCGCGACGATCGACGAGATCACCGTCACCGATCCCGATGGCGTCTGGTTCACCGCCCGGGGCGTCGGCCTGTCGTGGAATCGCAGCGCCCTGCTGCGCGGCCGGGTCGAGATCGAGGAGATCTCGGTCGAGGAGATCGCCCTGCCCCGCCTGCCCTTGCCCAGCGAAGGCGAGATGCCTGCTCCCGAGGCCAGTGGCGGCGGCGCCTTTTCGCTGCCCGAACTGCCGGTTTCGGTCCAGATCGACGAAATGCGGATCGACCGGGCCATCCTCGGCGAGCCGCTGTTCGGCGAGGCCGCCGAAATGGCGTTCACCGGCAGTGCGCAGCTGGCCGGCGGCGCCGGCGAAACCCGGCTTGAGGTGCGGCGCCTTGACCGCGAGGGCTCTTTCACCGTCGATGCCGCTTTTGACAACGCCAGCCGCGAACTGGCGCTCGATCTCGATCTGAGCGAGCCGGAAAACGGCATTGCCGCCAATTTGCTCGAGCTTCCCGACCGGCCCTCGGTGGCGCTGAGCGTCGAAGGCAACGACCCGATCAGCAATTTCACCGCCGACATCCTGCTGGCCACCGCCGGCGAAGAGCGGCTGTCCGGCCAGGTCCGGCTGGGCAGCAGCGAGGATGGCGCCGCCTCCTTCGCCGCCGATCTGTCGGGCGACATCGCGCCGGTCTTTGCGCCGCAGTTCCGCGAATTCCTGGGGAGAGACGTGGCGCTTGTGGCCAGCGGCCAGCGGCGTGCCAGCGGGGCGATGAGTCTGGACGCCCTGCGCGTCCAGGCCGCCGCCATGACGATCGAGGGTGAGGCCCGCATCGCCGCCGACGGCTGGCCGGAAAGCTTCAACCTCGACGCCGAGATCACCCCGCCGCAGGGCGACACGGTGATCCTGCCGCTTCCGGGGGATCTGACCTCTGTCGCCGGCGCCTCGCTGACCGCGACCTTCGACGCCTCGGCCGGCGATGTCTGGTCGCTCAACGGCGCGGCGCGCGGCTATCAGCAGGCCAGCCTGAGCATCGAGCGAGTCGCCTTTGACGGCACCGGCACCATCAAGCGCGACGATCAGAGCGTGACCGGCGGCCTGTCGGTCAACGCCGAGGGCATCGCCCCCGCCGACGCCGCCCTGGCCCGCGCGATCGGGGCGCAGGTGCGCGGCGCGCTCAACTTCGGATGGGCCAACGGCGCGCCGCTGCGGCTGCGCGACATCGCCCTGACCGGGGCCGACTATGGCCTCACCGGCTCGACCGTGATCAGCGGCCTGCAAGCCGAGGCGCCGCTGACCATTGCGCCGGATGTGACGCTGGCAGCAGAAAACCTCGGTCGCTTCGCCGATCTCGCGGGCGTCGCGCTGACCGGGGCCGCCGAACTGGCGATCACCGGGCGGATCGAGCCGCTGACCGGCGTGATCGACCTGGTGCTCGACGGCGCGACCGACGATCTCGGCGCCGGCATCGCCCAGCTCGATCCGTTGCTGGAAGGCGAGGGCATCCTGCGTCTCGGGGTGTTGCGCAACGAAGACGGGCTGCGCGCCGATCCGCTGACCATCCGCACCGATCACGCCAGCATCACCGGCATGGCCAACCTGCGCACCGGCACCTCGTCGGCCGAGCTCACCGCCCGCGTGCCCGATCTGTCGCGCGCTGTCGAAGGCTTTGAGGGCGCGGCGGAAATCACGGCGCAACTGGCACAGGATGGCGACGTCTGGAGCATTACGGCCGATGCCCTGCTGCCGGGTGAGACGACCGCTAGCTATCGCGGCTCGGTCACTGGCGATGGCCAGTCCTCGCTGGTGGTCGCCGGTGAGGCCGCGGCGGTGGTGCAACGACTGTCGGCCTACACGCCGCTGGCCGGGCGCACGCTTTCCGGGGCAGCCAATCTGACGCTCGAAGGCCAGGCCGACGTGCTGGCGCAGAGCTTTGACCTGACCGTCGAAGGCGCCCTGCGCGATCCGCGTTTCGGCGTGCCCCAGGCCGAGGCCCTGCTGCCCGGGCTGACCCGGATCGATCTTTCGGCCGAGGGCGCCGTCGGCGGCACGATCACCATCCGCGAGGCGGTCATCGACGGCCAGGAGATCGACGCCCGGGTGACCGGCGGCTTCGGGCCCGAGACCGGCGACGTCGCCTTCGATCTCACGATTGCCGATCTGGGCCTGGCCCTGCCCGACCTCTCGGGCCCGGCCGAACTGACCGGCACGGCGCAACGCCGCGACGCAGTCTGGCAGATCGACACCGAGGCCAGCCTGCCCGGCGGCACCGGCGCCAGCTATTCCGGTACGATCTCCGGCGATGGCGAAACCTCGCTGCTGATCACCGGCCGCGCCGAGGCGCGGGTCGCCGAGCTTGGGGCCTTTTCCGGGCTCGCCGGGCGCGATCTCGGGGGCGCGGCTTCGGTCACGCTCGAGGGCCGCGGCGATATCGTGCGGCAGAGCTTCGACCTGACAGCCAGCGGCAACCTGCAAAGCCCGCGCTTTGGCGTGCCGGTGGCCGAAGGGCTGCTGCGCGGCACAACGGCGTTCGATCTTTCGGCGGCCGGGGAGATCGGCGACGAGATCACCATTCGCCGTGCCGTGATCGTCGGCGATCAGCTTCAGGCCAATGTCAGCGGCGCCTTCGGCCCGAGGACCGGCGATCTGACCTATCGCATCGCGGTGGCCGATCTCGGTGTCGCCCTGCCCGATCTGCCCGGTCCGGCCAGCGTGACCGGCACGGCGCAACGCGACGACGCGGTCTGGCAGGTTGCGGCCGAGGCCAATCTGCCGGGTGACACCGGCGCACGCTTTGACGGCACGATCACCGGCGACGGCCAGACCGAACTGCGCGCCGACGGCCGTCTCGAGGCCCGCATCGCAAGGCTCGACGCCTTTTCGCCGCTCGCCGGCCGCGCCTTGGGGGGCGCGATCTCGGTGACGGCGCAAGGTTCGGTTGATGCCCTGGCCGGCAGTTTCGACATCGCGGCCGATGGCACCGTCACCAGCCCGGTCTTTGGCGTGCCGACGGTGGAGCCGCTGCTGCGCGGCACGTCGCGTTTCGACGTCAACGTCGCCCGCGGTGCCAGCGGCGCGCTGACCTTCCGCAACCTGGTGTTCGACGGCCAGGCCCTCGACCTCCGTCTCGACGGCGGTTTCGGCGGCGGCAGCAGCAGTCTGAGCTATCGCGTCGCGGTGGCCGACCTGGGCATTCTGGTGCCCGATCTGCCGGGCCCTGCAACGCTCTCGGGCACCGCCGATCAGCAGGGCGACCGCTGGCGCATCGACGCCTCGGGCACCGGCCCGGGCGGCATCCAGCTGGCGGCGCGCGGCAGCGTGGCCCAGGATTTCTCGCGCCTCGATGTCTCGACCGAGGGCCGGGTGCCTCTGGCGCTGGCCAATCGGCGGCTTCAGGGACAGGCGCTGAGCGGCTTTGTCAGCTTCAATCTCGCGGTCAACGGCCCGCCGGCGCTGAGCTCGGTCTCGGGCCGGCTGAGCCTGGCCAACGCGCGACTGGCGCTGCCGGCCCAGAATATCGCGGTGACCGGCATCACCGGGCAGGCCGACCTGGCCGGTGCACAGGCGCGGCTGGCGCTGACCGGCAATATCTCGAGCGGCGGCCAGCTGCGGATTTCCGGGCCGATCGCGCTCGAGGCGCCTTATACCGCCGATCTCGTGGCCGAGCTGGCCAATGTCACCCTGCGCGATGCCGCGCTCTACGAGGCCCAGCTTGGCGGCCGCGTCACCCTGAGCGGGCCGCTGGCAGGCGGCGCGCGGATTGGCGGCGCGATCGACATCGCCACCGCCGAGCTGCGCATCCCCGACATCGGGCCCTCCTATTCGGCGCTTGACGGGCTGCGCCACATCAACCCGCCCGCCGATGTCCGCCAGACCCTGCGGTTCGCCGGGCTCGAACCGGTGGACGAGACGGCAAATGCCATCGGCCCGGATTATCCGCTCGATCTGCTGGTGCGGGCCCCCAACCGCATCTTTGTGCGCGGCCGGGGCCTCGACGCCGAACTCGGCGGCAGCCTGCGGCTCACCGGATCGACCAATGATATCGTCCCGATCGGCAGCTTCTCGTTGATCCGTGGCCGGCTCGACCTGCTGGGCAACCGGCTGACGCTGACCCAGGGCGATGTGCAGATGCGCGGCAGCTTTGACCCTGTTGTCGCCTTCGCGGCAACAACCCAGGTCGGCGAGGTCGATGTCACGCTGCGGCTCGACGGGCTGGCTTCGGCGCCCGACCTGACGGTGACCGCAGACCCGGATTTGCCCGAGGAAGAGGCGCTGTCGCTCCTGCTCTTCGGCCAGGACGTGACCTCGATTTCGGCCTTCCAGGCAGTTCAGCTTGCCTCGGCGATCCGCACGCTCTCGGGGCAAGGCGGCCTCGGCCTCACCGGCACGCTGCGCGAGGGCCTGGGGGTCGACGATCTGGATATCGCCACCGATGCCGAAGGCAACACCGAAGCCAGCGTCGGAACCTATATCTCGGAGCGGGTCTATACCGATGTCACGGTGTCGAGCGACGGCACCAGCGAAATCAACCTGAACCTCGACCTGACCGATGACGTCACCGTGCGCGGACGGCTGGGCAACGATGGCGACACCGGGCTCGGCATCTTTTACGAGCGCGATTACTGACGTCGCCTTGACCGGCGGGATGTGCCAGAACGGGGCGATGCAAGAGAGCTTTGTCATATCGCCGCAGAGCGCCCTGCTGACGCCAGAGGCGCGCGGGCTCGCTGCGCTGGTCCAAGCCCTCCGGCACGGCGGCGCGCTGCATCTGTCACAGGCAGCGGGGCCGCTGGCCATGGACGGTCCGCCGATGCTGTTCTGCGAGACCTCCGGGTCCTCGGGCGCGCCCAAGGTGATCCGGCGACGGCCCGAAAGCTGGCAGCGCTCGTTCGAGGTGACCGCAGGGCTCTTTGGCCTCGGCCCCGCCGCGCGCTATGCCTGCTTTGGCGATCTTGGCCATTCGCTCACGCTCTACGCCCTGCTCGAAGCGTTTCATCTCGGCGCCGATGTGGCGGCGCTGGCCGGAATGCGGCCCCGCGCGCAGGCGCAATATCTGGCCACGGGGCGGATCAGCGTGATCTATGCGACACCGACACAGCTGCGGCTGCTGCTGCGCGGCGCCGCGACGGCGGGGATCGCGGAATTCCCCGCGCTGCGCCATATCTTCTGCGGCGGCGGCGCGCTCGACAGCGCGTTGCAGGGCCAGCTTCGGGCGCGGTTCGAGACGGCCGATCTGCGGGTTTTCTTTGGCGCCAGCGAGACCAGTTTCATCACCATGAGCGAGGCCGGCACGCCCGCCGGATCGGTCGGCCGCGCCTATCCCGGCGTAGACTTGCGGATCGATGCGCCGGCGGGCGAAACCGGCGAGATCTGGGTCGCCAGCCCCTATCTCTTCGACGGCTACGCCAGCGGCGCCGCTGCCGACACCCGGCGCGCGGGCCGCTGGCTGAGCATCGGCGAGATGGGCTATCTCGACGCGGCCGGCCATCTGTTCCTGCGCGGCCGCAAGAGCCGCATGGTCACCGTCGCCGATCACAATGTCTTTCCCGAGGAAATCGAGGCGGTGGTGGCGCAGGTGCCGGGCGTCGCGGCCTGCGCGGTGGTGCCGCGCCTCGATGCAGCGCGCGGCCACCGGATGATCGCCTTCGTCCAGGGCACCGCGCCGGAGACGGCCCTGCGCGCCGCCTGTCGCGCCGCCCTGCCACCGCACGCCGTGCCGCAGCGCTTCATCCGCATTGATGCCCTGCCCCTCCTGCCGGCCGGCAAGCCCGACCTCGCGGCCTTGGCCAGAAGGGCCGAGGCATGAGCTTCGTAATCGCCGCCCGCCGCTGCGCCGTGGCGCCGCGCAACGGCGCCTTCGCCACGCTGGAGCCGCACGACATCGCCACACCGGTGATCGACGCCCTGCTGGCTGATGCCGGCCTTGCCCCCGAGGACATAGGCGAGGTGATCCTGTCAAACGCCCTTGGCGCCGGCGGCAATCCGGCGCGCGTCACCGCCTTGGCGGCGGGCCTGCCGCAGCGCGTCGCCGGGCTCACCATCGACCGGCAATGCGCCGGCGGCCTCGACGCGCTGCTGCTCGCCTCTTCCATGGTGCAAAGCGGCCTGCATGAGGTGGTGATCGCCGGCGGCGCCGAAAGCTATTCCCGCCGCCCGCAGCGCTTGCGCAGCTTCGCCGACGGCCGCCCGCCCGAACCCTACGACCAGGCCCGCTTCACCCCCTGGCCGGAACGTGACCCCGGCATGGCAGAAGCCGCCGACCGCCTGGCACGAGACCAGGGGATCAGCCGCGAGACACAGGACACCTGGGCCATCGAAAGCCACCGCAAGGCGCTCGCCGCCACAGCTCCCGGCATCGTCGAGATCGCCGGCCTCACCAGAGATCCCTTCACCCGCGCCCTCACCCCCCGGCTCTGCGCCCGCGCACCACAGGTCCATGGCACGATCACCGCCGCCAACATGGCCGTGGCCGCCGATGCCGCGGCCTTCGTTCTGGTGGTGTCAGAGCGTGTGGCCCAGGGCCGCCAAAGCGCCGGGATCATCGCCGGCAGAACCCTCGGCGGCCCCCCGGACATGCCCGGCCTCGCCCCGGTGGCCGCCATAGAAGCTGTCCTGGAGGGCACCCCGGCTAACACGCTGATAAGCGCCGAGATCATGGAAGCCTTTGCCGTCCAGGCCATCGCCTGCCAACAGGGCGCGCAGCTCCCCCGAGAGATCGTCAACCGCGATGGCGGCGCCCTGGCCCGTGGGCATCCCATAGGCGCCAGCGGCACGATTCTCGCGGTCGACCTGTTTCACCAGCTGCGCAAGACGCCCGGCACCGGCCTCGCCGCCATCGCCTCCGCCGGCGGCCTCGGCACCGCCCTGCTTCTGCGCACCCAGGGCTGATCCAAGTCCCCTGCTCTTCTTCTCTTTGAAAATACCGCCGGGGGGTCCGGGGGGCTGGCCCCCCGGGTCTCGGGTCTCAGTCCCCCTGCGCCGGGGTGTTGATCCCCATCTTCTGGAAGTAGCGCTTGATGTTGCGCGCCGCCTGGCGGATGCGTTGCTCGTTCTCGACCATGGCGATGCGCACATAGCCCTCGCCGCGCGGGCCATAGCCGATGCCCGCCGCCACCGCGACATTGGCATTGGTCAGCAACTCCTTGGAAAACTCGAGCGATCCCATATGCGCCAGCGCCGGCGGCAGCGGCGCCCAGGCGAACATCGAGGCGGCCGGCGCGGGAATGTCCCAGCCGGCGCGGGCAAAGCTTTCGACCATCACGTCGCGGCGCTTCTGATAGCGGGCGCGGTTCTCGGCCACGATGTCCTGCGGCCCGTTCAGCGCGGCGCAGGCGGCGGCCTGGATCGGAGTGAATGCGCCATAATCGAGATAGGATTTCACCCGCGTCATCGCCGCGATCAGCTTGGGGTTGCCGACGGCAAAGCCCATGCGCCAGCCGGCCATGGAATAGCTCTTCGACAGCGAGGTGAATTCCACCGCCACATCCTTGCCGCCCGGCACCTCGAGGATCGAGCGTGTCGGCTTGCCGTCATAGTAGAGCTCGGAATAGGCCAGGTCGGAGATCACATAGAGATTGTTGTCCTTGGCAAAGGCCACGAGGCGTTCGTAAAACGCCAGGTCCACCGTCTCGGCGGTCGGGTTCGACGGGTAGTTGACCACCAGCACCTTGGGCTTGGGCCGACAATCGGCGACGGCTTTCTCGAGGCTCTCGAAATAGAACTCGTCCGGTGTCGTCGGCACCGCGTGGATCGTGGCGCCGGCCATGATGAAGCCGAAGGTATGGATCGGATACGACGGATCGGGCGCCAGCACCACGTCGCCCGGCGCGGTAATCGCGGTGGCGAGCGAGGCCAGCCCCTCTTTCGAGCCCATGGTCACCACCACTTCGGTCTCGGGATCGAGTTCGACATTGAAGCGGGTGCCGTAGTAATTGGCCTGCGCCCGGCGCAGGCCGGGGATGCCCTTGGATTGGGAATAGCCGTGGGCGTCGGGCTTCGAAGCCACTTCGATCAGCTTGTCGATGACGTGCTGCGGCGGCGGAAGATCGGGGTTGCCCATGCCGAGATCGATCACATCCTCACCCTTGCGCCGCGCCGCCGCGCGCATCGCGTTGATCTCGGCGATGACATAGGGCGGCAGAAGGCTCAGGCGGTAGAATTCATCGGACATGGCAGTATTTCGGTTGTTGTTGGGATGATGCGCCATGGCTTACCCGCCGTCGCCGCCGGTTGATAGCCCGATTCAGGACCAGAGCCGTCCGAAATGGCGAATATTTTCCCTCAGGTCAGCGTGACCACCACCAGGGCCGCCATGCCGAGGTAAGTCAGATGGTGCAGGAACTGGTCCAGACCCAGCGCCAGCCAGAAGCGCGGATCGGCGGTGGTCAATGCCTGCCGGCGCAGCCAGCGTTCCTTGGCCCAGTCGAGATGGTAATGCAGCACCGTCTCGGCCAGGGCGAGCCCGGCCAGAACGCCGGCCCCCACCCCGGTCAGCGCCAGAAGCCCGAAGCTCAGCGCGCCATGGATGCCGGCATGCACCAGGCCGCCGGGGTGGCCGTAGCGGCCCTTGCCGCTCAGCATGAAGGGGGTCTGCAACAGGTAGTCGCCGGCCAGATGCTTGACCTGGAAACCGAGGAGAAGGAGCAGAAGCCATTGCGCCTCGGCGCTCATGGCGCAACCGCGCGATAAAACGCCATGGTGCCCGGCATGTCGATGCCGCCGCCGGCATCGACAAAGGCGGAGAACGCCTCGCGGATCTCGCCGGCGATATGGGCCTTTTGCGCCGCACCGGGTTGTTTCAGGCGATAGAGCGTCGAAATCGGGCCGACGTAAGCCAGTGTCTGCATCAGCGCGTCCAGTCCTCCGGGATGGCGGATTGCGATGGTCTCTTGCCATCCTTCCACCTGACGATAGCCCGCCTGACGCAACAGGCCTGTTACATAGGTCACATCGGCGAAGGCCAGCGGGCCGGGCGGCGGTGTTTCGCCGAGCGGCGGGGACGGCAGCGGGCCAAGGTGCCGTTCGGCAACGCCGAGGGGCAGGGAAAACCACGGGTTGCCCCGCGCCGCCCAGCCGTTGAAGACGATCACCCCGCCCGAGGTCAGCCGCCGGCGCAGGCGTGTCAGCGCCACTACCGGATCGGAAAAGAACATCATGCCGACATGGGCGGCGCAGATGTCGAAGCCGGCGGCATCGAGCGCATCGGTCTGGATGTCGCATTTGGCAAAGGCGAGGTCGCCCCGGCCTTCGGCGCGGGCCCGCGCCAGGCGCAGCAACGGCTCCGAGACATCGAGGCCAAGCACCCGCCCGCCGGGGGCAACCGCATGGGCCAGCGCCAGGCTGAAACTGCCGGCACCGCTGCCGATCTCGAGCACCTGGCGGCCCGGCGCCAGCGGCAGCAGCGCCGCCAGCCGCCGCATCGACTGCCCCAGTAAGAGATCGAGATCGGGCTGGTGTTCGGCCCAATCGGCGCCGGACTGGCCGTTCCAGACGTCATGCGTGGCCCGGTTGCTCACCCGGCCCGTTCCCGGATTGTCGCCAGCGCCGCGCGGGCGTCGGCAAGGTCTGCGGTGGTCATTTCTGCCGGAAACCGCGCCAGGGCCTCGGCCAGCGCCCCGGCCCGGCCCGGATTGATCCGGCTGGCCGAGACATGCGCGCGCAGGGCGCAGAACACCGAGGCCTGTTCTTCCGCCACCGCCAAGGCCTGATCGATGTGCCAGAGCCCCTCGGGCACCTGCCCGCGCTGGGCCAGCAACTCGCCATGCACCCGCAGCACCTCGGGGCGGACAAGGTTTTCCTGGCTGCGTTCGAGCGCGGCCAGAGATTGCTGGGACATTTCCCAAGCCTCGTCCGGAAGGGCGCAATCTTGCGCCAGCCCGGCGCGCAGGGTGAGATAGAGTGGTTGCAGCATGTGGCTGCCCGAGGCGTTGTAGCAGTCAAAGCCGGCGTCGATCTGGCTGCGGCCACGGTCATGATCGCCCAGCCGACAAAGCCCCCAGCCCAAAAGAATCCGCCCCACCCCTTCGTGGAACGGAAACTCGAAACGTTCGGCCAGCGCGGCCGCCTCTTGCGCGGTGGGCAGCAGCCGGTCGAAATCCTGCATCAGGTGATAGGTAAAGGCCGAAAAGGTCAGCGACCGGGCGAGCGAGAACGGGTGTTCGATCCGCCGGGCGATCGAGAGCATCTCGTCACAGCAGCGCAGCGCAGCCTCGGGTTCGCCGAGATACCACAGCCCGCTGCTCAAATAGGCCATGCAGCCCAGCCCCGGATCATCGCCGTAGAGTGCGATATTGCCGGCGCCGTCGCCCTTGGCATAGCCGGCGATGGCCTCTTCCAGGTGGCCCCGCGCCGCGCGTAGGTTGCCCAGCATGAAGGCGGTGGCGCCTAGCGCGCGCCGGGCCTCGAGCGACAGCGCGGCATCGGGCGCGGCATCGCCGGTCAGCGCCATCATCTCCTGCGCCACCTTTTCGGCGGCGATGTATTGCGCGCTCATCTGGCGGTACATCCAAAGCCCGCGGCGCACGGCAAAGCGGTCGGAGGGATGCCCGACACTATCGGCCAGCGCGGCCGCCTCGGCATAAAGCGCGCCGACCGTTTCGGCGCCATACCCGTCGTGCGACGACAGCACCGGCCCCAGTGCCAACAGCATCGCCAGCCGGCGAGCGTCGCGGTCGCGCCCGGCGGGCAGCTTGTCTAGCAGGCTCAGGCCCCGGCGGAAATGCTCGATCGCCTCGCCCTGGGCCGACCGCCGCGCGGCGCGGATGCCGGCGCCCTTCCAGCGTTCCACCGCCTCGGAATAGCGCTCGGCCGCGGTCAGGTGGTTGGCCAGCACACGGTCATCCGCGGTCGGGCTGAGCGCCAGGGTATCGGCCACCGCACCGTGGATCGCGCGCCGCCGCGACTTCGGCTGCGACTGATACGCCGCCTCTTGAATGAGCGCGTGGCGAAAGATGTAGCGGGTGTCGCCGGCCTCGATCGGCTCGATCAGCGCGAGGGCTTCCAGCGTGTCCAGCAAGGCCGCCAGATCGACCGAGTCCCGGCCGGTCACCCGGGCCAGAACTCCGGGATCGAAGATCCGCCCGATGCAGCTTGCCACCTGCGCCACCGGCCGCGCATCGCCCGCCGATTCAAGCCGCGCCGCCAGCACCCCCTGCAAGGTCGCGGGGATGGTCAGCGTGGCGGCGTCACCACTGCCGTCGCCGGCGCGCTTGATCACGTCGCGGGTCAGCTCCGAAACGAACAGCGGCACCCCGTCAGAGGCCTCGACGATCCGATCGCGCACCTCCGGCGCCAGCCCGGCCGAAAGCTGCGCCACCATGCGTTCGGCCGCGCCCCGGCCCAGCCGCGACAGCTCGATCCGGCGCACCGGCCCGTGATGTGCCCAGCCCGGCGCATATTGCGGCCGCGCGCTGGCGAGGATGACCAGAGGCAGATCGGCGGCGGATTCGGCCAGATGGCCGAGCAGCTGATCGCTCAGCGGATCGGTCCAATGCATGTCTTCGAAGACCAGAACCATCGGCGCATGGGCGCAATCGGCGCGCAGGATCTGCGCGATGGCCTCGAACCAGGCCGAACGGCGCAGCTCGGCTGATTGCACCAGTGGCGCAGGATCGAGATCGAGCAGATCGCCGAGACCGCTCAGATAGACCTCGGACGGCAGCCCCTGGTGCGCTGCCAGCGCGGCAAAGCCGTCGCGCCGCTGACCGACCGGGGCATCGGGCAGCACGCCCGCCCGCTCGTAGAGCCACGCCACCATCGGGTAGAGCGTGGCATTGTCGTTGTAGGGCCAGCACTGAAGCTCGTGCCCCTGCCCGCCGCTGTTGCGGCAGGCGCGCAGGAAATGCGCGCTCAGGTGGCTCTTGCCGATACCGGCCTCGCCTTCGAGCAGCACGATGCGCAGACCGGCGCCTTCGACCACCTCCTGCCACCAACCGGCAAGCCGGCTGAGCGGCCGGGCGCGGCCCTCGATCGGCGCCTCGCCGAGCCGCGCATTGCGCGCCCGGCCCGGCATCGACTGGATCGAGGCTCCGTCAAGCCGCACCACGCCGACCTCCGAGGTGAAACCCTTGACCAGATGCGGCCCCAGATCGGTCATCGCAAAGCGCGGCTCGGGCAAAAGCGCCGCCGTCGCGCTGTCGATCAGCACTTCGCCGGGAGCGGCCAGCGCCTCGAGCCGCGCGGCCAGGTTCGGTGTCTTGCCGAACACGGTATCGAGCCGGAGCGACCCGGATTCGACCTTGCGCCCGGCCAGTACCAGCCCGGTGGCCATGCCGACCCGCACCCGCAGCGGCAGGCCCGAGGGGGCCAGCAGCTTGGCCGCCGCGCCGATCAGCGCCAACGAAGCATGGGCGGCGCGCTGCGGCGCATCCTCATGGGCCTGCGGCCAGCCGAAGTAGATCAGCAGCCCGTCGCCGAGGTAATTGCCCACATGCCCGCCCCAGCGCGCCACTTCGATTCGGCAGGTTTCGACAAACCGGGCGATCAGCGCCTCGAGGTCTTCGGGATCCATCGCCGTGGCCAGCCCGGTGAAATCCACCAGATCGCAGAACAACACGGTGATCTGTCGCCGCTCGCCCGAATCCGGCCGGGCCGACGGCAGGGTCCGGGCCAGGCCGTCGCCAGCCTCGCGGAACTCTGCAATCGCCTTGAGCACCCGTTTGCGCGCGCCCAGCGGCAGGCCGATTTCGCGCAGATCAGCACCGGTCAGCGTCTCGAGAATATCGAGGCCGATTTCGTGCTCTGCAAAGCGCGCCACGTATTTTTCGAGCCCATGGCTGCGAAGCCAGTCTTCAACCTGCAATCGGACCACCTGCCGATCTCAAACGAGATTTCCAAGTAAAGGTATTTAAAGTGATATTCATCACACTTATAACTGGTTACGCCGGATAACGGTATATAGGTAAGTCGCTTTTTTAAATCGATGGTGACAAAATGGGCGGCAACAGGGGGCAGGCCCATGCACAATCGCAGGCAGATATTGGCACTTGGCGCCGGCGGCGCGGCGCTGGGCGCTGTGGCCGCCGTCGGCTGGTCGGGGGATGCGCTGGCGGGCTTTGGCCTTGGCGGGCCCGGCGATCTGGCCAATCCGGCCGAGATCCGCAGTGAGGCCGGCGTCTTGCGGGCGACCCTGCGCCCGACGCTCTCTCAGGCGCTGGTTGACGACAAACCCCGTAAATTGCGGCGCTATAACCGAGGGTTGCCCGGCCCGACGCTGCGCGTCCACCCCGGCGACGTAATGGAAATCCGGCTTGAAAACGGGCTTCCGCAGAACCCGCTTGCGTTGCCCGAGCTTGCCGATTCGCCGTTCCTGAGCGCCGCGGATCTTTGCGGTCCACAGGGCATGGGCCATGTCGCACCACATGATCTCAACACCACCAATCTTCACTTTCACGGCATGCACGTAAGCCCCAAGGGCGCCAGCGACAATGTTTTTCTCACTGTCGAGCCGGGCGGAGCATTCAACTACCGCGTGCAAATCCCCCAAAATCACCCTGTCGGCAGTTTCTGGTATCACCCGCATTGGCATGGCTCTGTCGCGGCACAGATCGGCAGTGGAATGGCGGGGCTGATTCTCGTCGAACCCGAAGATTATCTGCCCGCCGGCCTGCCCGAACGGCAGATCGTGATCCAGACCGTGATCGGCAGCGACGCGGCAGCGTTTGACGACCCGAGGCAATTCATGTCGCTCGGCGCGCCGCGGATCTTCACCCTGAACGGCCAATACCGCCCCACCCTGCGGCTGCGCCAGGGCGAGCGTCAGTTCTGGCGCATGCTCCTGGCCAATGATTTCCAGTTTTGCCCACTGAATTTCAAGGCTATGGGCCTCGGGGCCATTCTGGTCGGCCGGGATGGCATACCCCTGCATGAACCGAAACCGGTGGACAGCCTGCTCCTGTCACCCGGCAACCGGTTCGATGTGGTGGTCGAGGGGCTGGCGCCCGGTCTGCATGACATGGAGCGCCAGCCCTATCGCCACGGACTTGTCGATCTTGACGCGCGGACCATCGCCCAGGTGCATGTTGAGCCCGGCGGCGCGTCCTCGGGCCTGATGCCCGCGCCGGCGGCCACTCCGCCCGACATCACCGACGCCGAGATCAGCCGCAAGCGGCGGGTGGTTCTGGGCGAGCGCAAGGATCCGCGCGCCATCTTCGATACCGCCTTCACCATCGACGGCCAGTCCTACGACCCCGACACTTGGCACCTGACCCCGAAACTGGACACCGCCGAGGAATGGACCTTCGTCAACACCACCGCCTATCCGCATCCGATGCACATCCACATCAACCCGTTCCAGGTGGTGGCAATCAACGGGAAGCCGGTGGCAGAGCGGCCCTGGCATGACACCTTCGTGGTGCCGGCGGCCGGGACACTGACGATTCGGTCACGGTTCGAGGATTTCGACGGCGATTTCGTCACCCATTGCCACATCCTGCCGCATGAGGACGCGGGCATGATGATGAACGTAAGGATTTTGCCATGAGCCTTCTTCGCCCGACCCTGCCGGCCCTCGCCCTTGTCGTGCTTGGCGCCTCGCCGGCACTTGCCGCGCCCCAGGTCGATGCCCAGACCTGCCTGAGCTGTCATTCCGTCGACGGCGTTGCCCAAATCGATCACATCCCGATCATCCACGGCCAGTCGCAGACCTATTTGCGCAACGCCCTGCACGCCTACAAATCCGGTCAGCGCAGCGGCGGCACGGCGGATGTGATGCAGGCCATCGCGCAACAGCTCTCGGATGCCGAGATCGACCAATTGGCCGGGTTCTTCGGCACCGAGGCCTCGGTGGTCAGCGCCGCGCCGGTGACACATCTGGTCAAGGCCTCGGCCGAGGGCGCCGACGGTCGCCTCGTCTACCTCACCACCGAAGAGGGCGGCGCCCGTGTGGTGCAGAGCCGGTTCAACCACGATTATTTCCGCGTGGCGCCCTATCTGGAGAGCGAGAAATTCCTGACTTTCTGTTCGATCGCCAGCATGGCGGCGGTGCTCAATTCCTACGAGGACGCGGTGCAGCGGCCCATCGATCCCAAGCGCTATCCCTACCCCTATTTCACCCAGGAAAACCTGTTCAACGCGGCCAACCAACAGGTCAAGAGCTTTGAAGGCGTGGTGACCGACGGGCTGACGCTCGACGAGATCGGCCAGTACCTGACCCATCTTGATGTGCAGCCGACCACGGTCTTTGCCGATGAAAATGACGAGGCGCAGATGCGCAGCGTCATCCTCGACGGCCTGTCGGACCCGAACAGCCGGGTGATCCTGAACTACAATCGCGGCATCGTCGGCCAGGATGGCGAGGGCCATGTCTCGCCCATTGCCGCCTATCACGAACCAAGCGATTCGGTGCTGGTTCTCGACGTGGCGGGGTACAAGTATCCGCCGGCCTGGATTCCGATGCCGCTGCTCTACAAGGCAATGCTCGACAAGGATAGCGCCTCGAACCGCTCGCGCGGGCTGGCGCTTGTGAGGACTTTCTGATGCAGCGCCTGGCCCGCCGCGACGTGATCCGCATCCTTGGCGCCGCCATGGCGCTGGCCCCGGCCGGCGCCAGGGCGCGGCTGGGGGTCGAGGACGATCTGGCGGTGTTTCGCGACATCATCCGCGCCATCGGCGGCACGACCTATATGCCGCCGCTGCTGCTCGAGGCCTGCGAGACCGAGTTCGCCCGCGCCTTTGGCACCGAGGCGATATTCGGCCTGGTGGCGCTGGCGCGGCGGCGCCCCGATCTCGAGGCGATGAGCCAGGCGGCCAGCCTGCGCGCCGGCGACCAGATGCGCTGGATCGCCACCTTCCTCTTTACCGGCGAGGTCGATGGCAAGGTGACGTACTACGACTATTGCCTCGGCTGGCAGGCGCTGACATTCGCCACTGCGCCGGGGCTTTGTGGCGGGCCCTTCGGCCATTGGCAGGAGCCCGAGCGATGACGACGCCCGTGCCGGAAACCGTCGATGTTCTGGTGGTGGGCGCCGGCATGGCCGGGTCGCATCTGGCGCTGGAACTGGCACAGGCCGGGCGGCAGGTCACGGTGCTCGAGGCCGGGCCGAAAAAGCCGCGTCATGACTGGATGTCGATCTTCACCAGAAACCCGGTCAAGGGCCCGCAGGCGCCTTATCCGTCGAACCCCTGGGCGCCGCATCCCGAGGATGGCGGCTATGCCACCTTCTATGACCAGGCCGGGCCGATGGAGTTTGTCGGCGCCTACCTGCGGATCTACGGCGGCTCGACCTGGCATTGGACCGGCTTTGCCGACCGGCTGCGCCCGGCCGATTTCCGCATGAAGAGCACCTATGGCGTCGGCCTCGACTGGCCGGTCGGCTACGAGGAGCTGACACCCTATTACGCCCGCGCCGAGAAGATCTGGGGGGTCGCCGGCAGCATGGAACACACCTGGGGCGCCCCCCGGAGCGAGCCCTATCCGATGCCGCCGATCCCGGCCTCCTACATGGACAGCCGCGTCGATATCGCGCTGAAACAAATGGGCCTGCATTCCGGCATCTTCAGCCACGCCCGCAACTCGGTGCAATTCGACGGTCGCCCGCCCTGCTGCGGCAACAACACCTGCGTGCCGATCTGTCCTGTCGGCGCCAAGCTCGACGGCTCGGTGATCGCCGACAAGGCCGAGGCGGCAGGGACGCAGATCATCACCGAGGCGGTGGTGACGATGATCCACGTCGCGCCCGACGGTCGCGTCAGCGGCGTCGACGTGCGCCGCCCCGACGGCAGCGAAGCCCGCGTCACCGCCAATGTCTATGCGCTCTGCTGCCATGCGATCGAGAACCCTCGGCTGCTGCTGATGTCGGCGCAGGAAAACGCGCCCAGGGGCGTGGCCAACGGCTCTGACGCGGTGGGGCGCTATCTGATCACCCAGGCCAACCAGGACACCAAGGGCGTGACCCGCGACCCGGTCTTTCCCTATCGCGGGCCGCAACAGACCTCGGGGCTGATAGAGCTGCGCGACGGCGATTTCCGGTCGTCACATGCGGCCATCGGCACCAGTTTCATGAACTCCGGCCATTCCGGCAATTCCGACGGCACCGATGTGGCACGGGAGCTGATCCGCAAGGGATACATGGGCCAGGCGCTGGTCCGCGAACTCAATCGCATCGTGTCGCGGCATTTGCGGCTCAATTCCAGCGGCGAGATCCTGCCCGACCCCGAAAACCGGCTGACGCTCTCGGACGAGGTTGACAGCGCCGGCCTGCCGAAGGCGCGCATTGCCTACAACATCGATGCGTACACCCACGCCGGCATGGAAATTTCCCGGAAGATCAACACCGAGGTGCTGCAACGGCTGGGCTCGTCCGAGATCACCTCGAACGAGGTGTATCTCTCGAACGCGATCATCGGCGGCACGGCGCGCATGGGCGACGATCCGAACACCTCGGTGGTCACCGCGCATCAGCAGGCGCACCAGCACCCCAATCTCTACATCCTGGGGTCGTCGGCGCATGTGACCATGCCGGTCAACGCCCCGACGCTGACCATTGCCGCGCTGGCGATGCGCACGGCAGAGCATATTCTGGGATAGGTTCAGACGCTGGAGTTCAACATGCCCGAGCCGAGGAAATACTGCGAGGCGATCGGGCGATAGGCGGCGCCCAGCACGCGGGCATTGGCGCCGACCTCGCCCTCGGCGAACTCCGGCCGGTAAAGGCCGATGGTCTCGATGTCCTGTGCCAGGGCGGCCACGCGCCGGACCAGCCGGGCGCGCACCGCCGCCGGAAAGGCGCCGTCGATCAGCACCGCCTCGAAGTCGATCACCGCGCAGCAGGACAGCGCCGCCATCGCCAACTCCTGCGCCGCCATCTCGATCCAGGGGCCGAGCTGATGTTCGAAATCGGCCCAGTCGGCGCCCTGGGTCCAGAGCAGGCTGGGGTCGCCGCCGGCCTCGCGGATCGCGGCTTCGAGCCAGAAGATCGACGCCCGGTCCATCAGCTGCGCCGGCCGGCCCTTGGCATCGCGGGTGATCAGCGACCCGAGCGCGCCGGCGTTTTCCCGGTGGCCCTCGAAGACCGCGCCGTTCATCACCACCCCACCGCCGGCAAAGGCGCCGATGAAGAAATAGGCGTAATCGCGGAACTTGCGACCCTGGCCAAAGGTGTTCTCGGCATAACAGGCCGAGGTGGCATCATTGACCAGCGAAATCGGCAGCTCGGTGAAAGCCGCCATTTCCTTGACGATGTCCCGACCATGCCAGGAGTCGTAAGAGCGGTCGTCGGCGCCGATGATCTCGTGCCGTTTCCAGAGCTCGAACGGCGCGGCGATGCCGATGCCGCAGATCAGCGCGCGCTGTTCCGGCGCAAGATCGGCCGACATCGCGGCGATCCCGCCCTGAAGAAAGGCAAGCAAGGCATCCGGGTCGGGGAAATGATACTGCACCTGGGTCTGCGCCCGCACCGCGCCCATCAGATCCATCAACGCCAGGTCGGCCGAGCGGCGGCCGATCTTGAGCCCGAAGGAAAAGCTGCCGGCGGGATTGAGCGCCATCGGAATGCGCGGCTTGCCGACCCGGCCGCGCTGCGGCGCGCCTTTGATCAGCAGCCCATCCGCCTCGAGCGAGCGCAGGATCACCGACACTGTCTGCGCCGAGAGGTTGGATTGCCGCGCCATGTCGCTGCCCGGCATCGGCCCCAGACGCTGGATCATCGACAGCAACAGCCGTTCATTATAGTCGCGTACACCGCTCTGGTTCACACCACTGCTGAAGCTTCGACTGTTTTCCTGCGTCATGAATCACCCCTCCCAACTCTATAAACTTTACACGCGTCAATTAATAAATCAAAATGATTTATTAATTGACGCTGCGTCGCGAATCAGGTTGTATTGCCTTGTTCTCGCTCAGCATGGGCGAGACGGGAGGGCCGGTCCAGTGACCGGCACGAGATTATGTCTTTGGGAGGACACCATGAAAAAGCTTCTTCTCGGTACCGCCGTGACCTGCGCCGGATTTGCCGGTGCGGCCCAGGCGGGCAGCCATTCGGTTTCGGCCTGCCTGATCACCAAAACCGACACCAACCCGTTTTTCGTCAAGATGCGCGAAGGCGCGACCGCCAAGGCGGAAGAGCTCGGCGTCGCGCTGAACTCTTATGCCGGCAAGGTCGATGGCGACAACGAAACCCAGGTTCAGGCGGTCGAAACCTGCATCGCCAATGGCGCCAAGGGCATTCTGATCACCGCCTCCGACACCTCGGGCATCGTGCCCTCGCTGGAGCAGGCCCGCAACGCCGGGCTGCTGGTGATCGCGCTCGACACACCGCTCGATCCGATCGACGCCGCCGACATGACCTTTGCCACCGACAATTTTCTCGCCGGTGAGCTGATCGGCCAGTGGGCCGCCGCCAAGCTGGGCGACGAGGCGGCCAATGCTCGCATCGCCATGCTCGACCTCGCCATCAGCCAGCCCACCGTCGGCGTGCTGCGCGACCAGGGCTTCCTTCAGGGCTTCGGCATCGAACTGGGCGACCCCAACAAATGGGGCGACGAAGAGGATGACCGCATCGTCGGCCACGACGTGACCCAGGGCAACGAGGAAGGCGGCCGCCGCGCGATGGAGAACCTGTTGGCCACAGATCCGATGATCAACGTGGTCTACACGATCAACGAACCCGCCGCCGCCGGCGCCTATGAGGCGCTGAAGGCCATCGGCCGCGAGAACGACGTGCTGATCGTCTCGGTCGACGGCGGCTGCCCCGGCGTCGACAATATCGAGGCCGGCGTGATCGGCGCCACCTCGCAGCAATACCCGCTGAAGATGGCGTCGCTGGGCATCGAGGCAATTGCCGCATGGGCCAAGGACGGCACCAAGCCGGAAGCCTCCGAGGGCAAGGACTTCTTCGATACCGGCGTGGCGCTTGTCACCGATCAGCCGGTCGAAGGCGTCGAGTCGATCTCGGTGGCGGAAGGCAAGGACCTCTGCTGGGGCTGAGACAAACGGCCGGGCCGTCTCTGGGCGGTCCGGCCCCACTCCGCAGCCCGCTCTCTGGGCCTGATCGGGGAGCTTGCCCCGGGCTCTGATCCGGGAGCCCGCCCCGGGCTTGATCCGGGAGCCTGCCCCGGGCTTGATCCGGGGCCTGGGGTTGGCCTGGAGGTCCCGGATCAAGCCCGGGACGCGGAGGGCGTCCAGCCAGGACCGGAGCCGTTGCAGGCGCGGTGATTGACGGAACGCCCCGACGACACGCAAGCTGAAACATCGCCGGGCGCGGGCCACCTGCCCGCCCCGTTCCCATTCCTGAACGCCGGGCGGCGTTCGCACTCACATTCCGGGAGGCACCCATGTCCAACGCGGACAATTACGAATCGGCCACCGAGGGAGCGTCGGGCGACGTCGCTTCCTTCGACGCGCCGCACAAGGGCTTCGTGGGCCGGTTCCACGACCTGCTGCATTCCACCCCCGCGCTCGTTCCGCTGATCGTGCTGCTCGCGGCGCTCGTGATCTTTGGCCTTGTGCTGGGCAACAAGTTCTTCTCGCCCTTCGCCATGACGCTGATCCTGCAACAGGTGCAGATCGTCGGTGTGCTAGCCGCCGCGCAGGCGCTGATCATCCTGACCGCCGGAATCGATCTCTCGGTCGGCGCCATCGCGGTGCTCTGCACCGTGGTGATGGGCAAGGTCTCCTTCGACTACGGCCTGCCGCCGGTCTTCGCGGTGATCGCGGGCCTCGCCGTCGGCACCGGCATCGGCGCGGCCAACGGCTGGCTGGTCAGCCGGATGAAACTGCCGCCCTTCATCGTGACGCTGGGCATGTGGCAGATTGTGCTGGCCGCCACCTATCTCTATTCCGCCAATGAAACCATCCGCAGCCAAGACATCGAGGCCGAAGCCCCGTTCCTGCAATTCCTCGGCACCACTTTCGACGTCGGCGGCGCGCGGTTCACGCTCGGCGTCTTCCTGATGATCGCGCTGGTGGCAGCGCTGGCCTATGCGCTGCGCTCGACCGCCTGGGGCCGGCATGTCTATGCGGTGGGCGACGATCCCGAGGCGGCACAGCTCGCCGGTGTCGACGTGCACCGAACGCTGATGTCGGTCTACATGCTGGTGGGCTTCATCTGCGCGCTGGCGGGCTGGGTGATGATCGGTCGCTTCGGCTCGGTGTCGCCCTCGGCCACGACCGGCGTGATCGGCAACATCCAGGCGATCACCGCCGTGGTGATCGGCGGCATCTCGCT
>Ga0208334_100105_pt1 | contig 40645 bp, 40 predicted proteins | sample DeeseametaMP0900_FD_184201 | JGI IMG/M metagenome (GOLD analysis project Ga0208334, IMG submission 184201) | Marine microbial communities from the Deep Indian Ocean - MP0900 (SPAdes) | ecosystem: Environmental > Aquatic > Marine > Oceanic | place: East of Durban, South Africa, South Indian Ocean...
CCTGCGCGCTATCGCGGCGCGCCGGATCGCCGGCCCAGGATTTCGGCAGATAGAGTTGCCGGTCGATCAGCGCCTGGCCCCAGCGGCTGGCATAGGCGGCAAAGACCCCGACCTGGCAGTTCTCGATCCGCCCCGCCGTGCCGGAATATTGCCGCGCGACACCGACCGAATGGGTGCCTTTCTTAGGCGATTGTATACTTGACAAACCACACTGGATTCCGATATAACTAACATAGAGTTAGAGGAAGCCTTCCATGTCTGTTCTGTCCGCCAAATACATGCACGACGAAGCCGCCGCATTTGAGCATGTGGAGGCGATGATCTGGGGCGACGAACCGATCTGCCCGCACTGCGGCACCGTGGGCAACGCTGGCAAGCTGGAAGGCGTCCGCACCAAGCCGAGCAAGAAGAACCCGGAAGGCAAAGAACGTCATGGCCTGTGGAAATGCCGTGAGTGCCGCAAACAGTTCACCGTGCGCAAGGGCACCATCTTCGAAGAAAGCCACATCCCGCTGCACCTGTGGCTGCAAGCCATTCACCTGATGGTGTCCAGCAAGAAGGGCATCAGCAGCCACCAGCTTCACCGCGTTCTGGGCATCACCTATAAGAGCGCGTGGTTCCTGACCCACCGCATTCGCGAGTGTATGCGTGATGGCGCGCTTGCCCCGATGGGCGGCAACGGCGGCGCTGTTGAGGTTGACGAAACCTTTATCGGTCAAAACCCTGACAAGCCCAAGAAGAAGGGCGCGCGTGGCTATGCCCACAAGAACGCCATGCTGACCCTTGTGGATCGCGATACCAAGCGCGCCAAATCCATCGTCGTTGACGATATTCGGAAGCACACGCTGGTGCCGATCCTGCGCGAGAACATCGCCAAGGAAGCCGTGGTCTACACCGATGAAGCAAAGCAGTACGGCAAGCTGTCCGATGATTTTGCTGACCATGACTTCACCACGCACAGCAAAGGTGAGTACGTGAAGCGCGAGAAGCCGCAGGTTCACACCAACACCGTCGAAGGCTTCTACAGCATCTTCAAGCGCGGCATGAAGGGCGTGTACCAGCACTGCGGCAAGCAGCATCTGCACCGCTACGCTGCGGAGTTCGATTTCCGCTACAACAATCGGATTGCGAACGGCATAGACGATTCACAGCGGGCTGGATTGGTGCTAGAATCGACCTATGGTCGTCGTTTGACCTACTCGGACTCATCAACGGTGCGCGCGTGACGAAGCATGACCCTCTTCTTTCCGGCTTTTTCAGTATAGCTGACGCCGCGCACCTACTGGGAGCATCGCAGCAAAGCCTGCGAGGGTGGCTTAATGGCTATCCTAATAGCGCAAAAGGCCCGGTAATTGACCGGGACTTCACTGGCAGCCGGGCTGTCAGTTTTCTCGATCTGATGGAGTTGCGGTTTATCGCATTCTTTCGGAATCAGGGCGTTGCCATGCCGACGTTAAGGAAAGCCGCTGATCGCGCACGGGTTGATTGGAGTGTCCAGCACCCGCTCGCATTGGCGAGTTCTAAATACGTCACGGACAGGAAAAAGGTGATAGCAACGTCCGCCGAAGAAACCGGCGATGAACGCGCTTGGGACATGGCCACGGGTCAGCACGAGATGTGGGTGACTATCGAGCAGTCTATTGAAAAAGGCGTAGAGTTTGATCCTAATACGTATCTGGCGAAACTCTGGGCTCCTAGGCCAGGGGAATTTCCAGATGTGCTAATCGACCCAAGAATTGCGTTTGGGCGGCCTTATGTGAAGGGTACTTCTGTACCAACCCGGACACTGTATAGGCAATGGCAAGCGGAAGGCCATAAAGCAAAAGTCGCGGCTTGGTTTGACGTGCCGGAAGAAGCAGTAGAGACAGCAGTTTCCTATGAGTTGAGAGCCGCTTGAAGATCCGTTGTGATGAACATGTATCGCCTCAAATTATCACGATTGTACGTGAGCTTGCGCTGAGTCCAAACTGGGAGATTTCTTCGGTAAGGGAGGCTGGACATTGCGGCGATGCAGACGTGCACTGGATAACGAAATTTTCCGAAGAAGGTGGCAACGCTATCCTGACTGCCGACAAAGACTTCACCACGCTCGAGCCGCAGGTAAACGCCGTGTTTGATACGGGGTTAAGGGTTATCCAGATGCCCAGCAAGTGGGGTCATGCTAGGGGGCATCTCCAAGCTGCGCACACGCTGCTATGGTGGCCGTGCATCGAGAAGACCATCTCCGAAATGAACCAGCGGGAATGCTATAGACCCGATTGGAATATCAAGCAGGCAGCCGACATGGCGCTAAAGAAGGTGACGATTGACTTCCAAAAAGCCCAGAAGAAGCGCCGAAAAGCCCGGAAATAAATCCCAGCTTGAACGCTTCAAGGAAGCCGCCCGCCAGCTAGAGACGGACGACGATGAAGAGCGGTTCAACGAGCGCTTGAAGGAGCTGGCGAAGCAGAAGCCGGAGAAGGGCAAGCCGGACGACTGATATTGCTCTACGGTTCGTAATGTTATATCATATCTTCCATGAAAATCGCCCTGATACATACCTTGGCCCGAGTCCTAGGCGTTCTGGTTCACATTGACGGCCTGCCGTATGGTCGGCGTGGTAATGTTGGCCAGCTAGATCGCGGCTAGAAGAACCGAGAGAGCCAGTTGTTGGTGCCTTGGAACGCCTTGGTGAAGGCCGGCTTCTTGCTGAATTCAATAACCATCAGCTTTTCGTCTTCATCAATGTACCCCGCCAAGTGGTCCTTGACCTCAATGGTCGAATTGTCGGCGCTCAGTAGCCAATGGGAAAGTTGCACCTTGACCGTATCAAGTTCCTTTAGTCGATCAGTCAGGCGATCATAGTCTTTCTCTGCAACAAGGTCGTAGGTGATACTGAACAACGCCATTCTCGAATCTCCACAAATCAATGTGGAGCCACGCTAACTACCGTGGGTTGATTCGACAATGGGTTTGTCAAGTATACAATCGCCATTCCGAAGGATCGATGCGCAGCGCACCTTTCGAGCCGCCGAAAGGCAGACGCATCAGTGCGCATTTATAGGTCATCAGCGCCGCCAGCGCTTCGACCTCATCCTGGTCGGCATCCTGGGCAAAGCGGATACCGCCCTTGGCGGGCCGGTTGTGGCTGGAATGGACAGAGCGCCAGCCGGTGAAGGTATGCATCCGGCCCCGTAGCCGGACACCGAAACGGGTGACATAAGTCGCGTTGCAGACCTTGATCTTCTCGGCCAGCCCCTCCGGCAGGTCGCATTGGCAGACTGCCGCATCGAACATGTCATTCACGTCTTCAAGAAAGCCTTGGCTCGCCATTTCAGGAACGTCCCATTTCCAAGTGTCACCGCGCCGCTTGATTGCGGCTGCTGGGTATCCAAGGTTCTAAACAATTAAAGCCCAAACTGAAGTCGATTGTGGCCTTATTTTCCTGAATCCTCGGTCGAATTGCCTTACTATCAAGGAAAATCTGACCGGTTCTCCCTTGATGACGAGTCGGTTCGGGAAAATCGGTGATCACGCGCCACTGGCGAGCTGTCTGGTCGGACGACTTACCAGGGCCGGCGCGTAAATTCGGGGCCTGCCGCGCGTTCATAGGCGCGCGCGATCCGCAGCAAGTCGAGGTCTCCCCTGTGCCGCCCGATCAGTTGCAGGCCCATCGGCAAGCCGGATGTGTTGAAGCCCGCCGGGATCGAAATGACCGGATGGCCTGACAGCGACCCGGGGATCACCACTTCCATCCAGCGGTGATAGGTGTCCATCCCGCGCCCTGCGATCTCCTGTGGCCAGCTCTGCTCGATCGCAAAGGGAAAGACCTGCGCGGTTGGCAAGGCCACGACGTCGTAGCGCTCGAGCAGGCGGGTCAACGCGGCCTGCCAGGCTGTGCGGCTGACGTTGGCGGCGTGAATGTCGCGCCCGGTGAGCGACAGCGCGCCTTCGACTTCCCATTGCGCTTCCGGCTTCAGCATCTCGCGCTTCTCGGGGTCGTCATAAAACGCGCCGATGCTACCCGCCACACCCCAATGGCGCAGGGTCAGCCAGCAGCGCCAGAGCCGGTCGGGATCGAAGTCGGGCAATGCCGCGTCAACCTCGGCCCCCAGATCCCGGAATGTTGCGAGCGCCTGTTCGCAGAGCGGCAGGATGCCGGGCTCCATCGGCAAGTGACCATTCCAGTCGCCCATCCAGGCAATGCGCAGCCCGTTGATATCGCGGTCGAGCGGCGCGGTGAACATCGCCGGATCTTCGTCGAGCGACAGGGGCACGCGGGGATCGGCACCGGCCTGCGTGGCAAGCAGGCGGGCAAGATCGGGCACGGTGCGCGCCATGGGGCCTTCGGTCACCAGTTGCTGGCCAAAAACCTCGGGCGCCGGGCCAAAGGGGACGCGGCCGAACGACGGGCGAAACCCGTAGACATTGTTGAAGGCGGCCGGGTTGCGCAGCGACCCCATCATGTCACTGCCGTCGGCCACCGGCAGCATGCGCAGCGCCAGCGCCACGGCCGCACCGCCCGAAGAGCCCCCGGCGCAGAGGTCAGGGTCATAGGCGTTGCCGGTGGCCCCGAACACAGGGTTGTAGGAATGAGAGCCGAGGCCGAATTCCGGCACGTTGGTCTTGCCGATCACGATGGCACCGTCGCGCTTCATCCGCTCAACGACGATGGAATCGGTTTGTGGCACGTTGTCGGCCAGAAGGGGCGAGCCAAAGGTGGTGCGCAGCCCTGCCGTCATCGCAAGATCCTTGATCGCCTGCGGAATGCCATGCAGCCAGCCACGCGAAACTCCGCGCGCAAGCTCGGCGTCGCGGGCATCGGCCTCGTGCAACAGGGCGTCGCCGTCACGCAACGAGACGATGGCGTTGACCCGAGGATTGACCGCTTCGATATGACCGAGATAGGTGGTCATGACCTCGCAACACGAAATGTCGCGGGCATGGATGGCGCGCGACAGGGACATGGCATCCCAGGTGCAGGGAGTGGGCACATCATCGCTGTTAAGGGACGGGCGTGTGTCTGTCATGGCGCTCTCTTCGGGTGTGGTCGGGCAGGCAAGGTACGGCGCAGCCGACACTGGTGATGCGCACCGCCCTTTTCAATGATATCCGGACCGCACGTGGCGCGCGGTCCGGCAGGCAGGCTACGGCAGGAAGGTCAGCCCGCCGCCGATGATCACACCGGTCACGACAAGGACGATCAGGCAGAAGCCCATGATGTCCTTGGCCGAGAGCCCGGCAATGGCAAGGATCGGCAGCGCCCAGAACGGCTGGATCAGGTTGGTCCAGGTGTCGCCCCAGGCTACGGCCAGTGCTGCGCGGGCCGGAGATACGCCAAGCGCCGCCGCCGCATCCAGAACGATCGGGGCCTGCACCGCCCATTGCCCGCCACCCGACGGCACGAAGATATTGACGATTCCCGCCGACAGGAAGGTAAAGAGCGGAAAGGTCTGTTCGGTCGAGATCGCCACGAAACCGCTCGACAGCGTGACCGCCAGACCGGACCCCACCATCATGCCCATGATGCCCGCATAGAAGGGAAACTGGATCACGATGCCGCCGGCCCCTTCGATGGCCTTTTTCATCGCCGCGAGGAACAGGGTCGGACGTCCGTGCAGCAAGATCCCGGCAAAGAGCAACGTGAAGTTCATGATGTTCAGGTTCAGCCCGCCATCCGCCGCAAGGAAATAATGCGCGACGTAGAGCAGCCCAAGCCCCCCCGCGAGGATCGAAATCAGGCGACTGTCATCCATGCCATTCGCCAGGGTCGTGCTGTCCGCGCCGTCGTCTTCGGTCTCGGCCAGCCGCGCGGGATCGACGGTCACGGTCTCTTCCGGCGAGGGCATGATCAGGCGGTTGACCAGCGGGATCGCCAGCAGCAGCCCGAGCAGGATGCCAAGGTTCAGGGTCGAAAACAGGGTTTCACTTGTCGGGATGATACCGATCAGCTCCTGCGCAAAATGCCCCTCGGTCGCGATCACCAGTGGGATCGACCCGGACAGGCCGCCATGCCAGATCATGAAGCCACTGTAGGCGCTGGCGATGGCAAGACGGTAGTCAAGCCCTTCCACCTGACGGCCCAATTCACGGGCAAAGAAAGCGCCGATCACCAGTCCGAAACCCCAGTTGATCCAGGCCGCGACCAGCGAGACAAGTGTCACCAGAATGATGGCCTGCCCCGGCGTGCGCGGCAGGCGCGCCAGCGCCCGCAACAGCTTGCGGAACGGCGGCGTGCTGGCCACGACGAAACCGGTCACGAGGATCAGCACCATCTGCATTGAAAACGCCAGTAGGTTCCAGAACCCCTCTCCCCAGTAGGTCATCATTGCGATGGGGCTCTGGCCTTCGACCAGCATCCCGGCGGCAAAGACCACCAGTGTCAGCATCAGCACCAGAACAAATGCGTCCGGCAGATATCGTTCGACCATGCGCACCGACGCGCGCGTTGCACCCTTGAACATGAGGTTTCTCCTCCCTCGTTGTGATGGATTGATCTCAGCTGCGCGGCAGGATCGGCATCTGTTTGGCCAGACCGAGCGCATCCTCCAAAAGATGTGCCGAGGACAAGAGATCGAAGTCGCCGCGCGGCTTGCCGATCAGTTGCAGGCCCACGGGCAGACCGTCTTTCGTCGTGCCGCAGGGGATCGAGATCGCCGGGCAGCCGGTCAGCGTGATGACGAAGGTCAGGAACATCCAGTCGATGTAGGATGTCAGCGTCTGACCGCCGATCTCGGTCGGGAACCGCTGATCGACCTTGTAGGGCGGCACGGTCACCGTCGGGCAGGCCAGCAGATCGTGGGTCTCGAAGAAGCGGGTCATTTCGTGGAAGATGCGGGCGCGGACCCGCTCGGCGCTCAGCACCTCGTCGGCGGTAATGTTCTGGCCCTTCTCGATGTTCCAGATGATCTCCGGCGCGACACGCTCGCGGTCGGTTTCCAGCAGGTCGCCGCGCAGCGTGGCCACGAGCACCGCCCGAAGCGTCTGGAAGGCGTCGATGCCGCCGCCGAGATCAGGGCAGGTCTCTTCGACCGTCGTGCCCATATCGGCAAATCCCTGTGCGCCCTTGCGGCAAATCTCGGCCACCTCGGGATCGACCAGCGACAGGCCGAGATCGGGGCTGTAGGCCACGCGCTTGGGAGGACTTGCGTTTTTCACGGCTTGGACAAAGGGTTTTTCGGGCCGCGGAATGGCCAGCGGATCGCGAGGATGCGCATGGGCCAGCGAGTCGAGCATAAGCGCACAATCGGCCACATTGCGGGCCATCGGACCTTCGACCCAGAGCGGATCGAACGGCAAAAGCCCCTTGCCGCGCGGCACCCGGCCCACACTGGGGCGCAGCCCGACGATGCCGCAATAGCTGGCGGGAATGCGCAGGCTGCCGCCGAGGTCGTTGCCGGTGGCAAGCCAGGCCTCGCCCGCCGCAAGCGCGCAGGCCGAGCCGCCCGACGAGCCGCCAACAGTGCGCGTCAGATCCCAAGGGTTGCGGGTGGCGCCGAAGACCGGGTTGAAGGTATTGGCACCGGCGATCTCCGGCACGTTCGATTTCGCCATCGGGATGCCGCCGCTTTCTTCAAGCGTCACCACGGTATAGTCTGACTCTTCCACCCGGTTCTCGGCAAAGATCGGCGAGCCGTAGGTGGTGATCTGTCCGGCGACGTCGTTGTAATCCTTCACCGCGACCGGCAGACCGGCGAGCCAGCCGGGACGGCCGGCGCCCGGATGGTCCTTTTGCGCCGCAAACGCCTTGGCGGCGTCGCGCGCTTCGTCGAAGAAACGGATCGGAAGGGCATTGATCTGCGGCTCGACGGCCTCGATGCGCGCGACGGCGGCGTCGACCAGCTCAAGCGGCGTGACCTCGCCCTTTTTCAAGAGGCCAACCACCTCGGTCGCGGTCATCTCGACCAGTTCATTGGTGCTGCTCGCTTGCGAGGCGATATCGTTTTGTTGCGAGTTCATGCGGGTTCCTCCCCCTGACTGAGTTTTCAATTTATCTGTCGGCCCGACGCGCAAAGCGCGTCAGTTGGCCGTTTGGTAGAGATCCTTATAGCGCGTGCGCAGCTCGGCCTTTTGCACCTTGCCCATGACGTTGCGGGGCAGTTCCTCGATACAAAGCACGCGCTTGGGCTGCTTGTAGCGTGCCAATACGCTGGAAAGCCCGTTTTGCAGGGCTGCCTCGTCGACCGCTTCGCCGGGGCGCGGGACAACGATGGCGGTCACAGCTTCGCCGAAATCGGGGTGCGGCAGGCCGATCACGGCGGATTCCGAAACTCCCGGAAGGTCGTCGATCAGCGCCTCGATTTCCTTGGGATAGACGTTGTAGCCACCGGTGATCACCAGATCCTTGTCGCGCCCGACAATGCGCAGATAGCCGTCATCGTCGATCCTCCCGAGGTCGCCGGTGATAAAGAATCCATCGGCGCGAAACTCGGACGCGGTCTTTTCCGGCATGCGCCAGTAACCCTGGAACACGTTCGGGCCGCGCACCTCGATGGCGCCGATGTCGCCCTGCGGCAGTTCGGCACCGGTCTCGCGTTCGGTTATACGGATCTCGACCCCCGGCAGCGGAAACCCGACGGCGCCGGGGCGTCGCGCACCGTCATAAGGGTTCGAGGCGATCATGCAGGTTTCGGTCATGCCGTAGCGTTCGAGGATCGCAAACCCCGTGCGTTGCTCAAAGGCGCGGTGATCCTCTTCCAGTAGCGGCGCAGAGCCGGACACAAAGAGCCGCATTCCGGCGGTGGTCACGGCGTCCAGCCGGGGCGATTTCAGCAACCGGGTGTAGAAAGTCGGCACGCCCATCAGCACCGTCGCATCCGCCATTTCCGCAATGATCTCGTCAGGATCGAAGCGGGTCAGGAAAATCATCGTGGCCCCGGCGGCCAGCGCCATGTTGCAGGCCACGAACAGCCCGTGGGTGTGGAAGATCGGCAGCGCATGGATCAGCCGATCCTCGGTGGTAAAGTGCCAGGCATCGAGTAGCGCGGCACAATTCGACGCCAGGTTGCCATGGGTCAGCACCGCCCCCTTGGAGCGGCCGGTCGTGCCAGAGGTATAGAGGATCGCCGCCGGATCATCAGCGCTGCGCGCCACCGGGGTTTCGATCGGTGTGACGCGGCGGGCGCGTTCGGCAAGCGTACCCTCTCCTGCCCCGCCAAGGCTTTCGACAGTCAGCCGATCTGAGGCGCGAGCCGCGTGCTGGCTCAGGGTTTCAGGGCGGCAGACAAAGAGCGCGGGCTCGGAATCGCCGAGGAAATAGTCGATCTCAGCCCCGGTATAAGCGGTGTTGAGCGGCAGGAAGACCGCCCCCCGGTGCAGCGTGGCGAGATACAGCAGCACCGCTTCGGGGCTTTTGTCCACCTGCGCCGCTACGCGGTCGCCCGGTTGAACGCCGATCTCCTCCAGCACGCCGGCAAAAGCCGTGACCTGGGTCATCGCCTCGGCAAAGGAAATGTCCGGCTCACCGGGCCGTTCGAACAGCACCGTGGCGCCGTTGGCGTCGCAATTCCGGGCAAAGAGGTCGAGAAGTGTCTTGAACATGAAGGTTTCCCTTTCCGGTCTGAAGGTCGGATCAGATGTCATTCGGCTGTCGCCTTCTGGCTGCGCAGCGCGCGTTTCAGATCTGGGCCGCAAGTGACGGTGCCATCGGTGACAAAGGCTTCGTGCTGCGCCTCGATCCGCTCGGGTTCGTAGAGATAGTTGATCATCACCCCATGCGCGCGGCTCAGCGCCCCTGCGGCGAGGTCGGCGGGCCAGTTGACCCGATGGGCCGACGCGCCATTGCCGAGATGGAAGCGCGCAACCGGGTCGACGGGCGCGCCAGAGGCGGTTTTGCCTTGGGTGAAGTAGCGTGCGGCCCAATGATGAACCTGCGGCGCAAGGCGTTGGATCGCCGCGTCGTCACTCTGCCAACCGCCTTCGGCCAGTTCTTTGGAGAGGCTCTGTGCCGCAGGATCGGTCTGTTTGGACAGCCAGCCCGAGAATTCGGGCGCAGGCGACAGCGTCACGAAATTTTTCAGCCCCGGCAACTGGCTGGACAGATCCCGCACCACCTGCTTGATCAGGAAGTTGCCGAAGGACACGCCCTTCAGTCCCGGCTGGCAATTGCTGATAGAATAGAAAACCGCAGAGTCCGCCTCGTCTTCTTCGACATCGTGCGCATCTGAGAGCAGCGGGCCGATGGCGTCGGGAATACCCCGGCACAGCGCGACTTCGACAAAGATCAGCGGCTCGTCGCCGGTGGCGGGGTGAAAGAAGCCGTAACACCGGCGGTCGGCGGGATCGAGACGGCGGCGCAGATCATCCCAGTCACGGATTTCATGCACCGCTTCATAGGCGACAATCTTTTCCAGAATCGCGGCAGGCGTGTTCCAGTCGATGCGACGCATCACCAGGAAACCACGATTGAACCACGACGCGAGCAGGTGCCCGAAATCGGCGTCGAGCGGCCGAAGCTCCGGGGCTTCGCGGATCAGGCCAAGCAGGTCGGCGCGCATCCGAACAAGCTGAAGCGTGCCGCCGGGCGCGAAATTCAGACGCCGCAACAGGGTCTGGCGACGCGGCTCAACCGCTCGGAACAATGCCTCGAGGTCGGCTTCGTCCTGGGTCTTGTCCCAAGCGCCGAACGCGCTTCGGATTGCCGCAGGATCTGCGCTGTAGTTGGTCAGGAGGCTGCGGAAGAAATCCGCCTGCCCTGCCCGGTCGAGCTTGCCATAGGCGTCAAGCGCGTCTCTCGCCACGGCCACCTGCAAGGCTTCGCCAGCGTGCCGCATCAATTCGGTGCAAGCTTCCGCAAGGCGTTGATCGGCGGGCAGAGAGGACCGGCCTGTGCCTTCGGCCTTCACGCTGATGCGTGCGCCGATGCTGTGCAAAAGCTCGTTGAGGAAAGCGATGTTGGAGCCGGGCATGGTGAATCTCCTCTTGGTGGATGGCATCGTTATACACGAAATCGCTTCTGTTGTATATAACAAAGATTTCTGTGGATGCATGAGGTAAGATATTCTATTTTTCAAACCAGTTCACAACGGAGGCCCCCATCCATGAGCAACGTGTCGAACACGCTCCGCATTCGCGAATCTCTTGAAAACGCGATTGTTGACGGCCGATACGTGCCGGGCACCAAGCTCGATCCGATACAGCTGGCCGAAGAATTCGGATGTTCCCGCACGCCGATCCGCGAAGCCTTGCAGCAGCTCGAAGCCTCGGGCCTCGTGCGGATTCACGCAAAGCGCGGCACATTCGTATCGGAATGGAACGTCGAAGAGCTGGCCGAACGCTTCGAGGTGATGGCAGAACTCGAGTCCACCTGCGCAAGACTGGCCGCCCGCCGCATCACGAACGAGGAACTGGCCGAATTGGTGTCACTGCATGAAAGATGCCGCCGGATGGCGGAGGACGAGCGGTACGACGATTACTATGCCGAGAACTCGGCTTTTCACGCCTGTATTTACACCGCCACGCACAATAGCTTTCTCGCACAAGAGGCGCTGCGACTGCACGCCATGTTGCAACCCTATCGCCGCATCCAGCTTCGGGTCCGCAATCGGATGAAGCGCTCCTACAACGAACATGAGGCGGTGGTGTGCGCGATCCGAAATGGTGATGACAGCGCGGCATCAGAGGCGATGCGGGCGCATGTTCTGATCCAGGGCGACCGGTTCCACGATCTCGTCGCGGCTCTCAGAACCGAACCCTCCGTGCAACAGGCGATCGAGTGAAACCGATAGTCCGTCTGCCTGCTTTTGCGCCGCCGGGTGGCTGATTTTTCCACCGCCGTTGACATGCCAGGGCGCTGGTTCGCCCCCTGTCTCAGATTTGAGGGAAAGGTTATCGGATTGAACGGCGACGGGCGGACGTTGATTTCGTTGAGTTTCTCATCTCACAAATCAGCGGCCGCGCATTCCAGAGCAGAAAGATCCCCGGCTCACGCCGCCTTGGTGCCGCGACGACGGCGCATCGCCTTGGCGATGGGCCAGGCAATCACCAAAAGCGTCGCAAGAGCCAGCGCCGCGGAAATCGGGCGGGTCAAGAGTTCTGTTGCGTCACCGCGGCTGATCAGCAAGGCGCGGCGGACGCTCTGTTCGGCCATGGGGCCGAGGATCATCCCGAGGATGATCGGTGCCAGCGGCACGTTCACCTTCTCCAGGAAATACCCCGCGAGGCCGGCGGCGAGCATCACCCAGAGGTCGACCGGGCGGCCATTGATGACGTAGACGCCCACACACATCAGGATCAGGATCGAAGGCACCAGGAGCACGCCGGGCAGGCGCTGGAACTGGGCGAAGACGCGTGTGGCGACGGCGCCTCCGAGGGCGAAGATCAACACCGAGGTGAGCAGCATCTCCATCATGAAGCCGCCCACCAGGACCGGATTCTGGTGGAAGAGCTGCGGGCCGGGTTGCAGCCCGTGGATGGTCAGCGCGCTGAGCACCAGCGCCGCGACCACGTTGCCGGGGATGCCAAGCGACAGCGCCGGGATCATCGAGGCGGCATTGTCGGCATTGTTGCCGCATTCCGCCGCCGCCACGCCCTGCGGATTGCCCTTGCCGAAGCTCGACGGGTCATCCGAGGCATTCTTGGCCGCATTGTAACTGAGGAAGGCCGCGATATTGCCGCCCGCGCCGGGCAGGATGCCGACGCCGATGCCGATGCCCGAGGCGCGCAGCCAGGTGGGCAGCAGGCCGCGCACCTCGCCGGGCTTGAAGGGTACGTTGGTCAGCTTCAACTGTGCCGCAGACAGCCCCTTGAGATCGGCCTTTTCGGCCAGTTGCAGCACGGGCGGCAGCGCGTAGAGCCCCACCAGCACCACGATCAGGTCGAGCCCGCCCAGAAGCCAGGTCTGGCCGAAGGTGAACCGTGCCTGCCCCGAGAGGTTGTCGATCCCCAAGGTGCCGATCAAGAGCCCCAGCACCGCGGCCATGATGCCCTTGACCGGGTCGGAGCCGACCATGACACCAACCGAGGCCATGCCGAAGATCGCGATCCAAAAGTACTCGGCAGGACCGAAGAACAGCGTCACGCGTGCCAGAAGCGGTCCGACGGTCATCAGGGCGATGGCGCTGGCGATGCCGCCCACGGCCGACGACCAGCAGGCGATCTTCAGGGCCTTGGCGGCTTCGCCCTTGTCGGCCATCGGGAAGCCGTCGAAGGTGGTGGCGATCGAGGCGGGCGTGCCGGGAATGCGCAGCAGGATCGCCGGGATCGCGCCGCCATACATCGATCCGTTGTAGATGCCCGCCACCATGGCGAGCGCCACCAGCGGGTCCATCGAATAGGTCAGCGGCAGCAGAAGCGCGATGGCCATCACCGGGTTCAGCCCCGGCAGCGCGCCGATGAAGACACCCAGCAGCGTGGCGCCGATCATCGCCGTCAGCGGCCCGAAGGACAGGACGTGGGCAAGCGCGTTGGTATAGAATTCCATATCAGGCTCCGGCGGCGAAGAGGGACAAAAGAGCCTCGCGCGGCAGCGGCTTTTCCAACAGCACCGAGAAGACGAGGTAGATCAGCACCATGAAAACCAGCGCCACGATCAGCGCATAGACCAGCTGGCGGAAGCCCAGCGCCATGGGCAGCGCCAGCATCAGCAGGAAAGAGGCGGTGTAGAAACCCAAGGGCACAACCAGCGCCACATAGATCGTCGCGATCACCGCGGCGATGATCATCTGGGCGGTGCTGATGCCGATTGCCATGATACTCATGGCGCTTCTGGGCAAACTGGCCGAACGGCGCTTTCCCGAGATCGCGCCACTCAAGCGCAACATCGCCCTTGGGCTTGTCACGTCGGTGATCATGCAGTCTCTTGTGGCGGCCATATCGGCGGGCACCGTGGTCGGCTTTGCGGATGGCGATCTGTTCCGGCAGGCATGGGCCACTGCCTTCGTCACCGCCTTCCCGGTCGGGCTGGCTTTGGCCTTGTTGCTGACCACGCTGATCAAGCCCGGGCTTGAAAGTTTTTTGCGCCGCTGAGCCCCGCGAGCGCCCCACCGATCGATAAGGGCGAGAAGACAGAAACCACGCCATGCCCACCCGCAAACCGGTGTCTGCAATCGTCTTCGACGTCAATGAAACACTGCGCGACATCGCCGCCGTCATGCACCTCGGATTGCTCGCGCGCGACCTCGATGGGAAAGGAGTCGCCGACCCAGATCTGGCCGTGCGGACGCGAGTTGGAACAGTCCTTTACCACGCCCTTGTTTTCGAAGATCGCCACCCAGTCGTGATCCTCGAGGAATGGGGCATGCAAAGCGCCGCGCTGCCGGAGATCACCATCAAACTGCCGGCCAGCAAGCGACGAGGTGCGGTACGATCTTGACGGCAGCTCATATCAACGAAGCAGGGGCGCAAAACAAAGGGTCGTGCACAGGCGAAATTTGGAAGCCTGGTCCCTCAGCTTCCTCTAATTCCGCTCAATTGAGCCCCGCTTCCAGCCAGGCCGGTGGCGTGGCGTTGGTTCGGCCCGTCTCCGCGGCCTCGGCACATTGCGCGGGCGCGCCGAAACGCACGGCCCGTCTGGACAGGGGCCCGGTCTGTGTCAACTGCGCGTCCAGTCTCACGCGCCGTCCTCTCCGAGGCCCGGTTGTTCGAGATATGTCACCTTCATGAAGTCAGCGATCCGGTCTTCGAACACGCGGGTGTGGTTGTGGGCCAGCCGGTCGGCCTCGGCCTCGTCTTGCGCCGCGATTGCAGAGACCATCAGGTGATGTTCGGGGCTGAGCGGGAATTCGGAGCCGCTCTTTCGCACATGGGCAAAGTGAAAGTGCAGGATGCGGCGGCCTTCGTCGAGCATCCGTTCGTAGCTTTGCGCGAGGTAGCGGTTGCCGCCCGCGTTGGCGATGGACATGTGAAAAACCTTGTTGGCCTCGGACAGCGCCAGCGCCTGGCCTGTGGGGCAGAGCGCATCGTAATCATGGGCCGCCCGCGACATTGCGGCGATATCAGCTTCGGTCCGGTGCCGGGCGGCCAGCCGCGCGGTGGCGCGTTGCAGGTAATCCACTGCCTCTACAAAGCGGGGCAGAGTGGCGATATCCAGCGGCGCGACGATAGTGGAGCGGTTGGGCAGCATCTGCACCAGCCCGACCGCCGAGAGCCGGATAAGCGCCTCACGGATCGGCGAGCGCGACATGCCGAACCGGGCGGCAAGCGCGGTCTCGTCCAGCGCCGTGCCGGGAGCGAGCTTGAGTTCTAGAATTTCGTCGCGCAGCGCGTCCAGCACATGCCTGGAGCCGCCTCCGCGTTTACGGGCCATCCTGGGTTCGCTGTCTGGTTCGGCGTTTCGCATCGCATTCGTCCAATTTTTTGAGCAGATGGCCCGGTATTCACAAAGATTATGGCCTCGTCAGGAACGGGCCCGACTCAAGTTTATTGACATGTCGACTTCGTGTCGACTAGCTTTCGGTTAACTCTTGTCGACAAACTGTCGGCACAACCAAGCCAACCAAAAGGGAGACCTTCCAATGAAATTTCTTCTGACAGCAGCCGCGGCGCTGGGCCTGATGGCGGGGGCGGCCTCGGCGCAGAGCCGGCTGGAGACTGTGCAGGAACGCGGCAAACTTCTTTGCAGCGGTCACAACGGCAGTTATCTGGGCTTTGCCGAAGTCGACGATCAAGGCAACTGGGAGGGTCTCGACATCGACCTGTGCCGGGGCTTGGCGGCGTCGCTCTTCGGCAAGGCCGAGGGCCATCTGGACATCGTACCGATCTCTTGGGCACAACGTTGGCCCGCGCTGCAATCGGGCGATATCGACGTGATCATCAAGCTCTCGGGCTGGTCGCAAAGCCGCGACACCGAACTGAACCTGGCTTTTTCCAACCCCTATTTCGTGGCCGGTTTCCACGTCATGACCAATGCCGACCTGGGCGTTGAATCCGTGGCCGGCCTCGACGGCGGCTCGATCTGCGTCTCGGCGGGCACCACCACTGAGCGCTTCCTGGCGGCCTATGTCGAGAAACTGGGCATCGACGTCGAGATTATCGTCTTCGAATCCGGCGACGAGGTGCGAACCGCCTATTTCAATGGCCGCTGCGATGGGTTGACCCTGCTGGCGCCGCCGCTGGCCGCTGCCCGGGCGACCTCGGAAAACCCTGAGGCGCATGTGATCCTGCCCGACGTGATCGCGCTGGAGCCGGAAGGCATTATCGTGCCCGAGGGCGATCCGAAATGGCTGGACGTGATGAACTGGATGTTGTCGTCGCTCTGGTTCGCCGAGCTGAACGGCATCACCAGCGAGAACGTGGACGAGATCAAGGCCAACCCGCCCTCGGCACAGATTGGCAAGTTTCTCGGCGTGACGCCGGGCTATGGTTCGCGGCTGGGGCTGTCGGATGACTGGGCCTACAACCTGATCACGGAAGTTGGCAACTACGCCGAGATCTATGACCGCAACATCGGCGTGCCCTATGCGTTGCCGCGCGCGAAGAACAACCTCTACACCAATGGCGGCCTGTTCTACCCGCTGATGGTCGACTGAAACCGTCGCGCCGGCGTCCGGGCTTCGGCCCGGGCGTCGGACCCTTCCGCGTCAACGGAGCCTCTCCATGATCTCGCTTCTCAGACAGAAATCCTTTCGCGATACCGCGTCTCAGGTGGGCTTCATCGGCGTGCTGATCTTGCTGGTGGTCACCTTCGCGCTGACCGCAAAGACCAATCTGGACGCGCAGGGCATGACTTCGGGCTTCGGCTTCCTGGAGCGCGCCACGGGCTGGGGCGTCAGCTTTTCACTGATCCCATTCGACACCAACGACACCTACGCCCGGGTGATCCTCGTCGGGCTGCTGAACTCACTGTTTCTCGGCGCGATTTCTTTGACGCTGGCGACCGTGATCGGCATCGGCATCGGCATCATGCGGGTGTCGGGCAACAAGATGGCCGAGCTGATTGGGACTGTCTATGTCGAGATCTTCCGCAACCTGCCATTGCTCTTGCAGGCCTTCTTCTGGTACGCGGTGCTGACCACGCTGCCCCGGCCTCGCGATGCGCTGGAGTTTGGTGGGGTGGCGTTTCTCAACGGACGCGGCGCCTACCTGCCTGGCCTGAATGTCACAGGCTTTTCGGTCTTTCTCGCGGCGATAGCGCTGGCGGTCACTGTTGGTCTCTGGCTCTGGCTCCGGTCGGCGCGGCGCTTTGCCCGGATGGCGCCGCACATCAAGAAGGCGTGGTCTCGCGGCCTCTGGCTGGGCTGGGCGGCGCTGGCCGTGGCCCTTTTGTGGGCCGGCCGCATCCCCGAAACGCCGCTTTTGAGCATACCCACCCTCAAGGGCCTGAACTTCCGCGAAGGCATCCGCGTCTCGCCAGAGCTTCTGACCTGCATCATCGCCATCTCGGTCTATGGCGGTGCCTATATCGGCGAGATCGTGCGCGCGGGCTTCAACGCCGTGGGCAAGGGCCAGAGCGAGGCCGGCCACGCGCTGGGCCTGAGCACCTGGCAGACCTTCACCCGCATCCGTCTGCCACTGGCGATCCGTGCTGTCATGCCGATGCTGATCAACCAGTACGTCTGGCTGTTCAAATCCACAACCATCGGCATCGCCGTGGGCTTCGTGGATTTCTTCATGGTGATCTCGACCTCGATCAACCAGTCGGGCCAGACGCTTGAACTGATTGCCATCCTGATGGGCGGGTTTCTTGTCATCAACTATTCCATGGCCTGGGTGCTCAATCGCGTGAACGACGCGATCAAGCTCAAGGGCACGCAGCTGAGGACCTGAGCGATGGACGCGACCTTGCCAAGACAGACCCGTCTGCGCGCGCTGCGCACCGACTACTTCTCGACCCGCCTCGATACGCTCGTCACGCTCGGCTTCGGCCTGCTGGCGGCCTGGGTGCTGTGGTCGCTCTTTGACTGGGGCGTGCTGCACGCGGTCTGGAGCGCCGAGAATCGCGAGGCCTGCGGCCACGGGGCCGAGGGCGCCTGCTGGGCCGTGATCGATGCGCGTTGGCGGCTGATCTTCTTCGGGCTCTACCCGTTCGAAGAACAATGGCGTTCCGCCCTGGCCTGCGCGGTGATCGTGCTGACCGGCGGGGCCTCTTGCGCGCCATGGTTCTGGACGGCGCGGCGGTTGGCAGCTCTGTGGGTGGCAGGGTTCGTGACCTTCTATGTTCTGATGCGTGGCGGGATCTTCGGGCTGACCGAAGTGTCCGAGCAGAACTGGGGCGGGCTGTCGCTGACCATCTTCATCTTTGCCAGCGTGACGCTGCTGGGGATGCCGCTGGCCATCGTCTTTGCGCTTCTTCGCCGGTCGCAGCTGCCGTGGATCGCGCGCACCATGGGCGTAATCATTGACGCCATCCGCTCGCTCCCGCTTCTGTCGATCATGTTCACCTTTGCCATCGTCCTGCCCTTCGTGCTTCCCGGCTGGATGATCGGCGACAAGCTGCACCGGGTGATCGCGGGCTACGCGCTGTTCTTTGCCTGCTACCAGGCCGAGATCATCCGCGGCGGCATCCAGTCGCTGCCCGGCGGCCAGGAAGAGGCAGCACAGGCGCTGGGCCTGGGCTACTGGCACCGGATCGGACATATCATCCTGCCGCAGGCGTTCCGCAATGCGCTGCCCGCGACGATCAACCAGCTGGTGATCACCTTCAAGGAAACCTCGCTGGTTGTCATCATAGGCTTTTTCGAGATCCTCGCCTCGGGCAATGCTGCCTATGGCAACTCGGAATGGAATTTCGCCCATGTCGAGGTCTATGCCTTCGTCGGTCTGATCTACTTCGTCTTCGTCTTCGCGCTGTCCCGCTACGGCGCTTACCTTGAACGCCGCATGGCCGTTGCCGAGCGCTAGGAGGATTTGACCATGCCCATTTCGCAAACCGCTGTCCGCATCAGCCAGATGGACAAGTACTACGGCACATTCCATGCCCTGAAGGGCATCAACCTGGAGGTGGCCAAGGGTGAAAAGATCGTCGTCTGCGGCCCCTCCGGGTCGGGCAAGTCGACGCTCATCCGCTGTATCAACCGGCTGGAGGAACACCAGTCCGGCACCATCACGGTGCTGGGCACCGAACTGGATGACAACCTTGACAACATCGACGAAATCCGCCGCGAGACCGGCATGGTGTTCCAGCATTTCAACCTGTTTCCGCACATGACGATCCTGGAAAACTGCATCCTCGCGCCCAAATTGGTGCGCAAGCAGTCCCGCGCCGAGGCGGAAGAGGTGGCGATGGAATATCTCACCCGCGTCAAGATCCCCGAGCAGGCCGACAAGTATCCTGGCCAGCTCTCCGGCGGCCAGCAACAGCGGGTGGCGATTGCCCGCGCGCTCTGTATGAAGCCCGAGATCATGCTGTTCGACGAACCCACCTCGGCGCTGGACCCGGAGATGATCTCCGAGGTGCTCGATGTCATGGTGGGCCTCGCACAGGACGGGATGACGATGATCTGCGTCACCCACGAGATGGGCTTTGCCCGCCAGGTCGCCGACCGGGTGATCTTCATGGCCGACGGCGAGATCGTCGAAGAGGCCGCCCCCGAAACCTTCTTCACCACTCCGAAACACGAACGCACACAGGCCTTTCTCGGCCAGATACTGGGACACTGACATGACGACGATTGATCTCGACAAGAAGACCACCCACGACGCAGAGCACGATCCGCGCAACGACAATATCCTGATCTACGTCAACGGCGAGCTGAAGCCCAAGGCCGAGGCGGTGGTCTCGGTCTATGACGCCGGTTTCATGCTGGGCGACGGCATGTGGGAGGGCATGCGGCTCTACAACGGCAAATGGGCCTTCTTCGACGAGCACATGGACCGGATGTTCAATTCGCTCAAAGCGGTCTCCATCGACCTCGAGATCGGGCCGGACGACATCCTCGAGATCCTCAACAAGACCGCCGAGGCCAATGGCATGAACACCGACGCGCATTGCCGCCTGATGGTGACTCGCGGCCGCAAGGCCAAGCCGTTCCAGCACCCGGGTCTCAGCCGCTGGGGCGCCACCATCGTCGCGATCATCGAGCATTCGAAGCCGGTGGACCGGCTGCAATCCAAGGGCATCCGCCTGGCCACCGTGCCGCAGGTCCGCGGTTTGCCGATGAGCCAGGACGCGAAGTTCAACAGCCATTCCAAATTGAATTGCGTGATCGCCTGCATCCAGGCGGAACAGGCCGGCGCCGACGAAGGGCTGATGCTTGATCCGCATGGTTTCGTGAACACCACCAACGCCTGCAACTTTTTCATTGTGCGCCGCGGCGAGGTCTGGACCTCGACCGGCGATTACTGCATGAACGGCGTCACCCGGCAGAAGGTGATCGACCTGTGCCGCGACAATGGCATCCCGGTCTTCGAGAAGAACTATTCGCTGTTTGAAGCCTACGGCGCCGAAGAGGCCTTCCTGACGGGCACCTTCGGCGCCCAGACCCCCGTGGCAGAGATCGACGGCAAAGCCATTGGCACCGGCGACCGACCCATTACCAGGCGCATCCGGGAACTTTACAAGGAGCTCGTGGCGCGGAACACCGCCGCATGAACCTGTAGGCGATCAACAAACGCGGCCTTGTCATGATCGGCTCCGACTTATTGAACCTGGCGCTGCTTGCGGGCTGGTTCGCCGCCGGTGTCAGGCGCGAGGCAGTGACAATGAGCGACCCCGCCGCAGGCGCCGGCGGTTCTGGTCATAGACGTCAAGCCGCCGGCGCCGGATCAGCTCATGCCGTCGCTGGCGGAGTATGGCGCCGGCGAGCCCATCATTGTCACTGTCGCGACCGACGCGCCGGTCGGCTATTGCAAGGGGTATTTGGGCGCCGGGATACCGATCGTACGCAACATGCCAAACCTGCCCGCCTCGGTCAGCCACGCGGCGACGGCAATAGTGGCGCAACCGGGGCCAAGGAATTCGTTGGCGCCCGCAAGAAAACGCAGTTGATCGACAATCTGGGCTACCTGCCGGAGATGCGGCGCGGCGACACCTTGCTCGGCAGGCGCCACGACAAATGACGGTGTGTCGCAGGACACAGCCTTCAAAAACTTGCCGAAGTCATGTGAGGATACCGGGACACTTGGCCCTTTCCGGCCGGGTGTCCCCGAAGGGAGAGACCGAAGGACTGCGGGCCCTCCCCGTCACCCAAATGACCAGCGGCCTGCGCCAAGGACCCTCCACCGCCTTCCCGCCCTGAAAGGAATTGCCCCCATGTCCAAACACATCGCCATCATTGGCGGCGGCTACATCGGCGCTGAACTCGCGAAATCGCTCGACAATGCCGCGGAGGTCACCCTGATCGAGCCGCGCAGCCATTTCGTTCATGCACCCGCAATGATCCGCGCCGTCGTCGATCCTGCGCTGCTCGACCGCGCCCTGATCCCCTACGACCGCCTATTGAAGAACGGACGGGTTCTGCGCGCCCGTGCGAACGGCATCGATGCCGACGGCGTGACGCTGGACGACGGCCAAAGAGTCGCAGCCGATTACATCGTCGTCGCCACTGGCTCATCCAATGCCACGCCCTTCAAACCTGTCGGAGACGACATCGACGGGCTGCGGCAGGCCAACCAGCGCGTTCACGACCAGCTGAACGCGGCCCGGAGGATCGGTATCGTCGGCGCGGGGGCCGTCGGCACCGAGCTGGCGGGGGAGATAGCCCATGCCATGCCGGACAAGGAGATCACGCTGATCTCGGATACAGGCCGCCTGTTTCCCACCATGCCGGAGAAGCTCGGCACGGCGTTGGCCAGCAAGCTGCGCGACGCCGGCGTGACCCTGGTACTCGGCAAAAGGGCCGAGAACCTGCAAAGCCTGACCGAGCCTTACGCGGGCCGCCTGAAGCTGTCGGACGGGTCGGAGCTGGAGTTCGACCTGATCTTCCCCGTCCTCGGCTCACGCGCCAGTTCCGAGTTGCTCGACGGCCTGCCGGACACGCAGAAGAGCACCGCGAACCGGGTCAAGGTGGATCGGTGGCTGCGCCCGTCGTCGCTGCCCAACGTCTTGGCCGCCGGAGACCTGGCCGATGCGGGGGACGGCATGACCATCGTCGCGACCAGCCGTCAGCTGCCCTGGCTCAAGGCAACGCTCAAAGGGTTCATTTCGGGCAAGCCGCTCGAACAGATGAAACCCTACAAGCCATGGGGCCCCAAGGCGCCGATCCTTGTGCCGCTCGGGCCGAAGCGCGGCAATTCTTTCCTCGGCCTGTTCACGGCAGGGGACCTTCTGACGCGCAAGATGAAAGGCGAGAACCTGTTCGTGAGAAAATACAGCAAGCTGCTGAACCGCGCGTGAGCGGCTGCGGACAGGGGATGTCCAGACGCGTTCGACAGCATAGCGCGGGCCTGCGATGGCAGCCACCAACAACGGCTTTGCCTTTGGCTCGCTGCCGTGACTGGAGGCGTTGCGCCCTTTGCTCGTCGACCGTCACCAGGGTCGCTCAGGTGCGGCCCGTCGTTCTTAACCGCCGACGCAATCGCCAAATCGCAGAGCCGACGCCGCCGCCAACCCGTTCGTTGTCCATGAAAGGGGTGAAGGCCGGGTTTGCCACGAATGCGCAGGAACCAGTGTAAGGGGAGCATCCCCCGCAGCGCTGCGGGGGATCCGTGGCAGCGCGATCAGAACGGGCTGTCGGGATAATAGAATTGTTCCGCGTTCTCCGGCGTGATCAGCACCGAACCGATGGTGAAGGTGCCCGAGACCGGCGCGGTCGAGGTCATGCCCACCGCCGTCAGTTCGATCGCAGTGGCGATCATCGACGGCGGATAGGTCACGTCGGCCGGGATCATGGTGTCGCCGTCCATGACGCGCTTGACCATCTCCTTCATGCCGGCGCCGCCCAGCACGAATTGCACGTCGTCGCGGCCCGCCGCATCGATCGCTGCCAGAACGCCCACCGCCATGTCATCATCCGAAGCCCAGACCGCATCGATCTGCTCGTGCTTGGACAGGAAATCCTGCATCACGTTGAAGCTGTCGTCGCGGTTCCAGTTGCCGTGCTCCATGTCGATGATCTCGATGCCCGAGCCTTCGATGGCGCTTTCAAAGCCCGCCACGCGCTCGTTGTCGATGGTCGTCGGGATGCCGCGCAGCACGACGATCTTGCCGCCGTCGGGCATTTTCGAGGCCATGTATTCGCCCGAAACCCGGCCGAAGCCCGGGTTGTCGCCAGCGACATAGAGATCCTCGATCCCCTCGACCGAAAGACCGCGATCGACCACCGTCACCCAGGCGCCGCCTTCGGCCACCGCCTGCACCGGCGAGGTCAGCGGCTCGCTCTCGAACGGCAGCACCACCAGCGCGCTGATGTTGCGGGTCGCCACCATGTCCTCGATGTCATTGACCTGCTTGCCCGGATCCGAGGCCGTGGCCAGCACGAAATCGAGCTCGGGATAGACCTCTTCCAGCCGTTTCACCGCCTCCTGCGCGTGAAAGTTCATGCCCCCGGCCCAGCCGTGGGTGGCGGCGGGGATCGAGACGCCAATCACCTTGGCGTCCTGCGCCATGGCCATGCCGGCGGTGACCGCCGCGGCGACCAGCCCGGTTGCGAATGTCTTCAAATATGTCATTGCTTTCCTCCCTTGGAACGGCGGGGCTTTCAGCCCTTCGCCTTGGCTTCGCGCTGCAAAATGACAGCGAGAATGATGATGACCCCCTGGATCGCGCCGTTGAGATAGGGCGACACCAGGTCAGTCAGATTGAGAATGTTGTCGATCAGGCTCAGGATCAGAACGCCGATCACCGTGCCCCAGACCCGGCCGAAACCGCCCTTGAGCACGGTTCCGCCGATGATTACCGCCGCAATCGCCTCGAGTTCCCAGAGCACGCCGGTCGAGGCCGAGGCCGAGCCCAGCCGCGGCACATACATGATGGTGGCCACCCCCACCAGCACACCGAGCATGGCATAGGTGGCAAGCCGGGTGCGGTTCACGTTGACGTTGGAATAATGCGCAACGTGCTCGCTCGATCCGGTGGCGGCACAATGCCGGCCGAAACGGGCCCGGCTCATGACCACTTCGCCGATGATCACCACCAGCGCAAAGACGATGATCGGCCAGGACACCCCGAGGATGCCGTCGAAATAGACCGGGCGATAGAAGGTGCGCAGCCCGAAATCCAGGCTCAGCGTGCCGCCGTCGGCCAACCAGGTGACGAGGCTGCGATAGATGCCCATGGTGCCGAGAGTGACGATGAAGGCCTCGATCCCCAGCGTGGTGATCAGAAAGCCGTTCAAGAGCCCGGCCAGCAGCCCGGCAATCAGCGCCGTCGCCATCCCCAGCAGAATGATCGGCACGCCCACCCCCAGCACCGGCAGCGCGGCGTTCATCACCAGGATCATCAACCCGGCAATAAAGGCCGCCATCGACCCCACCGAGAGATCCAGCCCGCCGGCGGTGATCACGAAGGTCATGCCCACCGCGATGATCCCGATAAAGGCCGAGCGCGCCAGCACGTTGGTGATATTGCCCGCACCGAGGAAATTCGGGTTCATCATCGCCCCGATCGCCACCAGCACCAGAAGCGCGATGACAGGCCCCAGCACCGACATCGACGGCAGTTTGCGCCGACGCTCCGGCATGTTCACGGTCTCGCTTGCCATCAGGCTGCCCTTTCCTTGGGATCGGCGCCGACACCCATGGCGTGGCGCACGATGGCTTCTTCGGTGATCGCCTCTCCGGCAAGTTCCCCGGCGATCCGACCTTGCCGCATCACCAGAACGCGATTGGCCAGGCCGATGATCTCTTGCATCTCGGATGAAATCACGACGATGCCATGGCCCGAAGCCGCAAGATCGCTCAGGAAGGCATAGATCTGTTGCTTGGTGCCGATGTCGATACCGCGGGTCGGCTCGTCAACGATCAGGATCTGCGGCTCGCTCTGCATGACCTTGGCCAGAAGCAGCTTCTGCTGGTTGCCGCCCGAGAGGTTGCCGACCCGCACGTCGCGCCGCCCGGCGCGAATGTCGAATTCGCGAATGGCCCGGGTCAGGGCCGCATCCTCGGCCTTTTGGTCGATCAGCAGGCCGCCAAATCTGGCGAGCGCCTGCAAGGTCAGGTTCTCGCGCATGCCCTTGTCCAGCAGCAGACCCCGCAGCTTGCGATCCTCGGTCAGGTAACACAGCCGGTGCCTGAGCGCATCCGAGGGTTTGCGGATCTGCACGCTTTGCCCTGCGATCTCGGTTCGGTCCGCCCGGGCGATGCGCAGCCCGCAGAGCCCCTCCATCGCCTCGGTCCGGCCCGAGCCGACAAGCCCCGCGATCCCGAGGATTTCGCCGGCGCGCAACGCAAAGCTCACGCCTTCGGCAAAGCCCGGCACATCCAGCCCGTCGACGCGCAGCAGCACCGGAGCATCCGCCGCTACTTCAGCCTTGGCGGGATAGAGATCGGAGACGTCGCGCCCGACCATCGCCGTCGCCATCTGGTCTTCGCTCATGTCCTGTACGGGCGCGGTCTGCACCACCATGCCATCGCGCATTACGCTGACCCGGTCGGCAATCTGCTTTACCTCGCCCAGCTTGTGCGAGGTAAAGACGATCGCCGTGCCCGTGGCGCGCAGGGCCTCGACCTGTTCGAACAGGATGGCAGCCTCGGCATTGGTCAGAACCGCTGTCGGCTCATCCATGATCAGCACGCGGGCGTCGCGGCCCAGCGCCTTGGCGATCTCGACCATCTGCTTGTCGGAGTTCGACAATTTCGACACCGGCGTATCCGGGTCCACCCGGCATTTCACCCGTGCCAGGTACTCGCGTGAGCGCCGCCGCATCTCGGCCTTGTCGAGCAGGAGCCCCCTGCGCAGCTCGCGCCCGAGGAAAATGTTCTGTTCCACCGTCAGCTGCTCGGCGAGGTTGAATTCCTGGTGGATCAGCACGATCCCCGCCGCCTCGCCCTCATGCAGCGAGGCAAAACTCACCTCTTCCCCGTCGAGCAGAATCCGCCCCGACGAGGCAGGTTGATAACCGGCGAGACATTTCATCGCCGTCGATTTGCCCGCCCCGTTCTCGCCGATCAGCGCCAGCACCTCGCCGGCGCGGATATCCAGATCGACACCGTGCAGAACCTCGACCGGGCCGAAGCTCTTGTGCACGTTGCGCAGCGACAGGACGGGCTCGGTCACAGCGTCACCCAGGCGGTATTGTCCTGCGACGACCGCACGCAGGCGCCGATGAAGGCCATGCCGTCCAGCCCGGCGCCGATCCCCGGCAGCAGCCCAAGCGCCGCGTCACGGTCGGCACCGCTCTGGACCGCACGGATCGCATCGGCGGCGCCGCCGTAGATATTGGCGAAGCCTTCCAGATAGCCTTCGGGGTGGCCCGGCGGCACACGGCTTACCGCATTGGCGGCGTCCGATGCGCCGGCCCCCATCCGCGTGATCCGCCGCGTGGCCTCTCCATGCGGCGTGAACCAGAGCTCGTTGGGGTTTTCCTGCGCCCATTCCAGCCCGCCTTTGGTGCCAAAGACCCTGAGCCGCAGCGCGTTTTCGCAGCCCGGCGCCACCTGCGAACACCACAACATCCCCCGCGCACCGCCATCGAAGCGCAGCATCACATGGGCGTTGTCGTCAAGCTTGCGCCCGGTCCCGAAGCTGTGCAGGTCGGCCGCCAGCTCCGCCCCCTTCAGCCCGGTCACGAAACAGGCGAGGTTGTAGGCATGGGTGCCGATGTCGCCGATCGACCCGCCAGCGCCCGAACGCGCCGGATCGGTGCGCCATTCCGCCTGTTTGACGCCGGCGGCTTCGACCGCATCGGTCATCCAGTCCTGCGGATATTCCGCCTGCACGACGCGGATCTCGCCCAGATCGCCCTGTGCCACCATCTCGCGCGCCTGACGCACCAGCGGATAGCCGGTGTAATTATGCGTCAGCACGAACACCGCCTTGCTGTCGGCCACTGCATGGCGCAGCGCCTCGGCATCCTCTTGCGTCGCGGTCAGCGGCTTGTCGCAGATCACATGGATGCCACGCTCGAGAAACGCCCGGGCGGCGGCGGCATGCACATGGTTCGGTGTGACGATGCTGACCGCCTCGATCCCGTCGTCGCGGCCGGCCTCGCGTTCGGCCATCTCCTCGAAGGTGCCATAAGAGCGATCTTCCGCCAGCCCCAGCGCCGCGCCGCTGGTGCGCGCCTTCTCGGGGGTTGAACTCAAGGCGCCGGCCACCAGTTCGAAGCGGTCGTCAATGCGGCTGGCGATGCGGTGCACCGCGCCGATAAAGGCGTCCGTGCCGCCGCCCACCATGCCCAGTCTGATACGGTCCATCAGTCGATCCCCAATAGCTTGCGGTTCATGTCCTCGTCGGCGCCGCCGGCGAAATCGTCAAAGGCATGCGGCGTGACCCGGATGATGTGATCCTTGACGAAGGCCGCGCCCTCGCGCGCGCCGTCTTCGGGATGTTTCAGGCAGCATTCCCATTCGACCACGGCCCAGCCGTCGAAATCATGTGCCGCCATCTTGGAAAAGATCGCCCCGAAATCAACCTGCCCGTCACCCAGGCTGCGGAACCGCCCGGCCCGCTTTTCCCAGGGCTGGAACCCGCCGTAGACGCCCTTGCGCCCGGTCGGGTTGAACTCGGCATCCTTGACGTGAAACATCTTGATGCGATCGGCGTAGATGTCGATATTATCAAGGTAATCAAGGCATTGCAGAACATAGTGGCTGGGATCGTAGAGCATGTTGCAGCGCGCATGCCCGTCCAGCCTTTCGAGGAACATCTCGAAGGTGTCGCCGTCGTGCAGATCCTCCATCGGGTGAATTTCGTAGCAGACGTCTACGCCGCAGTCGTCGGCATGGTCGAGGATCGGCCGCCAGCGCCGGGCCAACTCGTCAAACGCCGTCTCGACCATGCCTTCGGGGCGCTGGGGAAAGGGATAGACAAACGGCCAGCACAGCCCGCCGGAAAAAGTCACATGCTGCCCGATGCCCAGGTTCCTGGACGCGGTCAGCGCCTTTTTCACCTGTTCAATGGCCCAGTCGGTGCGTTCCTTGGGCTTGCCCTGCACCTCGGGCGCGGCAAAGCCATCGACCCAGGCGTCATAGGCGGGGTGCACCGCCACAAGCTGGCCGATGATATGGGTCGACAAATCCGTCACCTCGACGCCATTGGCGCGCGCCTGGCCGACCCATTCGTCGCAATAGTCCTTCGACGTCGCCAGCTTGTCGAGATCGACCAGCCGCGCGTCCCAGACCGGCACCTGCACCCCCTTGTAACCGCAGTCCGCCGCCCATTTTGTGATGCCGTCCCAGGAATTGAACGGCGCCGCGTCGCCGGCGAATTGCGCCAGGAACAGGCCGGGCCCCTTGATCGTCTTCATTGCAAATACCTCCCTGTCAAACGTAGCGATTGACGATGTTCTCGAGTATCTCCTGCCGCCCGGAAATCGGCTCGGGCGTGATCTCTCCGGCCTCGACCGGGGCCGCTACCGTGGCCAGATCGGCCCCCAGCATGGCCTGGGCCGCCGCGCTCTCCCAGCCGGCGTAGCGCGCCCGCCGGGGCGTCTCCAGGGCGTCATCCTCCAGCATCCGCGCCGCTGCCTTGAGCCCGCGGGCACAGACATCCATCGCCCCGACATGCGCCGCCACCAGATCCACCGGATCGAGCGACTGCCGCCGCAGCTTGGCGTCGAAATTGGTGCCGCCCCGGCCCAGCCCGCCGGCCTTGAGGATCTCGTAATAGGCCAGTGCCACCTCGGGCACATTGTTGGGAAACTGGTCGGTGTCCCAGCCCGACTGGTAATCGTTGCGGTTCATGTCGATCGAGCCGAGGATGCCCAACTCGCGCGCCAGCGCCAATTCGTGTTCGAACGAATGCCCGGCCAGGATCGCATGCCCCTGCTCGATATTGACCTTCACGTCCTTCTCGAGCCCGAAGCGCTGCAAGAAACCGTACACCGTCGCCACATCGTAGTCATACTGATGTTTGGTCGGCTCCTGCGGTTTGGGTTCGATCAGGATTTGCCCCTCGAACCCGATCTTGTGCTTGTAGTCCACCACCATGCTCAGGAAGCGGCCCATCCGTTCCATCTCCTGACCGAGATCGGTGTTGAGCAGTGTTTCATAGCCCTCGCGCCCGCCCCAGAGCACATAGTTCTGCCCCTTGAGCCTGTGGGTCGCATCGAGACAGGTCTTTACCGTCGCCGCCGACCAGGCATAGACATCCGGATCGGGGTTGGTCGCCGCGCCGGACATGAAACGGCGATGCGAAAACAGGTTTGCCGTGCCCCAGAGCAGCTTGACCTTCGCGTGCTCCATCTTTTCTTCGAACAGATCGATGATGGCATCGAAATTCGACCGGCTTTCGGCAAAACTCGCGCCCTCGGGCCGGATATCGGCATCATGCCAGCAGAAATACGGCACCCCGAGCAGGTCGAAGAGTTCGAAGGCCACATCCGCCTTGAGCCGCGCCGCAGCCATTTCGTCGCCGAACCAGGGCCGGTCAAAGGTCTGGCCGCCAAAGGGATCGCCACCGGGCCAGGCAAAGCTGTGCCAATAGGCGACGGCAAACCGCAGGTGATCCTCCAACCGCTTGCCCATGACCGTCTCGTCAGGATCATAGTGGCGAAAGGCCAGCCCCTCGGCCTCGGGGTCGAAACGCACCGGCGCAAGATCGCCAAAGAAATCACTCATGAACGGGGTCTCCAAATTGGGATGCCTCTGCCGCTGGGGGCAGGTTTTCACGCAGGTAGATCGCCGGCACGATCGGCGCCGGCGCAGCCAGATCGCGCCGGTCGGCCATCGCGCGCAAACATTCGAGCGCGGTCTGAATTTCATCTTCGGGCCGTTGATCGATCACCACGTCCACCAGACCGGTCTCGAGCGCCTGGCGCGAATGCGCCACCAACTCATGCAGAACCACGATCGGCCGGCCTTCGGCGCGCCGCGCCAGCACTCGCACCAGCCCGGCATTGCCCGCGCCGGCGCTGTAGATCGCGGTGATCTCGGGGTCTTCGGCCAGCCGCCGGTGCAATTCGGCCTCGACAATGTCATGCCGGTCGCGGCCTTCGATCAGCGGCGCCGAGGTCACCCGCCCGCCAGCTTCGGCCAGGGTGTCCTGCATGCCGGCCAGCCGCTCGGCGTGGTCATGCGCCGTGGCGACCCCGACAATCGGCAGCACCCGCCCGCCCCGGTCGCCATGCGCCAGCAGCAGCAACCGCCCGGCGGTGCGCCCGGCAATCGTGTTGTCGATCCCGACATAGCCATCCGGCCGGGCGCCCTGGACATCGGCCACCAGCGTCAGCACCGCCACCCCCTGCGCCCGCAGCGCATCGATGGCGGCACAGACCCGGGCATCATCGGTGCCCACCAGCGCGACGCCGTCCACCTTGTCTTCGGCCAGCCGTTCGAGACAGCCGACAAGCGCCGCCGCATCAAAGGCCGCGACGCTTTCCACCTTCAGCGCGACCCGCGCCGCCAGCATCTCGGGCCGGGCCGTTTCCAGGATGTTGCGCAACCGCTGAAAGAAACTGTTCGGCCCTTCGGGAATGACAAAGGCAAAGCGATAGGTCCGCTTCTGCGCCAGGTTGGCGGCGGCGACATTGCGCACATAGCCCAGATCTTCGATGGCGGCCCGCACCCGGCGCACCGATTTTTCGGCCACGCCACCACGATTGTTGATCACGCGGTCCGCGGTGGCATAGCTCACCCCAGCCCGGCGCGCCACATCGCTCAAGGTTGGCGTCTGCCTGTCCATCGATTCCTCCCTCGGGCAACAGAGCAGTGAAAAAGATAGACGTCAATCATTTTTTGATAGGCGTCTATCTTTTTGCTCCCGCCCGGCGCGGACACACCGAATTTCACGCTGGTGCGTTGAGGGGATGGAACTAACCAGTAGCCGGATCAGGCATCACGGCGGTGCCTGGCGCGCCGGGTCACAGGGTCCGAAGCCGCATGCGGTCGAGCAGTTCGGTCAGCACGTCCCGCGCATGACGGCGGTGGTCGCGGTGGACGCGGCGGGCTTTGGCGGGATCGCCGGCAAGAATGGCGGCATAAACCTGGCGATGATCTTCGTTCGACTGCACTGGCAGCGGGCGGACAAACAGCGTCGACGCCTTGGCCCGCCGGACCTGATCGCCCATCATCGCGACAATCATCTGGACCCGCGAATTGCCACCCAAACGTACCAGCTCAACGTGAAACCTCTCGTCCGCCTCCGCCCAGGCCTCGAGATCCTCATCCGCGATGGCTCGGTCCATATCGTCAATCGCCGCAGCCAGTTCCGTGAGCTGCGGTTCCGAATAGTCGGCTTCGGCGGCCCGCTCGGCAGCCAGGCTTTCGAGCTCGGTCAACACATCATAGATCTCGCGCATGTCCGTGGCCGAAACCGGAAGAATGCGCACGCCCTTGCGCGGCCGCATCTCCACCAGCCCCTGACTTTCGAGCAGGAGCGCCGCCTCGCGCACCGGCGTGCGCGACATGCCCAGCCGTTCGGCCAGTTCGGTTTCCAGATGATCGGAGCCGGCCGGCAACTCGCCCGAGAAAACCATTTCGCGCAGTTGCTGCACCGCACGTTGAGCGTTGGAGACGGGCTTCGCAGTCTTGCTTGTCACGTCGTTGCTCCGCCAAGCTGAATTTTTTGCCCCGAGGCGGCAGAGGCATAGATGGCCTGTTCGATCTCGATCACCGTCAGATAGTCGCGCGCTGTGTTTTCCAACGCCCCGCCATCCAAAAGACCTGAAATTACGTGGCTCTGCAAGCTATGTACGCAATCGCCGCCGAAGCCGTCCCATCGGTCGGGCGGCAAAAGCACCTCCTGCCCGGTGTCTCCGTGGCGGCGCAGATGCACTGCCCCGTCACCTCGGAGGTCCAGCACCCCTTCGGTGCCCTCGAACAACGCCTCGCCCATGGTGCGGCGCAGGTTGTCGGCGGCATGGTCGAGATGGCGGTTGCCGTCAAACAGCGCCCGAACTCCGCCAGGATGATCGAACAGCACAAAACCCGCATCCTCGCCGCGAATTGCCGGATTGAGACGGCGCAGATCGGCGTAGACATGCGAGGGATCGCCGAGCAGCCAGCGAAAGGTGTCAACCCAATGAACGGCGGTTTCATGGATCAGAAAGCGTTCCATCCGCTGAAAATAGGGCTGTCGGTCGAGATAGGCCCGCGGCCCCTGCCCGTCGCCGGGACGCAGGCGAAAGGTGACCTGTTGCAAGGTGCCCACCGCATCCCGGGCCAGCGCCGTTTTCACAGCCCGATACCAGGGCTGGAAACGGAAATTCTCGTGCACCACGATCACCGCGCCCCGGGCCTCGGCCTCGGCGGTGATGGCCCTGGCCTCTTCGAGATTGGCGCAGAACGGCTTCTGACAGATCATCCGTGTCACCCCCGCCGCAAGCGCCATCCGGATCGTCGCGGCATGGGCCTCTGGCGGCAGGATGATGTCGAGCAGGTCGGGCTTTGCCTCGGTCAGCATCCGCGCCGGATCGTCAAACGCCGGCAATCCGGTGGCGCGGGCTCTGGCGAGATCGCGATCGCAGGCGGCGACAGCGCGGGCGCGCGGCATGCGCGCCCAGCTGCCATAATGGAACTGGCTGAAATAGCCTGCCCCGACGCAGGCCACCCGCAACGGCGCAGCGCTCATGCGGCACGCGCCGTCCGAAGCACCCGCTGCACCGCTCCGGCGGCCGCATCGGTGCCGGCGGTCCCGCCGAGATCGCGGGTCAGGCAATCGCCGCTTGCGATCACCGCCTCGACCGCCTCGCGCAGACGCACGCCATCGGTGCGCAGCGCGGCATTGTCATGCTTGAGGCCCAGCCAGTCGAGCATCATCGCCGCCGAGAGGATCATCGCATGCGGATTGGCCACGCCCCGACCGGCGATATCGGGGGCCGAGCCATGGCAGGGTTGGAACACCGCCTGTTTCAGCCCGATGTCGGCCGAAGGCGCGAGGCCAAGCCCGCCCATCAGCCCGGCACCGAGATCGGAGAGAATGTCGCCAAACATGTTTTCCGTCACCAGCACGTCGAAGTCCCAGGGCTTTTGTACCATCCAGAGCGCCGTGGCGTCGACATAGGCATGATCGGCGGCGAGATCGGGGTATTCTGCCGCGATCTCGTCAAAGATGCCGCGGAAAAAGGCGAAGGCGCGAAACACATTGGCCTTGTCGACGCAAGTCACCCGGCCCGGCCCGCGCCCGGCCTGCCTGCGGCTTCGCGCCAAATCGAAGGAGAAGCGGAACAGTTTCTCCGAAATCTCGCGGGTGATGCGCAGGGTCTCGCGCGCCTCGGTCTCGCTGACCACGCCAGTGCCCATGGAATAGAACAGCCCCTCGGTGCTCTCGCGCACCAGCACGAAGTCGATCTCGCGCCCCTCGGGCAGGGTCAGCGGCCCGGCCTGGCCCTGCCGCACGCTCACCGGACGGATGCCGGCAAAGAGGTCGAAGGCCATGCGCAGCTCGATTTGCGGCGAAATTTCGGTGCCGTCGGGATAGCGCACATCCGGCAGGCCCATGGCCGAGAGCAGGATCGCATCCGCCGCCGCGGCGACCCGCAGTGACTCGGCGGGCAAGGATTCGCCGGTCCGGGCGTAATGCCCCGCCCCGGCGGGCAAAGTGACAAATCTCAGGTCATATCCGGTCGAGGCAGCGGCCAGTTGTTTCAACAGGGCAATTGTCGGGGTGGTGATTTCCGGCCCGATACCATCGCCTTCGAATACGGCAATCTCATATGTTTCGGTCATGTCTTGCTTTGCCTTCTCGGTGGTTGCGGGTGCGCCGGGCATTCAGCGAACGGCGTTGACAGCGCGCCTTTTAATGCATACACAAAAAAACGCAATAAGCAACGCAAAACCTTTGGGAGGAATTGGCAGATGAAGATTTCGATCACCAGAACGTTGGCGGCGCTGGCGCTGACCGGCGGGATTGCCGGCGTCGCCGCAGCCCAGGACTATCCCTATCGCGACATCACCACCGCCGTGGTCTGGGGCGCCGGCGGCGGCACCGACACGATCAACCGGATGATCATGGCCGAGATGGAGAAACACCTGCCGGTATCCATCAACGTCATCAACCAGACCGGCGGCGTCGCCGGATCGAACGGTATGGTTTATGCCGCCAACCAGCCGGACGACGGCTATACGCTGGTCGGCCTCTCGGAATCGAATGTCACCGCGGCCGTCCAGGGCGGCTGGGACAAGAAATTCGACTATTGGTATCCTTTCATCGTCGGCGGCTCGCCCGATCTGATCTCGGTGCCGGCCGACAGCCCGCACGACAGCCTGAGCGATCTGATCGAGGCCGCCATGGCCGAACCCGGTTCGATCCCGGCCGCCGCCGGCGGCGCCGGGTCGATCCACCACCTGAATCTCCTGGCCTTGGAACAGGGCTCCGGCGCACGGTTCAAATTCGTGCCATACAAGGGCTCCGCACCCGGCCAGGAAGCGGCGATTGCCGGCGAAGTGGCGTTGGTCGTGACCTCGCTGGCGGAACAGGCCGCGCTGATCGAGGGCGGCCAGCTCAAGCCCCTGGCAATGCTGACACCCGACAGCGTCGAGATCGCCGGCCAGACCGTGCCCTCGGCCTTTGACAGCTATGCCGGCCTGTCCGAGGTGCTGCCGCTGAAACAGGCGATCGGCTTTGCGGTGCACGACTCGGCACCGGAAAACGTCAAGGCGACGCTGGCCGGGGCCTTTGAAAAGGCAATGGCCTCGGATACCGTTGCGACGTGGGCCGAGGTCAACAAATACGACATCGGCGGTCAGTATGGTGAAGCGGCCCAGGCGCTGTTCTCGACCCTGGAGAGCACCTTTGCCTATACGCTCAAGGATCTGGGAGCAGCCAAGGTCATGCCCGAAGACCTCGGCATCGAGAAACCGTAAGACCAGAGCGCCCCGGCCGCACCGGGGCGTTGCATCCGGCGGGTGCCCCGGCACCCGCCCCTGCCGTTGGGAGGCCCGCCTTGGACAATTCACCCGATACCGCGGCACAAGACATTGCCCGCCTGCGTGCCCGTGATTTCTGGAGTGCGCTGGCGCTCATCGTGCTGGCGTTGTTCTTTTTGTGGAAGACGCTCGACATCCCGCTCGGCGGCGGCAACGGCGCGGGCGTGAACAGCGCCGACTGGTACACTTCGGCCGCCATCGTGCCGCTGGGCCTCTTCGGCGCGCTGCTGGTGCTGGCTCTGGTGTTGCTCGCGATCTCGATCCGCTCGGGCGGCGCGGCGCAGGCGCTGAGCGCCGCCGGCCTCGGCTGGTCGGCCTCCGAGGTCTGGCGCTTTGTCGCCGTGGCACTGATGCTGCTTGCCTATATTGCCGGGCTGGTGCCCAGGGTCGACTTCATCCTCGCTTCGGCGCTGCTGATCACTGCACTGATCGCCAGTTTCCACGGCCGGCCAGAGCCGCGTCCGCTGCTGCCGCTGCTTGCCATCGCCGGCGCCGCACTGGCTGCGCTGACGATGCATTTCCCGCGCGCCGAATGGACCCGGCACGGCGACGATTGGGTGGCGCTGGCGCTGCTCGTCGCGCTGACGTTCTGGCATCAGGCAACCGGCCCAAGGGGAACCGCGCTGCGGCTTACTCCGGTGCTGGCCATCGGCGTGCCGCTGCTGCTGATCTGTGCCATGGCCTTCGGGTTTCGCCAGAACGTACCGAACCGCGGCGGGCTGATCTTTGCCAAGATCGAATACGGCTATTACGTGCATCTGCGCCCGATCTGGAGGTCCTGAGATGGAATTCATCTTCGGACAACTGGCAGGATTCGGCATGGCCTTCGCGACGCTGGTCAGCGACCCCTGGACCTATGTCTATCTGATCACATCGGTGTTTCTCGGCATCACCTTCGGCGCGCTGCCGGGGCTGACGGCGACGCTGGCGGTGACGATCCTGACCGGCTTTTTCGGCAACAAGATCCCGCTGGATTACGCGCTGATCGCCCTGCTCGGCGCCTATGTCGGTGCGATCTACGGCGGATCCTATCCGTCGATTCTGCTCAACATCCCCGGCACGGCCGCCAGCGCCGCAACCGCGATGGACGGCTATCCGCTGGCCAAACAGGGCCGCGGTGCCGAAGCGCTTGGCCTGACCACCACCGCCAGTTTCATCGGCACGCTGGTGGGCACCGCGGCATTGCTGATCTTCGTCTGGGTGCTGCTTTTGATTTCCAAGAACATCGCCAGCCCGGAAAAGGCCTTGCTGGCGCTCTTCGGCATCCTGCTGTCAGGCACTTTGATGAGCGCGGATCTCGCGATCAAGGGCTGGATCGCGGGGCTGATCGGCCTGGCACTGGCCATGGTCGGGATGGATCCGATCCTGAGCGAGGCGCGCTACACCTTCGGCTGGTCCTATCTGCTCTCGGGAATTGCCGTGGTGCCGGTGCTGATGGGCGCCTTTGCCGTGCCGCAGATCATCGAAGGCATGCGCCACGTCAGAGCCGGCCGGGTGGCCGAGCTGAACGGTCGCATCCTGCCCAACATGACCGCCATGCGCCGTTACCTGCCCACCATCGGGCGTTCGGGCGTGATCGGCACCGGTGTCGGCGCCTTGCCCGGCGTTGGCGAGGATGTGGCAGGCTGGGTCAGCTACGGTGTCGGCAAGAGCGTCTCCGAAGAGGGCGACAGCTTCGGCAAAGGGTCGCTCGAGGGGCTGCTGTGTTCCGAAACCGCCAACAATGCCTGCATCGGTGGCGCGCTGATCCCTCTGCTGGTGCTGGGCATCCCGGGCTCGCCGCCGGCGGCGGCGCTGATGGGCGCCTTCAAGATCAACAATGTGATCCCCGGCCCCACCATCGACCCCGAGATCATCCTGCGCGTTGTCGCCATTATGGTGCTGGCCAGTTTCACCATGTTTGTCATGGGGCTGTTCACCGCGCGCATCTTCATCAAGGTTCTGCGCATTCCGCAGACCGTCTTTCTGCCGCTGGTCATGGTGCTGACCACAATCGGATCGTTCAGTGTCGGCGGCGGGCTCAACGATCTCTACCTGATGCTGGGCGTGGGGCTGGTGGCCTATGTGATGAACCTGCTGTGCTATCCGATCGCGCCACTGGTGATCGGCGTGATCCTCGGCGGCATGTTCGACGAAACCTTCCGCCGCTCGTTGCTGCTCTCGGACGGGGACCTCTCGGTCTTTGTCTCACGGCCCGGCGCGGCACTTCTTCTGACCCTGATTATTGCCCTGATCCTCGGCCAGATGCCGGGGGCGAAACGGGCCATCCGACGCCTGAAAGGACGCACAACCTGATGTATGCCGTGACTGTGAGTTTCACCCTGCGCCCCGGTGCGCGGGCCGACTTTCTGCCGCTGATGGCCGAAAACGCGCGGCTGTCGCTGCAACGCGAAGCCGGATGCCGGCAGTTCGACGTCTGCACCGACGGAGGCGAGGAGATCTTTCTTTACGAGATCTACGAAAGTGCCGAAGCGTTCGAAACGCATCTGAAAAGCCCGCATTTCCAAAGCTTCGACGCTGCCGTCGCAGGCATGATCGCCGACAAGTCGGTCACCACCTTTGCCGAGGTGCTGCGATGAGCGCCTGGGAGGTTCACGCCGTCAAATACGCCGCGCGCAATGCCCGCAGCCGCGCCGACAGTTTCCTCTTCGACGACAACCACGACGCGCCACATGCCATGGACTATTACATCTGGGTGCTGCGGCGGGGGGACGAGGTGCTCCTCGTCGACACCGGCTATGACGACGCCGAAGCGCAGGCGCGGGGCCGACCGATCGAGCTCGACCCGCGCGCGGCGCTGAAGCCACTGGGCCTTGCGCCCGAGGCAGTGTCGCAGGTGATCGTCACCCATCTGCACTACGACCATGCCGGCGGGCTCCACCTGTTCCCCAATGCCAAGCTGCACATGCAGGCCGCCGAAATGCAATTCGCCACCGGCCCCTGCATGTGCCACGACACCCTGCGCGCGCCATTTTCGGCGCCGCATGTCTGCGAGGCGGTGACCCGGCTGTATTCCGGCAAGGTGGTGTTTCACGACGGCGACGCCGAGATCGCCGAAGGCGTGACGGTACATTGCATCGGCGGCCATTCGCGCGGGCTGCAATGCGTCCGGGTGCGCACGGCAGCAGGCTGGATGGTGCTGGCCTCCGACGCGGCGCATTACTACGAGAATGTCTTTGCCCGAAAACCCTTCCCGATCGTCGTCGATCTGCAAGATATGTTCGATGGGTTCACCCGGCTCGAGGCGCTGGCCTCCGATCGCCGGCTGATCGTGCCGGGTCACGATCCGCAGGTGCGGCGGCTTTACCCCCAAGGCGTGGCGCCCCATATCTTCCGGCTCGATCATGGGCCCGAAGGCGATCCGACCGAGAGCGGGTTGCGCCCCTCGTAACACAACGGCGGTCCCGCCGGCGCGGGGCCGAAAGCCCCGCCCTGCGCCCACGGTTGGCCGCCGTGATCAGCGTTTCTTCATCGCATCGAGCAGGGCCGCCCCCAGCGCGCCCTGGCCGCTGTCTTGCGGCTTGGCGGGTTTGGACGTCTTGCGCGCCGGGCCGCCCTGACGGCCCTTGGGTGCCGGACGCTCGCCGCGCTTGCCGCCGCCCTGGGCCGCGCCGCCCTCCTTGCGCATGGTCAGGCCAATGCGCTTGCGCGGGACGTCAACCTCGGTCACCCGCACCCGCACCACATCGCCGGCTTTCACCACCTCATGCGGATCCTTGACGAAACGGTCGGCGAGCTGGCTGACATGCACCAGCCCGTCCTGATGCACGCCGATGTCGACAAAGGCGCCGAAGGCCGCGACGTTGGTGACGGTGCCTTCGAGCGACATGCCGGGCTTGAGATCGGTGATCGACTCGATCCCCTCGGCAAAGCTCGCGGTCTTGAAGCTGGGGCGCGGGTCACGGCCGGGTTTCTGCAATTCGGCGAGGATGTCCTGCACCGTCGGCAGGCCGAAACTGGCGTCGGTAAAATCCTCGGCGCGCAGCCCCTTGAGCAGGCTTTCCTGCCCCATGATCTGGCGGATGTCGCGGCCGCAGGCCTTCACGATACGCCGCGCCACGTCATAGGCCTCGGGATGGACCGAAGAGGCATCGAGCGGCTCGTCGCCACCGTTGATGCGCAGGAAGCCCGCAGCCTGTTCGAAGGCCTTGGGCCCGATGCCCGAAACTTTGAGCAGCGAGCGGCGCGAGGCAAAGGCGCCCTGAGCATCGCGATGCGTCACGATGGCCTGCGCCAGCGAGGGGCCAAGCCCGGCGACATGTGCCAGAAGCGGCGCCGAGGCGGTATTGAGATCGACCCCGACAGCGTTCACCGCATCCTCGACCACCGCTTCCAGTGCCTTCGACAACTGACGCTGGTCGACATCGTGCTGGTACTGGCCGACGCCGATGCTTTCGGGCGTGATCTTGACCAGTTCAGCCAGCGGATCCTGCAAGCGCCGCGCAATCGAGACAGCGCCACGCAGGCTCACGTCCAGCTCGGGAAATTCCCGCGCTGCCAGTTCCGAGGCGGAATAGACCGAAGCGCCGGCCTCGGAGACCACCACCTTGGTGGGGGCCGGTCCCGCCGGCAGCCTCTTGAGCGTTTCGCCGACGAATTTCTCGGTCTCGCGGCTGGCGGTGCCATTGCCGATGGCGATCAGCTCGATGCCGTGTTTGCGCACAAGATGCAGCAGGGTCTCTTCCGATCCGCGGATGTCACGTTTCGGCGGGAAGGGATAGATCGTGGCGGTGTCCAGAAGCTTGCCGGTGGCGTCCACCACCGCCACCTTGACGCCGGTGCGGATGCCCGGATCGAGGCCCAGCGTGCACTTGGCACCGGCCGGGGCGGCCAGCAGAAGATCCTTGAGATTTCTGGAAAATACCCGGATCGCCTCGTCATGGGCGCGGCGGCGCAGCTCGGTCAGCAGATCCATGTACATCGACAGGCTGAGCTTGACCCGCCAGGTCCAGCCCGCCGCCTCGCGCAGCCAGCTGTCGCCGGGCGCATCCCCGGGAATGCCGATGGCGCGGGCGACGATACCGGTGGCGCGTTCGGTGCCGGCCTCGGGCTCGGGCTCGATGTCGAGGGTCAGGATGCCCTCCTTGGAGGCGCGCAGCACGGCAAGCGCCCGGTGGGCCGGCATGTCGGCCCATTTCTCGACATGGTCGAAATAATCCGAGAACTTGGCGCCGGCCTCTTCCTTGCCGGGCTGGACACGCGCGACCACCCGCGCCTCGGCTTTCATGAATTCGCGCAGCCGGCCCAGCAGATCGGCATTCTCGGAAAGCTCTTCGGCCAGGATGTCGCGGGCGCCGTCAAGCGCGGCCTTCACCGTCTCGACGTTTTCGCTCATGTACCCTTCGGCCAAAGCCTGGGGCGCAGCGCTGCGATCCTCCTGGATGGCGCGCAGCAGCGGCTCGAGCCCGTTTTCACGCGCGATCATCGCCTTGGTGCGCCGCTTGGGCTTGAACGGCAGATAGATGTCTTCCAGCGTCGCCTTGCTCTCGGCCCCGGCGATCTTTTTCGCCAGCGCATCGGTCAGCTTGCCCTGGCCCTTGATCGTCTCGAGGATGGCGGCGCGCCTGGCCTCCATCTCGCGCAGATAGGTCAGCCGGTCGCCCAGGGTGCGCAGCTGGGTGTCGTCGAGCCCGCCGGTCGCCTCCTTGCGGTAACGGGCGATGAAAGGCACGGTGGCGCCTTCGTCAAGCAGCGCGGTGGCGGCCTCCACCTGCCGCGGGTTGGCTGCGATCTCGCCAGCAATGGTGCGGGCGATGCGTTCGGCGGTCAAAGCGGGAATCTGGCTCAAGGACGGCTCCTGTCGTTCGGGAGCAAAGTCATACCGACCCCGCCCCCGTCACGCCAGTCAAAAGGATCCGGGCCGCGGCGCCAGGTGACGCCACGGGCG
>Ga0208334_100108_pt1 | contig 40252 bp, 37 predicted proteins | sample DeeseametaMP0900_FD_184201 | JGI IMG/M metagenome (GOLD analysis project Ga0208334, IMG submission 184201) | Marine microbial communities from the Deep Indian Ocean - MP0900 (SPAdes) | ecosystem: Environmental > Aquatic > Marine > Oceanic | place: East of Durban, South Africa, South Indian Ocean...
TGCGTATATGAATTAGAGAGCACATCATAGCGATATACATCGGGTGTAGAGATTTCTTGATGATCGGCACTTACCGTATAACCACCAAATACATAGGCATGTTGACCCACACCCACCGCAGTACTCGCCAAACGGCCACTAAGAGGCAACGTACTTGGTACGGCTTTAGCTGCTTGCCACGCCTTATCGCCCACTTTAAGGACCCACACTTTATTGTGAACATCTGTATGTGCTTTGCCTGAGCTCAAGCCCATAAAACTTAAAAAGTAGGCTTGTTCATCAATAACAACTTTGGCAACAGCATTGTTCGCGACGGCTTCTGGTAAGGCAGGTATGGTTGCAAGTGCAATAGAAAATAACAGGCTCATAAATTAAATAGGTAACTTAACACATCGCTAAAGAATACCATTTTATGAGCCTGAAGAAAGGCTCGCTATTAGTAAGCAATACTAATACGTTGATTTAAATGAGCCGCCGACTGTGCTTCATCAAGCATTGCTTTAGCATAATCAGTAACTGAAATTTTGCTTTCGCCGTTTGCATCAGTAAAGAAGCTGTCGCCACCAACACGGTACGGGCCTTCTGACTCACCAGGGTAAATGACCGCAGCTGGTGATACAAAAGTCCAAGCTGTAGCTACTGTTGAGGCTCTAAACACATCAAGTGCCTCACCTTGAGCTATGGCTTCTGCTTTGTATTCAGCAGGAAAGTCTGGGCTTGATACCAGTGTTACACCAGGTGCCACTTCTAAGCTACCTGCACCACCCACCCATAAAATGCGTGTGCCAGTACCTGCAAGTGCGTTTAATAATTGCTTTGCTGTGTTTGCAACAATTTCATGGTTACCTAAAGCACGACCACCAATTGCCGCAATAACAACATCACTACCTGCAGCTGCAGTTGCGATATCGTCTTTAGTTAAATCAAATTCAGTCACAGTGACGTTATCTTGGGTTACTTTACTTGTGTCTCTAACTAATGCATTAACTTGATGACCACGTGCGATTGCTTCTGAAGTAATGTGGCTGCCAATCCAACCTGTTGCGCCAATAACTGCTAATTTCATGAGGAATTCTCCGTTGTTTGTTTCAATGATTGCAGTTTACTTGTTCACTAATTACTGATAAATACACTATATAGATACACATTGTTTCATTTTAAGATACCAATGGATAAACTCAATTCAATTACTAGCTTTGTCGAAGTTGCCCGTACAGGCAGTTTTACTCAGGCTGCAGAGCATTTAGGTTTAAGCCGATTACAAGTTTCTAGGCATATTCAAGACATTGAAAAGTGGCTAAATTTAAGGTTGTTTCATCGCACAACACGCAAAGTAAGTTTGACCCTTCAAGGCGAAGAAGCCCTTAGCTATTGCCAGCAAATATTAAATCAAGTGTCTGATTTACAAAGCCGAGCACACAGTCATAACAACGAATTGGTAGGTACCATTCGCGTTGCCTCCCCGATTGGACTTGGCCAACATAAGCTATTTGATGCCATCGAAGAGTTTACCAAACGCCACCCGCAGACGCGCTTTGAACTGTTACTTTCAGATAGTTTATCGCAGCTGGTTGATGACCGCGTTGATATCGCTTTGCGTTACATCCACCAGCCCGATGAAGGTCTTATTGCCCGTAAGCTAATGTATATCGCAACCGCTGTGTGTGCCTCTAACGATTATTTAGCTGTGCACCCACAGATTTTTGAGCCGAGTGACTTATCTGTTCACAATTGCCTTGTTCATAACAAACACACTATTTGGCAATTTCAACACGGCGACAACACACAAAAAGTGACCGTGAAGGGCAACATTGTTGCCAACGATATGGGGGTGCTTCTAAAAGCAGCAAAACAAGGAATCGGGGTGGCTCACCTACCATGCGATCTCGCCAATGACTATTTGGCATCGGGTGAGCTTGTAAAAGTACTGCCAGAGCATACTACTATGGGCTCTCACTTATGGGCGGTGTATTTATCGCGTAACTTCCAACAAAATGTGGTGAGAGCGTTCATCGACTTTTTAGCAGAGCACTGGCAACACGATATTTTATAATCTAAACCTGCTGCAAATACGTATAAGCTACAAAAAGGAGCCTGAATGCAGCACTTAGATCATGAAGTATCACGCATCATAGAGATGGCGTGGGAAGACAGAACCCCGTTTGAAGCAATAAACCAACAGTTTGGTTTAAATGAAAAAAACGTTATTGCACTGATGCGTGAGCAATTAACGAGCTCGAGTTTTAAACTCTGGCGAAAGCGCGTATCAGGGAGACAAAGTAAACATATTAAACTTCGCCATCCCGATATTTTAAGAGGTTATTGCAAAACTCAATATAAGCACAGGTAACACTATTTAAGTTGGTCAGCGAACTGACCAACCGCATCGACCACTTTTTGTGCGCCATTTTGAATATCTGACATAACTTTGCCAGATTCAGTTGCTAGGCTGTAGCCTTGTTCAGCTTTGCTCTTACCTTGTTCTATAACTTCAACTGTATTTTGAGTCAGTGCCCTGTTTTGCTGTACAACATCAACAATTTCAACAGTCGCTTTTGAAGTACGTGAAGCGAGCTGTCTTACCTCATCAGCAACAACAGCAAAGCCCCTTCCTTGTTCGCCAGCACGAGCTGCTTCAATCGCTGCATTAAGCGCTAATAGGTTTGTCTGATCAGCAATACTACTGATACTTTGAACTATATTTGCGATTTGCTGAGACTGTTTATCAAGTGCTGTGATCTCATTTGCTGCTTGTTCCATTTTATTTGCAAGTTCATCCATAACACTAACCATATTACTGAGTACTTCAGCCCCTTTATGAGCGATTTGATCAGTTTCAGTCGAGGTACTATAAGCAATGTCAGCTGCTTGAGACACAGCTATTTCACGATTTACTTGATCAGTAATCACCGTTGCAAACTTAACAACCTTATAAAGCTCCCCTTGTTCACTAAACACAGGATTATATGTGGCTTCTAACCACACGGGATCACCATACTTATTAACACGTTTGAATCGAGAGGAAACAAACTCACCTTTTTGAAGTTTCTGCCAAAATGCCGCGTACTCTGATGAGCTTGCTTCTTCAGGTGAACAAAACATACTATGGTGTTTACCAATAATTTCGTGTTCTTTATAGCCCACACCCAGTAAAAATTGCTGATTTGCTTTTAATACATGACCCGTTAAATCAAACTCGATTACGGCCATAGAGCGATGAATTGCTTTTACTAAGTCCTGGTTTTCGCGTGACGATTCAATCGTGCGTGTTAATGCATTTGCATGCAATGTAAAATGAAGAAATTGGTTTTGCTTATTTACCACAGGATGAACGAACACTCTTAGCCAAGCCTCTTCACCTTTAGCATTGACCAACTGAACGGCTCCTGCCCATGGCTTTTTGTTTTGTAGTGCGTGTTTAAAGTTCAGATAGTGTTCTGTTTTTCGCGCCAATTGCGGCACTAAATCAAGTAATGCAATCCCATCAAGTTGATTTGCGCTAAAACCCAGTTCAATTTGAACTTGGGGATTAGTATCAATAACACAGCCTTTGCCATCAAGCGTTAATGTAAGCATTAGCTCATCAAGATTTTGCTTTATTTGAGAAACCCTAAATAATTCGTCTTCAAGATTGGTTATTTTATTTTTTAGTGGCTTGGTAGAAAACATGGGGTACATCACTTCATTGCTAAATTAAAATTCAAACAGTGAACTCATTTACTTAAAAAGTTACTGAATATTAAACTATTACAATATATCCCTATATTTCTATGATATGGAGTTTCAAGAAGTGAGACAAGGTATTCCTTCCAATTCGCAAAAAATAGGAGGAGCTTTAAGGAAATTGAACCGCATTGATAACACAGCAAAATTTCGTTATTAGGTTGCTTATAATACTCTACAGCTGCATCAATGCAGATGCCTAAGGCTTATTGCAAATTAGAATCACTTATTTAACTGGTTAGCAAACTGGCCAACCGCATCAACAACTTGCTGTGCTCCATGTTGAATATCTTCCATTACTTGTCCTGATTCATTCGACAAAGCAAGACCTTGCTCTGCTTTGACTTTCCCTTGTTCTATAACCTTTACTGTATTTTGAGTTAATGATTGATTTCGCTGAACAACTTCCACAATCTCTTCAGTTGCTTTAGATGTCCGAGATGCTAATTGCCTAACCTCATCTGCAACCACCGCAAAACCACGGCCTTGCTCACCTGCACGAGCAGCTTCAATTGCAGCGTTAAGCGCTAATAAATTAGTTTGATCAGCAATACTACTAATGCTTTGTACAATACTTGCTATATGTTGCGACTGCTTATCTAAGGCTGCGATTTCTTGCGCCGCTTGCTCCATCTGTAAAGCAAGTTCATCCATAACAGCCACTGTGTTTTTAAGTACTTCAGCTCCTTTTACAGCGAGTTTGTCGGTTCCTGTTGAGGTACCGTAAGCAATCTCTGCCGCTTGAGAAATTGCATGCTCACGATTCACTTGTTCAGTGATCACAGTTGCAAATTTCATTACTTTATAGAGATCCCCAAAATCATTAAAAATCGGATTGTAAGAGGCCTCAAGCCAAACGGTATTACCAAACTTATCAACACGTTTAAAGCGAGACGCTATGTACTCACCATTTTTTAAACGCTGCCAAAATTGCTCATACTCAGTAGAGTTTGCTTCTTCTGGTTCGCAAAACATTCTGTGATGTTTACCTTTTATCTCTTTTTCGGAGTAACCCATCGCATTATAAAAATGACTATTTGCACTTAAAACATGACCCTCTAAATCAAATTCAATAACCGCCATAGCACGGTGTAACGCTTTGATAATGTCTTTATGCTCTCTTGCGGTAGCAATTGTATCGGTTAGTAAAGTGGCATAAATTGCGAAAAATAGAATTTGATCTTGAGGACCTTTTACTGGGTGCGAAATAATTCTAAGCCACTCTGTTTTACCACTTTTGTGATAAAACTGCAGCGCCCCAACCCAGTGCTTACAATGCTCTAAAGCAGAAGAGAATTGGCTAAATTGTTCAGTAGATTTGGACTCATTTGTAATGATGTCAAATAAGTGCGTGCCAGGGAACGCATCTTTATCGTAGCCAAGTGCTTTGGTAAAGTTTTGATTTATATAGGATACCTCGCCGCTTTCAAGTACATTAAGCGAAATCATTTCTTCATTCAAGCCATCACGCACCTGCTGTAGATGAAATAACTCAGTCTTTAACGACACAAGCTCAGAGTTTACTGACTTACTGAAAAACATAGGATCCTCAAGAGATTAACGTGCATTAAAGTAAGTGTAGAACATTTGAATCAAGGTGTACTAATAAGCTGTAAATTTTATTATTAATTCACTCAGTCAGCTTAATATATTTTTCAGCAAGCTCATCTAACGTTTCACGATGATTAGGATCAGGCTTAATACAGTCGATAGGACATACACTAACGCAGGTAGGATTATCATAATGCCCAACACACTCAGTGCATTTATTAGGATCGATTTGATAGATTTTTGCACCCATATAAATAGCTTCATTCGGGCACTCAGGATCACACATATCACAGTTAATACATTTGTTATTGATGAGTAATGCCATTTAATGACCTCGAACATAAATCACTATAAAACAAGTGGTTACATGAGTCGGTATGTAACACATATATTTTTCAAACAAGCTTAGTTTAAAAAATATTCGATAAATAATAACACAATTCGTAGCACACTCTGTTTATGAGCAGCCGTTACAAAAGCGGTCGCGCATTCTACTTTACCCCACTCTAAATTTTGTTGATCTAGATCAAACGACAGGCCTGCAGGGCTTAATAAACCTGAGTTTTAGATAAATGAAAAAGTACTCTTGATGTCTTGCATGAAATTTAGAAAACATAAACTAATTTTCTTCTAACCATTGAGTGATATCAGTAATAAGCTGGGTAAGTATTTGCTCTATTTCTATAATAGTTTTCTCAAGGTTTAAATTGCCTTGGCTCGCTTTTTTTTCAACGTCAGCGAATAAACTTCTCAAGTGACTGGCACTTATTTCTCCGCACATCCCCTTTAAGGCATGCGCAACCTGACGAACTTGCTCACTATCTTTAGCATTAATTTGGCTTTGCAATTCTTTAAGCCTTAGCGGCGCTTTAGTAATGAACATCTCGCATATTTTGATTAATAAGGCTTCTTTATTTAAAAGTCTAACCAATGCTTGCTCACGATCCCAAAGAGGCTCTAAATTACTTTGTTCAGTACTAAGCGAATCTCCCTCGTAATTCGATAAAGACCACTTAACAACTTTTGACTGAACTTCGTGAGCTTGGATAGGTTTACTAACATAATCACTCATACCAACTGCAATACACTTTTCCTTCTCACCAGCCATAGCACTTGCCGTCATTGCTATGATGGGAATTTGTGCATAGTACTGACCAGCCTCTGCGGCTCGGATTTTTTCACACACTTCATAACCATTGAGAACCGGCATTTGGCAGTCCATTAAAATACAATGAATAACTTCGTTACTCGCTTTAGAATTTAATAAAATTTCCAGCGCTTCTTGACCATTTTGAGCAGTAATAACCTCTATAGGCAATCCATCTAAGGCGCCAAGTGCAACTTCAATATTTATATCATTGTCATCCACAATTAATATTCGGCAGCCTTTAAGTTGGGTTAAAACATCTGCTGTTATGTCATTTTCTGTCGTTCTGTTTTCACTCAGCAAATAAAGTGGCTCATTTTCTGATACTTCAAAACCTGCAACTCTCAATAAATTAGTTTGTGTAATTGGTTTATTAAGGGATGTAACTTTTGTATCGAGCGCCTTTGGAAGGGGGTTAGTTGGTAGATGCAGTAAAATTATACGGCCTTGTTCTAATGTATTCGCGAGGCTATTTACCAGTGATTGAGGGTTTATCGCTTGAATACTTTCATAATCAATAAAAACATAATCAACATTGCTTGTATGTTCATCAGCAAGTGTGTTTATGTCGCTAACTTTAACATCAGCCCCATATACTTTTAGTAACTTTTGCATCACATCATGGCATTGCGAGTTGTTACTAATCAATAAAATACGTTTATGATTATAATAGTCTGAAACATCTGGTTTAGGGGCTTGGCTACTCCCAACTTTAATGTAAAAGCTAAATGCGCTCCCTTCATTAATTGCAGAATTAACTGTAATATCACCATTCATTATATTACACAGCTGTTTGCATATTGATAAACCAAGCCCTGTTCCGCCATAGTTGTCGGCTATAGAACTATTAGCTTGTTGAAATGCATCAAATAAATGACGTTGAGTATTTAACTCTATTCCTATCCCCGTATCTTGCACGGTAATTTTTAAGGTATGCTCCGTATTAGAAACCTGCTCAGATGATGCCGTTACTTTGATAAAGCCTTGCTCTGTAAACTTAATCGCATTACTAATCAAATTATTAATGATCTGAGTAAGCCTAAGTGGATCAGTCTTAACTTCGTAACAAGCCAGCCCGCTCGTATCTAAATAAACATCAAGACCTTTATCAAAAGCCCTCACAGAGCATGACTCGACTAAACTTTCGATCAGTAATTGAGGTTTGATTTTTTGAATGTTTAAATCGAGTTTACCCGACTCAATTTTAGATAAATCTAAAATATCATTTATTAATAGCCTTAAATTTGAAGCACTTAACTCCATCATATCTACAAGCTTACGGGCATTATCGGGCAATGTTTGACGTTTTAAAATATTCAACGTGCCAATCACTCCATTTAATGGCGTGCGTAGTTCATGACTGATATTAGATATAAATGCGCTTTTGATATCGCTGTGCTTTATTGCTTCATCTTTAGCTTCAGCAAGTGCTTGAGTTCTTTGCCTTACTTTTGCCTCAAGCTCCGAATTTAAACGTTTAACTTTATTCGCAGCTTCTTGTTCTTTGCTAATATCTCTAATAATCAATGCAACCCCGATTAAAACGCGCTGATCCGAAAAAACAGGGCTGACCGAAATGGCGAAATAATTCACCACACCGTTTTCAGAAATACTGCATTCATCTTTAATTTGTGTTTTTGAGTTTTGAATATCCGCAATGTAATCAGGAATAGGTAATCGGGCCAAAAAATCAATATCTTTACTCGCTTTTCCTATCGACATCGAACTTGCCAACATTAATAGGTTTTCAGCTGTTTTATTTAAACTTGTCAATTTACCTTCTAGATTTAAACCAACAATGGCATCTATCGACCCTTCAACGATAGCAGACGCTTCTCTTCTAGCCTCTGCTAGTAACTGGCTCCGGTTTGCGTTTCGGTAAAACGTTAACAGTAATACCCCCGTAAAAAGAATTATCAAAATTAATAAGCTATAGGTCATGACCCGCTTTTCATTTATTACTTTATCAACGTATTGCTTAGCCACTAAAAGATTAAAATTGATAAAGCCATAGCTTTTACCTGGTCTTGTTTGTACTTTTTCTGAATGAACATAAAACTGCTGAGTTGTTGGTGAAGTTGCAGTGACTAAATATAGCCCTTGGTGCTGAACAGGCTGATCGTACACTGACTGCCATGTAATAGACGGATCTAAGTCTCTCGTGAATTGATACCCTTCATAAGGGTGATAAATAAAATCTCCCTCTGAACTGCTGATCACTAACTGAGAATAATCAAAAATAGTTTCTTTTAGCTTCTGTATTAATGGGGTGGCATTTACATTCATGATTAAAAAAGCAAATCGCTTTCCTTTATCACTGTATATGGGTATAGAAAAACGCAACATGGGTTTGTAAGGAAACACTACCTCGCCAAACTCTTTGTTTAGCGACATAGGCGACATGTATATTTGGTTCACTTCTAATAATGAACTTGGCAAAAAATAAGGTTCTGCGCTTTTCGCTTGTAAAGAATAGTCAGGTACAGCTTCTACTGAAGCGCCAACACGTTGCACACGAATTAACTCTTTTCCTTCTGCGCTCACAGCTATTATGCGCAGCTGTTCAACCGCAAGGTTGTTCTCCATAAAGCCTATAAAAATGGTTTCAAGCCGCTCCTTCCATTGCTGATAGGTTGTACCATCGTAGGGGTCAATTCCATCATTAAAATGAGCCCGAGGTAGGCCAGCTATAGGGGGCGTTGAATATAAAAATCGTAAATCAGATTTCGACTGCAATATTGAAGATGTGAGTATTTTCTTTAAACGCTGGTTTGTTTCTGTAAACTCTTGATCAATTGAGTTTAACGCATCCCGTTTAACATGCCCCTCGAAAAAGTAGACAGCGATGGCAGCAAAAACGCTAAAAATTAATGAAACAAATAACAAAAACGTTTTAGATGACATTGTGCTTTTATTATCTATATTGAGACTGTTCACATTGCTTCCTTGTTAGTTTATTGGTGATGCTGAGAACACCACTTAACCAAAACACGTTTTAAGTTTTCGAACTTAATTGGCTTGCCAATAAAGTCGTTCATACCCGCTTCAAAGCATCGCTGTTTGTCTGCTGCAAGCACATTTGCGGTTAATGCCACTATGGGTGTGTGCTTATAGGCGGGTAGTTTTCTAATTTTCAATGTTGCCTCAGGGCCACCCAATACCGGCATTTGCATATCCATAAAAATAATATCAAACGCCCCTATTTCACACTGTGCTATGGCCTGTTCCCCATCATCAGCTAAACTGATCGACTTTATATTAAACTCAGCCAACATAGACTCGATTACCACTTGGTTAATATCATTGTCTTCAACCACCAGTGCAGTTACATGGGAAAAATCAACGGACTTTTCACTACTCTCTTCAAGAAGGCTTTCACTAATAGCAGGGGTTATGAATGTTCGGGTAACATTAAGCTCAAAATAAAACATAGAGCCTTTATCTGGTTCACTTTCTACTTTTAATGACGAATTCATCAAATGTAACAACTTGCTTGAGATAGTCAGGCCAAGCCCAGTGCCACCGAAGCGACGAGTAATAGAAGCATCTGCTTGAGAGAAAGCGTCAAACAAAGAATCTAGCTGTTCATTGGCAATACCAATACCCGTGTCAGATACACTAAAAGTTACTTTAAACTCATCATTCACTACTTCTTCAATAATGACGTTGAGTAACACGCTACCACGATGAGTGAACTTAATTGCATTGCCTAATAAATTAATGAGTACTTGCTTGAGCCGAGTTTCATCACCTAAAAATATAAAGTCGGTGAGCTCTGGCGTTGTCGTAATAAATAACTCAATACCTTTATTTTCAGCTTGTTGCGAAAATAAATGCGTTAACTCGTTCAACAAGGAGCTTAATTCAATTGGACCTGACTCAAGCTCTACTTTAGCAGCCTCAATTTTACTCAAATCTAAAATATCGTTAATAATAACCAGTAAACTTGCACCTGATGATTTAATGATATTGAGCATCTTTGCTTGCTCTGCCGATAATGGTGTGCGACTTAGCTGCCGAGCCATACCTAAAACACCATTCATAGGAGTTCTGATCTCATGACTCATATTTGCTAAGAATTCAGATTTTACTTTCGCTGTACGCTCAGCTGATTGCTTTGCATCTGCAAGGTCTTTACTTAAAACCCTGAATCGTTCTGCTGCATTCGCTAAAACACCAATTTCATCTTTGCGATTTAAATCATAAATTTTGGCCGAAAGGTCACCACTCAAAAAGTATTTAAAACTAACGGTAAGGCGCTTAATTGCATGCGAAATTTGCAAATGAAACGCAATTGCAAAAGCCACAATATAAATAACAACACCGATCGCAAGGAGCTTTAAAATACGCTCAGAATTTGAAACTGTTTTTTCAGCCTCCGATTTAATTTGTTTTAATCTCGATAAAGAAAGCTCTCTTAGCTGGTTTGATAAGGTACTAAATTCGATAGCATCACCTGCCATAACCACATTGACTAAACTTAAGTAATGACGGTTAGCTTGAATACTTTTAGAGAATTGCTGCTGATAATTAGCAGTAAACTGGGACATTTTATCGAGTGTTATCGCAGGACCTTGAAGCACTTGTAGTTTTTGATTAAGCAAGCGCAGTGTAGTATTCACTTTAGCCCTTTTTGAATAGTCTTTCTTCGATAAAAATTGATACGCATCGTGATGCATTGAATGCCATAGATTAGTGAGCTCTGCGATACTTAATTTATCTTCTGTATTGATGCTATTTGATTTCAAAGTTTCAAGTTCTGCTATCGCATTAGTGTAGATACTTGGTAACACCTGATAGGTTAAATGTGCCCTGGCCTCATAGCGTTTTGTAAGTACAGCTAGGTTCTCATCGTATCGACTCAAAAGCTCAGACATCGAATCTAAGTAAACCTGACTGTTTGCTTCATTTTGATTAAAATTTATATTACCTAAACGTTTTTTTATACTTTGAAAGTTATCTTCTATTTTATTAAAAACAGACTTACTCCCTGAGTTGCCGTACACAGAAATATCACGCTGCATCTCTACAATGTCTTTATTTATTCTTAAGATACTCACCGCATAATTACTGATACGACTAATCTCTATAAATGCCGTTTCTATGGTTTTTAATCGCTTATCCATTACAAAAAAACTAGCACCCAATGCTAATAATAATAGCAGCAGCGCCAGCGACATCTTTGCAGCAATTGATTTAGAAAAGATGTTAAGCAATCTAAGCCCTTATGAATTTAACAATTCAAACCATTTATCTAAGCTGTAATCGTAATTAGGCATCACAGTATTCCATACTGCGATATTTGAAAATCGCTGAATATAGCTACCACCATCACGCTTTTGACCCGCTTTTACAGATACCTTTTCATCGGTACCGCGTAAATCTACAACGGCTTCTTTACCCTCATACCAATAACTCCACTCCGGCTTTGACATTAAGGGCTGGCTTCGCTCTGGGTTTGAAATGTAGTACCCTTGCCTTGCGATAAAAGCTCCTGGATAACCAGATAACCACCAATTCATATAATCGTATGCTGCATCTTTTACATGCCCTTGTGTATTGGCTGATAAGCACATAACACCATGCCAAGCTCGGTAGCCTTCTTTTGGAGATGCATAAACCACGGGAATGCCTGCTCCACGACACGCACTCACCCCTGGCGAGAACATACTTTGGATGTTTACTCGTTTTGTTTTCATAAAGTCCACCGATTGTGGAACCGATGTCCAAAAGCCAGAAAAATGCCCTTGTCGTTTTTTTTCTAATAAAATAGCAAAAAGTTGATCAATTTCGGCAATACTCATATCGCCCATGTCATTAAAAGTCATTAGTCCCTGACCCTGCGCAGCAAGGGCCGCATCAAAGATACCTATTGTAGGGGCGTTTACTAGCGCAACTTTTCCTTTGTGTTTTTCATCAAGTAACCAAGCCCATGATTCAGTTTGATAAGGGATCCCTTGCTCTATCACTTGGGTGTTGTATCCGAATGAGTCAACATTATGAACATAAGGCATAAAGCTAATTGCTTTGCTCGGAGTTTGCGATAGCGTACCGTCGTCTTGAACATAAAGCAGTTTATTAGGAGAGTCGCCCGCGCCAAGTTTAGCTTCAGGGACTATTTTTCCGGTTTTTGTTAATGGGTTTATTTCATCCCAATAAACAAGCCTATCTATATCGATAGGTTGAATTGCCCCCGCTTGCCATAAAATATTAATTGAGTCTGACCATTGTTCGTACAAATCAAATGAACTTGGATTTGCTGCTGCTTTTTGTAAAACGGCGGCGCTTCCCATTGGCGTAAACTCTAGGTTAATGCCTAATTCACGCATTGCCCTGCTTCTGAGTTCTTCTTGCAATGTAACATGTGTGCCAAGCACCCTTAATGTGACTTTATTTTTAGCAAAAACATAAGGTGCTTTAAATGCAAGAGTAGAGACGGCCGCGCCAGCTCCTAAACCTTTAAGAAAACGCCGACGATCAACTGAGTTAGTCATTTGAAGTTCCAACGAATTTATAGTTTTTAAAGTGTAGAATAAATTTCAAAAATTGATTCAAAAGACATACAAAAGATAAACTTAAGCTCAAACATACTGGTCGTTATTGTGCAACGAGGGTAAAAGCAATTGCGTTAGGCTTTCATAATTCATTGGCTTACCAAGCAAGTAGCCTTGCCCTGTGGCACAGCCCAGCTCATCTAGTTTGTTTTTTTGCTCAGCCGTTTCTATTCCTTCAGCAACAATTTGAAGATGAAGAGAGTGCGCAAGTTCAATAATCGTTGAAACAATATCAAGCGCTTGCGAATCAGTTAGCATATCACGTACAAAGGACTGATCTATTTTCAATACATTTAAAGGAAACAGCCTTAGATACGACAAGCTAGAATACCCTGTACCAAAATCATCAAGGGCAATACTTACTTTCATATTGGCAATTAATTTAAGTTGGTTGACCGCATACTCATAGTTTTCAATTAGCGCTGACTCTGTCACTTCTAACTCTAAATATTTACTCGGTAGCTGAGTTTTCTCTAAAATCATCGCGACTGTGTCTACAAGTTTTGAGTCGGTAAACTGTTTAGCGGAAATATTTACGGCCACTTTTGTCGGCACACCTGCATCTAACCAGCGTTTTGCACTAATACAGCTTTTTTCTAAAACTTGCTCGCCTAACCTAAAAATTAAGCCCGTTTCTTCAGCATACTCAATAAAATTCAGTGGTGATATAAATCCGCCCTCATCATCACTTAAACGAACTAAACTTTCTACGCCAACCATTTCGCCACTACGTAAATCGTATTTAGGTTGATAGTGCACATCAAGGGCGTTATTTTCGAGGGCTTTTCTTAGCTTATTACCTACATCAAGGCGTTTATTCATTTCAACCTGTAAGTCTGTGCTGAAATAGCAATAACTATTTGCCGCTTCGTTCTTTGCCTTATACATAGCGGAGTCTGCATGGCGAAGCATTTCTTCAACACAATTAGCATCATCAGGGTAAACACTTATGCCTAAGCTTGCAGAAAGAATATGTTGTTCGCCACCAGAGCGAAATGGCTTACTAATTACATTAAGCACTTGATTTATCAAAGGCTCTAGACTCAAAGAATGAGACTCATGAGGGACAACAAGCGCAAATTCATCCCCCCCGACACGTGCAACTGTAATATCGTTACAAGCAAAGCAATCTAAAGAGTGGCCAATATGAGCAATAATTTCGTCTCCAATATGATGGCCTAACGCATCATTTATAAACTTAAATTTGTCCAAATCGAGCAGTAATAAACTTAGCTTAGTGTCATTAAAAGAGGCTCTGGCAATACCTTGAGTTAATCTATCATGCAGTAATACGCGGTTTGGTAGTGAGGTTAGTTGATCATGATGTGACAAGTACGTCATTTGAACCGACATAGCGAGCGTTTCACTAACATCTTGAAAAACCATAACAGCACCGCATTGTTGTTTTTTTTCATTTAAAATTGGTGCTGCGCTATCTTCAACTCGGTGTTCAACCCCTTGTTTACTCGTTAGTTGCGTGTTTATTGCCATCGCCACAGGGCGGTTTTCCTTTAGAGCAACAGTAAGTGGATTTATTGAAGGTGTTTTTGTTGTGGAGTCAGCTAATTTCATCACCTCTTCAATATGACGACCCTTTGCAGCAGTTTGAGACCAGCCCGTAAGCCTTTGCGCTACAGGGTTCATATAAGTAATTTGGGCATGTTGATCCGTTGAAATAACGCCGTCTGCTATCGAATCAATTGTGATACGTAAATGCTCTTTTTCAGCAAATAAAGCAGCTTGAGTATTTTGTAAAATATTCTCTTGCGCTTTAACTTTAACGTGATTTTCTATTCGCAATCGACATAACTTTAAGTTCAGAGGTTTAGAAATAAAATCAATTGCGCCTAAAGATAATGCTGATTCTTCAATTTGTGGATCACCATGTGAAGTAATAACAATAATTCGTAGCTGTTCAAACTCTGGAGTGAATTGAAGTTCTTGTAAAATATCAAAGCCACTAATTTTTGGCATTTCTAAATCAAGTAACAAAACATCAGGTTTTGCTTTATGGATTAACTCCAGTGCTTGGGTACTGTCGTTTAAGGTGATTATGTTACCAACATCTTCTAGTGCGTGTTCAAGTTGTAAAGTGTTAATCTCTTCATCATCAATGATAAGAATAGTGCAATTATCGACCATCTTTTTCCCTCTACTACGTATTTGTACCTGATTAAACATAGTTCGAAAATCAAAAAAGCGGCAACACTTTTTCATTAGAAAAATTAAAAAGAAATAAGAGAGCACATCCAGCTCCCTTATTACTACAAGCCTCCTCTATCTTCATTAACAGATATTTTTGCACTAGTATGAGGTAAAACAACCTATTCGATAGATTTTCAAGATGCCAAACAATCCGTTACGGTTACTGCTATGCTCATTTGGCGTTCTTTTGTCTGGCTGTACTGCGGTCGGAAAAATTGAAAACGCGCCTCTTAAACCAGATCAAACTATCCAGATAGAAAATAACACGCTATTTTCTGCAGCCAGAAACCTTGATGACAAGGGTTTAACTTTAATGCTGACATTTTCTGGAGGCGGCACCCGGGCATCGGCACTGGCTTATGGTGTGATGGAAGAGCTAAGAGATACGTCAATCATAGTGAATGGTGAAAATAAACGAATGCTTGATGAAGTAGACTTTATATCGTCTGTGTCTGGCGGCAGTTTCACTGCTGCGTATTATGGTTTGCACAGAGAAAAGCTATTTACCGATTTTAAAAAGGATATGTTAACCCGTAGCCTTTCAAGTCAGATCTTACATACTGTGTTTAACCCATTTATGTGGTTTTCTTCGTCGGGAAGGACTGACTACGCCGCTGAAGTCTTTGCTGAGGCAGGTTTTGGTGACGCGACATTTGCTGATATGTTCGCAAAAGGCGACCCTGTAATTGCTATTAATGCGACAGATTTATCAAAAGGCATACGTTTTACTTTCTTGCAGGACTATTTCAATCTTTTATGCTCCGATCTCAGCAGCTTTCCTGTTTCAAGAGCAGTTACTGCATCTGCCGCAGTACCGGTACTTTTTGACCCAGTGGTCATAGAAAATTACTCTGGCTGCGACCCTTCAGGTATGAATCAATACCTGCAATCTAGGGCAGCTGAAGGCTCGATGACCCTACTTGATTCTGCAAACGCGGCACTTTCTTATAGCGATAAGTCATCGCGTCCTTTCATACATCTTGTAGACGGCGGAATTGCCGATAATCTCGGTCTTAGAACGCTTATCGATACTGTTGAATTTGCAGGGGGTATGAAAAACTACTTAGAAATGGCTCATCAAGGAAAATCTTTTAATTCAGCCAAACATTTTATTATCATCGTTGTGAATGCATCCGTAAAAGCAGATACAGATATTGATACTAAAACATCTCCCCCATCCATCACACAAACAATTAATGCGGTGACTGATGCTCAGCTTCATTTGTATAACAATGAAACATTGGACCTTGCTCAATCATTACTTGATGATTGGTCAATACAAATGAGTACACCTGAAAGGCCAGTTAAAGGACATCTCATTTTAGTGGATTTAAAATCAATCAAGCAGCCAGCATTAGCAAAACACGTGAATCATATTCCAACTACTCTTGGATTAGAGGAAAAAGAGGTCAATCTATTAATCGAGCTTGGTCGAAACCTGCTTCGCAACAATGAAGAGTTTATATCGTTAAAAAAAGACTTAACAATTTCGCCAAGTTCAATGCAGGGGAATTAATTTTTCTCGTAGGCTCGACTACCAAGATATTGAAATAGAAGAGCCTTAAAAGGTGATGTTTACTTCAAAGTACTCATATCAATCACAAAGCGATATTTTACGTCTGATTTTAATAACCTTTCATATGCCAAGTTAATGTCTTTTATATCTAACATCTCAATGTCTGCAGTCACATTGTGCTCACCACAAAAATCAAGCATTTGCTGAGTTTCTTCAAGCCCACCAATCAATGAGCCTGTCAGAGTTTTTCCTCTGGCGATAAGTGCTGCTGTTTGTACCGTGGGCTCTAAAGCGCCAAAGAAACCAACTAATACCAACGCACCATCGGGCGCTAGCGTATTAAGGTAAGGGTTAACGTCATGATTATAAGGAACAGTATCAATAATCAGATCGAATGAGCTTTTCACTGACAGCATTTGCGACTCAGAGCTTGATATCACCACATGGTCAGCACCTAACCGATAAGCATCTTCCTCTTTCCCTTTTGAACGGCTAAACAGGGTGACTTCTGCGCCCATAGCTTTAGCTAGTTTAATTCCCATGTGCCCAAGACCGCCAAGGCCGATAACCGCCACTTTTTTGCCTGCGCTGATGTTCCAACGCTTTAATGGTGAATACATGGTAATACCCGCACACAATAAAGGTGCAGCGCCTGCAAGATTCAAGTTTTCGGGGATACTTAAAACAAATCGTTCAGACACAACGATTTTGTCAGAGTAACCACCAAAGGTTAACGTGCCATCGTGCCTATCGCGGCTGCCATAAGTCGGTACAAATTCATCACAGTATTGCTCTTGATGATGCTCACATGAACCACATTCGCGGCATGAGTCAACTAAGCAGCCAACACCAACAGATTGGCCGACGCTAAATTTTGTCACACCCTCGCCAACTTTCAGGACGCGACCAATGATTTCGTGACCAGGCACCATTGGGTATTCCTCTGGGCCCCAATCACCTCGTACATGATGGATATCTGTGTGGCAAATACCACAATATAATATTTCAATTTCAACGTCATCGGCTCGAAGATCACGTCTTTCAAATGAATAAGGAACCAGATCTGATTCTGATGAGTGGGCAGCATACCCTTTAACTTGAGAAGGCATCATTTGCTCCTTTTATGTTTTAAATTTAACACGAGAGTTTGCATTAAATTATTTGCTGATCTGCTAATAAATTAATCTGTTCGTTTTCTATGATGTGATTACTGGCTGGCGCCCTTAAAAGAGTTAACATTGCGCGCCCTACCTTTTGAGTATCCGTGATCATAGATGGAAAAAGCGGCTGTAAAACTCGCATCGCCCATCCTGTGTAGCGATAAAGTAATCGATATACTTTTGTTTTTGATTGCTCACCATTTTTAGGGATAATAAGTGCAGGGCGCAGCATATACGCATCCTTAAAGCCCATGTTCAAAAGTGTATTTTCGGTTTTACCTTTAATTCGCGCCCACGCTACATTTCCATGCTCAGTAGAGTCTGTGCCTTTGCCCGACACATAAATAAAGCTCATAGCTGGATTAGCATCAAGCATTGCTTTAGCAACAGCTAAAGGCAAAGTTTGATTCAAACTCTTATAAACATCTTCGTTACTGTCACCAATTGATGTGCCTAAACAAAATAAGCAGGCATCATAGGATGCAAGCGTTTCTTTAATTTCACTTAAATCAAATAAGTTATTGCTCACAATACTGATTAACTTAGGGTGTTCTAATGGCAGTTTACTGCGACCAACCACTAACACCTGCTCAACATCATTAGCATTAAGACATTCTCTTAAAACCGCACTGCCAACCATGCCCGATGCGCCTATTATTACAATCTTCATAGTATCCTCATGTACTCTTTATTCACTAAGCTAGCTCGTAATCAAGTACAGGTTTATCACCTTCTGAATTAGGTTTATTAACCCCTACGTTTGCGTGTGAATAAGTTGCTGGCGATTCAATAATTTGTGTGACTAATGCTGCAACGCTTTTACGCGAAACCACAGTGCCTTTAAATGGCTCATCACGTTGAGTTATTTCATAATCAACTTCATCATGATCAGTCAGCCAAGCTGCTCTTAAAATAGTGTAGTTGAGCAAAGATCCCTCAATTACATCGGCAGCTTGACGATAAGGCCCCAAATACTTGCCAATTTCATTTTCATTCCATTGGCCAAATTTTCCCGGCACTTCTTGATAAATACCCAATGAATTTATAAAGATAAGACGGCTTATTTGAGCATCATTCATTGCCGCCACATTATTTTTTGCTTGCAAGTCAACTTCACCAGCTAGGTTTGCATGCACAATGTCATGCCCCTTAATTACCTTTGCCAATCCTTTTTTATTCAGCACATCTCCAACAACCAACTGTGCATTATTTGGCAATTCATAATCGAGTTTGTTTGCATCTCTAAGTAATAGTGTTTGCTCAATGTCAGTATTACCAGCCAGCATCGACACCACCCATTTAGCTATCTGCCCGCTTGCACCTAAGATCAAAACTTTCTTCATTTTTTAACTACCTACGATAATTTAAAAAGGTTATTTAGTGACTCGTCTGCCAACCATCTTTGAGCTGCATAATAAGAATTAAAAATGCGCCACTGATATTTAGAGCTATGAGGTTGCATATTTGCAATTTGTTGGATGTGAGAGGTCCGTTTTACACTATTCACATAAGCGGTTTTTCGCAGACCTATTTCAATCAACTTGGTTTTTTCGATAACACCCAGAGCTTGAAAATCAGGAGTGCCTAGCTCGAATTCAGACACATCAACCAACATTGAGAAATACTTTTGATTCGTCAATTTAATAGAGGAAAATAGCTCATCCATTAGCGACATTTTCCCCTCTAAATTCCAAGCGCCTCTGGCCTTTATTAAAATTATTCCGTTTTGAATTTGCAGACTATATTTGCCATGCGGTAGAAACTGACTTTGAATACACATCGTGAATCTCCTATAAGCTGCTAGCCCAAAACTCATGTGGAAAATTAGCAACTAAAGCGCCTCACTTTTGTGAAGCGCTATTAAGTCATTACAGATTTGCTTGGTAAAATGGAATTAACTTATCTAACGCAATACCTACCGGCTCAGGCTTATCGTATAAGTCGTAATGAGACCAACCTTGAACCTCTACAAGCTCTTTGTTTTTAGATGCCGCTCGGCCAATAATTTCGCAGCCATCTCGATATGCCCCAAAAGCCCCCACTTGGTCACCTACAACAACCATTAATGGTTGTGTCAGCAATACTTCAGCTAGATGAAAAGCATCCCAGCCAACTGCAGCAGCTTGATGTGAATATAATGAACGGTTTACTCCATTTGGTTTACGGCCACGATCTGAACGATAGTATTCAGTTGCACCAAATAAATCTCTTTCTTCATAACCCAAGCGTTTAGCTTCTTCGGGTGATGGAGGCAAAAGATCATCAACTCGTCGCTCTTCACCACGCGCTTCAGCTGTTCGTTGGGCTGCCATCGCTTCTAAAGCTGCAATTGGGTTAAAACCACTGAAGCCTTCACGCATTAAACGACCATAGTTAGCACCCGTTACAGTTCCGACTACTTTGATGCGGCGTTCAGTCATTGCAGCATTGATGGCATAACCGCCACCACCGCAAATACCCAATACACCAATACGGTTTTCATCAACATAAGGTAGTGTAACTAGGTAGTCAGTAACGACGCGGAAGTCTTCAACACGCTGAGTTGGATCTTCAATATAACGCGGCTCACCACCACTCGCGCCTTGATAGCTTGCATCAAATGCAATCACCACAAAGCCCGCTTCAGCTAATGCAGCTCCATATACTTCACCTGATGTCTGCTCTTTACAGCTACCGATTGGGTGTGCGCTAATAATTGCGGCATATTTTTTATCTTCAGAAAAACCAGGAGGGTAATAAATATCCGCAGCGATATCCCAGAATTTGTTTTTTATCATTACACTTTTCATAATCGTCATCCTTATTAGTTCGACGTTAATCTGAAGCTAGATTCAAACTTCAGGTTAAGATTAAATATTGATTTGCATATTGCTAACTGAGACTAAAACCCTTTGCTACCTTCGTTTCAGTTTCAGCTGATGTGTTAAATATAGAGCTCACATTAGACTTGAACAAGAGCACAATAATGACTACAGTGTTAAGCATTAGTTTACAATAAGTAGTTTCACTTTTTAGTTAACCCTGTTTCTGATTTATTAAATTGATTTTTAAAACAATAAAATTGCTGGTTAATGAAGCAATCTATCCCTGATTAAAGCTTTTAACCTGTCTTCTACACTTAAAAGATTGAGAAAGCGTTTATGGATCCTTCATTATTACCTTCACTATTATGGTTCGTTCGCATAGCGCAGATAAAAAGCTTTACCAAAGTTGCTAAAGAATATGGAATTACACGGGCGGCTCTATCACAAAATCTAAAAAGCCTTGAGCAAAAACTTGATACCACATTGATATTTAGAACAACCAGAGACATGTCACTTACTGAAGAAGGGCAACTGCTGTTAGACGCTATCTCCCCTGCTTTTGGCTCAATTGACCGCGCAGTTAGAAATTTAGGTCAATCTCATGATGAGCCTTCCGGTTTATTGCGGGTAAATACCCCTAAAGTTGTCGCTAATTACTTAATTGAGCCACATATCAATGAGTTTCTAACTCGTTATCCAAAGCTGAAAATTGAATTAGTTATGGATGATGGCTTAGCCAATATAATTGCTGAAGGGTGTGATGCAGGTATTCGATTAGGCGAATCACTGGCTGAACATGTTGTCGCAATTCCCATTACACCAATGCTAGAAATGTCTGTGGTGGGTACGCCCGAGTATTTTAAGCAATACGGCATACCTCAATCACCCGCTGATTTAGTCAATCACAACTGCTTAGGATTCAGAAATGCAACCAGCCACGCATTGTATTCTTGGGAATTTACCTCCCCAGAGCCCAACGGCGGAGACCTAGAAGTTCAGCCAAATGGCAGGCTGATCACCAACGATGACGAAGGAATGATACGTGCAGGCTTAAAGGGTATAGGCTTAATTCAGCACATTAATTTTGCAGTCCAAAAGCACATTGAAAATGGCAATTTTGTGCGTGTTTTAGATCAGTGGTGCCCGCCTTTTACCGGTTTTTATCTGTATGTTCCATCAAGAGAAAACATGCCTGCAAAAACCCGAGCGTTTATCGATTTTCTGAAAGAAAAAAGAGAACAGCTTTAGCAGGAACACGTTTAGTTACGCGACGAGTGTGCATGGGTGTGCCACAAATGCATTCCATTTAATCAATCGCTACAATCTTTTTATTCCATTTTAAAGATGAAAAAGAATGAGCAATACTAAACGCATCAAATTATGAGAGTTAGGGTATTCAAAATGATTAAGACAGTTACTTTTGCAATGATGCACTTCGCAATCGCTTTTACAGTGACTTACTTTTTAACAGGTAGTTTTTTAATTGGTGGCTTGGTCGCCATTGTTGAGCCAGCTGTGAACACTGTTGCGTTTTACTTCCACGATAAAGTGTGGCGTAAAGTTGAGAGTCAAAATCGCTTTAAACAAGATTCAGATGGGATAATGTTTGCCTAACTAATAACTAGGTTAAATCGGCTCACAAACCAACGAATACCCCCATATTACACCTCTAACTGTAAATTAAGCTTTGCCACTAGAGCCGTTGGCAGAGCTACAGACCACAACCGCTAAAGCTGTTTTTAATTAACAGCCGAAATTATCGAGCCCTTTTAAGAATTCTTAGTATAAGAGTGCAATACTTTTTCTTCCCAAGACGAATGCCGAACCACATTGAAAAAGAAACTGTACAACATTGATTCTTAAAGAAAAAACACCAATTTATTTACTCTTTTTCTTAAATTTAAACTCTTAATAGCGGCTAACGCCCTCTAATTTAGAGCTAATACTCAAATTAGACTTGCAATTATCACACTTCAGCTTACACTTGTGCGCTAAGTGGGCGTACACCTGTAAGCTAAAGGCGAAAAATGAGAGCGTTATTAAATTCATTATCAAAACATTTATTGCATCATCAGTCATGGAATGGGTATTGGGAGAGTGTGGTTCAGTGCTTTAAACCAGGCTGGCGCGAAGGCTACTTTCGTGCACAAGTAAAACATGTACAGGTGTTTGCTGAACAAAGCGTTGAGTTGATTATTGAGCCAGAAAAAGCATGGCCAGTTCATCAAGCAGGCCAGCACATTGCGTTAACAATCCAAACAAATGGACGATTGCTAACGCGTGTGTTTACCATCGCAAGCGAACCACAATTGGCAAGGCAGCAGCGACAAATTCGTTTATTGATCCGCAGCCAAGAAATCGGCGCATTTACATCAAAGCTAACAAATTTGAGGCCAGGGCAATGGCTTAATATTTCTGAGGCTAAAGGCCAGTTTGTTATGCCAAATACCGCGCGTTCTTTAATCATGCTTGCCGGTGGCTCAGGCATTACGCCATTTATAGCCATGCTTAAATCTTTACCTACATACAGCAAACACACTATTACCCTGCTTTATTATGCAAAGCCAAACAGCCACTGGCTTAAAGATGAGCTTGATCAACTAAAGCAATCACTGAGCAATTTTGATTATCACCTACTTGAGCGCAACAAAGATGGCGATGCGACGACATGGCTGACAACAAACGCGCATAAACACTGGTTAGTCTGTGGCCCAGCTGCTTTGTATAAGCAAGCAGCCGCTTTAGCTAAGCAATTAAATACGCCAATCGACAGTGAGCATTTCAGTGCAGTCCCTGCTGCTGTAGTAACCTCTGATAAGCACGATTTAACACTCACTCATCAGGGCAAAACATTCACGATTGATAACCAACAAACCTTACTGACCCACTTACAAGCGAATAAGCAACCTGTAACAGTTGGCTGTGGTATGGGGATTTGCCATCAATGCCAATGCGTCAAAAAGCAAGGCATCGTGCGTGATATTCGTACCGGTGAGCTCTCTGATAGCTCAGAGCAGTTAATTCAACTTTGTATATCGCAACCAGTCAGTGACGTGGAGTTATCAGCATGAACACAACAAAAACAGTCAATTATGAAAAATTAGCAGCTCAACTCGATAGCGTTAAAGCAGATGTAAAATCAAAACTCGGTGAACAAGACGCGAAATACATTCGCCGCGTTATTGTTTGCCAGCGAGTGTTTGAATGGAGTGGCCGAATTCTATTAATGCTAGGCTTTATTCAGCCTGTTTTATGGCTCGTGGGTGTGCTTAGTTTAGCCACTGCAAAAATCCTCGATAACATGGAAATTGGCCACAATGTGATGCATGGCCAATACGATTGGATGAATGATAAATACATAAATTCAAAGTCTTACGAGTGGGATATAGCGTGCGATGGAGCTAGTTGGAACCGTGTTCACAACTACGAGCACCACACCTATACCAATATTATTGGTAAAGATCGCGACTTCGGTTATGGATTACTACGCTTATCGAATGACTTTCGTTGGCGGATAAAAAACCTGTGGCAATTTGTCACTTACCTATTGCTCAGTGTGCTGTTCCAATGGGGTGTGTCGTACCATGAAATGGCTGCCGAGCGAGTATTTTTTGGCAAGAAAAAAGATGACCGCGATTACAAAGTACCGCACAGTGAACTGAAAAAGCGCTTTTTTAGTAAAGGGGCACGCCAGCTAGTGAAAGACTATCTGCTCTTTCCAATGCTTGCTGGGCCTTTATTTTTGTGGGTTTTAACGGGCAACCTTGCCGCTAATTTATTACGTAACCTATGGACCTCAACCATTATCTTTTGCGGGCACTTTACCGGTGAAGTAGAAACATTTAACCAACAAGACTGCGAAAATGAATCACAAGGCCAGTGGTATTACCGCCAAGCGTTAGGCTCATCAAATATCAAAGGGGGTAACCTGTTTCATGTAATGACTGGGCACTTGAGCTATCAAATAGAACATCACTTATTCCCAGATTTACCCGCAAAACGCTACCGCGAAATTGCCCCTAAGGTGCAAGCTATCTTTAAAGAGCACGGTATCCACTACAATACCGGCGGCTTCTTTCGCCAGTACTTTTCTGTTGTAAAACGGATTGTGCGCTACTCTTTTCCGTAATTGATGAACGCCAGTGCACAGCGCTGGCGTTAAATCTCATTCGATTCAGACCAAACTCTTAACTCATCGAGTATATGCAGTGCTGAGCGGCCAAAGTCAGTAAGCTCATAGGTCACCGCTATTGGGCGCGTGCTAATAACATGACGGGTGATCATCGCTCTACTTTCAAGCTCTTTTAGACGTTGGTCTATCATCTTTTTACTTGCGCCACCGAGCATGCGCGTTAAATCATTAAAACGCACAGGGCCATCTTTTAAATGATAGATAATAGATCCCGTCCATTTACCGCCAATCAAACGCATGCCTTTTTCAATTGCACACGGTTCCATGCAAGCATTTAAAACTTTTTTTCTACCCTTACTATCTGTTTCTACTGAACTTTCCAAAACATCCTCGCATTTTTCAGCCTAGTTACAAAAAGGTGACTGGTTGATTAAATAATCTAGGTTACTATTATATACCACAGAATGTATTTTGAACACGATAAAGTAACTAGCAAACGGATACTCAACTATGAAAAACGTATTAATTCTTAACGCACATCACTATTACCCTTTTTCTGAAGGTAAGTTAAATGCTGCTTTAATCGAAAAAGCCGACGCTTTTTTTAAAGCAAAAGGCTATCAAACTCGCGTGGTTAATACACAAGACGAATTTGATGTAGAAACTGAACTTGAGAACCATCAATGGGCAGATATCGTCTTTTTGCAATCACCTATTAACTGGATGGGCATGACTTGGTCATTCAAAAAATACATGGATGAAGTGTACACAGCGGGCATGGGGGGAGCGCTTTGCCATGGTGATGGTCGTCATCAAGACAATCCAAAAGCCAATTACGGTAAAGGCGGCACCTTGACTAACACTCAATATATGATGTCGCTGACTTTAAATGCGCCTGCAGAATCATTTGCAGATGCCGCTGACTTTTTTGAAGGTAAAAGTGTTGATGACCTTGTTTTCCCAATGCATATGAACTTTAAGTTTTTCGGTATGCAAGCGATGCCAACTTTCGCCTGTTATGACGTGATGAAAAATGCAGACATCGACAGCGACTTTGCGCGCTTTGAAAAACACTTAAACGAGAACTTTTAAGGAACACTCATGAGTAACGAATCTGTTTATAGCAATAAACTCCATCCGGGCAGTGCATTTCCTAGTATCAGTGCTGCACTTTTGAATGGTGAAGAGGCTGTTCTTGGTCAACCTCAACACGGTGCAAGCTGGCAGCTTGTTGTTGTTTATCGTGGTAAGCATTGCCCTTTATGTACCCGCTATTTAAATAGCCTCGAGCAGTACAAAGCGGCGCTATTAGAAACGGGTGTTGATGTAATTGCTGTTTCAGGTGATAGCAAAGAACAGTTAGAAGCGCATTTAGAGCAGCTATCTGTGTCATTTCCACTTGCTTACGGTTTGACTACAGAGCAAATGCAAGCATTAGGTACTTACATTTCTGATCCCCGTTCACCACAAGAAACGGATCACCCTTTCGCAGAGCCCGCACTGTTTGTGGTTAACGAGCAAGGTAAAGTACATGTAGTTGATTATTCTAATAATCCATTTGTAAGACCTGATTTAGCAACTTTGGTAAGCGGGCTTAATTGGATACGCGACCCAAAAAATAATTACCCAATTCGCGGTATGCATAAGTAGAGTGTAGCCATGAGCAAAATGACAGCTTTGCTGATTGGCTTGGTGAGCACAATTATGTGCTCACAACATGCTTTTTCAGCACAACTTCCCCATGCACATATTGCTTCACCCAATCACTATGAAGTATTGCTAGATAACAGTGAAGTACTTGTTTTACGTATGACTTTAGCACCAGGTGAGCAAGATAATTGGCATAAGCATAATGCTGAAACAGTCTATTTTGAGACAGGTGGTAAAGCGACCATCAGTACTAAAGAGTCACAAACAACAATTGAGATCCCTAATGGCTATGTGATGTGGCATGACGCATGGACTCATCAAGTCAAAAATGAGGGTGAAACCACCCTCACTGCAATTATTGTCGAAAGGAAATAGGTAGGATCAATTATGGCATTAGAAAACCACCCAATGTGGCGCTTACCTAAGCATCACCTAGATTTAAAAAGTTCACATGACCATGTTCATTGGGTTGAATTATTTTATGACCTTATCCATGTGGTAATCATTTTTTTGCTAGGTAATTTTTTGAGCGACCACTTACATTTAAGTGGTTTTCTTACATTTGCAGGTTTGTTCATCACCGTATGGTTTGCGTGGGCTGACTCCAGTGTTTTTAATTCACTCTATGTCAGTACTGATGTAAAACACCGGCTGATCATGGCCTGCCAAATTGTTACCGCCATGGTTATGGCTGCCTCGCTCCCTCATGTACTTGATAAAGGTTGGACATATTTTGCATTAGCCTATGCTGCTAATCGCCTTATTACAGCTTATTTGTTTCATCGCACCAATCAATTGGGGGTCGAATCAACAAAATTAGCACGCAGTGTGAGCCGTAACTACTTTGCTCTTGCTATCATTTTTGCTACCACAGCATTTATGCCTGCCCCCTATCGTTATTGGGTGTTTGGCGCTGCGATTGCCGCTATCCAAGTTTTATATATGGCTCCAAAAATTGGTGTACTTGAAAATAAACGCTTTTTACCACGCCTTGGGCATATGTCTGAGCGCTTCGCCCTTTTACTGCTTATTGTCGTAGGCGAAGGTTTCTTTAAATTGGTGATTACTTTATCTGAAAAAGGAGTTTATAAAGTCGACCCCACTGTACTTGCTAACTTTATGTTTGGTGGTATTGCGGTATTTGTGCAATGCTGGATTTACTTTGATTTTGTTGGCAATGGTAAACCTAAAAATCAACACAAATGGACACTCGTAAGTTGGTGGTTAGCTCACCTATTTTTAATGCTATGTGCAGTTATGGTTGGCGTTGCACTCGCCGGCGAAGTGAAAGCCGGGTTTTGGCAGCCGTACCCCCTAAAATATGGTGTCATTGGTTGTGTAGGGTTAGCAGGCTACTTATTAAGCTTATTGTGGATCCAGCTAATGATCGAACATCGCGTAGCCCATCGTTTTGCTACAGCCAAAGTAAGAATGTTTGGCGTCATACTTGCCTTGGTTACTATTCCTATTTTACCCCATGTGCCTTCGCTCATTGGCAACTTACTTTGGGGCACTGCACTGATTTCACAAATTGCCTACCCAGTCACTCGCGCATACTTTACCCTTTCAAAAGAAGAAGCTAATTCATAACGATTAAAACACCTTTGCAAAAACGACAAAGGTGTTTTGTTATCCTTGCTGTTTTTCGCAAATAAATTTAGCGCCACAATACCCTCATTACTTAATCATAAATCACTTTCAGGGCCGCATTAAATTGTTAAGTATTGCTTAGCTATGTCCCTTAAAGTTTGGAGTCATAATGAGTTTTGATAAATTAGCGCAAAAACCATTCTCAATTGGGGTTGAACTTCCGCTTGATAATGATTGGGCACATTTCAATCAACAATCAAATCAATCATTTGGGATCCCTAATTTAGCTAACCATGAATCACGTGTTCAACTTGCTGATGAGCTTGGCTACGCAGCGGCATGGGTTCGCGACGTACCGATTTATGACCCGCAATTTGGTGATGCCGCCCAAGTTTATGAAACCTTCAGTTACCTTGGCTACTTAGCAGCTAAAACCAAGAATATATTACTTGGCACCGCAGCGGTGGTATTGCCATTGCGCCAACCTTGGCTTGTTAAAAAGGCAGCAAATACTGTGCAAGCGCTTAGTAATGATCGGCTAATTTTAGGTGTTGCCAGCGGTGATAGACCTATTGAATACCCTTTATTCGATATTGATTTTGCAAGCCGTGGTGAGCAACTACGTGAATCTGTTTCGCTACTTAAAGGCGCCCCTAAGCGACCTTTAGAAGCGGGTCAAAAGCTACTACCAGAAGTGAAAGATTTCCCACTTTATGTAGCAGGTCTTGCTCAGCAAAGCCCTCAATGGGTTGGCGAAAACATGGACGGCTGGCTTGCTTACCCAGGCACACCAGATGATCATCAAAAGCGTGTCGCTTTGTGGCGAGAGGTCGCAGGAAATAAGCCGTACGTTAGTTTTATTCATTTAAATTTATTAGATGATCCTGATGCACCTATAAAACGTCACCGTTTTGGGGTTGAAACAGGCGTCAACGGACTCATCTCAGAGCTAAAGGCAATGAAAAATGCCGGTGTGAATCACATCGGCCTGCACTTTAGACGTAACGAATTACCCATTGAATGGGCATTAAAGCACATCGGCGAACATGTTTTGCCCAAGTTCCATAATTAAGGAGTTATGATGTCACAATCAATTATGCCAAAACTGGGTTTTGGTACATTTAGATTACAAGACGAAGTTGCATATCAAAGTGTGCTAACAGCTATTGAAGAGGGCTTTAGACACATCGACACTGCGCAAATTTACGGTAACGAAGAAGCTGTTGGCCGAGCGATTAAAGACAGTGGTGTTGCACGTGGTGAGTTATTTATTACCACCAAAGTATGGAATGATAAGTTAAATAAAACGGACTTTATTAACAGCGTAAAAGAGAGCCTGACTAAACTACAACTAGATTACGTCGACTTACTGCTTATTCATTGGCCAAGCCCAGCCAATGGCGAAAGCATGCATGAGTATTTGAGTGAATTACAATCAGCAAAAGAGCTTGGTTTAACGAAAGAAATTGGTGTTTCAAACTTTACCATTGCACAAATGGAAGAAGCCTTAAGTATTTTGCCAAAAGGCGCATTATTTACCAATCAAGTTGAAGTTCACCCCTACCTAACCAATCAAAAGGTACGTGATTTTTGTGCCCAAAACGACATTCTCGTTACCGGCTATATGCCATTTGCGGTAGGTAAAGTACTTAAAGATCCAACCATCAAAGCGATTGCAGACAAACACCAAGTGAGCACCGCTGAAGTAGTCATTGCTTGGGAGTTAACGCATGACATGGTGACGATACCGTCATCTACCAAACGCGAAAATATGGCTACCAACTTAAAAGCCCTTTCGCTTAGCTTAAGCCAAGACGAGATCAATCAAATTGATGCCCTTAGTTGCGGCGACAGGCAAGCAAACCCGGATTTTGCTCCTGACTGGGATCATGATGAAGTAAAGACAACTCATGCTTGGCAGTTTCAAGGTGCTGATAAAGCACTCGCTTTGGGATTGAAAGCTGTACCAGCACTTAAAGCAGGGCAAATTTTGGTCCGAAACCTAGCGGTTGGTATTAATCCAGTTGATTGGAAGTTTATTCAAGCTGACCCTATAAATTGGGCAGATACACATACACCTGGCGTAGACGGTGCTGGGGTTGTTGAGCAGGTAGGCGATGGCGTCGATACCAAACTAATAGGTAAAACAGTCGCTTATCATCATAGCTTGAGTGAAAACGGCAGCTTTGCTAAACACACAGTACTTTATGCAGACCGTGTTATGCAGGTGCCAAAAGGGTTAGCTGTCAATGTTGCTGCTGCATTACCTTGCCCACTGCTTACTGCATGGCAAGCTTTTAGCAAAATACCATTACGCAAAGACGAAAAAGTATTAGTAACCGGCATGGGAGCTGTTAATAAACTGCTGACACAAATGCTGAATCACAGTGGCTTTGAAGTACATGCTTTATCAAAAAGCCTAACGACTGAGCAAGCCGAAAAGCTTGGCGTTAAGTTAATATTACGCGACGCACCATCTGAAGGTGGCTACTTTGCACTCTTTGATGCTAATGGCCCTGAAGAAGCTAAAAAGCTAGTGCCACTTCTAAAGGCAAATGGTCATGTGATCAGTATTTTAGGACGCATTGAAACCCCAGTCGATGAACCATTCACGCGCACTATTTCTTATCATGAAATTGCCCTTGGTGCATTACACGATTATGGTGATTCACAGCAATGGCAACGTCTTGTAAGTGATGGCGAAAAGCTCCTTAATGACATTGCGTCGGGTACTTTAAATGTTGAAGAACCCACTGACTTTGAATTTAACAATCTCAATGATGCCCTTGAGTTTTCTAAAGTTCAAAAGCAAAAAGCCGTTGTAGTTGTTTAGTTATCATTTAAAAGGCCTCTTCTGAGGCCTTTTTATTTTATTCTGCTGTTTCTTTAGGTGTATTGTTGAATACAGCTAAATGATAAATAATCACTAAATTCGCTATAAACCACAGATCTTTAATTACAAACTGACCTAATCGCTCAAACACTGTAACGCTGCTAAGCGCATTAGGTGCGGTAATTAAAAATGTTTGTGTCATGATAAATACCGAGCAACAGGCTAGTCCAGCAAGTAAAATAAGTTTCGCATTTCTGATATACAAGCCAACACCTAACAGCGCCACACTCAAAATATCAAATATGCCAATCGCATTTGATGCCCCTTGCACGCTAAAAACAATATACAACCAAGACATAAACGGTGAAGACTCAACAAGGCTAACAATCGCATTTGCTTCAAAAGCAAAAAACTTCATTGCGCCAATCCAAACCAACACTAATGCCACCGATGCATAATTCAAAGCAACATGCGCTTTATCACTCAAAACATCTTTGTAAAACACAAATAAAAATAAAGGAATAACAGCAAAATACTTAATAATACCCTGCCCCGAACCAATTACTGGAAAACCCCCTTCACTTGCAAGCCAACGATTTGCACTGAACAATGTAAGTAAACAGGTAAGTGCAATAATAAGAGCTGTCACGGTGGGAAGCGCCCTATTAATAAATCCTAAATGAGAATGAAGGCTGGTAATACCTACAAAACAAAGTGCAAAGCCTGCAATCATACTCATGAGATGGTCAGGTACCTGAGTCTCTAAACCATAAAACGAAAATATACTGCCAATAGCATTGGGGTTTGCCCCCAAAATAAAAGACAAACCCAATAAAGAAAAACTGATAGTAATAAGTGCAATCACTAAATTATTTGATGTACGTAAATTCATTTAAACCCCTCTATAAAACTCAATTAGAAGACCTAAGTTAGGGATAAAAACATTCACCATTTTATAATTTACTATCACCTTTTCCTGTTAAATACATATAACCTTTTGAATAATAACAATTATAAAGTTAGTCTTGTGAAACTTTCACAAAGAGTGAAAAGATAGTCGCCAAAGCAATTAACATCGCTATTACGACCAATGCAGACGCAAGTGAAGAAAAATGTGCAATTTGACCGACACTTGCAGGCCCCATTAATACACCTAAATAACCAAATGTCGTTACAGCAGGAATTGCCGTAGCTTGCGACATGTAGGTTTGCTTCCCTGCCGCAGAAAACATAATTGGTACAACGTTGGCACAACCTATTCCCATTAACACATAACCAAATAGCGCAACATAAAAGCTCATTGATACAATAGCGATTATCAAGCCAAGGCTTGCTACTAAACCACTTATAGTCAGAACAGCCCTTTGCCCATGCTTTGCAATAATGCGATCGCCAAATAAGCGCCCTAAAGTCATTGTGACTGAAAAGCTAAAAATCCCTAATGCCGCCATTCCTGTTGATGCATTTTGATAATCAATTAAATATATTCCGCTCCAATCTAAAACGGTTCCCTCTGCGAGAAACATTGCAAAGCAAATAATGCCAATTAAAATCACCGGGCCTTTTGGGAGCGCAAATGCAGGACCTTCATTGGGGCTTGCAAAAGGAAGTAAGTCTCTCTTTGCGAAGATCAAACACAGTAATACTATCGCCGCCATTAGCATACAGATTTCGAATGCCGAAAAACCAGCAATTAGCAGCATTGCTACAGCACCCGCCCCTAAAATACCACCTAAACTGTAAAAGCCATGAAAACCAGACATAAGTGAAAGCTTAGAACGTTCTTCAACCAACACAGCCTGAATGTTCATAACACAATCAGTTGCGCCGATAGAAAGGCCAAAAATCACCAGTAAAGTTGCCAAGCTAGCCACACTATTTACTAAAGCAAAAAATGGTAGGCAAAAAATAATCATCATCGTTGAGAGCTGTAATACACGTTTACAACCATACTTAGTTGCGAGCGCACCTGATACAGGCATAGCAAATATTGCACCTGCACCAAGACACAAAAGCAACAACCCTAAAGTACTCTCATCAATGCCAATATGCGCTTTAATTACTGGTATGAGCGATGCCCACGTAGCCGTGGCTAAACCTGCACACAAAAATAGTAACCTTGTAACGAGTACTTCGCGCTTTTTAAACGGATACCTTTCTAACAACATCAAGCAAAACCTTCCATAAAACATCACAATCGAGCATGGTAAGTGACTAGGTTAAAACCCGTCACCTTCCCTCATTCCAGTTTATAACTAAGCTAAGGCTTAGTTATTGAGCTATTTAACTCTAAATAATCACAAAATTGCTAAAACGAGCATGCAATGCTACATTAGACTCAGTTTAAACTGCTCAATTATGATTATTTATGCTCGATTATGCTTCATTCCCAGATCAGAGGCAAGCACTGATCAAAGATCATTTACAACAAACCGGCCGAGTTGTGTGTGTTCAATTAGCCAAAGAACTTAATGTCTCAGAACATACGATCCGCCGAGATCTGCAAGAATTAGCAAATCAAGGGGTGTGTAAAAAAGTGTATGGCGGCGCTGTCATTAATGCACAAAATGATGGCAGTTTAGTGCAACGAATGGTTTTAAATAGTGACCGTAAGCAGCTTTTAGCTAAAGCGTGTATTCCTTACTTTAAAGAGCATGCATTTGTATTTATTGATTCTGGCAGTACCAATTTAGCCATTGCAAGTAAGATCCCACACGATCTTGCCTTAACGGTGGTTACCCACACGCCTGCAATTGCTATTGCACTACAATCACATCAACAATGTGATGTAATTCTATTAGGTGGAAAAATAAGTAAGCAACAAGGCGCTGCAATTGGTAGTTGCTCGTTAAAGCAATTACAAACAATGCATTTTGACCTAGCAGTTTTAGGCGCTTGCGCAATCGATGTCGAGGTGGGTGTTTCAGCGTTTGACGTTGAAGATGCACAGTTTAAACACGCTATAGTAAAACAAAGCAATAATGTATTAATCGCCGTTACTGAAGAAAAACTGTCTTCAGTCGCAAGGCATAAAGTGACAGCGTTAGACGCTATTTCTGTTTTAGTTACTGATGCCAAGAAAAACGATATAAAACTCGCTGAATTTAAAGACACTGAATTAGAACTTGTCTGTACCTCTGAATAAATTAAAACAGCAATTTTGTTCAAGTTTTTAGGTTGCCAGCTTCGCTATATTGGCGTAGGAATAATAACGAAGCGCACACCCTTCAGGAGCACCTGTGAGCAAAGACAATCACTTTAAGTTCATTAACAACGAACAGCATCAGAGCATCTCGATGTTGACTGCGACTATGAGTGATTTTACCTATGCAAAACATGCTCACGAAGAGTATTCAATTGGTATTACTCTACAAGGGCGGCAAGATTTCTTTTGTCGTAATGCGTTTTATAAAAGCGTACCTGGCAATGTCATTTTGTTTAACCCTGAAGATATTCACGATGGTCACTCTGGCACTGAGCAAAACCTAGAGTATCTAATGCTTTATATTCATCCCGATGAATTTCAGCCGTTGTTCAAAGCGCTAGGGTATAAGCAAGACTGCACATTACGTATGGCAAACACCTTGTATGCTGATCCATTACTGCGTAATCAAGTGATTAATTTATCAATGCTTTTACAAACCAATAGCACCAGCAAAATAGAGCGAGAAGCTGCAGTATTGCAAATGGCGCAGTCTTTAGTCAGGCTCAACGGCAGTCTTGATTTGCCAACTTTAAGCACCCGAGTTGATAGCTTACTTCTGCGCGCAAAAGACTATATTTTGGCAAATATCGACAATGACATTGCTATTGATGACATTGCCCATGCTGCCACTATGTCGAAGTTTCATTTTATCCGCCGCTTTCGCGAGCACTTCGGTATTACTCCACATCAATATGTTTTGAACTGTCGTATTAATTATGCCCGTAGAGCGTTACAAGTTGGCCGCGATGCCACCAGCGTGGCGGTTGAATCTGGTTTTGCAGATGCCAGCCACCTCAATCGTAACTTCAAACGAGTATTTGGTATGACACCAAAACAATTTCAACTGCAATGGGCTCGAAGATAGAGCTAAATGACTGATTTGGAGCTGTTATGGCAGATATTTTTGCATATGCTATTGGCATTATGTACACCCCTGGGCCAATCAATTTACTCGGTTTAAGCAGTGGCTTAAATAAACAAACTCGTTCACACCTTGGGTTTTTTATCGGCGTGGGTAGCGCGATGTTTATCTTATTTGTGCTGCTTGGCTACCTTGGCTTACAAGTGATCAATCCGCAGTTTTTGCCTTATGTGAGCTTAATTGGTTGCGGCTATATTTTGTATATTGCTTGGAAGGTTGCAAAAGCAAAAGTACAGGTGAATGATACCTCAGCGGATGCCTCACTTAGCTTTTTCAATGGCCTGTTTATGCAGCTATTAAATCCAAAAGCCTTGGTGGCCACTTTGCCAATTGCTACGATTCAGTTCCCAAGCGCAGATATTACCGGCGCTGCAATCGTATTTTGGTCTCTTATTTTAGCCATTCTTGCCTTTGGTGCGCCTACAAGTTACTCGTTAGCGGGCTTAATGCTTGGCAAACAAGTATCACGGCCGGGTGTTTTTAATGTGTTTAATAAATTGATGGCTGTTTTGTTGGTTTATGTTGCGCTAATGATTGCCTACGAGCATGTGCTAACCCCGTTAATGGCCTAAAATTGATCATCCCTAGCAAACAGGCATAATAGCCTTATTCAGCAAACGGTTATCACAAAACGATGCAAGGCAATCTATCTATTCGTTCTTACAGTACTAAGCCTGTTAGTCATAGCCATGACTATCATCAACTTGTACTGCCCTTAAAAGGTGTGATTGCCATTAGTGTGGGTGATTTTCAAGGTAAAGTCGCTCCCGGTGAATGCGTGGTTGTCAAAGCCTCGCAAACACACCTGTTTACCGCAATGCCAGAAGCCCGATTTGTGGTGGCCGATATGCCAAAGCTACCAGATAACCTGGCCACTGCTGAGCGCTGCGTGTTTGCTATTAATCAATCACTTTGGGCATTTTTGCAGTTTGTGGCAAAGCAACTTGAGCAAGCGGTTAATCGTGAATTAGAACTTGCCATGTTTAACACCTTCGACTTGCTGTTAGCTGAGCAAATTATGCAGCCTAAGGTCGACAGCCGTATTAGCGAGGCACTGCTTTATATTGACAGTCACTTAGGTACTCCTCTTCATATCAAACACCTTGCCAGCATTGCCTGTTTAAGCCCTACGCAATTTAAGCTGCTGTTTAAGCAACAAACCGGATTAACTGTCATGAACTATGTAACTAAACAGCGAATGGAAAAAGCCCAAGCCTTACTCAGTCATACCGACTACCCGTTGCAGCGTATTAGTGAGTTAGTTGGTTACAATGAGCTTTCATCTTTTAGCCGTAGTTTTTCAAAGTACTTTGGCTTATCACCGAGTAAATTCAAAAAGTAACTTTAGTTTTTAACGCCAACAAAACCGTCCTTTTTGTCAAAAACCTTGCATCAATTTTGATTATGCTTTTGATATCTTAAATTTAAAGCGAATCATCAATGAACCATACCATCGCGACCATTGCCGTTTTAGTTGCCAGTGTGTTTTGGGGCACAACAGGCACAGCCGCAAGCTTTGCACCAAACATTAGCCCTTTTGCAATAGGTGCGTTTGCGATGGGGTTTGGCGGCGTATTACTTTGCTTAACCTCACTAACTCAGCTAATAAACAATGCAAGTACACTGCGTAAGCACTACCCCCTAACCCTACTTGGCTCAGCCTGTGTTGCTATTTATCCGCTGGCATTTTATACCTCGATGAATAGCGCTGGTGTGGCTATTGGCACTGTTGTTTCGATTGCCAGCGCCCCTTTATTTACCGTCTTATTAGAATACTTAATTGAGAAAAAGCCCATTACAACTCGCTGGCTAGTCAGCTTTTGCTTTGGTGCGATTGGCATTGGCTTAATCGCGTCAGGTAAAGAGCATAACCTTGCCGCTACGGGGCTGTTTAGCCAAAACATCGGCATTTTACTTGGCTTAATTGCAGGGCTTACCTATGCGGGCTATTCATGGGTTGCCAAACGTTTAATTAGCAACGGCGTTCATTCAAGAGCGACTATGGCGAGCCTATTTGGCGGCGCTGCATGTGTACTCTTGCCTTCGTTATTGATCACTGGAGATACGCTTTTTGCCACAGTTACCAATACCAGCGTGGCGCTTTACATGGCCATAGTACCGATGTTTTTAGGTTATTGGCTATTTAGTATTGGCTTAAAAACCATCGCGGCTAGCCAAGCCGTGCTCATTACTTTACTTGAGCCGATTATCGCCACCGTACTGGCTATTGTGATTTTAAATGAGCAATTTCAGCAAATTGGCTGGCTTGGAATTAGTTTAGTGAGCGTTAGTTTGGTAATTCAAACGGTCAATATTAAGCAGTTCGTGATACACTGCAAAAAACGCATATTGACGACTTAAGATGAGAAAAGACAGCCGATTATCACGGGTTTTGCATGTGCTGATCCATTTAGACAGTTACAGCCACCCTATTACATCAGAGACATTAGCAAACATGTTAATGACCAACCCTGTGGTCGTGCGCCGTACAATGGCGTTACTGCGCCAAGCAGGTTATGTGTCGGCAATCAAAGGCCACAATGGCGGCTGGCTACTGGCCACTCCCTTAACAGACATCACTTTATTTGATATTCACCAAGCGCTTGGCGAAAAGAACCTGTTTGTAATTGGTCTAACCGATGAGCACAGCAACTGCCCTATCGAACATGCAGTTAACAGCGCCCTGCAAAACGCAATGGACGATGCAGAAGCCCTGTTATTAAAACGTTTTGCTGAAGTGTCGCTTGCAGAGCTTGCCAGTCAATTTAAAAAATAAGCGTCGTTACACTGCCTATTAATTGGCTTACGGCAATAAAAATAGGCAATCACAGCCTAATTAAGAGCCTTATACTTATAAAGCAAGCGGTATTTCGATTTTAGAAATAAAATCCCATCACTGTCATCATGTAGAGCAAGCACTCTAAACACCCTACAAACCCGACCATTTCAAGCAATTAAGTAAATTCCCAATCTATCCTGGTCATTTTCCGATTGCCTGCCATAGTGCTTTTTCGGCATTTTAGACAAACACCCTGTCATTTTAGGCAAACATTCGTTTCAGCCCACTCCTATACTTAATCTCAATCAAGGACGCAAAGCAAACAGCTCTGCAATCGAGAATAGTCTCTGTCCTTACTTATTAACCCAAAGAGGATTTACGCTCATGAACAAAGTTACTTTTCCAAACACGAACGGTTTAGATATTACTATCGCGGGCTTATTAAATTTACCTGCTGATTTTGATGAAACAAAAACATACCCAGCCGTTGTCGTATCGCACCCAGGTGGTGGTGTTAAAGAGCAAACAGCAGGGACTTACGCACGTAAACTAGCTGAGCAAGGTTTTGTCGCTATTGCATACGATGCATCTTACCAAGGTGAAAGCACAGGCGAGCCACGCCAACTTGAAAACCCACATGTTCGTACCGAGGATGTGAGTGCAGTAATCGATTACTTAACGACCTTACCTTATGTAGACAATGATCGCATTGGCGCAATGGGGATCTGTGCGGGTGCAGGTTACACCGCAAATGCTGCAATTAACGACCGCCGTATTAAAGCCGTTGGCACAGTCAGCATGGTAAATATTGGCCAAATGTTCCGTAATGGCTGGGATAACAATGTAAAAGACAGCGACGCTATCCCATATATCCAAGCTGGCTCTGATTCTCGCACATCGGATGCAAGTGGTAACGAGATTGCGACCATCCCAATGGCACCACTTAAAGAAGAAGATGCACCAAACGAAGAGCTTCGCCAAGCGTGGGAATACTACCACACAGACCGCGCAGCTTATTGCACTGCACCGGGTTTTGCGACTGCACGCAGCTTAAATCAAATCATCACTTATGATGCATTCTTTAAAGCTGAAGCATTTTTAACGCAACCATTACTGACCGTCGTCGGCAGCAATGCAGGCAGCAAGTGGATGAGCGATGACCTAATGGCGCGCGCAGCATCAAGCAGCAAAAAAATGTACATCGTTGAAGGTGCGAACCACATGGACCTATACGATGGCGAAAGTGAAATCACTGAAGCAATCAGCGTATTAGCCCCTTTCTTTACAAGCAATCTGTAATTATTAATCCGTATGAGCCCAAACAGGGCTCATACCTAAACGGTATTTAGGAGAAAAATATGAACATTCAAACAGTTAGTATTCAAAACCACGATATGGCTTGGGCTATCTCAGCACTTGTTTTAACACCTGCTAATTTTGATGAGTCAAAAACCTACCCAACCATGATCAGTGTTCACCCATTTGGTAGCTGTAAAGAACAAACCTCAAGTAGTGTATATGGTAAAGCACTTGCTGAAGCGGGTTATGTGGTTATTGCCTTCGATGCCAGCTATCAAGGTCAATCTGGCGGTACACCTCGCTTTATTGAAAATCCATCACAACGTGTTGAAGATATTAGCCATGTTATTGATTATGCGGTGACACTGCCTTATGTCGATAACGAGCGCATTGGTAGCATTGGGGTATGTGGTGGGGGTGCTTATGTATTTAACTCTGCACTGACTGAAAAACGCGTAAAAGCCGTGGTCGGCATTACGCCGGTTAATTTAGGTCGTCTATTTAGAGAAGCATTCACCGAGTTTAACCCGCTTGGCGCACTTGAAGCGATGGCGGCACAACGAACTGCTGAAGCACTTGGTGGTGATTTACAAGTTAACGAATTACTCCCACCAAGCATTGAGTTTGCCCGCGACAATGGCCTGACTGAACGTGATGTTTTCGAAGCGACTGATTACTACAAAACATCGCGTGGTCAAAGTGAAGGTGGCGCAACACGTATGTTATTTTCTCATGCACAAAAAACTCTCACTTGGGACGCCTTCGCATTTGCCGAAACATTAATGACCCAACCTATGATGGCTGTAATTGGTCAAAAAGTAGGGGCATTTGGTGCATACCGTGACGGTAAAGAAATTTACGGAAAATCATTTGCATCAAAAGACCGACAACTCGTTGAACTAGAAGAATGGTCGCACTATGACCTGTACGATAAGCCTGAGCCAGTTGCGCTAGCGATGCAGCAGATACTGCCTTTTTTAACCAAGCATTTATAAAAAGGCACTTGTAAGCTGAGCATGCATAAAGCAAAGAAGTTAGGCCTCATGCTTGGCCTAACTTACTTTTGTTGTTGATTTGAATTTGCGATTTTAGGAGTTAACAGAATGATTAAATGGCTATTTATAATACTCGCAGTGGTCGTATTAGGGCTTTTATCTCTTGCCATTTGGGTCACACAAACAG
>Ga0208334_100112_pt1 | contig 39244 bp, 33 predicted proteins | sample DeeseametaMP0900_FD_184201 | JGI IMG/M metagenome (GOLD analysis project Ga0208334, IMG submission 184201) | Marine microbial communities from the Deep Indian Ocean - MP0900 (SPAdes) | ecosystem: Environmental > Aquatic > Marine > Oceanic | place: East of Durban, South Africa, South Indian Ocean...
GTGATCGCCGCGGTCAGCGTCGTCTTGCCGTGGTCAACATGGCCGATGGTGCCAATGTTGCAGTGCGGTTTGGAACGCTCAAACTTTTCCTTTGCCATGGTAGTGGCTCCCTTGATTTGGTCTTGCGGTGCGCATCAATGCGCACCCTACGGGGGGTTGTAGGGTGCGCCTTTACGGCGCACCGCTCGCTTATGCGTATTTGGACTGGATCTCGTCCGAGATGTTCTGCGGCACCGGATCGTAGTGATCGAACTGCATGGTGAACTGGGCGCGGCCCGAGCTCATCGAACGCAGGGTGTTGATGTAGCCGAACATATTGGCCAGCGGCACCATGGAGGCGATTGCCACGGCATTGCCGCGCGGCTCCTGACCGGTCACCTGGCCGCGACGCGAGGTCAGGTCGCCGATGATGCCACCGGTGTATTCTTCCGGGGTCACCACTTCGACCTTCATGATCGGCTCCAGCAGCTTGGCGCCGGCTTTCTTCATGCCTTCGCGCATGCCCATGCGGGCGGCGATCTCGAAGGCCAGAACGCTGGAGTCCACGTCGTGGAATTTACCGTCAACCAGAGCCACCTTGAAGTCGATCACCGGGAAGCCTGCCAGCGGACCGGAGTCCATGACCGACTTGATGCCCTTTTCGACGCCGGGGATGTATTCCTTGGGAACGGCACCGCCGACGATGCGGCTCTCGAAGGAATAGCCTTCGCCCGGCTCGGTGGGCGTGATGATGAGCTTGACCTCGGCGAACTGACCGGAGCCACCCGATTGCTTCTTGTGGGTGTAGGTGTGCTCGACCTCGTGACCGATGGTCTCACGATAGGCCACCTGCGGCGCACCGATGTTGGCTTCGACCTTGAATTCGCGCTTCAGGCGATCGACGAGAATGTCGAGGTGAAGTTCGCCCATGCCCTTCATGATGGTCTGACCGCTCTCGATGTCGGTCTCGACGCGGAACGACGGGTCTTCCGCCGCCAGACGCGCCAGGCCGGCCGACATCTTCTCCTGGTCGCCCTTGGTCTTGGGCTCGACCGCGATCTCGATCACCGGATCGGGGAAGGTCATGGTTTCCAGCACCACCGGATCGGACTTGTCGCACAGGGTGTCACCGGTCGTGGTGTTCTTCAGCCCGCCAAGCGCGATGATGTCGCCGGCATAGGCTTCGGAAATCTCGTCCCGGTTGTTCGAGTGCATCATCATCATCCGGCCAACGCGCTCGGTGTTGCCCTTGGTCGAGTTCAGCATCGAGTCGCCCTTGTTGAGCACACCCGAATAGATCCGCACGAAGGTCAGCGAGCCGACGAAGGGGTCGTTCATGATCTTGAACGCCAGGCCCGAGAACGCCATGTTGTCATCCGCGCGGCGCGGGATGTTGCGGGTCTCGGTCTCGTCGCCGGGCTTGAAGCCCATGTAGTCGACCACGTCCAGCGGGCTGGGCAGATAGTCGATCACGGCGTTGAGCAGCGGCTGGACGCCCTTGTTCTTGAAGGCGGAACCGCCCAGAACCGGAACGAAGGACAACGAAAGCGTGCCCTTGCGCAGCAGTTTGCGCAGGGTGGCCACGTCGGGCTCTTCACCTTCGAGGTAGGCTTCCATCGCGTCGTCGTCCATTTCGACGGCCGCTTCGATCATCTTGCCGCGCCATTCCTCGGCCACGTCCTTGAGGCTGTCGCGGATCTCTTCCTGGAACCAGGTCGCGCCGAGGTCTTCGCCCCGCCAGACCCATTCCTTCATGGTCACCAGGTCGATCAGGCCTTCGAGCTCGTTCTCGGCACCGATCGGGATGCCGACGGGCACGGCGGTGGCGCCGGTGCGGTCTTCGATCATCTCGACACAGTTGAAGAAGTCGGCGCCGATCTTGTCCATCTTATTGACGAAGACGATGCGCGGAACCTTGTAGCGGTCAGCCTGACGCCACACGGTTTCGGTCTGGGGTTCGACACCGGCGTTGGCGTCGAGCACACAGACGGCACCGTCGAGAACCGCCAGCGAACGCTCGACTTCGATGGTGAAGTCGACGTGGCCGGGGGTGTCGATGATGTTCAGGCGGTGCTTGGGGCTGTCGGGTTCGGTGCCGTTCTCGGTGCGCTCCCAGAAGGTCGTGGTCGCGGCCGAGGTGATGGTGATCCCGCGTTCCTGCTCCTGCTCCATCCAGTCCATGGTGGCGGCGCCATCGTGCACCTCACCGATGTTGTGGGATTTGCCGGTGTAAAACAGGATCCGTTCCGAGCAGGTGGTCTTGCCTGCGTCGATATGGGCCATGATGCCGAAGTTGCGGTAGCGGTCGAGCGGATAATCGCGTGCCATTGGATAAAGCCTCTGAATTTACCAGCGGTAATGGCTGAACGCTTTGTTCGCGTCGGCCATCTTGTGGGTGTCTTCGCGCTTCTTAACAGCAGAACCGCGGGAATTGACAGCATCCAGCAGCTCGCCTGCGAGGCGTTCTTCCATTGTGTTTTCGTTGCGGGCGCGGCTGGCGTTGATCAGCCAGCGGATGGCCAGCGCCTCGCGGCGCTCGGGGCGTACCTCGACGGGAACCTGGTAGGTGGCACCACCCACACGGCGCGAGCGGACCTCGACCGAGGGTTTGATGTTGTCGAGCGCTTCGTGGAACAGTTCCACCGGGGCGCGCTTGACCTTGCCTTCGATGCGGTCGAGCGCATTGTAGACGATCTTTTCTGCGACCGACTTCTTGCCGTCGATCATCAGGTTGTTCATGAATTTTGTCAGAACCCGGTCACCATATTTGGCGTCGGGCAGGACTTCGCGTTTTTCAGCGGCGTGACGACGAGACATATCCTGATCCTCTTACTTAGGACGCTTCGCGCCGTATTTCGAGCGGCGTTGCTTACGATCTTTGACGCCCTGGGTATCCAGAACACCGCGAAGGATGTGATAGCGCACACCGGGAAGGTCTTTGACACGACCGCCGCGGATCAGCACAACCGAGTGCTCTTGCAGGTTGTGGCTTTCACCGGGGATGTAGCTGATCACTTCGTAACCGTTGGTCAGGCGCACCTTGGCCACCTTCCGCATCGCCGAGTTCGGCTTTTTCGGCGTGGTGGTGTAGACACGGGTGCAGACGCCGCGCTTCTGCGGGCATTGTTCCAGGTGCTGCGACTTGGACCGTTTGACTTTCGGCTGCCGCGGCTTGCGGATCAGCTGTTGGATCGTTGGCATAGAGGTATCGTCTCCGCTTTCGCTCTCATTTCTTGCATGAGGGCGCCCCCATGCGGTGTTGTTCAGTCCCGCGCCCGCCTTCCCCGTGCATGCAGGGGGCTCACAAGCGCAAAATCCGCGATCACAGCCATTCCGAGGTCTGCGACGCGGTTGGTTATCAGAGGATCGGAGCGCTAACTGCCCGGATCTTGACCACTGCAATATGATGTCGGCACGCGGGATGGCCCCGAAACCGAGATGAGGGTGGCGTATAGGGGGAGTCGCAGGCCTTGTCAACAGCGCGCCCCGGGCGGTCCGGGCCGCTTGCCAAGCGCGGCGCGGCAATGCAAGGCTGCGGCATTGGTTAGCACCCCCTCAGGCGGAGAAAAAGTAGTGCAGGTCATTGGATTGTGCCGATTTTCCTATCCGGCGCTCGGCGGTTTCCAGGTCGAGCATGACAGCATCGAGGACCGCATCGCCTATCTCTACGCGCCCGCGCGCATGGAAGAGCGGTTCCGACATTTCGAGGCGGTCACCCTGCCCGGCCTCAAGGCCCAGACCGACGGCGATTTCACCTTTCTGATCGTCGTCGGCGACCAGCTGCCGAAACCCCATGCCGACCGGCTGCATGACCTTGTCGCCGATTTTCCCCAGGCCCGGATCATTGCCCATCCGCCACGAGAGCATCGCCCGGTGATGGCCGAGGTCCTCAATGACGCCCGCCAGGATCTGGGCCAGCCCTGCCTGCAATTCCGTCACGACGATGACGATGCCATTGCGGTCAGCTTTGTTCAGCGCCTGCGCGAGGCGGCGGCCGATTGCCCCGGCCTGATGCGCGATCACCGGCTGGTGGGCTTCGACTTCAACCGCGGCTTCATCGCCCGGCCCGACAGCGGCGGCCTTCTGGCGCAGGAGACGGTCACCCCCTATTGGGGCGTGGCCCTGGCCATGGCGGTCAAACCCTGGGCGCGGCACACGATCATGAATTTCGGCCACAACCGGATCAACCGCTTCATGCCGACGGTCACCTTTACCCACGAAGACATGTTTGTCCGCGGCCACAACGACCACAACGACAGCCGTCAGGGCCGCAAGGTCACCAAGGTCGATCTCCGACGGCTCGACGGCGCCGGAGAGCGGCATTTCGAAACCACCTTCGCAATCTCATCGGACCGGGTACGCGAGATTTTTGCGGGAACGCCGCGCCTCGCGCCATAGGGTAAAGACCCCCATGGCCACCACAATGAAGGCCCCCAGCAGCGTCAGCGGCTCGGGCCAGTCGCCCCAGACCAGAAAGCCCAGGATCAGCGCCCAGATCAACCCGGTGTAACGAAACGGCGCGGTAAAGCTCACCTCGCCGACCCGCATCACCATCACCGAGCAGAGATAGGCCGCCAGGATGAAACCGGCCGCGATCACGATAAAGAGCGCGTTCTGCGGCGCGATCGGCTGCCAGCCGCCCGGCAGGCTGGCCAGCCCGGCAAATCCCATGACCGAAACCGCCCCCATGAACGACACCATGAGCGAGGGCACCTGAACCGACATCGCGCGCGTGGCCAGATCGCGCAGGGTGGAGCAGACAACCGCCACCAGAGCGAACAGTGTCGCGTCGGAAAACCCGTCCGGCCCCGGCCGCACGATCAGCAACATGCCGCCAAAACCCACCGCGATGGCGCTCCACCGCCGCCAGCCCACCGGCTCGCGCAGAACCAGCGCCGCCCCGAGCGCGACGCTCAGCGGCAGGATCTGAAGGATCGCGGTGACATTGGCCAGCGGCATGCGGAACAACGCCGAGAGAAAGAACACCGTCGCCCCCACCTCGGTCAGCGAGCGCACGACGACCAGGGCCCAGTCGCGCCGCGAGAGGCCGAGCCGCAGCGCGCCCAGGTGCCGCGCCAGAAAGAACAGGAACAGGCTGGCGATCACCCCGCGCAGGAAGATCAGCTGAAACAGCGGCACCTCGCCCGCCGTCAGTTTCACGAAGGTATCGTTGAAGGTGAACCCCGCCATCGATCCCATCATCAACAGCGCCCCGCGCGTATTGTCCTGCATGTGCCTGCCCCTCGTCTTGCCCGATAATCGCCCGCAAGAGCCGCCCTTCCCGAGACGCGACGCTCGGGCCGGATCGGGCAGGCTCTTCCGGCTGAACCAGAACACTGCGCGCCGCTGACGCACAATGAAAAACCCCGCCCGGTTCGCACCGGACGGGGCTGAAGCTGTCAGCGAGCTGCGATCAGTCGCGGCTGTCTTCGTCCATTACCGGCTGGGTAAAGGCATCGCCCCCCACCATGTCGTCCGAAGGTGCCGCCAGGGCGGCTGCCGCTTCCGCTTCCTCGCGGCGCGCGCCGATCACCACGTTGTCGCGGTCCTGGGCAATGCGGCGGACCTTCTGGGTCGCGCCACCGGTGCCCGCCGGGATCAGGCGGCCGACGATGACGTTCTCCTTGAGCCCCACCAGCTTGTCCTTCTTGCCCTGCACCGAGGCCTCGGTGAGAACGCGGGTGGTCTCCTGGAAGGAGGCCGCCGAGATGAACGACCGGGTCTGAAGCGAGGCCTTGGTGATCCCCAGGAGGATCGGTTCGCCCTGCGCCTCGCGCCCGCCCTTCGACAGCGCCTTTTCGTTGGCGGCGTCGAATTCGGCCTTGTCCACATGTTCGCCCTTGAGCAGCGTGGTGTCGCCCGAATCCTGGATTTCCCACTTCTGCAACATCTGGCGCACGATCACTTCGACATGCTTGTCGTTGATCTTCACGCCTTGCAGTCGATAGACGTCCTGGACCTCGTCGATCATGTAGTTGGCCAGAGCCTCGATCCCCATGATGGCGAGGATGTCGTGCGGCGCCGGGTTGCCGTCCATGATGTAGTCGCCCTTCTGGACGAAGTCACCTTCCTGAACCGGAATGTGCTTGCCCTTGGGCACCATGTATTCGACCGGCTCCAGGCTGTCGTCGGCGGGTTCGATCGCGATTCGGCGCTTGTTCTTGTAGTCCTTGCCAAAGCGCACATAGCCGTCGATCTCGGCGATGATCGCGTGATCCTTGGGACGCCGGGCTTCGAAGAGTTCGGCCACACGCGGCAGACCACCGGTGATGTCCTTGGTCTTGGCGCCTTCACGCGGAATACGCGCCACGACGTCACCGGCCTTCACATCGACACCGTCATCGACCGACAGAATGGCGTCGACCGACATCGGATAGGTGATCGGGTTGCCCGCCTCGTTGCGCACCGGCTCGCCGTCGCCGTCGATCAGGATGATCTCGGGCTTGAGCTCGTTGCCCTTCGGAGCCGCACGCCAGTCGGCGACGATCTTCTGGGTCATGCCGGTGGCATCGTCGGTCTCCTCGCGCACGGCGACACCGTTCACCAGGTCGACGTGACGGGCGATACCGTCCTTCTCGGCGATGATCGGCAGCGTATAGGGATCCCATTCGAACAGCTTGTCGCCGCGGGCCACCTGCTGGCCTTCCTTGACAAACAGCTTGGTGCCGTAGCCCAGCTTGAAGCTGGCCCGTTCGGCGCCGTGCTCGTCCTGGATCACCAGCTTCATGTTCCGGCCCATCACCAGGGTCTCGCCAAGGGCGTTTTCCAGTGTGTTGGCCGCCTCGAAGGCCACGACACCATCGGTGCCCGCCTCCTGGAAGGACTGCTGACCACCCTGGGCAACGCCGCCGATGTGGAAGGTCCGCATCGTCAGCTGGGTGCCGGGTTCGCCGATCGACTGCGCCGCGATGATGCCCACCGCTTCGCCCGAGTTGACCATGGTGCCGCGTGCGAGGTCACGGCCGTAGCACATGGCACAGACGCCCTCTTCGGCCTCACAGGTCAGCGGGCTGCGGATGCGCATCTTCTGCACCCCCAGATCCTCGATGGTGTCGGCCATGCGCTCGTCGATCAGGGTGCCTGCCTTGCAGACCACGTCCTCGGTGCCGGGGGCCAGCACATCGTCGGCCGCGACACGGCCCAGGATACGCTCGCCCAGCGACGACACGATCTCGCCGTCGTTGACCGCCGCTTCCGCGGTGATCGCCCGGTCGGTTTCGCAATCGTGCAGACGCACGATGCAATCCTGCGCCACGTCCACCAGACGACGGGTCAGGTAGCCCGAGTTCGCCGTCTTCAGAGCGGTGTCCGACAGACCTTTCCGCGCGCCGTGGGTCGAGTTGAAGTATTCAAGAACGGTCAGACCTTCCTTGAAGTTCGAGATGATCGGCGTCTCGATGATGTCGCCGTTCGGCTTCGCCATCAGGCCGCGCATCCCGCCCAGCTGCTTCATCTGCGTGACCGAGCCCCGGGCACCGGAGTGCGCCATCATGTAGACCGAGTTCGGCTCCATGACCGAGCCATCCTCGGCGTGACGTTCGGCCGAGATTGTCGACATCATCGCTTCGGTGACCTTGTCGTTACACTTCGACCAGGCATCGACGACCTTGTTGTACTTCTCACCCTGGGTGATCAGACCGTCCATGTACTGCTGTTCGAAGTCCTTCACCTGATCACGCGTCTCTTCGACGATCGGCCATTTGGTGTCGGGGATGACCATGTCGTCCTTGCCGAAGGAGATGCCGGCCTTGAAGGCTTCCTTGAAGCCCATCGACATGATCTGGTCGCAGAAGATCACCGACTCTTTCTGACCGCAATAGCGGTAGACGGTGTCGATGACGCGCTGCACGTCCTTCTTCCGCAGAAGCTGGTTGACCAGTTCGAAGGGCGCCTTGGCATTCAGCGGCAGCAGACCGCCAAGCCGCAGGCGGCCCGGGGTGGTCTCGTAACGCTTCATCACCTCGAGGCCGTCTTCGTCGATCTGCTTGACGCGCGCGGTGATCTTGGCGTGCAGATGCACTTCACCGGCGCCGAGCGCGTGCTCGACTTCCTCGATCGAGGAGAAGGCCATGCCCTCGCCCTTCATGCCATCGCGCTGGATGGTGAGGTAGTAGAGACCGAGAATCATATCCTGCGACGGAACGATGATCGGCGCGCCGTTGGCGGGCGACAGGACGTTGTTGGTCGACATCATCAGCACGCGCGCTTCCAGCTGGGCTTCCAGCGAGAGCGGCACGTGTACGGCCATCTGGTCGCCGTCGAAGTCGGCGTTGAAGGCCGAACAGACCAGCGGGTGCAGCTGGATCGCCTTTCCTTCGATCAGCGTGGGCTCGAAGGCCTGGATGCCCAGACGGTGCAGCGTCGGCGCACGGTTCAGCAGAACCGGGTGCTCGCGGATCACCTCGTCGAGGATGTCCCAGACCTCGGGGCGCTCTTTCTCGACCAGCTTCTTGGCCTGCTTGACGGTCGAAGACAGACCCTTGGCTTCAAGCCGCGAATAGATGAACGGCTTGAACAGCTCGAGCGCCATCTTCTTGGGCAGACCGCACTGATGCAGCTTCAGTTCCGGCCCGGTCACGATGACCGACCGGCCCGAGAAGTCGACCCGTTTCCCCAGAAGGTTCTGACGGAAGCGGCCCTGCTTGCCCTTGAGCATGTCCGAGAGCGATTTCAGCGGACGCTTGTTGGCACCGGTGATGACGCGGCCGCGACGGCCGTTGTCGAACAGCGCATCCACCGATTCCTGAAGCATCCGCTTTTCGTTGCGGACAATGATATCCGGCGCGCGCAGCTCGATCAGCCGCTTGAGGCGGTTGTTCCGGTTGATCACGCGGCGATAGAGGTCGTTGAGGTCGGAGGTCGCAAAGCGGCCACCGTCCAGCGGCACCAACGGGCGCAGTTCCGGCGGGATGACCGGAATGACGGTCATGACCATCCATTCCGGGCGATTGCCGGATTCGAGGAAGCTCTCGACGACCTTCAGACGCTTGATGATCTTCTTGGGCTTCAGTTCGCCTGTCGCCTCTTTCAGATCGGCGCGCAGGGTCTCGGCCTCGGACTCGAGGTCGATGGCGGCCAGCATCTCGCGGATCGCCTCGGCGCCGATGTTGGCGGTGAAGGCGTCCATGCCATAGGCGTCCTGGGCGTCCATGAACTCTTCTTCGGTCATCATCTGACCGTAGGTGAGGTCGGTGAGGCCCGGTTCGATCACTACGTAGTTCTCGAAGTAGAGCACGCGTTCCAGATCACGCAGCGTCATGTCCAGCATCAGGCCGATGCGCGAGGGCAGCGACTTGAGGAACCAGATATGGGCGCAGGGCGCGGCCAGCTCGATGTGGCCCATGCGTTCGCGGCGGACCTTTTGCAGCGTGACTTCGACACCGCATTTCTCGCAGACGACGCCGCGATACTTCATGCGCTTGTACTTGCCGCAGAGGCATTCGTAATCCTTGATCGGGCCAAAGATACGCGCGCAGAACAACCCGTCACGCTCGGGCTTGAACGTGCGGTAGTTGATGGTTTCCGGCTTCTTGATCTCGCCATAAGACCACGAGAGGATCCGCTCGGGCGAGGCAAGAGACACCTTGATCTCGTCGAAGGTCTTGACCGGGGCGACGGGGTTGAACGGATTGTTGGTCAGTTCCTGGTTCATTTGATGTCCTCAAAACGGGAGGGTGCGGGGAAGGTCGGCAGGGCGGGCGTAGGGTGGGGTTTTACCCCACCGATGCGCCTCACTCATCCTCCTCCGCATCCAGGAGTTCCATGTTCAGGCCGAGGCCGCGGACTTCCTTGACGAGCACGTTGAAGCTCTCGGGAACGCCCGCCTCGAAGTTGTCCTCGCCCTTGACGATCGATTCATAGACCTTGGTCCGGCCGGCCACATCGTCCGACTTCACGGTCAGCATCTCTTGCAGGGTATAGGCGGCGCCGTAAGCTTCCAGAGCCCAGACCTCCATCTCCCCGAAGCGCTGGCCACCGAACTGCGCCTTACCGCCCAGCGGCTGCTGGGTGACGAGGCTGTAGGGCCCGGTCGAACGCGCGTGGATCTTGTCGTCCACCAGGTGGTGCAGCTTGAGCAGGTACTTCACGCCCACGGTGACAGGACGCGAGAACTGCTCGCCGGTGCGGCCGTCGAAGAGCACGGATTGGCCCGACTCCGAGAAGCCCGCACGCACCAACGCATCGTTGACGTCGCCTTCCTTGGCACCGTCGAAGACCGGTGTCGCGATCGGCACACCACGGGCGACGTTGCCCGCCGCCTCGAGCAGGCGGTTCTCGTCCATGTCCGACAGGCCTTCTTCATAGACCTCGTCACCATAGGCGATCCGCATCGCTTCGCGCACCGGGGTCAGATCACCCGAGCGGCGGTATTCGTCCAGCGCGTCGTCGACCTTGATGCCCAGACCGCGTGCGGCCCAGCCCATGTGCGTCTCGAGGATCTGACCGACGTTCATCCGCGACGGAACGCCGAGCGGGTTGAGGCAGAAGTCGACCGGGGTGCCATCGGCGAGGAACGGCATGTCCTCCATCGGCACCACGCGCGAAATCACACCCTTGTTGCCGTGACGGCCGGCCATCTTGTCGCCCGGCTGAAGCTTGCGCTTCACCGCGATGAAGACCTTGACCATCTTCATCACGCCCGGCGGCAGGTCGTCGCCGCGGCGGACCTTCTCGACCTTGTCCTCGAAGCGGGCGTCGAGCTGGCGTTTCTGCGCCTCGTATTGCTCGTTCAGCGCCTCGACGATCTTGGCGTCTTCCTCGTCCTCGATCGCCAGCTGCCACCACTGGCCACGGCTCAGGCTGTCGAGCAGATCCTGGGTGATCTCGGAGTTCGGGCGCACGCCGCGCGGACCCTTGACCGCCACCTTGCCGAGGATCAGATCGCTAAGACGCGCATAGATGTTGCGGTCGAGGATGGCGAGCTCGTCGTCCCGGTCACGGGCCAGACGCTCGATTTCCTCACGCTCGATCTGCAACGCCCGTTCGTCTTTCTCGACGCCGTGACGGTTGAAGACACGCACTTCCACGACGGTGCCGAAATCGCCCGGCTTCACCCGCAGCGAGGTGTCGCGCACGTCCGAGGCTTTCTCACCGAAGATGGCGCGCAGGAGTTTTTCCTCCGGCGTCATCGGCGATTCACCCTTCGGAGTGATCTTGCCCACCAGGATATCGCCCGGTTCCACATCGGCGCCGATGTAGACGATGCCCGCCTCGTCGAGGTTGCGCAGGGCTTCCTCGCCGACGTTGGGGATGTCGCGGGTGATCTCTTCCGGCCCGAGCTTGGTATCGCGGGCGGCGACTTCGAATTCCTCGATGTGAACCGAGGTAAAGACGTCGTCACGCGCGATGCGCTCGGAGATCAGGATCGAGTCTTCGTAGTTGTAGCCGTTCCACGGCATGAAGGCGACGATCACGTTCTTGCCGAGGGCCAGTTCGCCCATGTCGGTCGAGGGACCGTCGGCAATCACTTCGCCCTGCTCCACCGTGTCACCCACCTTGACCAGCGGACGCTGGTTGATGCAGGTGTTCTGGTTTGACCGCTGGAACTTGCGCATCCGGTAGATATCGACGCCGGGGTCGCCGACCTCGAGATTGTCGGTGGCACGGATCACGATCCGCTGGGCATCGACCTGGTCGATGATGCCGCCACGGCGCGCGGTCACCGCCGCACCGGAGTCGCGGGCGACGATTTCCTCGATGCCGGTGCCCACAAGCGGCGCTTCCGAGCGCAGCGTGGGAACCGCCTGACGTTGCATGTTCGAGCCCATCAGAGCGCGGTTGGCGTCGTCGTTTTCAAGGAACGGAATGAGCGAGGCAGCGACCGAAACCAGCTGTTTCGGCGACACGTCGATCAGGTCCACGTTCTCGTTCGGCGACAGGGTGTAGTCGCCCGATTTCCGGGTCGAGACCAGATCGTTCACGAACTTCATGTTCTCGTCGAGGTTGGCGTTGGCCTGCGCCACGGTATGGCGCATTTCCTCGGTCGCGGACATGTAGTGCACCTCGTCGGTGACGGTGCCTTCCTTGACCACACGGTACGGTGTTTCGATGAAGCCGTATTTGTTCACGCGGGCAAACGTGGCCAGCGAGTTGATCAGACCGATGTTCGGGCCTTCCGGCGTTTCAATCGGGCACATCCGGCCATAGTGTGTCGGGTGAACGTCGCGCACCTCAAAGCCGGCGCGCTCGCGGGTCAGACCGCCCGGCCCCAGTGCGGACAGACGCCGTTTGTGAGTGACTTCGGACAGCGGATTGGTCTGGTCCATGAACTGCGACAGCTGCGACGAGCCGAAGAATTCGCGCACGGCGGCAGCCGCCGGTTTGGCGTTGATCAGATCCTGCGGCATGACGGTGTCGATCTCGACCGAGGACATGCGCTCCTTGATCGCGCGTTCCATGCGCAGCAGGCCCACGCGGTACTGATTTTCCATCAGCTCGCCGACCGAACGCACCCGGCGGTTGCCGAGGTGGTCGATGTCGTCGATGTCGCCGCGACCGTCGCGCAGATCCACCAGCGCCTTGATGCAGGCGACGATATCCTCGCGGTCCAGCGTGCGCTGGGTGTCGGGCTTGTCGAGCGCGAGACGCATGTTCATCTTCACCCGACCAACGGCCGAGAGGTCATAGCGCTCGCTGTCGAAGAACAGCGTATCGAAGAGTGCCGAAGCGGCCTCGACGGTGGGCGGCTCGCCCGGGCGCATCACGCGGTAGATATCCATGAGCGCGCTGTCGCGGCCCATGTTCTTGTCCTGCGCCATGGTGTTGCGCATGTAGGCGCCGACGGTGATGTTGTCGATGTCCAGCACCGGGATCTCGGTGACGCCCGCGTCGATCAGCTCTTTCAGAGTGCCGCCGGTGACATCGCCATCCTTGTCGACTTCCCAGGTCAGCTCGTCGCCGGCCTCGACGTAGATCGCGCCGTTTTCCTCGTTGATGATGTCCTTGGCGGCGAACTTGCCGACGATCTGCTCGAAGGGCAGCAGCAGATCCTTGACCTTGCCTTCGTCGATCAGCTTCTTGACCGCGCGCGGCGTCACCTTCTTGCCGGCCTCGCCGATGATCTCGCCACTGTCGGCATCCACCAGGTCATAGGTCGGGCGGGTGCCGCGCACACGCTCGGGGAAGAACTTGGTCACCCAGCCCTCACCCTTGCGCAGGGAATAGGTCACGGTGTTGTAATAGGCGTCCATGATCGCCTCTTGATCGAGCCCCAGCGCATAGAGCAGGGTCGTCACCGGCAGTTTGCGGCGACGGTCGATCCGGGCAAAGACGATGTCCTTGGCGTCGAATTCAAAGTCGAGCCAGGAGCCACGGTAGGGGATGATCCGGCAGGCAAAGAGCAGCTTGCCCGAGGAATGGGTCTTGCCCTTGTCATGGTCAAAGAACACGCCCGGCGAACGGTGCATCTGGGAAACGATGACCCGCTCGGTGCCGTTCACGACAAAGGTGCCGTTCGGCGTCATCAGGGGCATGTCGCCCATGTAGACATCTTGTTCCTTGATATCCTTGACGGATTTCGCGCCGGTATCCTCATCGATATCAAACACGATCAGCCGCAGCGTCACCTTGAGCGGCGCGCTGTAGGTCAGGTCGCGTTGCTGACATTCCTCGACATCGAACTTCGGCTTTTCCAGCGCGTAATCGACGAATTCGAGAACCGCGGTCTCGTTGAAATCCTTGATCGGAAAGACCGACTGGAAGACACCCTTGATGCCCTCGCCATCCATCGGCTCGAGCTGGTCGCCGGACTTCAGGAACAGGTCATAAGAGCTTTTCTGAACCTCGATGAGGTTCGGCATTGCGAGGACTTCACGGATTTTGCCGTAGTACCGGCGAAGACGTTTCTGGCCAAGGAAGCTTTGCGCCATGAGGGGAGTGCCCTTTCGATTTTCTCTGCCCGAACGCGCGCAGTGCCGGGGCTGCAACGGCGCATTCTCGTCAGTGACGGCGTGAAACGGATCCATTCTCGGCGCACGTCCCACCGCGCGTCACTCGATCTCGATTTCCCTGCCTTGGAAAACTCCCCGATCGGGGGGCTTGCCAAGAAGGGCCTGCGAACCATCTGTTTGGAAAGATCGGAATATGGGGGTTACTACGATGATTTCAATGCGTCGCCGCCACCTCACATTCAGAACGAAACACGCACGGGTTCGAATCGGTCGAACCCGCGGGAGACTTCCGAATATTCGGTGAACAGCGCGAACGCAAGACCCCTCAGGAGGGTTTCGCGTTTTCTTGACATCCGCCGAGTGTGACAAAAACCGGCCCGCTGGTCAAGCAGCGAGGGCCGTTGCATAGCGGCCCTGAACGCCAATGTTGTCGAAAATGCGCGTGATCTGACCGCGGCAACCGTCACTTTTCCGCTTGCGCGCCTCACGTGATCGTGACGTACGCCACAATGGTCACTTCACGCTCAACCGGCACAACAGGGTGTTGCTCTGCTCCAGGTCGGGGCCCCAGATCAGCGCCGCCTCTTCGGCCCAGTCGATCTCGTCATAGCCCTCTTTCGGGCCGACCTCCTCTTCGGAATAGACGCTGGCGGCGGTCCAACCCGAGGCATCGAAGCCCGCATGATCCCAGCCGACCGGCTCGTCCTCCGCCTCGAACCCGCAGGGCGCGCTGCCCGCCACCGGCGTTTCCTCGGCGGCACAGGATTTGTCGAGCGGCGCGGTATGGATGACGCGGCATTGCCAATCGGCGTCGCTGACCGCGACCATCTCGCCCGCCGCGTCGCGGATCTGAAGGATCAGCCCGCCGTCGCCCATCTGCTGCCGATCGGTGCCGATATACTCGAGACCGGTGTCATCCTGCCTGTAGTCCATCGCCACCACCCCGATCACGAAGGGCCGGTCGGCATCGAAGCTGAAGCTTTCGGCGTTGAAAGACCGTTCGGTGCTGGCCGGCACACTGTCTTCGGCAACGGTTTCGCCGTTGATCCGCATCTCGAACCAATTGTCGGCCCAGACATCGGCCTGGAATGTTTCAGCCGAGAGCGCGCCCGAGGACATGGCAAGCAGGGTTGCGGCGGCAAAAATACGGGTCATGAGGTCATCCTTGTCACTGGTGAGGGCCGGATACGCGGCTGTGCCCTGTTGACCCGAAACGATAGGTGGGACCGGCAAAAAAACAAGCGCCCCCGAAACGGAGGCGCTTGCGGTAATCCAACCCTGAGGCGGAGACCCGGAGGATGTCCGGCGTGACCCCGCCGTCAGGCCGCGATCACTTGAGCTCGACTTCGGCGCCAGCTGCTTCCAGCTTGCCTTTGATCTCTTCGGCTTCTTCTTTCGAAACCTGCTCTTTGACAGCCTTGCCGCCGGCTTCGACCAGCTCTTTGGCTTCTTTCAGGCCCAGGCCGGTGATGCCACGGACTTCTTTGATGACGTTGATCTTCTTGTCGCCTGCGGCTTTCAGGATCACGTCAAATTCGGTTTGCTCCTCAGCAGCCGCGGCGCCTGCGCCGTCTGCCGGGCCGGCCATCATCACTGCGCCGCCAGCTGCGGGCTCGATGCCGTACTCGTCTTTGAGGATGGTTTTCAGTTCTTGTGCTTCCAGCAGGGTCAGACCAACGATCTCTTCTGCCAGTTTCTTCAGATCAGCCATTTTTGACTCTTTCCGTATCTAGATGTGTTCCAACGTGTGGGCGCATGCCCCACGAAAGTCTTCGGTTTGCCTTACGCCGCTTCGGCCTTTTCCTCGATGGTCGAGAGGATGGAAGCGATGTTCGAAGCAGGTGCGCCAATGGCACCGGCGATGTTCGAAGCAGGTGCGCCGATCATGCCCGCGATGGTAGCAATGAGCTCATCACGCGACGGCATTTTCGACACGGCCTCGACACCGGCACGGTCCAGAGCGTTTTCACCCATTGCACCGCCAAGGATTTCGAACTTCTTGTTCTCCTTGGCGAAGTCCTCGGCGACCCGGGCTGCTGCCACGGGGTCCTCGGAATAGGTGAGCACGGTCATGCCCGAAAGGTAGTCAGCAATGCTTGCGCAGGGCTTTCCCTCAAGGGCGATCTTGGCGAGCCTGTTCTTGGCGACACGTACAGCACCACCCGCATCGCGCGCACGCGAACGGAGGTCTTGCATCTCGGCAACCGTGAGACCTTCGTAGTGGGCAACCACCACGACGCCAGAGCTTTCGAAGATCTGGCCGAGTTCGTCGACCAATTTCTCTTTCTGGGCTCTATCCACAGTTTCACTCCAATTGTGGGGGTTTCCCCCCGGCTCGGTTCTGCCGGGCTTGCACCCGGCGTTCAGGTCCTTTTTACGGGGGTCCGCCAAGAACGCCCGAGGCGCAAAGCCCTCGGCCAATCTGGTCTTCTCCCGTCTCAGGCAGGAAATTAAGCCGCGGATTTGACCCGGGGCACCCACCGTCTCGGACGAAATGTACCACGCGGCCCGAATCGGACCTGCGGCACAGGTGCGTGCAGTAAGACGGATCGGGGCCGGGATCAAGGCCCGAGTAGGCTCGGCGCCTTTCCGCCTCTGCCCCCCTGTCGCACAGGAAACCACTGGCGCCAACCCGCTACATCTGACAGTCTAGTATCCCAGATAGCTTTCCCGCTATCTCGATCACAGCATTTGGGAGGACACTGTGAACCACCTTCTTCGGAATTCCATTCTGCTGGGCGTCGCCTCGGTTTTCGGGACGCAGGCCTTTGCCAATACCGCGTGTGACGGTATCGGCAGCCTGACCATCGTCTCGGCGACCGACGACGGCCTCTACGAGGAAACCCACGGCCCCGAGAACACGATCGATGGCAATTTCGACCCGGATTCGCGCTGGTCGAACCAGGGCCAGGGCACACCGAAAAGCCTGCTGCTCGATCTCGGCGCCGAGCAGACTGTGAAATCGCTGGCGATTGCCTGGTACAAGGGCGACAGCCGCAAATCCACCTTCGAAGTCGAGACCTCACCCGATGGCGCGCGCTTCGAAACCGTGCGGGCCGAAGGCCAGTCGGGCGGCGGAACGCGGGATCTCGAGCGCTACGACATCGCGCCGGTTCAGGCGCAGTACCTGCGCATCAACGCAAAGGGCAACGAGGCCAACGACTGGAACTCCATTGTTGAAGTGGCGGCCTATGGCTGCGGCACACCGGTGGACAAACCCGACCAGCCGGTGCTGACCGAGCGGCAGGGGGCCGGGCTGTACGGCCTCGACCCTGAAAAGACGCCGGGCGAGAATTTCGACCTCGCGGGCTGGTACGTGACCACCCCCGCCGATGATGACGGCGACGGCACGTCCGACAGCGTCTATGAAAACGAGCTTGCCGCCGGCTGGACCGATCCGCGCTATTTCTACACCGATCCGGCCACTGGCGGCATGGTGTTCCGGGTGACACCGGCGGGGGCCAAGACCTCGGCCAATACATCTTATACCCGCACCGAGCTGCGCGGCATGCTGCGCCGGGGCGATTATGCCATCCAGACCCGGATCGAGGGCGGATATCCCAACAAGAACAACTGGGTCTTTTCCTCGGCCCCGCTTTCGGCCCAGGCCGCATCGGCGGGCGTCGATGGCACGTTGCGCGCCACGCTCTCGGTCAACCAGGTCACCCGCCAGGGCAAGGCCTATCAGGTCGGCCGCGTGGTCATCGGGCAGATCCACGCCAAGAACGATGAGCCGATCCGGCTGTACTACCGCAAGCTGCCGCAGAACAAATACGGCTCGATCTATTTCGCGCATGACCCCGAGACCGGCAAGGAGGTCTGGGTGGACGTGATCGGCGGCCGGGGCGACCGGATTGCCAACCCCGAGGACGGCATCGCGCTGGACGAGATTTTCAGCTACGAGATCAAAGTCACGGGCAGGCCCGAGGGCGACCGGATCATTCCCATGCTGCACCTCAAGATCATCCGCGACGACGGGACGGAGGTGGTGGCCGAGCCCTTCGACATGCGCGACAGCGGATTTTCCGTCGAGGACGAGTTCATGTTCTTCAAGGCCGGCGCCTATACCGGCAACAACACCAGCCCCGCGCCCGAGACCGATTTCGACCGGGTGATCTTTTACGCGTTGGACTACACGCACGACGCGCCGCCGGCCGACGGACCGCCGCTGACCAAGGCCATCGCACAACGCTCCCCGGCGCCGGCTGCCCCGGCCAGCCCCGGCATCGTCTTTGACGACAGTTTCGCCGATGGCGGCCGCGACGACGGCGCTGACGCCAGCGACAGCAACTGGTGGACTACCTCGAACAGCAGTTCGATCGAGGTCTCCCAGGGCCGGCTGGGCCTGGTCTCCGGCGGCTCGGGCCGGGGCATCCGCACCACCTTTGCACCGCAGATGCTGACCGAGGGGCAGACGCTGAAGGCCAGTTTCACTTTCGAGACGCCGGCGACCACGGGTCACGACCGGGGGGCCGCCTTCCGCGTCGGGCTGTTTGACACGCTGGGCCGTGGCGCGCTCGAGGGCGACCTTTCGGCCTCGTCAAAAAGCCCGAATGCCACGTATGACGGGCTGCCGGGGTATCTGATCACTTACGACGTCAACACCGCCGAAGCCGCCAATATCGAGATCCGCAAGCACAACGACCAAGCTCTCGGCCGGCTGCTCGGCGGGCTCGACGCGTGGGACATGCTGGGCGAAGGCGGCGCGTCCTATCGGTTCGCGGCCGGTCAGACCTATACCGGCACGCTCGCGGTGGCAAAACGCGCCGAGGGCGTCGAGATCACCGGCACACTGATGCAGGATGGCGCAGTGCTCAGCACCTTCAGCCAGATCGACCCGGGCAGTGACATCGATACCCTGGGCATGCTGGCCTTTCACGTGAACTCCAAGACCTTCGGCTCTTCCAAGTCGCCGGGCGAGACCGACAACGGCCTCGATTTCACCAATGTGAAACTGGAAGTGCTGGCCGAGTGATCTGCCTCCAGGATCATGGCAAGGGCGCCCCGCGCGGTGCCCTTGCTGCACCCCAGAGAGCTCAGGCAGCGCCGGCCACCGCGGCGGGATCGGCCGGCGCGGCATCCAGCTTGGCCAAAAGCGTCTTTTTCGACACCGGCTTGCCGATCACGTCGTTCATGCCTTCTTCCAGGTAGCCGCGCCTTTGATGTTCCATGATATTCGCGGTCACCGCGATGATACGCACCGGCGGCCGGTCGTTTGCCGACTCGAGCCGGCGAATGCGGCGGGTGGCCTCGATCCCGTCCATCACCGGCATCTGGATATCCATCAGGATGATGTCAAAATCCGTGGCCTCGACCGTGGCCACCGCATCGGCGCCATCGGCGGCCTCGGCAATTCGGCTGGCCCGATCTTTGAGAAAGCGCCGCAGCAGCAGCCGGTTGGTGGCATTGTCATCGACCACCAGCACCCGCGGCCCGGCGCGCGATGCGGCGTCCGGCGCCGGCCCGGCGTCCACCGGGGCGGCGGCCGTATCGGCGGGGTCGACCGCGGGCAGATCGAGATCGAACCAGAAGATCGCGCCCTCGCCCACCGCGCTCTCGAGGCCGATGTCGCCGCCCATCGCCTCGATCAGCTGGCGCGAGACCGACAGGCCGAGGCCGGTGCCACCGTGTTTGCGGGTGATGCTGACATCGGCCTGGGTGAAAGGCCGGAAAATCATCGCCTGGTCTTCCGGCGCGACCCCCGGCCCGGTGTCACGCACCGATATGCGGATGCGGTCGGTGTCGGGCAGCCGCTCGGCGGTGATCCGAACTTCGCCCTCGGCGGTGAATTTCAGCCCGTTGCTGATCAGGTTGTGCAACACCTGCCGCAGCCGCGTGCCGTCGCCCATCACCCGGCGCGGCAGGTCCGGCGCAAGCTCGGTGCGCAGCCGCAGCCCCTTGTCCCGGGCGGTGGATCGATAGAGCGCATGGGCAACCCCGATCGCCTCGGCCAGATCGAAGGGGCGGCGATCGATCACCAGTTCGCCGGCCTCCACCTTGGCCAGGTCGAGCACATCGTTCAGCGTGTTCAGAAGCACCTCGCCGGATTGCCGGATGATCTTGACGCAGGCGGTCTGATCGGTGTCGAGCCGGGTTTCGGCCAGCTCGCCCGCCATGCCGAGGATGCCGTTCAGGGGGGTGCGGATCTCATGGCTGACATTGGCCAGAAAGCGGGTCTTGGCCTCGCTGGCCTGGGCCGCCGCCTGCCGCAGCCGCATCTCGCGCTTCTGCGCCACGCCGGCATAGATGATCTCGGCGATGACATACATCACCAGCAGGCCCATCAGCGCGACGATCAGCGTCTGCAACCGTTCGGAACCGGCATCCTCGAGCGTGCGCAGGGTCAGCTCGGCAAAGCTTCGGTTCTGGAAAGTGGCCAGCCAGATCACGCGCAACTCGCGTGCGATACCCGACATCTCTTCGGCGAGGCTGACCGCGACCCGCGGCGGGATCAGCGGCCGCTCGAAGATCGCCTCTTCCTCGGCAGCAAGCAGCGCGCGGAACCGGGTCAGGATCTCGCGCATCTCCTCGGTCGCTCCGACGGCGGTGTTGTCGACCACATCGACCCGGCTCCAGAGCAGCTCGAAGCTGAATTCCACATCGGCGCGCTTGACCTCGCCGGTGGCATGCAACCGCAACGCCATCGAAAAGCGCAGCGTCTCGAACACCAGCTCGCTGACCTTCCAGGAGGTCGCCGAAACCCGGTCCATCGCGCGCTCCTTGGTCCGGGTCATATCCGCCTGCTGCGCGACAAAGAGCACCGCAAGCGCCACGATCACGGCGACCGCCACAATCGCGCGGATGCTGCGCCCATGCTCGACCAGCGCGCCCTTGACCGCGGCCAGCCGGGTCACGGCCCGACGTGCACCTTTGCCAACTGCCAGACCATCTGGTTGTCAAACGGCGCATCCGCCGCCTCGGTCTCGGTCAGCGGAAAGACAATCCAGATCGGGCCCTTGTCGCGAATTCGCATCGGCCGCCCGGCATGATCCATCGCCAGCAGCGCCCCATGTCGCACCGCCAGATCGCGGGGAAAGGAAACCGCGTAATCGTTCAGCGCCGTCACCGTCAGAGTATCGCCACGGGCCTGCGCCGCCGCCAGCACCGATGCCAGGGTCGGCCCGGCAAAGACCTGCGGCCCCTCGGTGAAGGAGGTGAAGGTCTCGATCTCGCGCCAGTCCAGCGCCATGAGCATGTCGCGGTCGAACTCGGCCATGTCTTCGGTGTTGGTGGCCGAGATATCGCCGGAAACGGTAAGCAGAACCCGCCCCTCCGGCGCGGAAAGCTCGGCCCGGGCGGCGGGCACCGCGCAGGCCATGGCCAGAAACAGGGTTGTCAGGATCTTGGGTAACATGGCGCAGCTCTCCTTTGTCGCCGGTGTCGAAAACGCCGGCAGGATGCGCGCAATTGCCTAAGAAACCCTTGCCCAAAAACGAAAAAACGCGCCCCAAGGGACGCGTTTTTCCTTAAATCTTGAAACGGATTATTCGGCGTTGGCCGATTCCACCGCCACCGACACGCCCGGGCCCATGGTCGAACTGAGCGAGATCTTCTTCATGTAGGTGCCCTTGGCGCCGGCCGGCTTGGCTTTCGACACGGCACCGACAAAGGCGCGCACGTTCTCGGCCAGTTTCTCGGCATCGAAAGAGGCTTTGCCCACGCCAGCGTGCACGACACCGGCCTTCTCGACCTTGAACTGAACCTGGCCGCCCTTGGCGGATTTGACCGCTTCGGCCACATCCATGGTCACGGTGCCGACCTTGGGGTTCGGCATCAGGTTGCGCGGGCCCAGAACCTTGCCCAGACGGCCGACGATCGGCATCATGTCCGGGGTGGCAATGCAGCGATCGAACTCGATCTTGCCGGATTGCACGGTTTCCATCAGGTCCTCTGCACCGACGATGTCGGCACCGGCGGCTTCGGCTTCCTCGGCCTTGGCGCCACGGGCAAAGACGGCGACGCGCACGGTCTTGCCGGTGCCGTTGGGCAGGCCGACGACGCCGCGGACCATCTGGTCGGCGTGGCGCGGATCGACGCCGAGGTTGACGGCGATTTCGACGGTTTCGTCGAATTTCGCGTTGGCATTGCCCTTGATCAGGTCAATCGCCTCTTCGACCGAGACGTTTTCCTTGCCGGCAAAGGCTTCGCGGGCGGCGCGGCTGCGTTTTCCAAGTTTCGCCATCTTACTTCACCTCGATGCCCATGGAGTTGGCCGAGCCAACAATGATCTTCATCGCCGCTTCGATATCGTTGGCGTTGAGATCCTTCATCTTCGCTTCGGCGATTTCACGCACCTGCTTGACAGTGACCGAGCCCACGGTTTCCCGCGACGGGGTCTTGGCGCCGGATTTCAGCTTGGCGGCCTTCTTCAGGTAGTAAGACGCGGGCGGCGTCTTGATGTCCATGGTGAAGGACTTGTCCTGATAGTAGGTGATCACGGTCGGGCACGGCGCGCCGGGCTCCATGTCCTGCGTCTTGGCGTTGAACGCCTTGCAGAATTCCATGATGTTGATGCCGCGCTGACCGAGCGCGGGGCCGACGGGCGGCGACGGGTTGGCTTGCCCTGCGGGCACTTGCAGCTTCATGCTGCCGACGAGCTTCTTGGCCATTGGCCTTCTCCTTTGTCATCGGTGGGTTTGAAACCCACCCTATGAGCCCGGAACGCGTTCCGGGCTCCTGCTAGCGTGGTGGGGCTCCGGCACGCGTGCCCTTGCCTCCCACGAACGAACGGACCTTGCGGCCCGCAGGGTGGGTGTTCAACCCACCGCTCCCTCAGCCCTGTTTCGAGACCTGAGTGAATTCCAATTCCACCGGCGTCTCCCGGCCAAAGATCGAGACCGACACCTTGAGGCGCTGGTTGTCCTCGTCGACCTCTTCGATCATGCCGTCGAAATCCTCGAACGGCCCGTCCGAGACCTTGACCTTCTCGCCGACCTCGAAGTGGATCAGCGTGCGCGGCGTCTCTTCGCCTTCGGCAACACGGCCCAGGATCGCCTCGACCTCGGCATCGCGCATCGGCATCGGGCGGCCCTGCGGGCCGAGGAAACCGGTGACGCGGTTGATCGAGTTGATCAGGTGGTAGCCCTGATCCGACATTTCCATCCGCACCAGCACATAGCCCGGCATGAAACGGCGTTCGGTTGTCACCTTCTTGCCACGGCGGACCTCGATCACCTCTTCGGTGGGCACCAGAACCTCTTCGATCTGATCCTCGAGCCCCTGCTCTTCCACCGCTTGCTTGATCTGTTCGGCAATCTTCTTCTCGAAGTTCGAGAGGACGCTGACCGAATACCACCGTTTTGCCATCTGGCGCTCACCTTGCGTTGACCCGGCCTGCCCGACCGAAAGCGTTTTTGTTCATTGCCATGGGCCTGGCCCGGCATGAGTCCCAGAAACAAAAAATCGGCGCGTGAACCGAATCGCCACGCGCCAGATGTCTTGGGATGGCGGCTGTTTACTGCCCCATCGGAACGATTTCAAGGGGGCTTACCCCAGCCCGAGCCGATACATGACGGCCTTGATCCGGTCCTTGCGGCGCCACATGTCGCCGGCCACCACCCGGCGCATCTCCTTTTCGGAGATCTGCCAGGTCGCAAAGCTCACCCGGTTCTTGGCCGCCGGCAGCCGTACCACGGTGGGAAAATGCATCGCAATGCGGGCCTGCCACCACTCCGGCGGCTGCACCGTCGCATGGGCGTTCTCGCCACTGTCGAGCACCTTGGAAGCCGGTGCCGTGGCGATATTGAAATAGGCATGATCGGTCAGCCCACGCACATCCGAGATCAGCAGGTCCACCTCGGTCTCGTCGAGATGCTCGAGCACGTCGGTGTTCATCACCAGATCGGCCTGCGCCACCGGAAGCGTCTCGAGGCCGGGAATGGCCGGATCATAAAGGAAATGCGTCAGCCCCAGCTTTTTTGCCACCCGCTCGGCCGCCTGCGATTTGCCGCAGCCGAAATCCAGCAGCGTCTTCGGCTGCCAACCCGGGGTGGTGGCCTGACCGGCGCGCACCGCATCGGCGATCAACCCGACCAGCTTTTGCGACGAGCGGCCGTACCGCGGATCGGTGCGGTGAATCTCGCGGTAATGGGCCAGATTGCGCGTTGCGGAACTCTTCAGATCTGCCATGGGACCTCCTTGACCTGATGGAATACCCAGCCTCCCGGGCGCAAGGCCCGGACCGGCTGGCAGCTGACATGCCCCGGCCGCCGCGCGGCGCGGGAGCGGGAGGTCAGCCGAACATGTTCAGGACAGCCTGAAGCCCGCCGCGGATCAGCAGATCGACGATGGCAAAGAAGATCGCCGTCAGGGTCGCCATGATGAATACCATCACCGTGGTCAGCAGCACTTCGCGGCGGGTGGGCCAGACGACCTTGGCGATCTCGGCGCGCACCTGCTGGATGAACTGAAGGGGGTTGGTCATTGCCATTGGTCTGTCCTTGCAAGGGTCAGGGGGCGACTTACGCGCCTCGCCGACAGATTTCAAGGTCCGCCGCACCGGCTTTGCCGGCGACGCCTGCCTGTTTTCTGGGCAGCGACGGTCAATTACGCACCAGCGACACCCGCCATCTGTGGCGCCTTGGCTGCCGGCTGCCTAGTCTTTGAGCATGACTCGCGCCCTGCCCCTCCTCGTGTTCTCCGATCTCGACGGCACCCTGCTCGATCACGAAAGCTATTCCTTCGCACCCGCCCGGCCCGCGCTGGCCGCGCTGGCAGAGATCGGCGCCGGCGTGGTTCTCGCCACCAGCAAGACCGCCGCCGAGGTGGCACCGCTGCGCGCGGCACTCGGCCTCGCCGGCTGGCCCGCCATCGTCGAGAACGGCGCCGGGCTGCTTGCGGCGGGCGCCGAGGCGGGCTTTGACGACAGCGCCTATCGCGCCATCCGAAAGACCCTGCGTCAGTTGCCGCAAGGGTTTTGCGCCTTCGACGGTTTTGGTGACATGAGCGACGCCGAAGTCGCCCGCGTCACCGGGTTGCCGCGCGCGCAGGCCGCCCTTGCCCGGCGCCGCGAATTCAGCGAGCCGGGGCGCTGGACCGGCACGCCGGCCGGGCTGGAGAAGTTTCTCTCCAGCGCCGGCAAGGCCGGGCTGCACGCACGGCGCGGCGGCAGGTTTCTCACGTTTTCCCACGGTCAGACCAAGGCCGATCAGATGGCGGCGCTGATCGCGCAATACACGCCACGAATGACGCTGGCGCTCGGCGATGCGCCCAACGACATTGAAATGCTGGAAGCGGCCGATCGCGGCGTCATCATCCCCAACCCCCACAGCCGCCCCCTGCCGCGCCTGCCGGGCGAGGACAGCGGCCGGGTGCGCCGCGCCGAAACGCCGGGACCGGAGGGCTGGAACGCCGCCGTGCTGGCGCTAGTACAAGACGTGAAGCACAACAAAGAGGCGCCTTCAGATGGCTGATTTCCACCAGAACGGCAATATCACCACCCTGCACAATCTGCGCACCCGCGAGTTGCACGATCTCGAATACGAGCTGACCACCTATGCCCAGACCCGGCGCATTTCGCTGATCCTGCCGTCGCTCTATTCCGAGCTTGAAGGCACGGCGCTGCCGCACATCCTCGAAGAGCTCTCGCATGTGCCCTACCTGCACCGGATCATCATCGGTCTCGACCGCGCCGACGAGACCGAATACCGCCATGCCCGCAAGTTCTTTGACCGGCTGCCGCAGACCCATACCGTGATCTGGAACGACAGCCCGCGGATGCAGGCGCTGGATGCAAGGCTGGCGCGCCACGGTCTGGCGCCGCAGGAACAGGGCAAGGGCAAGAACGTCTGGTCCTCGATCGGCTATCTCATCGCCTGTGCCGACAGCGCAGTTCTGGCACTGCACGACTGCGATATCCTGACCTATGAACGCGAGATGCTGGCGCGGCTGGTCTATCCGGTGGCCAACCCGTCGTTCCCCTACCAGATGTCCAAGGGCTATTACCCTCGAATCGGCGGCGACAAGCTGAACGGCCGGGTCACGCGGCTGCTGGTATCGCCGATCCTGATCGCGCTGAAAAAGGTGATCGGCGACCGCGACTATATCGACTACCTGCGCTCCTTCCGATATCCACTCTCGGGCGAGTTTGCCATGCGCACGCCGATCCTGCCCGACTTGCGCATTCCCTCGGACTGGGGGCTGGAGATCGGCACGTTGTCGGAGGCCTGGCGCAACCTGGCGCCGAAATCGGTCTGTCAGGTCGAGATCTCGGACGCCTATGACCACAAGCACCAGGATCTCTCGCCCGAGGATGCCAGCAAGGGGCTGAGCCGCATGTCGACCGACATCTGCAAGGCGATCTTCCGCAAGCTGGCGGCCGATGGCACCGTGTTCACACCCAATGTCTTTCGCACGCTCAAGGCCACCTATTACCGCACGGCGCTCGACCTGCTCGACAGCTACGCCAATGACGCGACGATGAACGGGCTCAGCTTTGACCGGCATCGCGAGGAAAAGAGCATCGAACTGTTTGCCGAGAACATCATCTCGGCCGGTCAGGTCTTTCTCGACAATCCGCACGAGACGCCCTTTATCCCCACCTGGCACCGCGTCCACGCCGCCGACCCGAGCTTCCTGGCTGATCTGCGCACTGCCGTCTCTGAGGACGAGGCCGAATTCGACCCGGCCTGAGGCGCCCCCTTTACCAGCGGTTGGTAATCCAGCGGCATTGATAGGGTGCAAAGACGGTATCTTCGCCGTTGGCGTCGATCTCTTCGCCTGTCAGCAGATCGAGCCAGGTCTCGCCTTCGATCAGGTTCACCGCCGTGGGCGAGACGCGCAACTCTTCGTCGCTGACATTGTGCAGCGCAAAGATCGACTGGTCGCGGTCGAGGCTCTGCCGCCAGAGGCCGAAAACACGTTCGTCCAGCGACAGGGTGAACTGGGTGGCATTGGGGTGGAAAGCCGTCTGCTGGGCACGCAGCTTCAGCCGCTCGGACATCCGCCGCAAGACCTCGGAGCTTGTACTCTCGGGATCGTCGAGCTTCTCCAATAGCGTCGGGTAATCCCAGCGATGCCGGTTGATCGCCCGGTTCATGCCGCGCCGCGCGACCGCCTCGTGATCGTTCGGTGTGGCCAGCATCGAATGGATATAGAAGGCCGGGATGCCTTCGAGCGACATGACGATGGTCTGGGAACAGAGGAAACGGTCGATGTGATGCTCGTCTTCGCCCTTGAAGGTGCGGCGCACCGCCTCGAAGAAGGCACAGTTCAGTTCGTAGGGCTCCTGGCCGCCGCCAGGCAGCGAGCGCATCGAGACCAGCCCGCCGGCGGCCTGCGCCGTCTCGATCATGCGTGCCTTTTCCTGCGCCGGCAACACGCCGTCCGCCGGGCGCATGCCGATGCCGTCATGGCTGGCGGTGAAGTTGAGATAGGCACAGCCCAGTTGCGCCGGCGGCATCGCGGTCTGCCAGCGGTGCAGAAAGCGGGCACTGCCGGATTGCATCGCATGCAGGATCAACGGCGGCAGCGGGAAGTTGTAGACAACATGCGCCTCATTGCGGTTGCCGAAATAGCTCAGGTTCTCGGTCCGGGGCACGTTGGTCTCGGTCAGGAGCACCACTGTCTCGGTGGCGAAATCGCACAGCAGTCGCATCAGCTGCACCACCGCATGGGTCTGGCGCAGGTGGATGCAGGAGGTGCCGATCTCCTTCCACAGGAAGGCCACCGCATCGAGCCGCAGGATGCGCACGCCGTTGTCGATATGCAGGCGAATGATCCGCAGCATCTCGATCAGCACCTCGGGATTGCGGAAATCGAGATCGACCTGATCGTGGCTGAAGGTGCACCAGACATGGCGCGGGCCTTGCGGCGTCTCGACTTCCTGCAACAGCGGCGTGGTGCGCGGGCGGACCACTTCGTTCAGGTCGTCCTCGGGACTGGCCTCGAAGAAATAGCGATCATAGGGCGCCTGCCCCTGCCGGTAGGCATTGAACCAGGGACCTTGCGAAGAGACATGGTTCAGCACCAGATCGGACATCAGATGGAATTCATCGGCGATGCGCCGGATATCGGCCCAGCCGCCCAGTTCGGGATTGACCGCGCGATAATCGGTGACGGCAAAACCGTCGTCGGAGGTATAGGGAAAGAACGGCAGGATATGCACGCCGTTGACCACGCCCTTCATCTTGCGCAGCAGGAAATCATGCAGCAGGTCGAGCGGCTTGTGCTGACCGTCGACGATCGAATTTCCATAGGTGATCAGCACCGCGTCATGTTCCGACCAGAGCTTGTTCGACGGCACCCGGCCGCGTTTGCGGCGGTGGGCGTCGTCGGGCCAGAAGGCCTCGATGATCTGGCTCGACAGGATATGCGCGTCGAGATCGGGATAGATTTCCTGGACCAGCTTGGTCAGTCGGGTGGAGAATGTGGCGGAGGGGGACGCCATGCGCTGGTGATCTCCTCTTGATTACCTCGGGCGGTCAGCCTTTGCCGAGGATTGACGCCCTTCGGCCGGGTGGAGTCAATTCCGGCGCCAAAAGACCGCAACCTGAGCGGGCAATGTCGCGGCAATTCCTTCGCGCTGCTCAGATTTTCAGCGTAGTGGCCGCTCCGGTCGAGTGCAAGCCAACGCCTGGCGCACTTCGCTCGGACCGGTCCGTGCATCGCATGTCATGGAAAAATGGCAGGGGCAGCAGGGTTCGAACCCGCGACCTACGGTTTTGGAGACCGTCGCTCTACCAGCTGAGCTATACCCCTGTGGCCGGGTGACCGGATACTACCGGCGAGATTCGAAATCAACCCCGATTTTTCCGCCGGAGACCCGCGAGACCGACAATATGTAACGTGCCGACGCTCACTTTCCGTCGCTGCGCGTCACCGCGCCGTGAGAAGTTATTTCAGAATTCCATGTGCATGAGTGCACAAATAATGTTTACGCCTCATGACAGCCGGCTTTCCGGCCTTTCGGTTCACGCTCCGGTCTCCCGTCTGTGCCACCAGATCGTGAAAAACCGCTTGTTTTCACCCCCTTGGAAGCCGTTGTGCAAGTTTCAAGTCCACAAGTTGGTGAGCCGGCGTGAGCCAGAGCGTGATTTGAGAACCGCCGCGGCATCCCCCAGTTTGATTGGTGTCGGAGGCGACCACCGACTTCGAACAGAAACGCCCAGACGGGCACCATTGAACTGAGGAAACGACAATGAAAAACATCATCGCAATCACCGCTCTCGTTCTGGCAGGGGCTGCCACCACCGCATCGGCTGCAACCGTGGCCAACTCCGTGGCAGAACGCACCATCCAGCAATACGCGCCGAACGCTGACCTGTCGCAACTCTCCGAGCGCCAGATCCTCGTCATCCTGAACGCGATCAACTCCGATGAATCGCGTAGCGAAGTCACCTCGACCGTGCGCTCGCTGGTCAACAACGCAGGCTGACCCCCTGCCCTCGATTGCCGTTCTGCCGGAACTCCCCCGGCAGAACAGCCCCAAAAACCGGCCCCTCGGGCCGGTTTTCTAGTTTCGGGATACTGGTTTAGCCCGGCCTGGGGTTGCCCGTCCGAACGCAATAGCTCTCTTGCCAAAACTTATCGATATCGCAACGGTGAGAGCCGCGTTTTCTTTCAAAATCAGCACATTATCCCTGTCTAGTGCAGATTCCGAACACGGCCACAAACATTTTGTTTACCGGGCTTTGGCGGCATTTGCATTGAGACCGGCGCCAAGCGCGCCAGTTCGTGGTGGGCTGGTGGCACTCAACGGCCGCCAAACGAGTAACCAAGTTCCGGTCCTCTGGGCCGTTTACCGAAAGGACAAGACATGAAACGCATTCTCTACGCAAGCGCCATCGTTCTCGCCGGTGCGTCCGGTGCGACCGCCGCCACCATCGAAGCGACCGAGCAGAACCTGCTGGCGATTCAGAATTTCGTGCCCGAAGCAACCATGGCCGACCTTCAGGCCATGACCGATACCGAAATCCGGGTGATCCTGAACGCGATCAGCTCGGGCGACTCGGGCAGCAACAAGGCTTCGACCGTGCGCTCGCTGTTCGAAGACTCCAGCGCAATGGATATGGACAGCATGGCGACCAGCGAATTCGCCAACGAGACCAACCTGGCCAAAATTCAGGCGTATGTGCCCGAGGCCACATTGGCGGATCTCCAGGCGATGGAAAACGAACAGATCGCCGGCATCCTGAATACCATCTCGTCCGGTGAAGATGGCGGGGACAAACGCTCCACCGTGCGCGCGCTCTTCGAGGGCGACGACTCGATGATGATGAACGCCGAAGCGACGAGCGATTTCGTCAACCAGACCAACCTGGCAAGGATTCGGACCTTTGCGCCCGAGGTCACGCTTGCCGATCTCGCGCGCATCGGTGACGAGGAAGTCGCCGTGATCCTGAACATCCTGTCCAGCGACGCAAGCGAAGGCGACAAACGCCAACGCATTCAGGCGCGTTTCGAATAACGCCAGCCATATTGCGCCCGGCGCCTGACGCCCGGGCATTGAGCAAGGGCCGGCCTCCCGACGGAGGCCGGCCCTTTGCGTCTGCGTCCAGCCGCGCCAGCCACCGGACAAAGAAAAACCCCCGAAGCGCACGCCCGGGGGTCCAATTCTCTTGTGTCCAAAGCTGGGTTGCTCAGAGCAAACCTTCGCGCTGGGCTTTCTTGCGCGCCAGTTTCCGGGCACGGCGGATCGCTTCAGCTTTCTCGCGCGCTTTTTTCTCGGACGGCTTCTCGAAATGTTGCTTGAGCTTCATTTCGCGGAATACGCCTTCACGCTGCAGCTTTTTCTTCAGGGCACGAAGCGCCTGATCGACATTGTTGTCGCGAACACTAACCTGCATGTGGTTTTCACCACCTTTCTAAGTTTGAGTTGCAAGGAAATTGCAGGAATTCGCCATATAACAAGCCCACCCCGCTTTGTCCAGTGGCGCGGTGCCGCAGCCGCTGGCTGGCTTGCAGCAGGGAACAAGCCCCGCCCTCGCATGGTTGAGCTATTCCCCGCCTGACGCGGGAAGAGGCCAATCCAGGTCAGCGGTCCGCCCGCCACCGCCGCCGCCAGGCAGCGATGGCCAGTCGGCCCAAGCGGCGCAGGATGCGGCTTTCGCTGCCGCGCCGGGCGCGATAACCTCGGCCCGACAGGAGATCCAGAGATGACGCAAACCCCGGTGGAAGACAGGCTGTTGGCGGCAATGACCTCGCATGTGCCCTTTGACGGCTGGAGCGAACCCGCCTTTCGTGCGGCAATCGCGCAGAGCGAAGTCAACGAAACGGTGGCCCGCGCGCTTTATCCGCGCGGCGCGGTGGATCTGGCGCTAGCCTATCACCGCAAGGGCGACAGCGCGATGATCGCGCGGATCGAGCAGGCCGACCTCTCGGCGATGCGCTTTCGCGACCGCATCGCCTTTGCCGTTCGCGCCCGGCTCGAGGCGGTCGAGGACAGGGAACTGGTGCGGCGCGGGATGACGCTGTTTTCCCTGCCCAACCATGCGCCCGAAGGCGCCCGCGCGATCTGGAACACCGCCGATGCGATCTGGACCGCGCTTGGCGACACATCAGACGACGTCAACTGGTACACCAAGCGGGCCACGCTGAGCGCGGTCTACAGCGCCACGGTGCTCTACTGGCTGGGCGACGACACGCCCGACCACCATGCGACCTGGGAGTTTCTCGACCGCAGAATCGACAACGTGATGCAGGTCGAGAAGGTCAAGGCGCAGGCCCGCGGCAACCCGGTTCTGTCCAAGCTCATGGCCGGACCGGATATGCTGCTGTCGCGCCTGCGGGCGCCGAAACCGCCGTCAGGCTTTCCCGGGCGCTGGCGGCCACAAGATACCGAACATTGAGGGACACGAGATGACCAAGATGATGCAGGCGGTGGAAATCACCGCCCCCGGCGGACCGGATGTTCTCCAACTCACCGAGCGCCCGGTGCCGGAACCGAGCCCCAACGAGGTGGTGATCCGCGTGGCCTGGGCCGGGGTCAACCGTCCCGACGCGCTGCAACGCGCCGGCTCTTACGCGCCGCCGCCCTCGGCCAGCGACCTGCCAGGTCTCGAGGCTTCGGGCGAAATCGTGGCCATCGGCACCAATGTCAGCGACTGGGAGGTGGGCGACCGCGTCTGCGCGCTGCTGCCCGGGGGCGGCTATGCCGAATACGTGGCGACACCGGCCGCACACTGCCTACCGATCCCAAAGGGTATGGAGCTGAAACAGGCCGCCTGTCTGCCGGAGACCTATTTCACGGTCTGGTCGAATGTCTTTCGGCGCGGCGGCTTGCAGGCCGGCGAGCGGTTTCTCGTGCACGGCGGCTCTTCCGGCATCGGTACGACGGCGATCCAGCTGGCGCAGCACTTTGGCGCGCGGGTCTTTGCCACCGCCGGATCGGCCGAGAAATGCCGCGCCTGCGCCGATCTGGGTGCCGAACGGGCGATCAACTATCGCGAAGAGGATTTTGTCGAGGTGCTGCGCGCCGAGGGCGGGGCCGACCTGATCCTCGACATGGTGGGCGGCCCCTACATCGTGCGCAATCTCAAGAGCCTGGCCGAGGACGGGAGGCTGGTGCAGATCGCCTTTCTGCAAGGGCCCAAGACCGAGGTCAACTTTGCGCCGCTGATGACGCGCCGGCTCACGATCACCGGTTCGACCCTGCGGCCGCAGAGCGATCTGGCCAAGGCGCGGATTGCCGAGGACCTGCGCCGCGAGGTCTGGCCGCTTCTGGACACCGGCCGCATCGGCCCGGTGATGGACAGCGATTTTGCCCTGGCCGACGCCGCCGCCGCCCATGCCCGGATGGAGGCCGGCGGCCATATCGGCAAGATCGTCTTGCAGGTTGCCGGATGAGCGACGACCAGCCCGAGCGCATGACGCCGCTCACGCTGTTGCAAGAGCACGCAGTGCGCGACAGCTTCGAAACCTTTCGCGAGGCGATGACCGGCGCCATGCTGTTTCCGCGCAAGGCGGGGCTGAGGAAATATTGTGCCAAGCAGGCCTTGGCCACCCATGGCGCCCGCAGGCTCTATGCCGAGTTCGGCGTCTGGCGCGGCCATGGCGTCAACCTCTTCGCCCGGATGCTGGAGCCCGAGGGCGGCCATGTGACCGGCTTCGACAGCTTCGAGGGGCTGGAAGAGGATTGGACCGGACATTCCCGGGGTGGCGAGGCCGGGCGCTACAATCTCGACGGCGTGCTGCCGGAAGTGCGCAGCAACGTGACGCTCGTCAAGGGCTGGGTGCAGGACACCGTGCCGGGCTGGCTGGTGCAGCAGGGCGAAACGCCTTTCGCCCTGGCGCATTTCGATATGGACACCTATACGCCCACCGCCTTCGTGCTCGCGCAGATCAGGCCGCGGCTGGTGGCGGGCTCGGTGCTGCTCTTCGACGAGCTCTACGGCTATCCCGGCTGGCGCCACCATGAATACAAGGCCCTGCGCGAAGCGCTGCCCGAAGACAGCTATCGCTTTGTCGGCTTTTCCGAACAGGCCGTCGCGATCGAGATGACGCGCGCGCTGTGAGGCACCCGGGTCAGGCCAGGGCGGCGCGGGTCACTTCCTGGCCTTGGGTCTGGCGGCGAAATGCGGTCCAGACCACGATGCCCACCTGGGGTTCGATCAGCGCGATCAGCGCCGCCAGACGGCCCGATATCCGGCGCCGCCGCGAAAGCCCCATCCGACGCAGGAAGAACCGCACCTCGACCGACGACAGCGGCGCGGCGGCGGCATCCTCGACCGTGACATCGAATCGCGCGCGGCCCATCAGCAGATTGCGGCAGAGCGCCCGGATCTCGGCCCGCCGTTTCCGCAAGGCGTCACAGGCGGCCCAGGCCTCTCTGGCGCAGGCAAAGGCCTGCGCCGGATCATGCGCCACCGCGTGAAACGCCAGCGGCCGCTGGATGTGCTTGACCAGCCAGATCATCTGGCCGTCATCGGTCACGCCGCGCCGGGCAAACATCATGCCGCTTTCGGAGAACACGCAATAGGACATGTCCACAAACATCCGCACCCAGAGCTCTGATTGCCAGTCCATGTCGCCGGGCGTGGCCTGAAACCCCGGATAGCCGGCCGGGAGCAGCCTGCGCTCGACCGCGAGCCGCGCCCGGCGGGCTGCGGCCTTGTTGGCCTTGAAAAATCTTTGCATTTTATCACCTCGAAATATCATGCGCCGGCCGCCGGGAATGAACGGGTAATTCCGTTCAGGCCGCCTGCGCATGGAGATCATGCAAGACTTGGTGAAAATAATCCAGTCAGGGATTCCCGACCGTGCCCGCCTAGCGCAGCTTGGGCGGCACGTTTCGGGGCGCATTGGCGGCGCGGACAAAGGCGGCCATCTTTTCGGCATCCTTGATACCCGGCGCGCTTTCCACGCCGCTGGCCACGTCGACCTGGGTCGCCCCGGTCATGGCGATGGCGTCGCCCACATTGTCGGGCGTCAGCCCGCCCGCCAGCATCCAGGGCACCGGCCAGCGCCGCCCGGCGATCAGCCGCCAGTCAAAGGTCAGCCCGTTGCCGCCTGGCAATTCAGCGTTCTTCGGCGGCTTGGCATCCACCAGAAGCTGATCGGCGACCCGGCCGTAAGCCTCCAGCGGCGGCAGGTCCTCCGCATCGGCCACGCCCAGCACCTTGATCACCGGCAGGCCGTAGCGCGCCTTGATCTCGGTCACCCGCTCGGGGCTCTCCTGCCCGTGCAGCTGAATCATATCGAGCGGCATGCCGCCGGTGATGGCATCAAGCAGCGCGTTGTCGGGGTTCACCACCAGAACGACCTTGGCGATCCCCGGCGGCACATCCAACGCCAGTTGCCCGGCGCTGGGAATGTCGAGGTAGCGGGGCGATTTCGGAAAGAAGTTGAAGCCGAGGTAATTGGCTCCGGCCGCGGCGGCGGCGGCCACGTCCTGCGGCCGTGTCAGGCCACAAATCTTGGTGCGGACATCGTTCATGCGCGGTCGGTCAGCTTGCCTCGTCGAGCAGGGCAAGCACCTCGTCCTCGCCCGCATGCTTCTCGGCCCGAAGACGCCGGAGCTGACGCTTGAGCTCCTTGATCTCGCGGTCCTTGCGGGCGCTTTCGGCGCGCTGCCTGAACTCGCGCAGCCATTCCCAGACAAAGCCGATCAACAGGCCGGCAGCCACCCCGGCAATGATCACCACAAAGAGCGGCAGATCGATCGCCTGGTTCATGCCGGCCAGCGCCGCCAGCCCCGAGGGCAGCAGCGTCAGGGTGACGATATCCCGGTTGGCCACGGCCACGGCAACCAGCGCCAGGGCCACGATCGCCAGAAAGGCGTATTTGATGTACCGCATGGTGTGACTTTACTTTCCGTTCAGACGATCCCGCAGCAGCTTGCCGGTCTTGAAGAACGGCACATGCTTTTCCTCGACTTCAACCGCTTCGCCGGTGCGCGGGTTGCGTCCGGTGCGCGCATCGCGTTTTTTCACCGAGAAGGCACCAAACCCCCGAAGTTCGACCCGATCGCCGCGCGACATGGCGCCGGTGATCTCTTCGAACACGGTGTTTACGATGCGCTCCACATCGCGTTGATAGAGGTGCGGGTTTTCATCCGCAAGTTTCTGGATCAGTTCTGATCTGATCATGTACGCCATCCCCCCTGAACCGGTCCGCGCGTGAAGTCTCACATTCGCGACTATAGATAGATTGTCGTGTTTCGCAAACATGCGCGAGGGGCAAACTCCCTGAAAATTCGCGATTTTTTTGCATTCCGGGGCGGCCGCGCGCACAAACGGGCGGCAAATCGGCAGCAGTTGGGGATTGCCGGCCTGTCAACCCTGACCTTTGATTCGCTGCGATTTTTCGCGCAGGCGCCTGGCCGGGCCCGGCCCGTGGCACCGCCGAAGGGGGCAAAGAAAAAGCCCCGGCGCAAGGCACCGGGGCTTTCCGAGTTCGGATCAGCGCGAGGCTTACTCGTCGCCGCCCTTCAGGGCCGCGCCGAGGATGTCGCCCAGCGATGCGCCGGAGTCGGAGGAACCATACTGCTGCACGGCCTCTTTCTCTTCGGCGATCTCGCGTGCCTTGATCGACAGGCCGAGCCGACGGCTCTTGCTGTCGACGTTGGTGACGCGGACGTCGACCTTGTTGCCGACCGAGAAGCGCTCGGGGCGCTGTTCGGCACGGTCACGCGACAGGTCGGAGCGGCGGATGAAGGATTTCATGCCTTCGTATTCCACCTCGATGCCGCCATCCTCGATCGCCGTCACTTCGACGGTGATCACGGAGCCGCGCTTCACGCCGCCGATCGCATCGGCAAACTTGTCGCCGCCGACGTTCTTGATCGAGAGCGAGATGCGCTCCTTGTCGATGTCGACCTCGGAGACCACGGCCTGCACCACGTCGCCCTTGCGGTAGTTCTGGATCGCGTCTTCGCCACGCTCGTCCCAGGACAGGTCCGACAGGTGAACCATGCCGTCGATTTCGCCCGGCAGGCCAACGAACAGACCGAATTCGGTGATGTTCTTGACTTCGCCTTCGACGACGGTGCCTTCGGGGTGGGTTTCGGCAAAGACTTCCCAGGGGTTGCGCATCGTCTGCTTGAGGCCAAGCGAGACACGGCGTTTTGCCTGGTCGATCTCGAGCACCATGACTTCGACTTCCTGCGAGGTCGAAACGATCTTGCCGGGGTGCACGTTCTTCTTGGTCCAGGACATTTCCGAGACGTGAACGAGACCTTCGACACCGGGCTCCAGCTCAACAAATGCACCGTAGTCGGTGATGTTGGTGACGCGGCCCTGGTGCACCGATTCCAGCGGATACTTGGCGGCCACCAGATCCCACGGATCTTCCTGAAGCTGCTTCATGCCGAGCGAGATACGGTGGGTTTCCTTGTTGATCTTGATGACCTGGACCTTCACGGTCTCGCCGATCGACAGGATCTCCGAGGGGTGGTTCACACGACGCCATGCCATGTCGGTGACGTGCAGCAGGCCGTCCACACCACCCAGATCGACGAAGGCGCCGTATTCGGTGATGTTCTTGACCACGCCGTCGACCGCCTGACCTTCGGCCAGGTTGGCGATGACTTCGGCGCGCTGTTCGGCGCGGCTCTCTTCGAGGATCGCGCGACGCGAGACAACGATGTTGCCACGGCGACGGTCCATCTTGAGGATCTGGAAGGGCTGCTTCAGACCCATCAGCGGGCCGGCATCACGCACGGGGCGCACATCGACCTGCGAACCGGGCAGGAAGGCCACGGCGCCGCCGAGATCGACAGTGAAGCCACCTTTGACGCGGCCAAAGATCGCGCCTTCGACGCGCTGGTCGTCGGCATAGGCTTTTTCCAGGCGGTCCCAGGCTTCCTCGCGGCGGGCCATCTCGCGCGAGATGACGGCTTCGCCACGGGCGTTCTCAGCCGCGCGCAGGAAGACTTCGACTTCGTCGCCGACGGTGATGTCGGGCTGTTCGCCGGGGTTCGCGAATTCTTTCAGCTCGACGCGGCCTTCCATCTTGTAGCCGACGTCGATGATGGCCTGGCCCGCTTCGATCGCGATGACCTTGCCTTTGACGACAGAGCCCTCTTCGGGGGTGTCCATTTCGAAGCTTTCATTCAGGAGGGCTTCGAATTCCTCCATCGATGTGTTTGCCATGTGGCGGTTGGTTCCTTTTTCAAGTCACTATTCTGGCCGGGTGGTTGTCTCCACCGGTCTTACATGATGCGCCGCCTCTCGACGGAGCTTTGGTCACGCGGGCCTCCGCAAAACGAAAGAGGGCCGGAGAAATTGCCCGACCCTGCCCGATCTCTTGTTCTGCGGCGTTTATCGCCTTGTCGACGGGGCGTCCTTACACCTCTGCGCCCCGAGTTTCAAGGCCCTTCGCCAGCGCGGCCGGGCGGGTCAGCCCTGCCCGGGCAACCCGCGCAGCACCTCGGCCGCCACCGCCGCCTCGGGGTCCGGCACGGTGTCCTGCGGCACCTGATCGCGCTTGAGGCTTTTCCAGCCTGTGGTCAGGCTGCGGCAATGCAGAAACGACAGGTCGGCATGGGTCCGGCGGCGCAGGAAGGGCAACCGTTCCATCCCATGCACATCCCAGCTGAACCCGCCCAGCCGCCCCGAGGGCACCAGGCACCATTTCGGCGGACAGGGGCGCGGCGGCGCGGCTGTGTGGCTGTGATCGGCGTGGCTGAACGGCCCCTCCGCGCCGGGCGCCGGATAGACCCAATGCCCCGCCACCTGAACGAAGCCCAACCGCGCGGCGCAGGCGGCATCAAACACGCTCTCGCCCCGGGTCACGATCAGCTCGTCGACGTCGCAATTCAGCACCGCCCGGGCCTGCCCCAGAAAGCGCAGCCGCAGCACGTTGAACAGCGCCGTCTGCATGTATTTCTCGGTTCGGCGATAAGGCTTCCGCCCGACCGGCCCGTATTTGAACGGCACATCCAGCACCGTCAGCCGGGACAGCCCCACCCCCTCCAGCGCCGCGCGCAACTCGGCGATGCCGTAGGCGGTTGAGCCATTGTCCATCACGATCAGCGCCTCGAGCCCATGGGCGTCGCGGTGATAGCGCGCATGGGTCACCAGCCACTCGATGGGATTGTCGCGGGACATCACGAACGCCGTGTTCAGCCCGGCAAACTCCGCATGCGCGGCGCGGCTCACGCCGCTGGTGCCGGTCCAGCCCTGAAGCAGCACCGAAATCTCCGCGGGACAGTTCGGCGCATCCAGCTCGGCCACCTCATGGCGCGCATAGCGCCGCAACCGGCGGAATTTCAGCACCCGGTCATCGCCGCGAAACACCGCCTTGCGAAAGGCCGTGCGGAAATTGTTGAGCGGCGGACAGACCAGGAAAAGCCGCCCCTCCGACCAGATCGCATCATACCACAGCGTTTCACGGTCGAGCGCCGCGAGATAGCCCTCGGGCTGGTATTTCGCCGCCAGCACCGAGCTGCGCTGCATATGCGCGGGCAGGCGCAGGGAGGCGAAATCGCCGCTCATCGGCTCAGCAATACCGCTCGGGCCCGACGTATTGCCCGACGCTGTAGCGGTCGCCATGGGCCCAGCCCACCGGCAGCGCCTCTTCGATCCGGGCCAGATCCTCGGTCGAGAGCGCCAATTCGGTGCCGCGCACGCATTCGCGGAAATGCGCAACCGACCGGGTGCCGGGGATCGGAAGGATCTGCGAGCCCTGCGCGAGAAGCCAGGCAATCGCCAGCGCCGCCGCCGGTTCGCCCATCTCGGCCGCCAGGGCGCGGAACCGGTCGGTCGCGGCGATATTGGCCTCGTAATTGGGCGAGAGAAAGCGCGGATTGCTCTTCATCCAGGCCAATGTCGGCATCCGTTCGGCCTCGATCGGCCGGTCGGTGAGAAAGGCCCGGCCCAGCGGCGAAAAGGCCACCAGCGCGGTGCCCTGGCGGGCGCATTCCTGCACCAAACCCAGTTCGGGCGCGCGGGTCGCCAGCGAATATTCCGATTGCACCGCCGCCACCGGGGCCACGGCGG
>Ga0208334_100114_pt1 | contig 39066 bp, 35 predicted proteins | sample DeeseametaMP0900_FD_184201 | JGI IMG/M metagenome (GOLD analysis project Ga0208334, IMG submission 184201) | Marine microbial communities from the Deep Indian Ocean - MP0900 (SPAdes) | ecosystem: Environmental > Aquatic > Marine > Oceanic | place: East of Durban, South Africa, South Indian Ocean...
GATATAATCAAAGTAGATTTTTTAGCATTTTTATAGTGTACAGTTGAGCTAAGTGAAACGTAGCTATAGTATTCAATTTTATCATGTATTCCATATTTTTTTCTGAACTTTTGTGAAATGTTCAGGAAAATTTGTTCTCTGGTTGCCTACCTATATTTTTGGTAAATAGATAATTATTATGACTATTAAATATTTAAAAAAAGCAATTAAAACACCAGCCACAGATGATCACAAGACACGTGCTGCTGTTCAAGAAATTTTAAACGATTTAGAAAAAAGAAGAGAGGAGGGCATTAAAGAAATCTCAAAAAAATTTGATAAGTATGAAGGTGAGGTAGTTGTCACTAAAGAAAAAATAGAAGAAGCAAGCAAAAAGGTTGATCAAAAAACAAAAGATGACATACAATTTGCTCATGAGAGAATAAAAAGGTTTGCTGAGCACCAATTAAAACATTTAAATAATAACTTTGAAATTGAGTTATCAAAAGGTTTGTTTGCTGGACAACGTTTAATTCCGATTGATACAACGGGCTGTTATATTCCTGGTGGTAGATATGCCCATATATCTTCAGCAATTATGGCTATTACCCCAGCAAAAGTTGCTGGAGTTAGAACTGTTATTACTGCTAGTCCTCCAAAAGATAAAAATGGAGCTAACCCAGGAATAATTTATGCCGCAAATCTTTGTGGAGCTGATGTAATTTTAAATTTAGGTGGTATTGCAGCGATAGCATCATTAGCTTATGGATGCTTTGGAAATCCTGCTGTGGATTTTTTAGTAGGGGCAGGCAACCAGTATGTTGCAGAAGCTAAACGAATATTATTTGGAAAAGTAGGAATAGATCTTTTTGCAGGTCCAACAGAAATTGCTATTATTGCAGATAAATCTGCAGATAAAGAAATTGTTGCTACAGATATTGTGGGACAAGCTGAACACGGTTACAATTCTCCTGGTTGGGTTTTTACCACAGACAAATCAGTAGCAGATTATGTAATGAAAAGAATTCCTGAATTAATATCAGAGTTGCCAGAGGGACCAAGATCTAGTGCTGAACCAGCATGGAAAGATTATGGTGAGGTAATACTTTGTGATTCCAATGAAGAAATGGCTAAAATTAGTGATCAGTATGCCGCGGAACATTTGGAAGTACATGCTGAAAATTTAGACTGGTGGTTAAAGAAATTAAGAAATTATGGATCTCTATTTTTAGGAGAAGAAACAACAGTAGCTTATGGAGATAAATGTTCTGGTCCAAATCATATTCTACCAACTAAAGGCGCAGGAAGATATACAGGAGGACTTTATGTTGGAAAATTTATTAAATGTCTAACTTTCCAAAGAATGAGTAAGGATGCAAACAAAATAGTAGGAGCCACAGCAGCAAGACTTGCTAGAGCTGAAGGTATGGAAGCTCATGCTCGAACAGGTGATATAAGATTGAAAAAATATGGTCATTCCAATTAGTTATGCATGCTCTATGGTTTATGTACAGCACCTAAAATAGTTTTATTAGTTTAAAGTTAATGATAAGTTTTTTTTACAAACTCGCACGTAGAAATTTTGCCAACTTTCTTTGTCCATTTGGGATCAATACCAATTACAATCGTAGCAGCAATGTTGTCTTTTTCATCATGAATTATCAAATCTGTTTGAGATATTTTCTTACTGGAAATAGCCTTAAAATTGATATAATTAAAGTAGGTTTTTTAACTTTTGGTGAAAAAACCACAAAATTGTTAAATATAAATTTTATTAGAAATTCAATATGACAAAAATGACAACGGAAGAATCTTTTGTAAAAGTTCTTCAAATGCATGGTATCGAACATTCATTCGGAATAATTGGTTCAGCCTTTATGCCAATTTCAGATCTTTTTCCAAAAGCAGGCATTACTTTTTGGGATGTTGCTCATGAGTCAAATGGGGGATTAATCGCAGATGGCTATACGCGTGCAACTGGAAAAATTGCAATGTGTATTGCACAAAACGGACCCGGCGTTACTGGTCTCGTTACTCCGATCAAAACAGCCTATTGGAATCATACTCCTATGCTTTTGGTGACCCCTCAAGCAGCCAATAAAACAATAGGCCAAGGTGGTTTTCAAGAAGTTGAACAAATGAATCTTTTTAAAGACATGGTTTGTTATCAAGAAGAAGTTCGTGATCCATCTCGTATGGCAGAAGTTCTAAATCGTGTTATTGAAAAAGCAATTCGAGGTTCTGCTCCAGCTCAAATTAATATTCCAAGAGATTATTGGACACAGGTAATTGATATTGAATTACCTCCAATTGTTCACTTAGAGCGGCAAGCGGGTGGAGCAAGCTCTGTTACAGAAGCAGCAAAATTGTTATCAAATGCAAAATTTCCAGTGATACTATCAGGAGCTGGTGTTGTTATAGGTAATGCGATTGAAGACTGTAAAAAATTAGCTGAGCACTTAGATGCTCCCGTATGTTCCGGCTATCAACATAATGATAGTTTTCCAGGAAGTCATCCTCTTGCAGTAGGTCCTTTAGGTTACAATGGTTCAAAAGCCGCAATGCAATTAATTTCTAAAGCTGACGTTGTTTTAGCTTTGGGTACACGATTAAATCCTTTTTCAACCCTACCTGGGTATGGAATTGATTACTGGCCTAAAAAAGCAAGCATTATTCAAGTTGATATGAATTCAGATCGAATTGGTTTAACAAAAAATGTTACAATTGGAATTTGTGGCGATGCTAAATTAGTAGCACAGCAATTATTAACAAAACTTTCTAAAACAGCTGGAGATGTAGATAGAGAAAAACGCAAAGCGCTCATTCATCAAACAAAATCTGCATGGTTGCAGACTCTGACGAGTTTAGATCATGAAGAAGATGATCCAGGCACAACATGGAATAAAGATGCTCGTGCAAGAGATAAAGATAGAATGTCTCCGCGCATGGCATGGCGAGCAATTCAAGCTGGTCTTCCATCAAACGCAATCATTTCAAGTGATATTGGAAATAATTGTGCCATTGGAAATGCTTATCCAACTTTTGAAGAGGGAAGAAAATATTTAGCTCCAGGACTTTTTGGTCCATGCGGATATGGTTTTCCAGCAATTCTTGGAGCAAAAATTGGTTGTCCAAATGTGCCGGTGGTGGGTTTTGCAGGTGATGGAGCTTTTGGAATTAGTATGAGTGAAATGAGTTCTTGTAATCGCAAAGAATGGCCGTCAATTACAATGATTATATTTAGAAATTATCAGTGGGGTGCTGAGAAAAGAAATTCCATTCTTTGGTTTGATGATAATTTTGTGGGTACTGAATTAGATCCCAAATTAAGTTTTGCAAAAGTAGCCGAAGGATGTGGTTTAAAAGGTGTTCAAGTTAAAACACAAGAAGGACTAACTAGTGCTTTGAAAGAATCTTGTGAAGCTCAAAAAAAAGGGATAACAACCTTTATTGAAGTAATTTTAAATCAAGAGCTTGGTGAGCCATTTAGACGTGATGCAATGAAGAAACCGGTAAAGGTAGCTGGTATCAATACAAAAGATATGCGTCCGCAACAGTCATAAATTTTCGCCCCATAACTAAATCTAAAGTAAGGTTAAGAAAAACTCACAATAAATACACTGACTGACTCTCACGTAACTTTTTGCTAGGATAAAATGAAATGAAAAAAGATAACAAAGGAAGTATTAAATGAGCAAAATTAAAGTAGGATTTGTTGGTTTAGGGCTAATGGGCATGCCCATGGCAAAAAATATTTTAAAAAATAAATATTCTTTAATTGTTTGGAATAGATCAACAAAAAATTTTAAAAAAATTAAAAAGTTGGGAGCAGAAATATGTCAAAATTTAATTAATCTACCTAATAAATGTCAAGTTATTATAATGATGTTGGCAAATGATAATGTTTGTTTAGAAATTTCTGAAGTTCTAAATAAAAACTTAAAAAAAGATCAAATATTAATTGATATGAGCTCCACAAAGAAAAAAACAGCTGTTGAAATAGAAAAAAAAGTGAGAGCCAATAAAGGATATTTTTTAGATGCCCCTGTTTCTGGTGGAACAGCAGGAGCAAAAACTGGAGAATTGGCAATTATGGTGGGGGGTGAAAAAAAAATATTTAAAAAAATAAAAAATTTATTTGAAAGTATGGGAACAGCTACTTATGTTGGAAAAACGGGGTCTGGACAAGTTGCTAAGTTAGCAAACCAAGCCATTGTTGGAATTACAATTGGCGCTGTGTCAGAAGCATTAATTCTTGCTGAAGCTGCAGGAGCAAATCCTAAAGCGGTTAGAGAAGCGATAAAAACAGGATTTGCTGGTAGTCCGATTTTGGAAAATCATGGAAAAAGAATTTTAGAAAATAACTTTGTACCAGGAGGTAGATGTTCTACGCAATTAAAGGATATGAATAATATTGTTGAAACAGCAAAAACTTATAATGTGTATTTACCACTGTCTAATAAAATAAAAAAATTATATGAACTAATGGTTAAAGAGGGAAAATCTAATTTAGATCATAGTGCATTGTATTTATTGATAAAGAGACTTAAAAATTAATATGGTTAAAAGAAAATAAAGCATGAAAAAATTCAAAGCTTTTATTAGTATTATTGCTCTTTTTATTAGATTATTTTAGGATATGGAAATAAAAATATGAAAATAACGCCGGAGCAACGTAATAGTTTCGATAAAGATGGATATCTTTTTTTTCCAAGCCTCTTTTCACCAGAAGAAATTCAAAATCTTTTAGCGGTTGTTCCCGAACTTTATCAAAGACGTGAGGAATACAATGTTCGTGAAAAGGGAAGTGATGCTGTGCGTACGAATTTTGCAGCTCATTTATACAGCAAGCCTTTTGCAAAACTAGCTCGTCACCCGCGTATGATAAAACCTGTTGAAGATTTACTTGGTGAACATTTGTATATGCATCAATTTAAAATTAATGGCAAAATGGCTTTTGAGGGAGATGTGTGGCAGTGGCATCAAGATTATGGAACATGGGTTAATGACGATTTAATGCCAAAAGAACGTGCGATGAATATTGCTATTTTTCTTGATGAAGTCACAGAATTTAATGGGCCACTGTTGTTTATTCCTGGTAGTCACAAAAAAGGGGTAATCGAGGCAAAACATGATCTCACAACAACCAGTTATCCACTTTGGACACTTGATAATAATCTTATCTCACAGTTAGTTAGCCGTGCTGGTGGTAAAAATGGTGGGATCGTTAGTCCAAAAGGACCAGCCGGATCGATGATTTTATTTCATAGTTGTTTAGTTCATGCTTCTAGTAGCAATCTATCTCCTTTTAACCGGGTGAGTGTTTATCTCAGTCTTTGCGCTGTGAGCAATCATATTCGTAGATTTAAGCGCAAAGAATATATTGCTCATCGTGATTTTACCCCCATTAAATGCTTACCTGATGATTGCCTTATTAAAGATTATGATGTGGATTTGCCTTGGGAAAATGGAGTTCCAGCTAGCGCTTTCCAAACTTCACTAGCAGAATTATTAAATTAGTCGAATAAATTGGTTTACTCTAAATTATGTATCTCCATTCAAAATTAGAAGATTATAAAGGAAATATTAATATTGCTTTTATTGGTTGTGGGAAATTTATTTCAATGTTTTTGTCTCAATACAATCAACTTAAAAAGATTAAAATTGATACAATTGTTGATTTAGATATTGAAAGGGCAAAATCTAATTGCATAAAGAGTGGTCTCACAAAAGAGACTGTAGAGAAAATAAATTTTGTAAATTCCTTAGACACTATATTGAATAGAAACATAGAGATTTTTATTGAAGCTACTGGAAATCCAATCGTAGGTACCCAACATGCTTATAAAGTGATTCAATCCAAAAAAAATATCATCATGGTTAATGTTGAGGCCGATGTTTTATGCGGGAAGTATTTATCAGATCTAGCAAAGGAAAATAATATTATTTATTCGATGGCTTATGGAGATCAGCCATCTTTAATTTTAGAGCAAATTGAATGGGCTAGATTAAATGGTTTTTTTGTAACATGTGCCGGCAAAGGAACAAAATACCATCCAAGTTTCGAGTATTCGACACCAGAAAATGTATGGGACAATTATGGAATGACATCTGAAGAAGCAAAAAATGCTGGCATGAATCCAAAAATGTTTAACTCATTTGTTACAGGAGACAAAAGCTCGATTGAGATGGCAGCCGTTGCTAATGCATCAGGTTTAAAATGTCCTAAAAATGGCCTAACCTATCCACCAGTTGGTGTCTATGACATTGCAAACAAATTAATCCCAAAAGAAAACGGTGGACTTATTGATCATGAAGGACAAGTGGAAGTAATTTCAAGTATTGGCAGAAATAAGATTCAAATCGAAAATGATTTAAGATGGGGAGTTTATATCGTTATTAAAGCCCAAAATAATTATGTAAAAGACTGCTTTAAAGAATATGGAATGGTTACAGACAATTCAGGCGAGTATTCTGCAATCTGGAGACCTTATCATTATGTTGGTTTAGAACTTGCACAATCGATCTATTCAATTGCTTTAGATAAAAAATCAACAGGTCATACTAAATTTTTTAATGCGGATGTAGTGTCAATTGCTAAAAAAGATCTATCATCAGGAGAAATACTTGATGGTGAAGGAGGCTTTACGTCAAGAGGTAGATTAGTTACTTCCAGGAACAGTGTTGATAGTAATTTTTTACCACTTGGTTTATCAGATGGTGCGAAAATAAAAAAATCAATCAAAAAAGATGAATTTATTAAAATTGATGATGTTGAAATTGATTGGAATCAAGAAGTTTTAAAAGCAAGAGAATATCAAATCAAAATTTTAAATTAACAAACCACTCGAAACAAGAGGTGAGATAAAGGTATGAACTTAAGCCAAAATCAAATAAATAAAATCGCCAAGGACCTCCAACCTAAAATTAAAGGTATAATTTTATTTGATGAGTTTTCTAGAGGTCGGTACAGCACTGACGCATCCATTTATCAAATAACACCAATAGGAGTAGTTCTACCAAAAGATAATTACGATGTTGTGAATTTAATAGAATATTCTCAAAAACATGATTTACCACTTCTCGCCAGAGGAGGGGGAAGTTCACAATGCGGACAAACCGTTGGCAAATGTATCATTGTAGATTATTCCAAATATCAAAATCAGATTATCAAACTAAATGTTGAAGAAAAAACCGTTTGGGTTCAGCCGGGTGTAGTACTAGATCAATTGAACGATTATTTAAAAAAGTACAATCTTTGGTATCCGATTGATGTATCAACAAGTAGTAGAGCTACTATAGGAGGAATGACCGGCAATAACAGTTGCGGTGCAAGATCATTATATTATGGAAATATGGTTCATAATGTTCTTGCGATTGAAGCAATTTTAGATGATGGATCGATTCATACTTTCGACAAAATAAATGAAAACTACTTAGCAAAAGCAAGTAGTAAAAATCGTTATTATCAAATTATAGAAAAGTTATTAATTCTTTATAAAAAATATCAAAAAGAAATTGATTTAAGTTTTCCTAAATTACTTAGAAGAGTTGGGGGATACAATATAGATTTAGTTAATCCAAAAGGATTTAACGCATCTAATATATTAGTAGGCTCTGAAGGAACTTTATCATTATTCAATAAAATAAAATTAAAATTATGGGATCTACCAAAGCAAAAAATATTAGGTGTTTGTTTTTTCGAAAATTTTAGACAATCAATGGAGGCAACTAAAGAAATTGTAAAACTTGCTCCAACCTGTGTTGAACTAATGGATCATAATTTAATTGGTCTTGCAAAACAAATACCGATTTATGCTGAAGGAATAACAAAATATATCAAAGGAAATCCTGAAGCGGTTTTAATGGTTGAGTTTATTGATCGCGATTTAAATGTAGCCAAAAGTAAAATCAATGATTTAGAATCAATTGTTAAAACTCAAAATAAAAATAACAATTTTTCATTCCATGAAAATTTAGCAGATCAAAAAGAAATTTTTGAAATTAGAAAGGCTGGATTAAATATATTAATGTCAATGAAAGGAGATCGAAAACCCATAGCTTTTATTGAAGATTGTGCAGTAACACTTGAACAACTGCCAGATTATACATCAAGACTTAAAGAAATTTTCAAAAAGTATGGAACCGAGGGAATGTTTTATGCTCATGCTTCGGTAGGAACACTTCATGTTAGACCAGTTTTAAATATGAAAACAGAACACGAAATTAAAAACATGAGAAAAATTGCGGAAGAAACTTTTGATATGGTTAAAAAATACAAAGGTTCCCACTCTGGTGAACATGGAGATGGAATTTTAAGATCTGAATTTCATGAAAAAATGTTTGGAAAAAAAATTGTTCAAGTTTTTGAAAATATAAAAGATACTTTTGATCAAAAGAGTTTATTGAATCCTCATAAAATTGTTAAGCCTTACAAATTAGATGATAGACAATTACTTCGATATAAGCCTAATTACAAAACTAAGAATATTGACACTCAATTTGACTGGTCAAATTGGGGAAACTTTTCCGATGCAATTGAAATGTGCAACAATAATGGAGCTTGTAGAGAATTAAATGATGGGGTCATGTGTCCATCTTACAGAGTTACTAGAGAAGAAAAGGATCTTGTTAGAGGTCGAGCAAACACTTTAAGACTAGCACTATCAAATCAATTGCCAAAAAATTCCTTCGTTTCTAAAGAAATGTTTAAAACCATGGAACTTTGTGTGAGTTGTAAGGCATGTCAAAGAGAGTGTCCTATGGGCGTAGATATAGCCAAAATGAAAAGTGAATTTTTATTTTATTATTACAAAAAGTTTTCAATGAAAATCAAAGATAAAATAATGTCTAATCTACCAAAAAATATATGGATCTTAAAATTAACATCACCGCTATTGAACAAAATAAAAAATATATCACTAATAAGTTTTATAATTGAAAAAATATTTAGTTTTTCGGCTAAAAGAACTTTTCCTGAAGTTCAAAACATTAAACCTTTAAAAAACATTTATTTTTCTCAACCAGATTCAGAAAACAAAGTAATTCTTCTAGCAGATACTTTTAATATTAACTTTGAGATACAAAATTTAATTTACACAATTAAAGTATTAAATAAATTTAATTTCAAAGCAATTATTCCAAATTTTGATAATTCACAACTTTCTAGACCAATTTGTTGTGGAAGAACTTATATTTCATATGGTCAACTTGATAAAGCTAACCAAGAACTAAATAGGTTTGTAAACTATATTATTGAAAATAATTATAACAAATTACCAGTTGTTGGCATTGAACCGTCTTGTCTACTTACTTTTAATGATGAATTTAAAACAATGAAAAACATTTTAAATAAAGATCAAATCAAAAATCAATTTTACTTGCTTGAAGAATTTATTTTACATCAAATTGCATTGGGAAATAAGCTTCCCACTAATACTTTTAACCAGAAAGTGTTGGTACATGGACATTGTCATCAAAAAGCTCAAAATAAATTTACTCCTTTGTTACAATTATTAAAAAAACTAAATATTAACTATAAACCCATAGAAACCAGTTGTTGCGGTATGGCTGGATCTTTTGGTTATGACAGTGAATATTATGAATATTCAAAAAAAATGGCACATTTAAGTTTAATTCCATTCATTAAGAAAGAAATTATGGAAGACGATATAGTAATTGCAAATGGTGTTAGTTGTAGACAGCAAATTTTCGATTTTTCTAATCAAAAAGCAAAACACGTTTCAGAATTATTATTTAAAATTTTTATGTAAACTTTATTATATGTTACTTTGAATTAATTGTTTGTAAATAAGCCAAACTAATTTGTGCAGACTTAGTACCAGACTTGTACCTAAAGGCCGATTTTTCATCATAGATACACGCACTGACTCATCGTAAATTAAGGTGTAGGATTAAGGTGAGATGAAATGAGATAAATATAATGAGACTTAATAAAAGCCAACTTAAAGAAATCGACGAACTTGGATATGTCATTCTACCAGGTTGCTTTTCAAATGAAGAAGTAAATAATCTTCGCAAAGCCATGACAACAGTCTTTAATGAGAAGACTGAGGCTAACATAATTGAAAAGTCTTCAGGCGTAGTTCGTACTGCAATGGGTCTACATCTTCGGAGCAAGATTTTTGATGATCTCACGCGGCACCCTAATTTTTTTGAACCTGCGTGCCAGATACGTGGTCATAATCTTTATATTCAGCAGACAAAAATTAACGTCAAAGCTGCCTTTACTGGTGAAGTTTGGCAATGGCATTACGATTTTGCAACCCATTTCGGAGAAGATGGAGTGCCCAAACCACTGGCTTTGAATTTACATGTCTTCCTTGATGATGTTACTGAATTCAATGGTCCACTTTTCTTCATTCCCAAATCTCATAAATATGGTTCTGCACCATCAAAACTGGATACTGTCACTACGAATTATCCATTATGGGTTGTTGATCAGCAGACTGTCAAAGCTATTGTAAAAGAAAATGGAATTATATCGGCTCGTGGGAAAGCTGGTACAGTTGTGATTTTTGTAGATAACTTGGTACATGGTTCAGCACATAATATGTCACCCTTGGACAGAGCAATTTTTTCAGCTATTCTTAATCCGTGCGATAATGCTCAAACCAAATTTGCTCGACCAGAATACAAACATGGGCGAGATTTCAAACCTATTAAGACTTCATCTTATAAAAGTCTGTTGATTTGATTATTTATTTAAAATAGGTATACCTTAAAAGCCTTGGGATTCACATTTAACAAGCATTTCGAAACTAGAGGCGGGATAAATAAAAAAATTATAAAATTTTCAAATCAAAAAGAAAATTTACAGATCCACCAATTAAGAAAGTCCAGAGAAAAAATATAAAAATATAATAATAAGTTCGCATTGAACCTAATATAGGAAGACTAAATGTTTTTATTTAGACCGGATCTTGTTCAAAGTTTGATATAAACAAAATAAAGAAAGAAAAAATATTTGAAAAATCAATCAACAAGGAAGTTAGAAAAAGATCTTTTAAAGCTACATACTAAAGATTTTACTGATAAGGATAAACTCACAGTTCTACATCTTATATTGGACGGTAAAATAGCTGATGCAAAAGATATGTTGAAACCTCAAGGTGTACCCGAAAAAGAGGTAGACAATATTATTCAAGAATACAAAAAAAATAAGAAAAAATTTACTAAAACATGGAGAAGATAAATTAATTGAATGTGGCGCAAAAAAAGAAAAGAACATAGAATTTTTGATAGAATAATGCTTGCAGTTTTTCTATTAGTTGCGTTCGTTTACATAGTGAAATTTCTTATGGGGTTTTTTTAAAAAGAATAGTTAAAAATTTTATATTAAATTAAGAGGACCGCTAATCATCACAGTCCAGTAGAGGAAAATAAAAGCGTAAAAAAAAATAATTCTCATTTTTTACGCCAGCCCTACCACTACTGATAAGAATACAAGAATAAGTGCCCAGGATATATAAGATTTCGGTGACTTTCGTAGAGGATATTTAGTTGCAGTTCTCATTGAGCGTCTATGTAGGGAGAGATTGTGTTTAAAAATTGTCGGAGGAAATAAAAGAGAAAGAATTTTTTGTCGCAGTTAAGAACCTGGTGGTCGGCGAATTGTAAACCGATTGAGCACCTGAATATGATTGCCAACACCTCACCTCGAAACTTGAGGCGGGATAAATAAAAAAACTATCTCTAAGCGTGTTTCTGTTTTAAAGAATTATTGTCCTATAAAATATAGGACACTTATACTAGACTTGTACCTAGGCTCCGTTTAGACATTTTGAGAACAAAGAGAAGGCTAACCGATAACCAGATCTAGTTTCTTTTTTCCCAGTCTTTCATTTCCGGAAGGTGTAATAAGGTACGTTTCTCCTAGGTTCATAGCCAATTCGTTCTCACTATCCATCAAGATCATGTGCATGAAGAAGACATTACCAGGTTGAATGACATGAGGATTACCAGTGTAAAGCATTGGCCAATCCATCCAGTTTGGAGAAAAAGTTGTTCCAAGAGAATAGCCGCAGGCATTCATTCTAGATTTTTTATATCCCAAACGGTCAAAAACATCGGCATGTACATCAAATACTTCACCAACTTTATTTCCAGGTTTTAATTTATTTTCACAGCTTTTTAAAGCTTCCACGCAAGCCGCATACATTTTTTTTTGCTTGTCGTTTACTTTTCCAATCGGTATCGTTCTGAACAAGGCAGAGTGGTAGTGTTTATAAGTTCCTGCCCATTCTAAAGAAAGTTGATCAATCTCATCTAATTTTCGTTTTTCACTTTGATAGCGACAAAGTAGAGCGTTCTTTCCCGATCCAATGATAAACTCGTTAGCAGGATAATCTCCTCCACCCTTAAAAATAACACCTTGCATTTCAGCCAATATTATTGCCTCATCTTGCCCAGCGTGTGCATATTTCCATACTGCTTCCATAGCATTGTCTGCAAGTTCCGCTGCCTTTTTTACATAAACTATTTCAGTGGGAGATTTAGTAATTCTTAAATAAGAAATTAATTCAGATTTATCATGAAGGGATGCAAAGTTTTCTAATGAATTATTTAATCGAATGGCATTCCTTCCAGTTAAACCATATGCTTCATACTCAACCCCCAGATTAGATTTCTCTAATCCTAATTCTGATAAAATATTCTTTAATTCATCAGCAGGATTAGCATTATCTTTATCCATCCAAATCCGAATATCCTTAATAATGGAAGTATTTTGAGCCTGTCTTAAATCTGGTGCCCTAGTTAATAAGATTAAATCTCCTTTAGAAGTTAAAATTAAAGATTGAAAATATACATAACCAAATGTGTCGTATCCCGTTAGCCAATACATAGACTCTTGTCTGAACATTAATAAACCATCCAGATTTTCTTTCTTTAGTTTAGCAATAACTTTAGATTTTCTTTCTAAGAATTCTTCTTTTGTAAAATGAATAGCCATTAATTTTATTTAATTGGTTTATTTTTACCCCTCATGAAAACTAAAACTAAGCATCCATTTTTGGTATAAGAAGAATGGGCTGAACCAGGTTCAAAAGTTACAAAATCTCCTTTTTTAAGAACTTTATTATCAGGATCAATTAACTCTCCATCTAGCATTAGAAACTCTTCATAATTTGTATGTTCATGAGATAAGCTCTTAGCTCCAGGGTCCATTTTTAATACGTAAGTACCTTGTCCGGTTTCTTTATTGTAAGTAATCTTGTGCCAACTCATTCCAGGAACTACCGAACCATAATTATCAAATGGTTCAAATTTTACATTAAAAGGGTTTGTTATTTTTCTTTTATTCACTCGACAAACTGTTTTAGGTTGGGTTCTAAATAATTAGGTCCTTTCATGACTTTACCTTTTTCATTATGAATAGGTTTTCCATCCTTACCTAATTTACTCATGTTTGCTCTTTGAACTTCTTTAAAACATTTATCTAAATTAATCCCGTAGGCATAACCAGCGCCATAAGTTACATATAAAATATCAGTTAAGGCATCCGCAATTTCTTTTAAATTTTTTGTTTTCATTGCATGTTCTAACTCATTTAATTCCTCTTTTATCAGATCAAATCGAAGTAGCATGGTTTTGTCGTTTGGAAATTGAGGTTTAGTTCTAACTATTTGACCGAAAGCTTCCATAAATGTTTTTACGTCTTCAAAATTGCTCATATTTAAATCCTCCTTTATTTAGCAGTCCAACCACCATCCACTAATATGGATGTTCCAGTGATCATAGAAGAGGCATCTGAAGCAAGAAAAGCAACAGCGGTTGCAACATCACTGACTTTAGCGATACGACCGAGTGGAATATTATTAATTATTTCTCTTTTAAATTTTTTGTTATTGAAAAACTTTTTAGTCATTGGTGTATCAACAAAAGTTGGACAAACCGTGTTTACACGAATATTGTTTTTTGCTAAATCAACAGCCATTCCTTTTGTTAAACCTTCTAAGCCAAATTTTGTCATATTGTAAACACTTCTGATGGCTGCACCAACATGACCTAATTGAGAAGATACATTGATAATTGAACCGCCAATTTTTTTTCTATTTTTTGTTTCTAGCATTTTTAAAGTGCATAATTGGGCTAAATGAAACGTTGCTATTGTATTCAGATTTACCATGTATTCCATATTTTTTTTCTGAACCTTCGTAAAATGTTCAGGAATATTAGTTCCTGCGTTATTAACCAAAATATCGATTTTTTTTTGTTTACGTATAATATTTTTTACTTGAATGTAATTTGTTACATCACAAGCAAAAGTGCTACATTTTGATTTCAATTTTTTTATTAGTTTGGAAACGTTATCCAAATCTTTCTGTGTTCTGCTGATAATTATTAAATCAGCACCCGCTTCCGCTAATGCAATTGCGCAGGCTTTGCCAATACCTTTTCCCGCTCCGGTCACTAGAGCAATTTTATTTTTTAAATTAATATTTTTAAGATACATGTTTATAAAAATATTCTTATATCACTATAAATTAAATCTACGCAATTTATTCAAATTTAAAATTCAAAATGGATTTTTTTAATACTCAAGAATAATTTTCTCTTTTTCGAATTTGTGAATAATTAGATTTTCACCATCACCTTTTCTATCAATAACAAGAAAGTTTGTATTCTCCGTTGAAATTAAAGGAAAATGCCATATACCCGGCTTATAATTTATTCCTGTTCTTGGAGGAATAATAAATGATTCAATTTTATTAATATCTGGTTTTTCGCCTGGAGGAGCTACAAAACTTAAAAAAGTAGTTTCTTTCATAGGAATAAATGCTTGACTACCCAAAGGATGCTTTTCCATCATATCAATTTTCATCGGGAACGATCTTTTTAAGGCTGAAAAAATACTCACTATAGTTCCCCCTTTCTCTTTTGTAGTATTGATATTTGCTAAATTATCAAAACGTTTTGCGTATCCAGCATTTATATCAGTTGGCTTTATATCATTAGATGAAATTACGTCTCCAAATGCAGAAAAATTTGTTTTAGTTATTTTTATTGGTTTAATAACTAATTCCATTATTCAACTCTACCGAAAACTCTAATTCTTGAAATTCCACCGTCAGGGAAAATATTAATTTTTATATAATTTACTTTTTTATTTTTCATTAGTTTATTTTGAAAATTATGCTTTTTGTGTGCATGAAGCTTTACTTTATTTAACAGCAATTTCCATTTTTTCGATTTATTAACAATAGATTTAGCAGAAATTTTTCCATTTAAATATGCTGCTTGCAGAGAACACATATCTGGGTAATTTCCTTTAAAATGATGAGTGTCAATTTGAATTTTTTTAATTTTACCTGCGGCAGCACATTTAAGAATAAGCCAGTCTAAATTTTTTCCTCTACTTCTTCTTGTCTCCCATCCATCTCCCATATTTTTACCTGATCCTGGTGCTAAAATATTTTCAGCTTTTCCAAAATGTTCATTGTTATATGCAATAACCGAAGCTCCATTTAATACAGAAGCAAGATTAATTATTTTTTTTTTATTTATTTTTTTAATTTCCATAGATCCATAAATTCTCAGTCTCGCAACACCACCATCAGGATAAATATTTAATTTAATGTGAGTAAAAACCGATTTATTTTTTATATTAAAAAAGTGATGGCTGTTTGCTTTAGTAGATTTTTTTTTTAATATTTTAGTCCATTTTGAATTTTTACTTGGAAGATTCTTTTTACTAAAACAAGCTTCTATGGAAACTTTTGTTGGTTGGTTGCCGGAAAAATAAGATGTATCTATATCAACCTTAGAAATTCTTCCAGCCTTTCCTAATTTTAAAATAAGATAATCATGACCTTTACTTCTTTTTCTTCTAGTTTCCCAACCATCCATCCATTTGCCGTGTTTATCAAAAACTCCTTCTTTGAATATAGGCGGCATTGGATTAATGATTCTACTTGCCGAAGCAAAGAATTCATCCGTCTTAAATACGACTTTAGAACCCAATCTAGATTGAGCTAAATCAATTAATCCATTTGAAAAAATACATTTATTTTTACTCATAAAAAAATTATATGTTTGAATAATTTTTTATCCAGTGCTTAGCAATATCAATTCTTTTACAAATCCATACCTCTTTATGTTTTAAAACATAATCTAGAAATCTTTTTATAGATTGAATTCTTCCTGGTCTTCCAATTAATCTACAATGTAATCCTACTGACATCATTTTGGGAAACGAATTTCCTTCATTATACAAAGCATCAAAACTATCCTTAAGATACGTATAAAATTGATCTCCACTATTAAAACCTTGATTAGTAGCAAATCTCATATCGTTATTATCGAGTGTGTAAGGAATGATTAATTGTTTTTTTTTACCTCGGGTTTCCCAATAAGGAAAATCATCACTATACGAATCGCTATCATAAAGAAATCCCCCTTCTTCTATTACCAAGTCACGAGTATTGGGGCTACAACGTCCGGTATACCAACCCAAAGGCCTTTGTCCAAAAATCTTTTTGATCGATTGTATAGCTAATTGCATGTGCTTTTTTTCTGTAGCCTTAGGAACATTTTGGTAGTCAATCCATCTCCAACCATGAGATGCAACTTCATAGTCTGATTGTTTAATTGCTTCACATACATCATTATTTTTTTTCAAAGCCATACCTACTCCAAAAATAGTTAATGGAATTTTCTTTTCTTGAAATAATTCGTGAATTCTCCAAAAACCTCTTCTGGAACCATATTCATAAAAAGACTCCATATTGATATGTCTTCCCTTAATAGGTCGAGCTCCTATGATTTCTGATAAAAATACTTCTGAGAATTTATCTCCATGTAATACACAATTTTCAGATCCTTCTTCATAGTTTAAAACTATTTGAAGAGCTAATTTTGCGTTATTTGGCCATTTTATCTTAGGAATTTTTACTCCATAACCTATCATATTTCTTGGATAATTCTTTTTCATAAAATAAAATATTTATATACTAAATAAAAAATACAAACTTTAAAATTAATTTTTATTTTTCTAGAGCAACAACAGCAGCTGCAATAGAAGCAAGCCTTGTTTCAGCTTCGTCTGATCGGCTTGTGATTACGACAGGTGCTTTACCACCTAGAACAACTCCTGCGGCGCACGCTCCCATAAAATAAATCATCATTTTAACGAGGGCATTTCCAGCCTCAACATTAGGAACAAGTAAAATATCCGTATTTCCAGCAACCTCATTTTTAATTTTTTTTATGGATGCAGATTTTTTTGAAACCGAATTATCAAAGGCTAGTGGACCAAAAACATCTGCATTGATGTTTTCTTCTTTTGCTTTTTTAGTAATTAAATCAGCTTCAATTGAACTAGGTACACTTTCTAATACTTCTTCAGTCGCAGATAATACAGAAACTTTTGGTCTAGAAATTCCAATTTTATTTGCAAAATCTACTGCATTTCTAAGAATATGCATTTTAACTTCTAATTTGGGTAATACATTTACAACACCATCAGTAATAATAAAGGGTTTATCATCAACACCTAAAGTCATATGCCATACATGACTCAATCTTTTTTTTCCAATTAAATTTAAATCTCTTTTTAAAACAGCTTTTATCAAAACATCAGTATGGATATGCCCCTTAACTATAATTTTAACTTTTCTTTCGCTTGCTAGTTTTGCAGCAATGGGTGCGGTACTATTTTCATCTTTTTCATCAATAATTTTATATTTTGATATATTCCAACTTAGTTTTTCTGCATGTTTTCTTATTACGCCTTCATTTCCAATAAATATTGGATTGATCAAATTATGTTGAACTGCTTTATGAACAGATTCCATTGGAAATATTTCACCAGCATTAACAATAGCCGCATCAACAATGCCTGTTTTTTTTGCAACATTGATTAAATTATTAGGACAGACAATTTTTTTATTTGATAGCATTAAGTTTATTTATTAAATGCCCATTCGTAAGCAGAAAGGGAAACAGCACCACCAGTGTGTATAAAAAGCACATTATCATTTTTTGTGAATTTTTTATTTTTGATTAATCCAATTAAACCTGCAAAACCTTTACCTGAATAAACTGGGTCTAATAGTATTGCTTCTTTTTTTGCTAAAAGCTTTGTGGCTTCTATCATGTCATCAGAAGGTTCTCCGTAACCCGGTCCAATATATTCATCGTATACAACAACTTCTGATTTATCTAAAATACTGCACTGAAGTTTTTCGCAAACTTGTTTTGCTTCCGTATAAACTTTATTTTCTTGGGTTGCTTTGTCATATCTAATACAGATTCCAGATACAGGAATACTGCAATTAAAATATTTTCTACCAGCTAATAAACCTGCTTGTGTTCCTGAACTTCCTGTTGCATGCACAATTTGTGAAAAATTATATTTATGATTTTCTTTTATTATTTCATTTAAACACTCTACATATCCTAGGGAACCAATTGAATTTGCTCCACCTCCCGGTATAAAATAAACATTCGTACCTTGTGATTTTAAATCTTCTATTACTTTTTCGGAGTATTCTAAAAAATTTTCATTTTTAGGACATATCTTTATATCTGCTCCAAATAGTTTATCTAAAAAAACATTTCCGGAATTCATATAAGCTTCTGGCGGATCTTTAACTCTTTGTTCTAGAATAATAAGGCATTTTAAACCCATTAATGTGCAAGCGGCTGCTGTTTGTCTTGCATGATTAGATTGTACAGCACCAACAGTCACAACTAATTCAGCTTTATTTTTTATGGCGTCTGGTATTAAAAATTCTAATTTTCTAGTTTTATTTCCGCCAGTTGCTAAACCTGTACAGTCATCTCTTTTTATAAAAATATTTGGGCCTCCTAAATATTTAGTTATATTTTTAAGATGTTCTATAGGTGTTGGAAAATGTCCTAATTTAATTCTTTCAAATTTTTCTAACATGCCTATTTATTTATGTTATTAAGTAAAATATGCAAGACATATATATTGGTGATGAAGGCAAAGGATTTCCTCTAGTTTTAGTTCATGGTTTTTTAGGCTCATCAAGAATGTGGGAATCACAAATTGATTTTTTTAAAGATTATTTTAGAGTAATAACACCAGATCTCCCAGGCTATGGTAAAAGTAATCAAGTAAAATCACACAATAGCATTCAATCAATAGCTAATTTATTATTAAACTGTCTCGAAGAGAAAAAAATTGATAAATTTTATTTATTAGGTCATTCAATGGGCGGTATGATTGTTCAAGAAATGGCAAAAAAAGGTGGAGATAAAATTTCAAAGCTAGTTTGTTATAGCACCGGTCCCAGAGGAGAAATGCCTGGACGATTTGAAACAGTAGATCAATCTAGAGAAAATTTTAAAAAAAAGGGTTTAGAAATAACAGCAAAAAACATTGCAAAGACTTGGTTTATAAAAGGAGAAGATGCAAAATATTTTGATATTTGTATTAATGCAGGAAAACAAACTTCTATGGAGACAGCTGATAATTCACTAGTTGCTATTAAAAATTGGAATGGTGTTGATACTTTAAAAAATATTAAAAATGAAACATTAATTGTATGGGGTGATCAGGACAAATCTTACAATTTAGAACAAATCCAAACTTTAGAAACTAATATTGAAAATAGTAAATTAATAATATTTAAAAATTGTGCTCATAATGTTCATTTGGAACAACCTGATCAATTTAATCATGCTATTAAGAATTTTTTATTATAAATTTATTTGTATCTATTTTTTTTGTTAGTTTTAAGAACTTATTTTTAGTATAAAAAGCTAATGAGTAAAATTATATCAGAAATTTCTAAAACCGGTTGGAGATTTAATAATAGTTATGCTCGCCTGCCGGAAATGATGTTTTCACGACTTAATCCAGTGCCATCAAAAGCTCCAAAATTAATTATTCTTAACGAGACTTTATCCGAGGAACTTGGTTTAAATTTTTGCGATGTTAAAGATGATCATTTGGCTTTAATGTTTGCAGGAAATTTATTACCACAAGGATCAGAATGTATTGCCCAGGCTTATGCAGGACATCAATTTGGCCATTTTACAATACTTGGTGACGGAAGAGCTATTATGATTGGAGAACATGTTGCCAAAAATAATAAAAAATTTGATATTCAATTTAAAGGCTCTGGTCAAACTCCTTATTCAAGAGATGCGGACGGAAGAGCAGCACTAGGACCAATGTTACGTGAATACATTGTTAGCGAAGCTATTCATTCATTAGGTATTCCAACAACACGTAGTTTAGCTGTAGTTACGACAGGAGAAAGTATAATTCGTGAAACCTTTTTGCCAGGAGCAATACTTACCCGTGTTGCATCAAGTCATATACGTGTAGGTACATTTCAGTATGCAGCTATTAAAGGCGATATAAATAGTTTAAAAACTTTAGTTAATTATGCAATTGACCGTCATTATCCTAATTTAAAAAATCTAAATAATCCAACGCTTGGATTATTAAATACTGTTATGGAAAAACAAATTGAACTGGTAACACATTGGATGAGAGTTGGTTTTATACATGGAGTGATGAACACGGATAATATGGCAATCTCAGGAGAAACAATTGACTATGGACCTTGTGCTTTTATGGATACTTACAATCCAGAAACAGTATTTAGTTCAATTGATCATAATGGTCGCTATGCTTATTTTAATCAACCTGGTATTACAAAATGGAATTTAACAAGATTTGCAGAGTCATTGATATTATTAATTGATGAAAACAAAGATAGGGCAATTGATATTTTAAAAGAAAATATCAATAAGTTTGGTGAAATTTATAAAAAGCATTGGCTGAACATGATGCGCAAAAAATTAGGATTAATTGGAGAAAAAACTGAAGATGAAAATTTAATTAACGAACTACTATCATGGATGAATTCCAACAATGCGGACTACACAAATACTTTTTGTTCATTAGCTAAAAAAAACATTTTATCGTTTAAAATGTTTCAAAATAATAAATTTACTGATTGGTATCAGAGATGGAAAAATCGTTTAAAAATGAATAACAAAACTATGGAGTTTTCTTTAAGTTTGATGCACGAAAATAACCCCTATGTTATTCCTCGAAATCATAAAGTTGAAGAAGCTCTAGATGCAGCTTCAAATCATAATAATTTAGAACCATTTAAAAAATTATTAAAGAATTTGAAAAAACCTTACGACAATCATTCAGAAATGAAAGATTATCAATCCCCACCTTTGCCATGTAACAAAATATATAAAACGTATTGTGGCACTTAAATAAATGGTTACTGATTAGTTTAACGTAATGTTCGAGCGAATGCTCTAATATCATCAATTAATAGCTTCGGTTGTTCTAATGCAGCAAAGTGACCACCTTTTGGCATCTTAGTCCAACGCTTAATATTGTACATTCGTTCAGCATATGATCGAGGTGGCCATGATAACATTTCAGCCGGAAATAGTGCTGCTGCAGTAGGTATCTTAATGCGATGAAAATCTTTTGGAAGAAAACGGCCTCCTTCTTCACGTCTACCGTAATAAATCCATGAGGCAGAATTAAAAGTTTTCGTTATTATATAAACCATAATATTCGCTAACAAAGTATCCTTTGAATAAACACTTTCGATATCATTGTTTTTAATATCTGACCAAAAATAAAATTTTTCTATTATCCAAGCAGCAATTCCTACTGGACTATCCATCATTCCATAGCTCAAAGTTTGAGGTTTAGTTGCTTGTTGTGTTCTATAACCATCTTGCATCAATTGATCTTTTTCAAAATTAGTTTCCCAATCTTTTTCTTCTTTAGTTTGCGGGCCATCAGGATGACGCATAGTAAAAATATTTAAATGAATTGCGTTACATGTCTTTGGATGATCATAACCAAGCCAAGTAGTAATAGCTCCACCCCAATCACCGCCTTGTGCTAAATAATTTTTATAACCAAGTTTTTTAGTCATTAAATTATTAAAGATATCTGCCATTTTTCTTGGACCAATAGGACGTGATGGACGACCTGAAAATCCAAATCCTGGTAAGGAAGGGGCAATTACATCAAAAGCATCTTCCTCTTTACCATCAAAACGTTCAGGGTGAGCAAGTTTTTCGATTATATGAAGAAATTCAACTATAGTTCCAGGCCATCCATGAATGATAATCAAAGGCATAGGCTTAGATCCACTTCCTTTTTCGTGAATAAAATGAATATCAATATCATCAACTTCAGTAGTAAAATTGGAATATTTATTTATCTCTGCTTCGTGTTTTCGCCAGTTAAATTCATTTACCCAATACTTGGAAATTTCTTTCATGTAATCAAGATTAGTTCCGTATTCCCAACCACCATCATTAGGCATTTCATGCCAAGGATATTTTTTTACCTTGTCATAGGTGTCTTTAATAATTTGATCTGAGATATTTACTTTAAATGGTTTAACCATTATTTTTAAGAATGACTGATCCAGATTGTTTTAGTTTGAAGGTATTGATTTAACGCCTCCGTTCCTTGATCTCTACTCAATGACCCAGATTGCTTATAACCGCCAAAAGGAGTTTTGATATCACCTTCTGAAAATGTATTAATAGAAATAGTTCCACATGGCAGGTTTTTAGCTATGTGAAACGCTTTATTAATATCTTGAGTAAATACGCTTGCATGTAAACCATATTTAGAATTTTTAGCTATTTTTAGAGCTTCTTCTGTATTGTTTACTGTAAGAACTCCAAGAACAGGACCAAAAATTTCATCTTGAGCAATTGTCATATTTTCTTTTACGTTATCAAAAAGAGTTGGTTTAGCAAAAAAACCTTTTTGACTACTATCTGAAACTCCCCCATGTAACATTGAGGCCCCTTCATCAATACCTTTTTGAATATAGCCATCAACCTTAGCTAAATGTGTTCTAGATATCATAGATCCCATATTAGTTTCCGTATTCAATGGATCACCAACTTTAATTTTTTTTATTTTTTTTAAAACTTTATCTAAAAACTCATCTTTCACTTTACTATGAATAATCTGACGCATATTCGCAGAACAGTTTTGGCCGCCATTCCAAAAAGCTGAGTTGATAGCATTATCTATTAAAGTATCATTTATTTTTGCATCTTCTAAAACTAGAAAAGGACTTTTTCCTCCCATTTCAAGACCAATAGTTTTTAAATTACTTTCTCCTGAATATTTCATAAACAAACCACCAACCTCTGTTGATCCTGTAAATGAAACTGCATCAACATCGTTATGCCTTCCTAAAGCTTCACCAACATCACCAAAACCAGGCACAACGTTAAACACACCATCAGGAATTCCTGCTTCTTTAGCAATTTGAGCAATTCTAAGCGCTGATAATGGAGTGTCTTCAGCAGGTTTAATTATTACTGAACACCCTGCTGCTAAAGCTGGAGCAGCTTTCCATACAGCCATCATCAATGGAAAGTTCCATGGAACTACACCTGCAACAACACCAATTGGTTCTTTAACAATTAAACTAGTTATTGATGGATCAGTTGCAGAAACTTTACCAAAAGTTTTATCTATTAGTTCTGCATACCATTGAAAATGCATCGGGGTATCGTTTGCTACTTCATTTAAACAGTCATTAATTAATTTTCCTGTATCAACACATTCAAGTACTGAATTTTCTTTGCCATGTTTTCTTAATAGTTCAGCAAACTTAAGTAAAATTTCTTTTCTAAATTCTGGTGCTGTTTTTGACCAAACTCCACTTTCAAAAGCTTTTCGTGCAGCTTTTACTGCTACATCTACATCTTTGTGATTACATTTTGCTACAGAACAAAGAACATCACCTGTCGCTGGATTTATATTTTCAAATTTTTGCCCATCAATTGCATCTACATATTTGCCATTAATAAATGCCCTCCCTTCAAGTTTTAATTTATTTGCAATTGATTTATAGTCTGCTGTTGTCATATCTAACCTTTTCCACGCCAAGGAATGGTTTTATCTATAATTTTTCTAATTGTTAAATCAAATAAAAGTCCTAACATTCCCATTACGAATATCGTTATCCAAATAACTTCATACTGCATATATTTTCTAGCTACGTTTTCAACAAATCCAATACCCGTTGTTCCTGCTAAAAACTCTGCAGCAACTAACGTTCCCCAACACATACCAACTGCAACTCTTATTCCTGTTAATATTTCAGGTAAAGAGTTAGGAAATATAACTTCTTTGATTATTTGCCATCTAGATGCACCCAATGAGTGCGCAGCATGAATTTTTGATAGTTGTGTTCCTGATGCTCCTGCTCTTGCTGAAATAATCATAATTGAAAAAGCAACCATAAATAATAAAAATATTTTTCCAACGTTATCAATTCCAAAAACGGTAATTACTAATGGAGCCCAAGCGAGCGGTGGCACAGGTCTATATAATTCAACTAAAGGATCGAAAAATCCTTTGGCAAATCTATTTAAACCCATAAATATACCTAATGGAACACCAAAGATAATACCGAGCGATAAACCTAAAAATACTCTTAAAAAAGAATCCCAAATGTGTCCTGTGGGAACTGGAATTTTGAAGGCTTTAAATTCACCAGTAACAATATCTAGAACTTTACTTTTAAAATTTGGTTCAACTTTTCCATCTTGTGAATGAACAGGGTATTTACCTGGTAGAATATCTGCTATCCAATCAGGAAGAAAAAAACCAACTATTTTGTTAACACCCATCATTTCATACCAAATCATAGGAATCATTTTAAATCCTACACTTGGTTTTAAAAGGTCGCCAAAAATTCTGAAAGTGTCAGATGGTTTAGGTAGCCATCTACCAGGACCATCTTCTGCACAAGTTGGACCACTAGCAACAATCGTTCCAGCTGGAAACAATAATATATCTTTAATTCTTATTGCTCCTTGTTCTTTTTTTTGAACTACATCAAAATCTCTAATTGATTTTTCTAATTCGTCTAAAGCTTTAGGAGGAAAAATACTTTCATATTCTATTCTTCGTCCAAGTTTGTGAATCTCTTTTATATATTTCGTTTCTAGTTCTTGACTATCATCCAATCCATTTTTGTATTCTTTAATTTCATCATTAATTTCTTTTAGCTGTCTTGAATATTCTGAATTGTGATTTCTCATTGCAAAAAATTCATCACTAATTGAATTTAATTCTTCTGCTGCTGTATGAAATTTTAAACCTTTTTTGCTTTCTGGAAGAGGAGGCACCTCCATACCAGTTGCGCCCCAACTTAATTGTTTTTTTGTTGCTTCAATTCTCTTATTTTCTTCTTCCTCACTTAAAGGAGGCGGATAACTATCTTTTGGAAAATTTTCAGTTAATTGTTTTATTCTATTTGTTAGTTCATTTATTGTAGTTTTAGTCTTAGTTTCTAAATACTTTTCATTAGTTAATAATGGGATTGTTTGACGAGTTTTATTAAGTAAATTTACAAATTTTTCTTTATCCTGATTTTTTAGACTTGGCGAGTTTTGTATTTCAATTATTTTGTTACTTATATTTATGTTTTCACGTTTAATAAGCGCAGTACTTTTATGACTTCTTTCTTCAATTGGGAAAAGATACTTTAACGATAGTAAAGACTCGTTAACTTTTGCAACTTGACAAAGTTCATTGGCAGATTTTGGGTAAAACGATTTTGCTATATCCCATGAGTAATAAAGCCATGACAATATAAGAAAACTAGTTCCAACTACGACCCAGTGCATTCCTCCTTTAGTTCTTTCAGGATTTCCAAAAACAGTATCAGTTTTTTCAGTTTTAATTAATCTTCGTCCATAAAGAATAGAACCAATAACAGCGACAATAATAAAAAATGTAATAAATCCTGTAATCATTTTAAATTTCTTTGCCCATTATTTCTTCTTCCATGTTCCAAATCATGGATAGAATTTCTTCTCTTTTGCTTACAAATTCATTGTTATTTTTAATTTCTCTTAGATCACCCTTTAATGCCATTGAAGCAAATGGAAGTTTATACTCTTTATGAAATCGTCCAGGCCTTGGCGCCATTACATATAGTCGTTCACCTAATAATAAAGCTTCTTCAACAGAATGAGTGATAAGAACAATAGTTTTTCCCGTCTCTTTCCATATTTTTAAAACTAAGGACTGCATTTTTTCTCTTGTTAAAGCATCTAGCGCTCCCAAAGGTTCATCCATCAAAATTAAATCTGGATTATTGATTAAGCACCTTGCAAGAGCTACTCTTTGTTGCATACCACCAGATAATTGATAAGTAGGAGTACTTCCAAAACCTTGCAATCCAACTATTTCTAACCACTCTTCAACTTTTTTTGCTGTTTTAATTGGATCTTCTTTTTTCATTCGTAAACCAAAATTTACATTTTTATTCACTGTTAACCATTCAAACAAAGCACCTTGTTGAAAAACCATCCCTCTTTCAACTCCAGGACCATTAATTTCTTTTCCACCTAAATTCATTGAACCAGAAGTAGGTCTAAGAAATCCAGCAGCGATATTTAATAAAGTTGTTTTTCCACAACCTGAAGGACCAAGTACAGTTAATAATTCACCTTTTTTTAATGTAAAACTTATATCCTTAAGCGCATGAACCGTTTCTCCTTTTCCTTTAGGAGATTTAAAAATCATGTTTACTTTTTGAGAAACTAGATCACTCATAAAAATAATATAATAAAGTCTTTATCAAAAAAATAGGCACCAATTTTAATAAATTGGCGCCTATTTAATTTTTATTTAACTCTTAGTAAGGTAGATAATTAGTATCAAGTACTTTAGAGTAATCCTTAAGAGCTGGGTTTTCAGACGTAGCGAACATGTTACCCATAACATCTAAATAAGTCATAAGTATCCCACCTTTGTTCATATACTTAGACTTCATCGTTGCTGCATCTGGGAATTCAAAACCACCCATTTGCTTTTTAGTACCTGCAAGGTCCATAGCAGCATCTTTAGCTATAATGTTCATATTAGATTTTCCAGCATTGTATCTTGTATTAGCTTCGTGTGTTACTTCTACGAAAGTTCTAACCATTCCTGGATTCTCTTTTAAGAATTTGTTAGTTACTGAAGTAATATCAATACCAGCAATACCAGCATCTTGAGCTTCTTTAACAGTTAGTACTGATGAACCAGCTTCTTGAGCTTTTTTGATAGATGTACCACCAAATAAACATGCCATAGCAACGTCACCGTTAACTAGCGCTGCAGATCCGTCTTCTGGGTTCATATCAACCACTTTCATTTTAGAAATATCAGCTCCTACAACTCTCATTGTTTCTTTGAAAACGTAGTCAGCCATAGTTCCTAAAGGAACAGCAACTTTTTGACCATCTAATTTAATAGAAGCATTCTCTTTATCTATACCTTTAGCTGCAACACATGTAGTGCCGCCCATTCCATATATAACTGCAATGTCTACAAGCTTGATAGGTGCTTTAGCATTAACAGCATTTACAAAAGGCGTTAAACCTTGTGAATAAGAGATATCAATATCCCCAGACAACATAGCTTCTGTCATCTCACCACCTGTTGCAAAGTTAGTCCACTTAACAGGAACTCCTAAAGCATCGTCAAAAGTCTTTTTAACTTTATCTTCCTGGTTTGGAAGTGCCCACTCTAAAAAGAAAGCTACTCTTACTTCATTAGCAGCTGAAAAAGCCGCTGATATACTTAAGGTAAGAGCAATAATACTTCCTAGTAATAAACTTATTATTTTTTTCATTATTTCCCTCGTTTAGTTATAAAGATTAACGGTGGCATTTAAGATCAAATAATTTGACAAGTCAATTAAAGTCTAGATAAACTAAATCAAGGCTCTACTGTAGGTTGTGTAATTTATTACCGACTATTAATTAAATAGCTATGACTTTGGCAAAAATGATAATCTAAATGAACAAGAGGAAAAGTTTTCAAAAAAAATTATGAGCAAGTCAAGCGCTACAAATATTCCAAATTCTTTACAAGAACATTGGATGCCTTTTACATCGAATAGAGATTTTAAAGATAACCCAAGATTAATCATAGAAGCGAAAGGAATTTATTTAAAAGATCATCATGGGAGAACACATATAGATGCAAGCTCAGGATTATTTTGTAACCCATTAGGTCATGGTAGAAAAGAAATTACAAATGCGGTTACCAAGCAATTAGAACAGCTTGATTATGTTCAACCTTTCCAACAAGGTTTTGGAGGGTCCTTTGAATTAGCTTCAAAAATTGCAAAACATACACCAGGCGATTTAAATAGAATTTTTTATACGGTTTGTGGTTCTTCTGCGGTTGAAACAGCAATTAAAATTGTAATTGCTTATCACAAAGCAAAAGGCCAAGGTCAAAGATTTCGCTTTGTTGGCAGAGAACGTGCTTACCACGGTATGAATATCGGGGCTACTTCTGTGGGAGGAATGGTTAACAATGTAAAAACTTTTGCAAGTGTTTTAATGCCAGGGGTTGTACATATGAGACATACTCATCTACCAGAACATAAATACGTTAGAGGTCAACCTGAAACTGGAGCAGAATTAGCAAATGATCTAGAGCGTATTGCAGCGAATTTAGGAGCAGAAAATATCGCAGCTTGTATCGTGGAACCGACAGCAGGCTCAACTGGTACACTGGTTCCTCCAAAAGGATATTTAAAACGTTTAAGAGAAATTTGTGACAAACATGGGATTATTTTAATTTTTGATGAAGTAATTACTGGTTGGGGTCGAATGGGTTCCGCTTTTGCTTCTCAAGAATTTGGTGTTACACCTGATGTATTGACTATGGCAAAAGCTACTACCAATGGAGTTGTGCCAATGGGAGCAGTCGCAGTAAAAGAAGAAATTTATGATACCGTAATGGACGCTTCACCAAAAGGAGCAGTCGAATTATTTCATGGATATACTTATTCAGGAATTCCCATAGCTGTTGCTGCAGCACTTGCAGTACAAGATATTTTTGAAAAGGAAGATATATTTAATAGAGCCAAAAAACTTTCTCCCTATTTTTTAGACGGTTTATTTTCTTTAAAAGATCTTGATTGTGTATCTAATATTAGAGGTTATGGGATGATGGGTGGAATTGATATTAAACCCGAGGATAAACCAGGAAAAGCTGGTTTTACATGTTTCAAAAAATGTTATGAAGCCGGGGTTAATTTTAAAGCTACAGGAGATTGTTTAATCCTTGCTCCAGCATTTGTATGCGAGAAAAAAAATATTGACGAAATTTTTGAAAAACTGCGTGCTGGTATCAAAAATTATATGAAAAAATAATGCGCATTGGTGTCCCAAAAGAAATTAAAGCTCAAGAAAGTAGAGTTGGTTTAACACCCGATAGCGTTAAAGTACTTACCTCAAATGGACATGAAGTTCTGGTCGAAAATAATAGCGGATTTGAATCTGGTTTTGATAATGATCAATATAAAAAAGCTGATGCAAAAATTGTTAGTCAAGCTACAGACATCTTTAATGACTCGGAAATTATCGTAAAGGTAAAAGAGCCACTGGATAGTGAAATTACAATGATTAAGGAAAATCAGATTGTCTTTACTTATCTACACTTAGCAGCAGCAAAAGAACTAACAGAAGGTTTGATAAAATCTAAATCTGTTTGCATTGCTTATGAAACGGTGACTGATAATAATGGCAAATTGCCTTTATTAGCACCCATGAGCGCTGTGGCAGGAAGAATGTCAATTCAAGCTGGAGCACATTCTTTAGAAAAGACACAAAAAGGTAGAGGTCTATTATTGGGTGGCGCACCCGGGGTAGATCCAGCAACTGTAGTTATTCTTGGAGGGGGTGTTGTAGGAGAAAATGCAGCTTTGATTGCAATTGGAATGAAATCCAACGTATATATCGTCGACAAATCAACTCAACGACTAGAACAACTAAAAGGAATTTTTAGAGATAAAATAGTTACAATCCAAAGTGATAAAGCTGATTTGAAAAAATTAATTTCCGAATGTGACTTACTAATTGGTGGAGTTTTGATACCAGGTGCAGAAGCTCCAAAGTTAGTCACGAAAGATATGTTAAAAATTATGAAAAGAGGTTCAGTTATTGTTGATGTTGCAATTGATCAAGGTGGTTGTGTAGAAACCAGCAAACCCACTACCCATGCAAATCCAACTTATATTGTAGATAATATCGTTCACTATTGTGTGACGAATATGCCTGGGGGCGTTCCAAGAACTTCAACGCTTGCTTTAAATAAAGCTACACTTCCTTTTCTAGCTAAATTAGCTAACAAAGGTTGTGTAAATGCTCTAAAGGAAGACAAAAATTTTCTAGCAGGGTTAAATATTTTTAAGGGCCAAGTAACATATAAAGCGGTAGCTGATGTCTTCGGACATAAATATGTTTCTCCTAGCGAAGCGTTAACAAATTAATTAATATATTTTAAATGAAAAAAGAGTTACCAAGTGGCGCTAAAGTTGTAATTATTGGCGGGGGTATAGCTGGATGTTCTGTTGCCTATCATTTAGCTAAATTTGGTTGGAAGGATGTAGTTCTTTTAGAGAGAGATCAACTTACATCAGGGACCACTTGGCACGCAGCTGGTTTAGTTAGCCAGTTAGGTGCCACTGCTACAATTACTAAACTTAGAAAGTATTCATTAGATCTTTATAAAGAATTAGAAAAAAAAACGGAACTATCAAGTGGATTAAAGCTACATGGAGCTATATCTATCGCTACAACAAAATCTAGATTACAAGAACTTTTAAGACAAGCAACAACCGCACAATTATTTGATGTAGGGGTTGAGGTTTTGGATATCAAAAAAATTAAAGAACTTTACCCAATAATAAACGAAGAAAATATTGTTGGAGGTATTTATATGCCGCTAGATGGACAGGCAGATCCTGTGGGAGTGACGAATGTTTTGGCAAAGGCCGCAAAAATGGAAGGAGCCAAAATCATTGAAAAATGTCCAGTTGATAAAATTTTAACAAAAAATGGAAGAATTGCAGGTGTTAAAACAAGCAAAGGAGTAATTGATTGTGAATATATAGTTCTTACTGCAGGTATGTGGTCTAGACAAATAGCTGAGGATATTGGAGTGAGTGTTCCTTTGTATCCTAATGAGCATTTTTATATTCTGACTGAACCTATAAAAGATTTACCCAAAAAACTGCCTGTCTTGCGCGATTTTGATGCCTGTTTGTATTTAAAAGAGGATGCTGGAAAATTGTTAGTGGGTATATTTGAACCTAATGCAAAACCTGCATTTAAAAATTTAGATAAAATTCCTAATGATTTTTCATTTGGTGAATTTCCTGAAGATTTTGAACATTTCGAACCTTACTTATCAGCTTCAATAAAAAGATTGCCTTTATTGGAAAAAACAGGAATTAGAAAGTTTTTTGTTGGACCTGAATCTTTTACACCAGATACAAGTTATCTTTTGGGAGAGGTACCTGAAGTTAGGAATTTTTATGTTTGTTGTGGTTTTAATAGCATAGGAATAGCAAGCGCAGGAGGAGCGGGGAGAGCTACTGCAGAATGGATGATGAATGGTCACATTAATGAGGATTTGTTTAGTGCGGATATTAGAAGATTTGAAAAATTTAATTCATCTAAAAAATTTATTATGGAAAGAGTGACCGAAACTCTTGGAGATTTATATGGAATGCATTGGCCTTACAAGCAACATAAAACATCAAGAAATCAAAAATTACTTCCATACCATGAAGAATTAAAAAAGGCAGGAGCATGTTTTGGCGCTGTAGCCGGTTATGAACGTCCTATGTGGTTTATAAGAAACGGGGATGAAGCAAAATATGAATACAGTTTTAATTATCAAAATTGGTATCCATCTGTTGAATATGAAACGATTAACACGAGAAAAAATATTGGTTTATTTGATTTAACTCCATTTTCTAAGTTTGAATTAAAAGGTCCTAAAGCTCACGTAGAGCTACAATGTATTTGTACCGCTAATATTAAAAATGAAAAAGGCAGAACAAGTTATACTCAAATGTTGAATAAAGATGGTGGGATTGAGTCAGATTTAACTGTTGTTTGTTTAGATCAAAATTATTTTAGAGTTGTAAGTTCGGCTGCTGTTCGAGAACATGACAAGCATCATATTCTTAAACATTTAGATTCAAACGTTGAATTTAAAGATGTTACCGAAGATTATGCTTGTCTAGGTGTGTTTGGTCCCAAAAGTAGAAATCTGATGACTGATATTGCTGGAAAATATTTTGAAACAAAGGATTTTCCTTTTGCCACAGGGAAAAATATAAAAGTTTTAAACATAAACTTATGGGTACAAAGATTATCTTATGTAGGAGAATTAGGATGGGAGCTCTATATACCAACAAAAGATGCAAAAACCATTTACAATAAAATAATTAAAGATGGAGCAAAATATCAGATTTGTCATGCAGGCGTTCATGCCATGGATACCTTGAGAATGGAAAAGGGATACTTGCACTGGGGTCATGATATCACTCCTGAAGAAAATCAATATGAAGCTGGATTAGGTTTTGCAATTAGTTATAAAAAAAATGTAGATTTCATTGGCAAAGACGCACTTCTTAAAATCAAGGACCAAAAACTTAAAAAGAAACTTGTCATCTTAAGCCTAAAAGAAAATAGACCTGGATTTCCTTTATTACTTCACGATGAACCCATATTAAGTGATGGCAAAATTATTGGGAGAACAACATCAGGCAATTATTCGTTTAATTTTAAAAAAAATATGGCCTTTGGTTATGTGAACTCAGAACAAAACCTAAATGGGAGAGATATAGAAATTGAAGTAGAAAAAACAAAATATAAAGCTATCATAGAATCTAAACCACTTCACGATCCTGATAACAGAATTATAAAGAACTAAAATCGCCCTGAGTATTAAAGCCCTTAGTTATGCTTTGATCATTAATCTCTAAGTTTAATATTTTATCTTTGTTTAATTCCAATATCTTTTTGGCTCCAACATCACCTGTGATATCCATGACTTTTTCTTTCATTGATTTATCAAATAGAACAGGGTTTCCTTGTTGGCCATTATAGGTGGGCACAATTATATTTTTTTGATTTCTAGATTTAATTAATTGATTGTAAATATCTGAATTTACCATAGGCATATCTCCCAAGCATATAAAGAAATCCTCAGTATTTTTAGATAAATGATTTAGTCCCGCTTTGATAGAAGATGCCATTCCACTTTCAAAGTCTTTATTAAAAACAAATTTTATCTTCTTATTTTTATCAATAAGTTTTTCAATGATTTCTTTTTGGTAACCAAGAATAATAATTAATTCATCAATGGAAGCAGCTAAAATATTTTTCACTGAATGTTTTATTAAAGGAACACCTTGGATTTTTTTGGTTAACTTATTTTCGCCATCCATTCTTTTGGATTGACCTGCGGCTAGCAAAATAGCTGAAATCATTATTTTTTGTAAACTTCTGAAACTAACTGAGCAATAATTGATAAAGCTATTTCTGGAGCTGACCTTCCTCCTAATTTAATGCCAATAGGTCCAAAAATTTTATTGATTTGTTCATCATTAAATCCAGCTTCCTTAAGTCTTAAGCATCTATTGGCGTGAGTTTTTTTACTCCCAAGAGCTCCTATGTAAAAAAATTTATTTTTTAATGCATGCTGAATGGCAGGGTCGTCAATTTTAGGATCATGAGTTAAGGCTATCAAAGCAGTATTTTGATCTGTTTTGATTTCCGCAAAGGATTCTTTCGGCCATTTATTGATTATCTTAATACCTGGAAATCTTTGTTCTGATGCAAAGTAACCTCTAGGATCAATGATTGAGATTTCAAAATTTAAACTTTTTGCAAAATTCACTAAATATTGTGCAATATGAACAGCACCAACAATAATAATTTTGATTGGACGAATATAGGTTTCAACAAAGATGTTTGTTGCTTCTATTATGCCGTTCTTTTTTTTGTCAAATTGAGAAATTATTTTTTCTTTATATTTTTCGAAATTTTTATCTATGGGTTTATTTTTTTCAAAAGTACAACTCTCTCCATTTTCTAAATTGGTAATGATAGCAAATTCAATCTTTTTTTCTTTTTTTTCGATAATTTCATTGAGTAATTGTTTTTTCATTAATTAATAAAAAAATGATAAATCAACAATCCAATTATTAACCCTTTAACAAAGGCAATCCATAAAATACCGTAATCAGATACGTTTAATTTTTTTTTCCAATAATTTATATTTTTTTTATGCCAAGTAACAAATGTACTCATAATATTTCTTAATTAATTTGTTCCAAAAAAATTGCAATTTCACCACCACAGGCTAAACCCACTTCCCAGGCACTCTCATTTGAAACTTTGAATTCTATTTTTTTAAAGGGTTTACTTTCTTTTAGTAAACCCATGCATTCTCTAACCACTGCCGTTTCAACACATCCACCTGATACGGATCCCGAAAAATCACCTTTGTCGTTGATAATCATTCGGCTTCCTATAGGTCTGGGTGAGGAGCCCCAGGTTTGAATTACGGTTGCTAAAATGACACTTCGTTTAGCTGTGAGCCAATCCTTAGCTTCGTCTAATATTTTTTCATCAAATGAATTTTCCATTTGTTCTAGTTTAAATTAAAATTTGTTAAGTTTGAACTCTTAGCAGTTTGAAACTGCTTTTTTAGCCATTACTTTGATAATATGAGCTCTATATTCAGCCGAAGCGTGGATATCAGTATTAAATCCTTTGCTCGAAAAATTTACGCTATCAATTACTGAAGGTGAAAAATTACTTGATAAAGCATCTTCAAGTTTTTTGCATCTAAATACGCAGCTTTCTACACCGGTTACTGCAACTCTGACCTCTTTTTTTAATTTTGCAACATAAATACCCACTATGGCATATCTTGAAGCAGGATTTGGAAATTTTGCGTAACTTGATTTTTCTGGAACTTCAAATTCAACCGTTTCTATTAACTCTCCTTTTTTTAAATCCGTTTCAAACATTCCTTTAAAAAATTTATCTGCTCGAATTTTTCTTTTACTTGTATGAATTGTTGCATTTAAAGCTAAACAAGCCGAAGGATAGTCTGCAGCTGGATCATTGTTTGCAATTGATCCACCAATAGTTCCTCTATTTCTTACTTGAGGATCTCCTATACCATCTGCTAGATCTGCAAGCGATGAAATTGATTTCTTTACTTCTTTAGAAGCAGCAACTTCTGCATGTGTTGTTGTAGCTCCAATTCGTAAAGATTTACTCGATACTTTAATACCTGAAAGAGCTTTAATTTTTTTTATGTTTATAAGATCTGAATATGCTGCTAGCCCAAGTTTCATCGCTGGTAAAAGTGTCATTCCTCCAGCTAAAAAAGTTGTTCGACCTGAAGCCAGTTTCGCCGCTTCCTTTGTATTGGTTGCTGATTTAAAATTAAAACTTTTCATATATTTTCCTTACGCCGCTGCTTTCTTCGAGCCATTTTTTTTCAAAGCTTTCCAAACTTTTTCAGCTGTTGCTGGCATTGAAACATCTGTTCCTACAGCATCAATTACCGCATTCATTACAGCTGGAGGAGATGCTATAGTTCCTGCTTCTCCACATCCTTTAACACCTAAAGGATTTGAAGTGGCAGGTGTTGATGTGTAATCGAGTTTAATTTGTGGAAAATTATCTGCTCTTGGCATTGTATAATCCATATAGGATGCAGTTGTTAACTGACCAGATTCATCATAATGGGCATTTTCATATAAGGCTTGTCCAATTCCTTGAGCTACACCTCCGTAAACTTGACCTTCAACAACCAAAGGATTAATAATTGTTCCAAAATCATCCACCACAGTATATTTAACTACTTTTGTTTCTCCTGTTTCCTCGTCAACTTCAACTTCACAAATATGCGAGCCTGAAGGAAATGAAAAATTTGAAGGATCAAAAAAAGAAGTTTCTGTTAAGCCTGGTTCAACTCCTTCAGGGAGTGGAGATTTAATATCACCAAACGTTCCAGGTAAATAACAAGCAAATGCAATTTCTCCAATTGTTTTCTTTTTGTTTGAATTTTTTAATATAAATTCTCCATCTTTAAAATCTATGTCTTCAGGTTTTCCTTCCAACATTTTTGCTGCTACTTTTTTACCTTTTTCAATAATTTTATCGCACGCTTTGACAATTGCTGTTCCTCCAACAGCAACAGATCTTGATCCATAAGTTCCCATTCCAAAAGGCCCTTTATCTGTATCTCCGTGAACGATATCAATATTATCTATTGGAACGCCAAGTTTATCACCAACAATTTGAGCAAATGTTGTGTCATGGCCTTGTCCGTGGCTGTGAGCTCCAGTAAAAACAGAAATATTTCCTGTAGCATTAAATCTTATTTCAGCAGACTCCCATAAACCTACACCAGCACCAATCGACATTACGACAGCTGAAGGAGCAATTCCACAAGCTTCTAAATAAGTCGAAAAACCAATTCCTCTTAATTTCCCTTTTTTTGCAGATTGTGATCTTCTATTTTCAAAGTTTTTGTAATCGGATAATTCTAAAGCTTTGTCTAAATGTGCATCATAATTACCAGAGTCAATATTATGTATCAAACATTGCTGATGTGGAAATTTTTTAATAAAATTTTTTCTTCTAAATTCAGCTTGGTCCATTCCAATTTCTTTAGCAGCTTCGGTGATAATTCTTTCAACTACGTATGTAGCTTCTGGTCTACCCGCTCCTCTGTAAGCATCAACAGGGGCCGTATTTGTATAAACAGCTTTAACAGTGCAACATGCTGTTGGAATATCATAAAGTCCCAAGAGTAAAGGCGCGTATAAATATGTTGGAGTTACTGTAGCAAAAACAAGAGCGTAAGCTCCTAAATTTGCAATCGTATCAACTTTTATGCCCGTTATTTTGCCATCATTATTAAGTGCTAGCTCTGCATGAGTAACATGATCTCTGCCATGATTATCAGACAAAAATGATTCACTTCTTTCAGCGACCCACTTAACAGGTCTTTCAATTTTTTTTGATGCCCAAGCTACAACTACATCTTCAGCATAAGCGTTAATTTTTGATCCAAAACCACCACCTACATCAGGGGCCACAACTCTAAATTTATGTTCTGGATGTACAGCATTAAACGCCGATAAAATTAGTCTATCTAGGTGAGGATTTTGACTTGCAGTATATAAAGTTAATTGTTCTGAAGATGGATTATAGTCACCAATAGCAGCTCTAGGTTCCATTGCATTTGGTATTAATCTATTATTTACTAAATCAAGTTTAACAACTTTATCTGCCTTAGAAAAAGCTTCATCAGTTTTTCCTTTGTCTCCTAACAAGAAATCAAAACATAAATTCCTGTCAATTCCCTCATGAATAGCTTCAGAATTCATTGCATCAGCAGTATTTACAACAGCTTTTTGAATCTTGTAACCTACATTAACTTGTTCAGCGGCATTTTTTGCTTCCTCAAGTGTTTCGGCAATAACAACAGCTACATGGTCGCCCACAAAATTAACCGAATCTTTTGCTAGAGGAGGATGAGGTGGAATTTTCATGTCTTTTCCATCTTGACTCACAATTTTCCAGCCTGCGATTAATCCACCAATTTTATCTTTTGCTAGATCTTCTCCTGTTAAGATTTTTACTACTCCAGGAGCTTTTGAAGCTTTAGATATATCAACTTTATTAATTTTTGCTCTTGCATGTGGAGATCGAACGAAACAAGCGTAAGTTTGACGAGCAAGGTTTATATCTGCAGTATAATTTCCCCTACCGGTAAGAAATTTCTTATCCTCTTTTCTCTCTATTCTTGCTCCTACTAGATTTGCCATATTCTTGTTTCCTTACATTTTTGAAGCTGCATCTTTTACAGCCGCCACAATACCTTGGTAACCAGTGCAACGGCAAATGTTACCTTCTAACCAATCTCTTATTTCTAGTTCACTAGGGTTTTTATTTTTTTGTAATAGATCGACGGCACTCATAACCATGCCTGGTGTACAAAAGCCGCACTGCAAACCATGATGTTTTTTAAAAGCTTCTTGCATGGGATGCATTTTTCCATTGCTTGCAAGACCTTCAATGGTAGTAATTTCACTACCATCACAGTCAGCTACCAAAGTTGTACAGCTTTTTACCGAAATTCCATCTAAATGGACTACACATGCTCCACATTGAGAAGTGTCGCAACCTACGTGAGTCCCTGTTAAAGCCAGTCCGTCCCTTAAAAAATCTGCTAATATTGTATTATCTGAAACTTCTTTTGAAATTTTTTTGCCGTTAATCCTTATGTTAACTGTTGCCATTACTATCCCCCTAAAAATAATACCGGATGTGATAGATTTATTAAAACTCAATAAGAGAAATACTTCAACCAGAATTTAACGTGAAACAAAATAAAAAATTACAACTAAGAGTAGAATTAATGTAGCAAGTGCAAAATAAATGTACTTGTTCAAGAAATTGGATTTTAGTTCGACAACTCTTTTTTCTTCAACAATTTCACCAGTATCTTTTCTCTCTCTTTTTATTGGAGAAACCAGGTCAGAAAAACGACCAAAAAAATAATCTGACATTTTCTTAGCAACCCCGTCTATCAGTCTCGATCCTAGTTGAGCAACCTTACCTCCTACGTTAACATCTACTTCGTAGCTTAATGTTGTTGATCCATTCTCTTCTTTAAGTTTAACATCTGCGGTGCCATTTGCAAAACCTACCGATGATTGACCTTCGCCGGAGAGAGTATAACTCTGGTTTTCTTGAATATTTGATAAAGTAACTGTACCAGAAAATGTTGCATTCATAGGTCCAATTTGATTAGTGGCGATGACTTTGAAAACAGCATCACTTTCTTTTTTAAAGGATTCACATCCTGGAAGACATTGTTTTAAAATATCAGGGTCGTTAAGTGCTTGCCACACAATTTCCTTCTTAACATTTAACTTATATGATCCTGTAAGTTTCATAATTCAAATAAAATGATATACAATATATTTCATTATGGATGACACCACAAAAAAAGAATTACAATCAGCTGCTTTTGAAAGATTAATTCACCATTTACGAGAAAGAACAGATGTTCAAAATATTGACTTAATGAATCTTGCAGGTTTTTGCAGAAACTGTCTATCTAAATGGTATCGTGAGGAAGCTCAAAAAAAGGGAATAGCAATTTCAGATCCTGACGCAAGAAAACATGTCTATGGTATGCCTTACGATGAATGGAAA
>Ga0208334_100119_pt1 | contig 38324 bp, 27 predicted proteins | sample DeeseametaMP0900_FD_184201 | JGI IMG/M metagenome (GOLD analysis project Ga0208334, IMG submission 184201) | Marine microbial communities from the Deep Indian Ocean - MP0900 (SPAdes) | ecosystem: Environmental > Aquatic > Marine > Oceanic | place: East of Durban, South Africa, South Indian Ocean...
AAAAAATGTATCAAGCCTCAATTGATGACTCGCTTGATGGCAGCTCAATTCCGACTATGTGGGGCACCGATGCTGTGCATGGTCACAATAACGTTATTGGTGCGACGCTATTCCCACATAACATTGGTTTAGGTGCAACAAACAACCCTGAGTTAATTGAAAAAATTGCAGCTGCTACCGCGCAAGAAGTGATGGTAACAGGCATCGATTGGGTATTCGCGCCAACAGTCGCAGTTGTTCGTGACGACCGCTGGGGTCGTACTTATGAAGGTTACTCTGAAGACCCTGAAATTGTAAAAGCATATTCGGCAGCCATTGTTAAAGGATTGCAAGGTGCAGTTGATGACGACTTTTTATCTGATAAGCGTGTGATAAGTACCGTTAAGCACTTTTTAGGTGATGGCGGCACAGAAGGCGGTGATGACCAAGGTAATAACACAGCATCTGAGCAAGAGTTATTTGATATTCATGCGCAAGGGTATGTAGGCGGCTTAGGTGCTGGCGCACAAACTGTAATGGCATCATTTAATAGCTGGAATGGTGAAAAAATTCACGGTAGCAAATACCTACTTACTGACGTACTAAAAGGCAAAATGGGCTTTGATGGTTTTGTAGTTGGTGATTGGAATGGTCACGGCCAAATTCCAGGTTGTACTAATGGCAACTGTGCACAAGCAGCAAATGCGGGCCTTGATGTGTACATGGTGCCAACAGATGCATGGAAACCTCTTTATGAAAACCTTATCAAACAAGTTAAAAGTGGCGAAATTGCTCAAAGCCGAATTGATGATGCAGTAACACGTATTTTACGTGTGAAAATGCGCGCAGGTTTGTTTAATAAGCCAAGCCCTGCTAAGCGTCCGCTTTCAGGTAAAACAGAGATCATTGGCAGTGCGGAGCATCGCGCAGTTGCAAAACAGGCAGTACGTGAATCACTGGTTCTTCTGAAAAATAAACAACAGTTGTTACCGCTATCAGCAAATTCAAATGTATTAGTTGCTGGTCAGGGCGCTGATAACATTGGTATGCAGTCAGGTGGTTGGACAATTACATGGCAAGGCACAGGTAACGAAAATAGTGACTTCCCGGGTGGATCTTCAATTTTTGATGGCATCAAAAATACAGTTGAGCAAGCAGGTGGTCAGGTTCAATACAATGTGAATGGCGAATTTGAATCTAAGCCAGATGTCGCGATTGTTGTATTTGGTGAGCAACCATATGCAGAAGGTAATGGTGATTTAGATAACCTTGAATACCAACGTGGTAATAAAACTGATTTAGCCCTGCTTAAAAAGCTAAAAGATGCCGGTATTCCTGTGGTGTCGCTATTTATTAGTGGCCGCCCAATGTGGGTGAATGCAGAGCTGAATGCCAGTGATGCGTTTGTTGCAACTTGGTTACCAGGCAGTGAAGGTGATGCAATCAGCGATGTTATCTTTAAAAAGCAAGATGGTTCTATCAATCATGACTTTAAAGGTAAGTTATCGTTCTCGTGGCCAAATAACCCGGTAGGTAACCAAAACCGTGGTGATAAAGACTACTCGCCACTACTGCCATATGGCTTTGGTTTAACTTACCAAGATAAAAACACATTAGCAGATGACCTTAGCGAAAAATCACAAGTTGCCGCTAAATTAGAAGACTTAGTATTATTTGAACGTGCCGTAAAAGCACCGTGGTCACTGCAACTACAAAGTGGTTCTGAGCAACAAGCCATGACCAGTAGCCGTGCAGCCCTTAACGCTGTTAGCGTAAAAACCTTTGATAAAGACGTACAAGAAGATGCGCGCGCAATCAGCTTTAATGGTAAAGAAGCGGCTTCGGTTCGTTTAATGGCGGCTTTCCCATCGGATTTACGTTCATACGTTGAAAAAGCGGGTCAACTGCAAATGCAAATTAAGGTAGACCAAGCTGCTGATGCGCCGCTAATGCTGGGTATGCAATGTGGTGAAAACTGTGACGGCCAATTTGATATTAGCAAACAGCTTAAAGCAGCAAATGATTGGCAAACGCTAACCGTAGATTTGAGCTGCTTTGCAGAGCAAGGTGTGCAGCTTGGGCAAGTATTCTCGCCTTGGCAATTAGCCACTGAAGGTGCATGGCACGTATCAATTGCTAAACTATCAGTAACGAGCGCGCACACCGAGGACGCAACAGTCTCATGTCAGTAAAATCGTATGCTGTTATTTTGCTAACAGGTGCGCTTAGTGCCTGTCAGCAAACCCCAGCGCCTGTCAAAGCCAGCCTAGGAGAAGGCTGGCAGTTAGTTTGGCAAGACGAATTTTCGCAAAATGATCTCGACCTAACTAAGTGGCAACATGAAGTAAACTGTCGAGGTGGCGGTAATGATGAGCTGCAATGCTATACCGCGCGTAGCGAAAACAGTTTTGTTAAAGATGGCCTATTGCATATTGTTGCTCGCCAAGAGCAATACACTGGGCCGTTGCATAATAGCGATGAAGTGAGTAGCGATGCTGAGCGAGAAAAACAAGCGACTCAGCCGTTCACTTCTGCTCGTTTACGCACTAAAAACTTAGCTGATTGGCGATACGGGCGGTTTGAAATTCGCGCTAAATTGCCAGCAGGGCAAGGCGCGTGGCCAGCAATTTGGATGTTACCAACTGATTGGCGTTATGGTCGCTGGGCATCATCAGGCGAAATAGACATCATGGAAGCAGTTAATCTAAAGACTCTCACTGATGACAAAACAGCGCCAGCTGGCAGCCTTGAAACGCGCGTACACGGCACCTTGCATTACGGTGGTCCTGCACCCAAAAATGTTTACAGCGGTTCGCCGTACCGTTTTAGCGAAGCTAATAACCCGGCTGATAACTTTCATGTTTATGCCCTTGAATGGCAGCAAGATGAAATTCGTTGGTATGTTGATGATGTTCACTATGCGACATTTCGCCACGACCAGTGGTATTCAACATCACAACAACAAGACGGCTCGTTTATAGAAAATACCGGCTTTGCTCCGTTTGATCAGCGTTTTCATTTACTGCTTAACTTTGCAGTAGGCGGAAACTGGCCAGCAAATGTGAATGCTAAAGGCGTTGATTTTGCAGGTTATCCTAAGCAAATGCTGGTGGATTACGTACGTGTTTTTCAATGTAGTAAAAATAGTGAAACAGGTATCGGCTGTGCAACAAAGCAGCCATCAGCAGTACAAATAAAGGGTAAGACCAATCCGCAATAGTACTTAATTAAGCGGATTGCTATAAGTGAATTATGAACCAAGAGCCTGCAGATGCTTCGCCGAACTCGTTGCATCCGCTGGCTTTTGGTTCATTCTATCGGTTGAGTTTTTGCAGTAATAGTTGTCTTATTTTTCTGGCCGTTAGTTCGTCGATATCGGCTAATATCCCTTGCGCAGGCTCAGCAACGTGGCTTGCTAAATCCACATCATCAGCAAACACATAATGATTAAAGAGTTGCTGCCATTTTTGTTTATGCTCGTTTGGTAAGTCTTTAATTGCCAGCATACTGTGCAGCATGGCATCAAATGGGTTTGCTAAATACTCTGGGGCTTGTCGCCACCAATAGTTCACCAACACATTAAACGGACTGGTTGCGCTAACCTGATGCCACCAAAGCGCTGGAATATAAATAGCGTCGCCAGGGCCAAGAGTTGCCGATTGCGTCTTTGCTATAGCCTCTTTAAAACGTGGAAAACGGTTGAAATCGGGGTTATTAAAATCAACCAAGCTAACCGCTTGCCCAGCGGGTGTAAATTCGAGTGGACCAACGTAAAGATTATTGACCTGATCAGTTGGCAACAGAGTAAAGGTACGCTTACCCGCAGCAACACAAGCTAGGTTATCGGCGTTGTCATAGTGAGCGGCAATCTGACTATGATTTCCCACCCAGAGGCTGGTTAAGCAGTTATAATCGGTCACTGTTAATGGGTTTTTAACACTAAAGCCCGGAGCGCAATACTCCACAGCAGTAGAGCCCATATACAGTGAATCACTGTCGGTTTGTGTGATTGAACGTGCTAATTTTTGCAGCACAGAAACTAGGTTATCGGCGTGCTGTGAGAAATTAAGCCCTGAGAAATCAGCGTTATAAAAATAGCGTCCCTGATGAATTGCTTGGCTGCTAAAACTGCGTACTGGGGCGTTATTGGCAAGCCCTAAAAGGTAGTCTAAGGCGTTTTTAGAACTTTGTTTAGCTGCCATGACTTGGGGCCAATCAACGCAGAGACCTCTGATGACCAGTGGTTCAGTTTGCTCAGCTAAAAACACTTTTAGATCAGCAATGCTTGAAGCCTGGCATTCTTTTATTGGCGCAGCCGCAAACATTACTGCTGAGCCCATTTTTTATTAAGCAAATGAGGAATGTGCTCCATTGATGCCAGCACCATATAAATAGCCTGTAGGTCACCTTGCTGTTGTAACTGCTTAAGCTGTTCAGCGGTTAAGCCGTTTAGCACCTGTTGGTTAATAGTATAAAAGCCGCTTACTGTGACTTTTTCGCCATTTTTATCTGCATATTCAATACTGAAAGCTTCGAGTAAATTAACGCTAAGCAAACGCTCAAAAAACAGATTAATTGTTTGGTGTTCTTGATGTAACGCGTTAAGTACTTGAGCAATATGATTTAAGTATTCGCTATTTCCACCATGTTCAAGGAAAATGGCTTCGCCATCATGTGTGCTTATGCGTGGGCTGTCTAAATCAATATGTACCACCAGAGATTGCTCAGGAATACCGTTGTTATACTGGGTTTGTTGGCCAATTAAAAATGGCTGGCGCTGCATACTTAGCGGTAAGTAACTCAGTTGCAATTCGCCTTGCTCGTTTAGCAGCAAGTTCTCACCATTTTCAAAACCAAATAAAGCGAGGGCTTCGAATTGACCTGTTTGTGGGTGCTTACGAAATACGATAGGTTGATTTGCTTGAACTTTAGCAAACTCACTTGGAAATACGGTAGCGCAGCTAATATTGTCGCCCCAGTTAGCACCGCGTGTGGTGATCACTTTTAGGTCTTTATGGCTGATGTTATCAAGTAAGACATGATTGGCCATTGGGCCTCCTAATACTGAGATTAAATAGGTTGTATACCAAATTGCTGAATATGATTTAACAGCTCGCGGTTAGTGGGTAGTTGTTGTAATCCGCGTTTGGCTTGTTGTTGGTTAGCACTAAAATGCTCAATAATTGCCGCAGGCATTGCAAGTACAGGAAACTGTGGCAATTGCTTCATTCCATAAAGTACATACTGGTAACTGGCTGCAGAGAAGACCTCTTGAGCGCGGTCAAAGTCGTTTAACCACGGACTTTGATATTGCCAAAGTGCTAAGTTTTCTTGAAGTTGCAGAGGAATTGAGTTTGCCTCTTTATGAGCTTGCCAATAAGGGCTTGTGCGCTTTGACAACACATAATGCAGCTTTAAAAACTCAATGATACGTTTCCAGCGATAATGGCACTGCTCATCAAAACGTTTTGCCAGTGTCGGCATTGCAGCACGATGTGTTGGGAAATTAGCAAGTAAGTTATTAAGGCCAAGCTCCACCATGACTAACGCTGAGGCTTCAAGTGGTTCAATAAAGCCTGCAGACATACCAATAGCTAAACAGTTTTTATACCAAAAACGGCGTCTATAGCCGGGCGTAAAACTAATTTCACGAAATATCAGTTCATTTTGTGCTGTGCCAGGCTGGGTTTTTGCAATGTACTGGCTAAGCGCTTGTTTCGCATCTTCGCTATTGGCAAAACGACTTGAGTACACCATACCTAGACCACGGCGGCTTTGTAAGCCGATATCCCAAATCCAACCGGCATCTTGCGCCGTGGCTTTGGTATAAGAAAGGATCTCTTGCTGCGGGTTTAGATAGGGCACCTGTACGGCAACGGCTCGATCGTTAAATAACACATCGTGTTGCTCAATTAGCTCTATCCCGTAATGTTGATGTAACAGCTTTGCGTGGGTGCCAGAGCAATCAATAAATAAATCACCCGCAATAGTGCCATGATCGCGGGTTTGCAATGAACTAATATAGCCATCTTCATCACTATTGATACATTCAACATGACTGACGATATGCTCAACGTTTAGTTTGGTCGTGCAGTGCTGTTGTAGCAGCATGGCAAACTTACCAGCATCTAAATGGTAGCCATAATTTGCTTCACCTTGATAGGCGCTATGTAAGTGGTTTTTCGGTGCTTTATGGTGATCGCATAAGTAGGTTTGGCTTGCCACTGCGTGGCTGAAACTCACGGCATCTTTGTTGGCAAACCAGTAAGGTGCAATATTTAATTGCTGATATGCCACCGGTAAGCTGAACGGGTGGTAATAATGTGCGTCGCCTTCATCGTCGCACCAGCCATCAAAACGTGAGCCTTGTTTAAAAGAAGCATCACAACGTTGAATAAATTCACTTTCGCTGATGCCGATGGTTTTTAAGGTTTGTCGCATGGTCGGCCAAGTACCTTCACCGACACCAATGGTGGCAATATCGGGCGACTCAATCAGGGTAATTTGTGCGTTGTGAGTTAAATGAGGCTGGGCAGCAATTAAACCTGCAGATAACCAACCTGCTGTACCACCACCTAAAATGACGACTTTTTTTACTTCATTCTTTTGCATGTTTAAGGCCATCTCAAATGCTATGTAGACAAACTAGCATAATTATGAAAAAAAAAGCCGCTGTTGAGCGGCTTTTTTGACAACAAAATGCTAGAACGAGTAGCGGAAGCCGATGTTGTAGCGCGCACCGTATTGGTTTGCACGTAACAGCTGCTCAGAGTAACGAACGTAAGTACGTTGCGTTTCATCTGTCAGGTTAAGGCCTTCAACAAACACAGTTAGGTTCTCGTTAACTGAATAGTTCACGTTGATATCCCACTGGCCATAAGACTCAGTAAAGATAGGTGAAGCATGTTGGTCAAAGCCTGTTAAGAACTCATCACGCCAGTTATAAGAAATACGAGCCGATAATCCATTTAAATCATAAATCGCAGAGAAGTTAGCTGAATCACTTAAACCCGGTAGGGCAAATTGATAGCCGATAGCATCTCGGTCTGCTTCAACATCACCAAATACGAAAGTCGCGTTAGCGGCAATACCAAAGCCAGAATCACCAAACATATGTTGCGCTGCTAGTTCCCAGCCCCATAGATTTGCTGTTTCAACGTTGTTATCACGCGATACGAAGAAGTTTGCTAGAGGATCTGTATCGTTACCAACGATAGGTGTGCCTTCTTCTGTGCCTTGGTTTTCGTTGATCTTATCGTGAATTGCTTGATCAGATGGTTGCTCACCCGCTGCCGCTAAATCGTCACGCGCTTGCTCAGCACGATCACCGATGAATGGGTCTGTAATACCGTCAATCGTCTCTTCGGTTGTGATATTTACAAGGAAGTTATCAACTTGCTTACGATAGTAACCCGCAGACATATAGCTGCCTTCACCGTAGTAGTATTCAAGTGATAGGTCGATATTATCTGAAGTATAAGGTTTCAAGTTCGGGTTACCCACAGCCACTTTACGTTGACCCACTTTCGGGTTACCTAAGAATGACGTTGTTGAGCGAAGCGCGCCTACAGGAGGACGAGCAAGGCTGCGGCTGTAAGAGAAACGTGCAATAACGTCTTCAACTACTTCGATATTCATATCGATGCTAGGTAGAAACTCTTTGCTACTACCTTCACCGTTTGAGAATGAGCGTTCATCAGCGTAAATGTAAGACCATTCGTTACCGTTAACCCATTCCATTGCAACAGCAGGGCGCTCTAAGCTGTTTGCTGTAACATCTGTTGATTCGTAACGTAAACCCGCAGTGATGTTCACTGGCATACCGTTAAATTCTGTTTCGAAGTTAGCTTGTGCGTATACCGCCGTTGTTTCTTCGCTTACACGGTGGTCGTCATCGATTGGACCCGCTTGCACCATGCCGTTTACATCAGCAGGCCAGCTACATGCGCCAATACCGCCATCAGGGTGATCACAGTCAATGCTTTCGGCAATCGCGACAATCTCATCAAAATCAGCATCGTAGTAGTAATTTAATAACTTATCGCTACCACCACCAGAGAAGCCATCAAGTAAACCTGAGCTGTCGACACGAGTGAACATGCTGTCATCGTACCAATCCGCAGAGTTCAACCACCAACCAGCAGCAAGCTGACCTGAGTAGGCTGTTGTCGTACGGAAATCGATTTTAGTGTGTGATACACCAAAGTTAATGCTCGATAGAGCACCGCTGTCTTCGTTATACCACGTACCTTTTAACTGGTATTGGTCAAGATCGTTAGTGTTGGTATCTTTGTTTACACCGGCGAAAAGGGTTCCCATATCGCTCGGTAAAATTTCTGCTTGGCCATTGGTTAAGGTCATATCAATAAGCGGAATTTCGCCTTGGCTAAAGTCAGCCATTTTTTCGTCGATATTAACCGTTGGGTTTTCACACCATGAACATGATGTGTTACCAATGATCATAAACGCATCGTGGCCAATACCTACACCGGCACTTTCAGCCGATGAGTTATGCGCATCAAACTCAATGTTTAAATTGTCTGTTACTTGCCAATCAATGTTTAAACCAAGCGATTTATTTTCGTTGGTTGTTGCACCACGGTTTAAGTTTGTAGAGTAGTCACCACCAATTTCAGTTACCTGCGTGTAAGTACCTTTTTCATTGATAGTTGCTGCGCTGACATTACCACCATTATTGAACCATACACCAAAGCTACGGCCATCTTTTTCAAACTCGAGTTTTGAGTAAGTGTAATCAACGGTTGCAGTAATGCGGTCATTCGGTGCGTATTGCAGCACAAGTTGACCATTGGTACGTTTGCGTGAATTGTCTGAAAACGCGTAACCTGCATTTTGCGGATACCAGGTTGCACCATCTGCGCGCTGGTTGTTATCTGTCAGTGCTAAATCAGGAGACGATGAAATATCAACATTTGGGATCCAGTTATCAACTGCCATTGATTGTTCGCGGTTATCACGTTCTTGAACTGAGCCTGAAATTAAAATCCCGAATTTGTCATCGTTGAATGTGTTGCTGTAGATACCTGAAAGCTCAGGGGTTACATCATCACCTGTTTCGTTTGATGTGTCGTGAACTGCTTTTGCACCAATCGAAGCGTGCAAACCAGGATTAGAAAGTGGTTTAGCTGTAGTGATATTAACTGTTGCACCAATACCACCGCTAGGGATATCAGAACGTGCTGTTTTATATACTTCAACACCGCTCACACTTTCTGTTGCGATGTCACCAAAATCAAATGAACGACCGCCAGTTGTTGGCATTTGGCGATTGTTAAGGGTTACTAAGTTAAATTCAGGGCCAAAACCACGAACCGTAATTTTGCTACCTTCACCATTACTACGGTCAATAGACACACCGGTAATACGTTGCAAAGATTCAGCTAGGTTGGTATCAGGGAATTTACCAATGTCTTCAGAGGTAATTGCATCAACAACCCCCGCAGATTGACGCTTGATATCCATTGACTTTACTAGGCTTCCGCGAATACCTGATACTTGTATTACTTCAATATCACTTGCTTTGTCGGGCTGTTCTTCGGCGACAGCTGAGTGAGGAACTAGCGCGCTTAAACCCATTGCCATAGACAGGCTAATAGCAAGCTGCTTTTTCTTGAAAAGTGTGTGGTTCATGCAAATCTCCAGATTTGGTTTTATTTTATGTTGTTGTCTATTTTTGTAAGCGCTTACATTTCTTTCCAAAAAAAATCGCCGAACCCGATTTTTAAAATGTAACCGCTTACATTAAGTTATTAGAAAGTAAAACAATCGTCAACATAAATAACGCTTATAGTGAAAGGTAATATCTATGTTTATGTTATTATGAGAATTATTCTACCAATGAGTTTACTTATTTTAGGTACGAAATTGGCGTGTTAATGCTAAAAATAAAAAATTGAGTCTTTTACATTTGTTAAAACGAGAGGTATTTGCGTGCAATCAGTGAAATGGAATAAAGAAGTATTCACCCCAAGCAAAATTATTTGCGTAGGTCGTAATTATGCTGCGCATATTGCGGAGCTTAACAATGAAACACCAACAAATATGGTGCTGTTTGCAAAACCAAATAGCGCCATCACTGATTCTCTTAATAGCGAACACTTAGGTGAGGCTCTACATTACGAAACTGAGCTTTGCTTTTTAGTTAAAGATAAACAGCTGGCAGCGGTTGCGCTTGGGCTTGATTTAACCAAACGAGGCTTACAAAGCACACTTAAAGAAAAAGGCCTGCCTTGGGAGCGCGCAAAAGCATTTAATGGTTCAGCGCTTTTTACTGAATTTGTTGCGGTTAATGCCAGTTGTCATTATCAATTTAGTCTAAAGATTGATGGAATAGACACTCAACTAGGCGATACAAGGTTAATGCTGCATAACGCAGAGCAAATCTTAGCTGAAATTAGTGATTTTATGGACCTAGAAGATGGCGACATCATTATGACTGGCACGCCTGAAGGGGTAGGGAAGGTTGTCGCAAATTCGAGCTTTGCTGTAACACTTATGGATGATCAACAGGAGCTGTTATCTCATCAGTGGCAGGCTCTTTAAGCGGGTCTAGAATAGAGCGCTGATAATAAGTTGAAAACTCAGGAAAGCTTTGTTCAAGCCAAATTCGTTGGCTTTGCTGGTATTTTTCACTCGGCAGTACTTTGTTTTTCAGCGCCTCATTGATTTCTGCAAGTACTTTTTCGGCATAATTATTAGGCGCATTTGTTGAGCAACCAATGGCACCAAAAACCACATTTTGAGTTGGATTAGCAATGCTGAGCTTTTGAATATTCTGTTGGTTTTGTTGATTGTAGTAATCAGCAACAAATGGGTAATCAATTGTGTAATCAATGTAGCCATGCTCTAACTGCGATAGTAGCGCTTGGTTTGCATGGCTGCCGGTGCCACTTAATGCAGCACTCTCATAAAGCTTAGTATTTTTAGCTATTGCATCCAGTTTACTGCCAAATTTTCGCGCATCATTTTGGCCATAAATAAAATTGGCATCAGTCAATAATGAAATTAATGAAACTGGATTACCGTGTTTTTGCTTAATCTTTAGCGCTCTTTCTTCAGTACTTAACACGCTAAAGGATGGATAAACTGCAGTTGGAATAGAGTAAGTGGCACGGTTAGTTTTTTTATCTCGATGGATCATGCACGCGTAACACGCTAAGTGGCCATCATCGAGATATTTGCTTAATCGCTTAGGTGGCAATAGTGACTTTTGATGCTTAAAATTTGGCATTGCTTCAATCAGTAAGTCGGTTATGTTGTTGCACAAGCCACCTAAAGGATATTGCTCAGATTTATCAACAAAGAAAGGTTTGTTATCTGTTTCGAGCCAAGTTATAGAAAGCCGCTCTGAAGCATAGGTTATAGGAACATGCACTATCACCATTATCATGCATAATATATGTTTTACGTATTTACTCATTAACAACCAAAAAAGTTAAATGCTGTGAATTACCATACACTAAAGTATTGGTGAAGTTGTAGGAGAAAGGTAAAAATGATGAATAAGTATTAATAAGCCTATCATTTAATAGACTTATTAATATTGCAGGGAGATGCTCAAAAAGGCATTGGATAACGGTTAAATACGTCAGCGATTTTATCGTTAGCTTCATCGCTTAATTGCACAGAAAAAGCATCGATATTTTCTTTTAACTGCGCCATAGATGTAGCGCCTATGATTGTTGAGCTTACGCCATCCACTTGATTACACCAAGCCAATGCAAGTTGTGAAGGGGTTAAATTAAAGGCGTTAGCAATTTCAACATATTCAGCAATCGCAGCGCGAGATTGTACTGTGTCTCTAAATAAACCATTACGTTGCACTAGCGTCCAACGACTACCTTCAGGGCGAGCACCATTTAAGTACTTACCGCTTAACATGCCGCCACCTAGCGGTGACCAAGGTAGGTAAGCAATATCTTCATGAATACATTGTTCAATCAAATACGGCCAATCTTTGGCGTGCAGGAGACTAAATTCGTTTTGAATAGAAACCATACGCGGAAGGTTATGCTGCTCACTTAAACGCAAGTACTGGCTAATGCCCCAAGGAGTGTCGTCTGATAAACCACAGTGCTTAATTTTGCCAGCCTTGATACAGTCATTTAGACCTTCAAGAATATCTAACATACCCGCGATATTTTGTTCAGTGTCAGCTTCTGAGAAACACACTTTACCTGGCCACTGTTTACCAAAGTGCGGTGATGTACGGTTAGGCCAATGTAATTGGTATAAATCGATAACCTCAGTTTGTAAGCGTTTAAGAGATGCATCAACGGCTTCAACCACTGCTTGGCGAGTAATATCGCCTGCATCGCGGACCCACGGTAAGCCGTTACCTGCTATTTTAGTGGCAATGACAAGATCATCGCGTTTGTCTTTATTTCGCGCTAACCAATTACCGATGATCTCTTCTGTTTTACCGTAGGTGTCAGGAGAAGGTGGAACGGCATACATTTCGGCGGTATCAATAAAGTTAACGCCTTTATCTAACGCATAGGCGATTTGTTCATCGGCATCGGCTTGGTTGTTTTGCATACCCCATGTCATGCTACCTAAGCAGACACGAGATACATCAATACCACTTCGACCAAGTGGGCTATAAAGCATAATAGATCCTTGTTAATCGCTAGAATGGGCTTTAAGTGCAGTTAATAACTCATCATTTAACTGAGCTTTTTTACCCGTTTTAAAATTAAACATAACCACTTGTGATGAGCCAATGGTTGTTACTGCGTCTTGGCTTTCACTAAATACAGTGTAATGCATCATAAAGCGATCGTGTTCAATGTCACTAATCTTAACACCAACATGCACCGTATCAGGAAATGTTACTGGGCGTTTATAGCGAGCATTGTTCTCGCTGATCACCGGACCCACACCTGTTACTTGTAAATCTTTAAGAAAGCCTAGTTGAGTGAAAAAATCGATACGAGCTGTTTCGAAGTAGCGAAAGTAGACCACATTATTAACGTGTTGTAGGGCATCCATTTCACCCCATGCGACATTTATTTTGGTTCTGATAGGGTGTTGTTCTATAAACGATTGCATAGTAAATCTTCATTGATTGTGAGAAAACTTAGGTTAGCAATATGATGCTTTTAGCTCAAGGAAATTAGAAATCTCAGTAAATCGTGCTAGATTTATAAGTTCACGCTTACGTAAAGTGTGAGTAAAATGAACACACATTAAAGGACCTTAATTATGCAGCAACTAACCTTGAGGGTGATAAAGTGGATTGCACTTTTCATCTTACTTGCTCTAGCTTTGCTCTGTTATAGCATGGGCACAATGTCAGGATTTATCGCTTTAATTGTCGTGGGCTTGTTATTCGAAGCCGCGTTTTGGTTATTTGGCGCACGGCTTTTCAGTCGCAAAAAACCAAACCAACAAACAAGCCAAACCTCTTAGCTTGCACTCTCAGGAAGTTTAAATATAATAACTGTATATATAAACAGTTGTTGTGTTCCTGATGAAAAAATTCATTCACATCGATATGGACTGCTTTTATGCAGCCGTTGAGATGCGTGATAACCCCGCGCTTGCCAATGTGCCTCTGGCTATAGGTGGTAATAGTCGTCGCGGGGTGCTTTCAACAGCCAATTATATTGCCCGTAAATATGGTGTGCGCTCGGCCATGTCTAACTATCATGCCAAACAACTGTGCCCCGATCTGGTTATCGTGCCCGGACGAATGCAGGTTTATAAAGAAATCTCCACGCAAATTCGCGCCATTTTTGCAAAGTACACTGACCTTATTGAGCCGTTATCGTTAGATGAAGCCTACCTTGATGTAACCGACAGTACCGCATGCAAAGGCAGTGCAACACTCATGGCACAGCAAATCCGCCAAGAAATCTATGACACCACTGGGCTGACAGCCTCAGCGGGCGTTGCGCCAATAAAGTTTATTGCCAAAATAGCCAGCGATGAAAATAAGCCTAATGGTCAGTTTGTGGTATTACCCGATCAAGTTGATGACTTTTTGGCGAGTTTACCGCTTGGCAAAATTCCCGGCGTTGGCAAGGTGACCTTAGAAAAGCTGCAACTTAAAGGGCTTTACACAGGGGCTGATGTGCGTGCGAAAGGAGTTAATTGGATGCAGCAGCACATTGGTAATTTTGGCGTCTCTTTATATCAAAAGTGTGCAGGCGAGTACGTTGGCAAAGTGTCAACTGAGCGAGTACGAAAGTCACTCAGTGTTGAGCACACCTATGAATACAACAAAAATAATTTAGACGAGTGTTTAAGCCAGTTACCCCGCTTGATGGATGAATTAACCCGCCGTCTTGATAAACAACAATTAAACAACCGCATCAATAAATTATCGGTGAAGGTCAAGTTTGCCAATTTTGTCGTGACCAGTGCCGATCAAAGCCACCATCAATTAGACGAACGCATTTTTGCTGAGTTAATGAGCAAAGCCTATGAGCGAGGTAATAACCAGCCAGTACGCCTGTTAGGGATAGGTGTCGGAATAAAGAGTCAGGCTCACGAGCATTTTCAGCTGAGTATATTAGACTAAAGGTTAACACCTTGGTGCTTGAAAGTTTGTTAGTGTCTAGTTGGGGTGCTAGGCCTGCCTAGTTCAACACCTTAGACAACATTATAACTTAATAAGAGAGATGACTATGCAATCGGTCGTAATCGTGCTGCTCGGAATAGTCGGTATGTTGTTCGGATGGTTCTTTTATTCGAAATTCATCGCCGAAAAAATATTTAAAATGGATGATAATTTTGTTACACCTGCTCATGAACTTGAGGATGGTGTGGATTATGTGCCAACTAACAAAGTTGTGTTATGGGGCCACCATTTCACTTCTGTTGCAGGTGCTGCGCCAATTGTTGGCCCTGCTATTGCCGTATATTGGGGCTGGGTGCCTGCGGTACTTTGGGTGGTATTTGGTACTATCTTTTTTGCTGGTGTTCACGACATGGGGGCTCTTTGGGCCAGCGCGCGTAACAAAGGCAAATCAATGGGCGCTTTATCTGAAAGCGTAATTGGTAAGCGCACCCGTGCATTATTTATGATTGTGGTGTTCTTAGTACTATTGATGGTGAATGCGGTATTTGGTGTGGTGATTGCCAAGTCATTTGTATCGCAACCTAACGCGGTATTCCCCGCTTGGTCAGCGATTGTAGTGGCCTTAGTTATTGGTCAGTTACTACGCCGTAAAGTGTCGTTAATTCCGCTTTGTTTAGTTGGTGTGGGAATTCTTTATTACACCATTTACCTTGGTAGTGGTATGCCAATTTCATTACCTGATGAAATGTTTGGTCTAAGTGCGAATGCGAACTGGATCATCATCTTATTTATCTATGCAGCCATTGCTTCATTATTGCCTGTGTGGATGCTGTTACAGCCTCGTGACTTTATCAACGGTATGCAGTTATTGGTTGGCTTAGTGCTTCTTTACGGTGCGGTGTTTGTATCAATGCCAGATATCACAGCGCCTGCGTTTAATACGCAAACGGCGGTAGATACACCAAGTATTATTCCATTGCTATTTGTGACCATAGCTTGTGGTGCGGTATCGGGTTTCCACGGTATTGTGTCTTCAGGTACCAGCTCTAAGCAGTTGAACAAAGAAACTGATGGTCGCTTTGTGGGTTACTTAGGTGCGGTAGGTGAAGGTATGCTTGCACTTATTACACTCGTTGCAGTTAGTGGTGTTGCACTTGCTGTATCACCTGAAGAATGGCATGAAATTTATAGTCACTTAGGTGCAGGTAGTGTCAGCGCCTTTATTAATGGTGGCGCTAACTTAATTGAAAGTGGTTGGGGTATCTCGCAAGAGGTAGCTTCAACCTTACTTGCCGTAATGGTGGTCTTGTTTGCGGGTACTACGATGGACTCTGGCGTGCGCCTGCAGCGTTATATCATTCAAGAGTGGGGTGATATTTATAATATCAGCATCATTCGTAATGGTATTGTAGCTACACTCATTGCAGTACTTAGCTGTTTACTGCTTGCTTTTGGTGCTGGTGGCGCTGACGGTAGCGGCGGTATGATCATTTGGCCGTTATTCGGTTCGACTAACCAAATCTTAGCAAGCTTAACCTTACTGGTTATCTCGGTAATGCTAATTAAAGCGAATCGCCCAGCTAAATACACGCTTATACCAATGAGTTTTGTACTCGTTATGGCGTTCTTTGCTGGGGTTATTAAACTTGGCGAGTACTACCAACAAGGTAACTGGTTACTGGTGACACTTGATTTGTTAGTACTGGTTGTGAGCGTACTGGTTATGCTTGAAGCTTGGTCTGTGATTGTTAAGCATCGTAAAGACTCAGCAGACATTACAGAGCAGTAAACTTAGCTTGCCAGCCTTATAGTAAGCTGTCTTACTTGGCTGGCAATAGCGCCCTAAATCAATGATAATAAGGTCCTATGTTTTTAACAGCAGGACCTTTTTTATGGCATACCCTCATGCAGTTGCAGCCCCTCAACTAGCGGATGCAAATCACGATGCATTGATTATTATCGGTGATGATTTTTCTTCTTTAGCAGACGCAAGCTTAAGTCAAGCTATTAGCGCTCAACAAGCTGTAGACGCACGTATTGGCAAACAAGTGACATTACTTGTAATTGACTCTAAACGCGTTATTTTAGCGCCTACAGGCCCTCTAAACCGTGATTATGATGATGTACGTCGTTACTTTGATGCAGCAAAGCAAGGTGTACTAGAAGCGAAAGCATCGGGTAGCACTCAGCCTGCAATTTTACTTGCTAACGTAAATCAAGATAGCCGTTACAAGCATGCCCTTGAAGTGGCTTATTTAGGTGCTTGCCAAGCGCTTTGGCAACCACTTGAGGCACGTGAGTTCCACGGCCAAGCGATTGAACCAATTAGCCAAATTAGCCTAGTGGGTGCAGACGAGGCAATGAGCAAAGCGCTTAATGCTATTGCTGCAGGTCAATACGCTGCACGTGATTTATGTGGTACAGAGCCTGAGCGTATGGCACCACCTCGTTTTGCAGACTACTGCGTTGAGTTATTTGCTGGTAGTAAGGTGTCTGTTGAAGTGATTTCAGATATCAACACTATCGATAAAGATTACCCAATGATGAGCACCGTAGCGCGCGCATCTTATGCTGTTGAGCGTCATCACCCACGTGTTGTAAAACTAGAATACGTGCCTGAAGGCGATGTTGAGCGTACCTTAATGTTTGTTGGTAAAGGTTTAGTTTACGATACCGGTGGTGCAGACCTTAAAGTGGGTGGCTTTATGGCAGGTATGAGCCGTGATAAAGGCGGTGCTGCTTCGGTTGCTGGCTTTATGAAATCAGTGGCTGACTTTGCACCAAAAGGCGTAAAAGTGATTGCTTACTTAGCCGTAGTTCGTAACTCAATTGGTTCTGATTGTTTTGTTCCTGATGAAATCATTACTAGCCGCGAAGGTGTGCGTGTTCGTATCGGTAACACAGATGCTGAAGGCCGTTTAGCTATGGGCGACTTACTAAGCGAAATGAAAGATCGCGCTTTAAACGAAGTGAATCCAGAGCTATTCACTGTTGCAACACTAACAGGCCACGCAGCACGTGCTATGGGTCCTTACAGTGCGTATGTTGAAAATGGTCCAGCTCGCGCAGCGAAAATTTCGCGCCAAATTGCTGACTTAGGCGATTTATGGGCAGATGGCGCAGAAGTATCTCGTAGCCGCCGTGAAGATTATGACTTCATTCGCCCTCGCACATTAGCTGATGACGTACTATCAAGTAACAATGCCGCTTCTGCTGTAACTGCACGTGGTCATCAGTTCCCAATGGCATTCTTAGCGATTGTTGGTGGTTTAGATAAACATGGTACTGAATCAGCGCAGCCATTACCGTATGTTCATATGGATATCGCAGGCAGTGGTGTAGAAGGTGGTGATTGGCAACATGGCAAGCCTACCGCCGCAACAGTAAGCAGCTTATTCGCTCGTTATTGTTTGTAAGTTGTAAGTTTAAAAAGCATAAGCTTTAGACACAACCCTGTGCTCTAAAGCCTATGCTTGGTCAGGTTTAGTCTTTTATGTTCTTCTTTCGGTTTCTACGAATAAAGCACAGTGCGCCGAGCATTAGTGTAAAGTAACCTGATACACTGCCGCTTGCTTTATCATCTAGGGTTGCATGCTCTGGAATACCATCTTCATTGGTGATTGTGATTACTTCATCAGCGTATTTTTCATTGAATGATTCAGACTCTAATACGAGAGTGAAGCGTCTTGAGCCATCTACCTCTGAATTATCAATAATGTCGATCGTAATGTCTTTTTGTGTTTCGCCTTGAGCAAAGGTAAGTACTTCATCAAGAGCTGTAAAATCAGTGCCGCCGACCGCGCTATCATCCGTCGTTTTTATACGAACTTTTGTTTCAAAATCGGTTGGATCGGATTTGATTATACCAACTAATAGTTGGCCGCTATTTTCTGATATTTGTGTGTCTGAAATGTCTAATTCATAGCTGAAATCAACATCGTTGTCTTCAATCGTTACAATTGATTCATTGAAGATTATGTCACTTTCATCAGATGCTAGTTTGATATTAAAAGAGCGAGAACCATCAACTTCATTATTATCAAATATATTTATAGCTAGTTCTTTTTCAGTTTCTTGGCTCGAAAAAGTAAGGGTCTCATCAAGTGCTGTATAATCTTCTCCAGCAATAGCATCCACGTCTTCGGTGTAAATTCGTATTTTCGAACTACTATCTAAGCCTGAGTTTTTAATGACCTTGAATGTTACTTCATTTTCGTCTTCGGCTATATTGAGAGTATTACTATTAAATTCATAATCTTGCTGAGGTTGAGTGCCCGAAACAGTGAAAAGATCAAATGACGCATCACCTTTTTCACCTTCTATGATATGACTTAGTCTCAGCTGTGCGGGAGTTGTTCTGTAGTTAGATAGATCAACCGTCACTTTTTCCCAAATGTCGCCGTCGGAGTGTTGTTGGCCTTCTTTTCGCCATAACTCAGCCCACGTTTGCGCATTATCGGCGGATACCTCGATAATACTAGTTCCCATATCTTTGCCGTGCATATTGAAGTAAAACTCCAATGTCGGTTTTTCGATGAAGCTCAAGTCATAGCAAGGGCTTAAGTAGTTTAATTTGTCACCTTTTTTGGCATATACAATGTCATCAAAATCAGTGTCATCCCGTTTGCTACTATCAATTTGTAAATAGCTGTGCCCCTCAAAGGGTTCATCAGCACCTGTTCTGCTTGAATTTGAATCAGGTGAGGTTCTAAAAAAGAAGCCGTTATTAGCTACATCTTGAACCCATGGCTGCGCTATTTCTTGATTAAAATTAAAGCCATCTATATGTGGGAATTGAGTAACTATAATTGAGTTTTCGCAGTTTGGTACGGTTCTACCTTCACCAAATTGATTAAAAAGATGGTATTTATCTCTTTGCAAAACGTACTGCATACGGTCTATTTGTTGTGCTGAAAAGTGCGTACGGCAGGTATTTTTTCCTTGGCTCATTATGTTTTTGGCATCAGGGGCGTAGGGAGTACCTTCTTCATCTTCGGCAGAGCCTGTGTATTCGCAATTTTCAATATCATCATCTAAGTCATCAAAAGAAGGAGGGGTGTCGATTATCTGGTCACCGTACAAGTAGCCACGTTCACCGATTTGCACTGAAATAGGTTCATCATCACCATCGGCAAAGGTATGCAATAAACTGAGGTTATGGCCGATTTCATGTGCGAGTGTCGTTGTAACAAGGTCTTCTGTATCAATTAACACACCATCTACGCCAAAGTAAGGAAAAAACGCATTACCATTGACGCCATCAAAGTCTGCGACCATGACATTTAAAGCTGATTTATCAAAATAAGGCTCAATAAATAACACTCTATTGTCTGGTGAGTAATCGTCGTCATAAAAACCAGGCATCTCTTCGTTGGTTACGAAGTCAGTAGATTTATAGTGATATGAGTAACCTGTACCTTGATAATGTGAATTTAAGTTTTCAATTGATTGCTCAATAGTGGCTTGGTCAACTTTGGCATTAGCGCCATCTTTATCGGTTGCTGCAACAATAAAGTGTAATGGAATTTGTTTTGTTTGAGTTGTATCTGCCAGCGCTTGATTAGTTACTCCGAGTAGCGAGTAAGTGCAAATTGCAGCTAACATAGTACGCTTTAAGTGTGTGTTCTTTTTGGGGTGTATGTTTCTTGAAGGCACTTTGGTATCGCTCCTTATTATTTTTGTAATAGTGATTAAATGCCAATGGCAATTTAATTCAGCACACCCCATTAGTTCCTTTTTAATTTATTTATGTAAATCTCGTTAATATCTATTTATCATCTTTTTTTTATCTATTTAATAAAGATCTAATTAAATCAGTGGGTTGTGTTTTTGGTGGCTTCAAAAATTACTAGGGGATAAAAAAGAAAGGTTATAGAAAAACCCCGCAAACCATTGCAGGGCTTTTGAATTGCTGTGATCAATCGAGTTTGAAACGGTTAACTACATCGCTCAATGCTTGTGAGCTATGTTTTAAATTATCACTGGCGTTGGAAAGTCCTTGGGTATTCGACAGTGATTGCTCGGTTGATTGTGAAAGCTCATTAATCCGCAAGTTAACTTCATCTGCGGCGCTGGTTTGTTGCTCGGTAGCGCGGGCAATTTGGCTGTTCATATCTTTGATAATGGTGACTAGTCGCTCAATCTCACTGAGGGAGCTATTTGCTTCACCTGCCTGTGAAACCGTTTCAGTTGATAACTGTTGGCTTGCCGATACTGCATCAACAGCAGCTTGTGCGCCGGTTTGTAGTTTACTGATCATAGCTTGAATTTCATCGGTACTTTTACCTGTACGGCTTGCCAAAGTTCTCACTTCGTCAGCTACAACGGCAAAGCCTCGACCTTGCTCACCAGCACGTGCTGCTTCAATGGCTGCATTGAGTGCCAGTAAGTTGGTTTGCTCTGCAATGCTGCGGATAACATCAAGCACTGAGCCTATGTTGTTACTCTCTGCAGCAAGGTCGGCAGTAACCTTACTCACTTGTTCAATGTTACGCGACAAGGTTTCAATGGCGGTGATGGTCTTATTAAGAACTTGCTTACCCGTTTCTGCATTTTGTGCAGCTTCGTTAGCGGCATGCTCAGCTTGTTCAGCATTCTGACTGACATCATGAATTTGATGGGTCATTTGTTCCATCGCAGTGGCCACTTGAGTTGAGCTGTCGTTTTGCAGTTCTATAAATGAATGATTGGTTTTGCTGGCATCATCAACGCTGTGGGCAAACTTATTCACTTGCTCTGCGTTGTCGGCAACATGTTTTAGTGACTCACGCATTTTGGCCGTGTACAAATTAAAGTAGCGCGACAAACGAGACACTTCATCATTGCCGTTTTCATCAAGCTTTTGAGTTAAATCACCTTCACCTTGTGAGATATCTTTCATCATATTTGCGGCAAGTTGTGTCGGACGAAGAATGCTATTGGCAATTAGGTAGCTAAGCGCAACCAGTAGGGCAATAATCACTACCGCGGTGATAATGACATGGGTACGAAGTGACGAGAACGCCTCTTCAATGGTATCAATGTAGACACCAGAGCCAACAATCCATTGCCACTTTGCAAACCCTTTTACGTAGGCAATTTTATCAACGGGCTGATCTTTACCTGGCTTTGGCCACTTATAGGTAATAAAACCCTCTCCTTGTTTTTTGACGATATTAACCATATCGACAAATAACAACACACCATCTGGATCTTTACTGCCCGCTAGCGATTTACCATTTAATTCTGGCTTAAACGGGTGCATGACCATAACGGGTTCATAATCGTTGATCCAAAAGTAATTGTTATTGTCATAACGTAGTGCAGAAATTGTTTCGAGGGCTGCTTGCTTGGCTTGTTGCTCACTCAGCTTACCTTGCTCAAACAACGCATAGTTATGCTCGATAATAGAGTAGGCTGACTCAACAAGGTTTTGGGTTTTTATGTATTGCTCTTGCTTTAGCGAGCTGTATTGCTGCGTTAAACTCGAGACGCTCAAAAATATCAGCCCTATCACGACCACACTCACTAACATGGCGAGGCGCTGAAAAATTGTAAAACGGCGTAAGTAATTCATGTGTGTTCCTTCGTCATGCTCATAAGAGCAATGTATTAAGCGTAGCCAAAATAGGTCGAAAATCTAGTTAAATAGTAGAATACATTGAGACAAAAAAAAGGCTGATTTAACAATCAGCCTTTAGTCTAAGTTACCGAAATTAAACGTGATTACTCAACGTTAAAGTGTCGGTTGAAGAAACTTGTGATGGTTTGGTGTAAGTGCGTTTGTACGCTCTTGCCACGTAAACTGTGTTTTGAGCCCGGGTAAGTCATCATTTCGAACTGTTTTTCTTGATCTTGCAGTTGTTTGAATAACTTAGTGGCGTGAGTGAATAACACGTTATCATCAGCCATACCGTGATAAATCATCAGCGGGCCTTTTAAGCCTTCAGCATACGGGAAAACTGCACTTGCTTCGTAACCTTTCGCGTTAGTTGCAGGGTGACCTACATAACGCTCAGTGTAGTGAGTGTCGTAAAGTGCCCAATCAGTAACTGGCGCACCAGAAACACCGGCTTTGAAGTAGTCGCCCGCTTTAAACATAGTCATAAGCGCCATATAACCACCATAGCTGTGGCCATAAATTCCAATACGTTCAGGGTCAACGTAATCAAGGGTGCGTAAGAACTCGACACCTTTGATTTGGTCTGCCACTTCAGCCACACCTAAGTGCTTATAAATCACGTCTTCAAATTTTTTACCACGGTTGTATGAACCACGGTTATCAAGTTGGAAAATAACATAGCCTTGTTGTGCCATGTACTGGAAGTATAAGTTTTTACTACGCCAGCTGTTCGTTACACGCTGAGCATGAGGGCCGCCATACACGTTAACAATAACTGGGTGCTTTTTACCGTCTTGGTAATTAGTTGGCTTGAATAAACGGTAATGCATGATTTGCCCGTCTTCAGCCGTTAGTGTGCCGTATTCTGGGGTGATCAAATCAGCTAGGTAAGGCGTTAATGGGTGTGACTTATCTAACTTGTTTTCTTCAAGCCAAGTGATAAATTCGCCATTAATTTTACGTAATGCCGCAGAGCCAGGCTTATTCACTGATGAGCTGTTATCGATAAAGGTTTTGTTATCTTTAGCAATTACCACATTATGGTAAGCACCTAGCTCAGTTACGCGCTTAATTTCGCCTTTTTTGAATAGCGGTACGCTGTAAAGGTGGCTCTCAAGTGCTGTATCTTTACGACCTGCAAAATACACGATGCCTTTTTTCTCATCGATACCTTTTAAGCTATCAACAACCCATTCACCTTGGGTGATTTGACGGATCATTTCACCGTTTGTGCGGTATAAATAAAGGTGTTTAAAACCGTCGCGCTCAGATGCCCAAACGAAATGCTTTTTATCGTTTAAGAATTGCAAATCAAAGTGTAGGTTAATCCAAGTATCACTGGTTTCTGTTAGGGCAACCGTTTGTTTTTTAGTGTCGCTATTATAAAAACGTAACTCTAAGTTATGTTGCGAGCGGTCTTGCCACTGATAAGAAAGCGTTTTGTTATCTTTTAACCATTTTGCGCGAGCGATATAGATATCTTGATCGTCGCCTAAATCAACCCAGTCAGTTTTTTGATTGTTGATGCTTACAACACCTAACTGAATTTTAACGTTGTCGGTACCTGTAAACGGGTAGCGTTGGTTAAAAAGCTTTACTTCATCGGCGTAAATTTCATTACGGATCGCTTCTTTTACTGGGCTTTCATCAACACGGGTATAAGCGATTTTAGACTCATCACCAGACCACCAGTAGCCAGTCATACGGCCCATTTCTTCTTGCGCAACAAACTCGGCCATACCGTTTTTAATAACACCGCCACCATCTTTACTTAATTGGATTTCTTGACCCGTTTTTAAGTTAAGTGCGTATAGGTTTTGCTCACGAATAAACGATACGAAGTGCCCTTTAGGTGAGAAGCGTGCATCGGTTTCAAATGCGTCTGTGTCGGTTAATTTGCGGCTTTTAGCTGAGGCAAGCTCGTAATAGTAAAGGTCGCCATTAAGTGGGAATAAAAGCGCTTTACCATCTTTAGACCATTTATATTCTAAGATCCCTTTACCAAAAATACGTTGGCGCTCACGGCGTGCTTTTTCTTCATCAGATAAGTTTTCTGGACCAGAAAATAGCGCAGCAGAGTCAACTAATAAGCGGTTTTTGTTATCTTTTAAGTTGTATTCCCATAGATCGTAGCGGTTGTAATCATCGGTTTTACCTTGCAGGTAAGTGACACGACTGCCGTCTGGAGAGAATTTAAGTTGTACAGGCGCTTTGCCTGCTAAGCTTGGATCGTCAAAAATACGCTCAAGTGTGAGTGGTTCAGCAGTCACACTAAATGCAGTGGCCACCACTGGCAGAGCAAGTGAGAGAGATTTAATTTTTTTTAGCACAGGAGTACCTTCGCTCGAATAAAAACTGCCATGATGTTAATGGTAAGCTTAGGCAACTGCAACAAAATGCTATAAAGTAGGATTTGATTACCCAATATCAAAGGATTTATTGATGAAAAATACTGATACGTCGTTTTCTCTGGCCCCAGAACTACAACGCGACTGCATTGAACTTGCGGATTGGCCACTGTGTAAAGTATTGCTGATGAATGATAGCCAATACCCTTGGTTTATCTTAGTGCCAAGAGTTGCAGACGTTAAAGAGATTATCGATCTGTCTGAAGAGCTACAAATTACCTTATTACAAGAGTCGGGCAAACTGAGTAAGTTGTTACAACAGGTATTCAGCCCAGACAAACTCAATATAGCAGCATTGGGTAATATGGTGCCGCAATTACATGTTCATCATATTGCACGCTTCACTACCGATCCGGCTTGGCCTGCGCCTATTTGGGGTAAATTACCGGCAGTTCCATATAGCGATGAACAAATAGAGCAACTAAGAGCACATTTTTAATCAATCATATTAAATTGCGCTAAGCTAAGTAGATGCGAAAAATAAGAGACTATTAAAAGTGAAAAGCACAGTAATAGCCGTATTGGCTTTTCTATGTTCATTTTCCGTAACAGCAAAAAGTTATTACTTTGTTGGGAGCCATTTCCCCGCAATCTTAGAACAAGATCAACAAGGTACAGTGATTGGTTTAGGTGCTGATATTGCTCATGAAATTTGTCGACGCCTTGGGCATGAACTCGTCATCGATATCATGCCACTAAAGCGTGCTTTAAAAATGGTTGAGCAAGGCCATGCAGATGCCATTATCGGTCCTTATAAGTCTCTTCAACGTCAACAATATATGCAATTTAGTGCCTTGCCATTTTATGAAGATCCTATTGTCTTTTTTACCAAAAAAAATAGCGATGTAACTTGGGCTGGTAATTTCGCAAGCTTACGTAAAGACGTGATTGGTATTACTCGGGGTTGGAATTATGGTTCAGAATTTAAACGCAATAAATCAAGTTTAACTTTGTCAGAAGTGGCGAGTGTTAAAGCTAGTTTTTTACAGTTAATGCATAATCGAGTTGATCTAGTGATGACTCACCCGCGAGCTGCTCTTCCGATTATTGATGATTTATCAATTTCTAGTAAGGTTATCATGCTGTCGCCAATCATTACGGTGAATCAAGGCTATTATGGTTTCACTAAGCAACGGGAGCTTAATGAGTTTATAGATGACTTTAATTCAGAGTTTAATAAGATGTTGATTAGTGGTGATATAGTCCAGCTGAATAGCAAATATGGATTAAGTTTTGTCGCACGAGAATAATAAAAAACGCTGCAATTGCAGCGTTTTTTATATCAGACAAGGCTGGTATTAAAGGCCTAATACTTCTTTGCCTTGTTTGAAAGTAACATCAACTGGGATATTAGCTTGGCTTAATTTTTCTAAATCTTTCGCTAGCTCAGCTTTGATCTCACCATGAGTTGCGATTAGCTGATCAACTTTTTGGTAATCACCGTCACCTTGAATCGTTAAGATTAAGCGCGATAGTTTTTCCATTGCTTGGCTCATTTTCTCCATGTTAACGCTGTATAAGCCGTCAGCATTTTTAGAAAATGCGCCTTCTTCAGCGAAGAAGTTAAAGCGGATCATATTCGCTTTACCATGTGCGCTTGAAGCACCAAAACGCACTGAACGGAAGATACCAGCCATAAAGGTGATGTAGTAATCTTCTAATGTACCGTCAGTGATCTCGCCTTTCTTAAGTAATTGCTCAACCATGTAAAGACCTAAGATATCCGCTTTACCTTCTTCAAGGGCACTTGCATGCTCTTGCAATGATTGGCGAACAGTACCCTTACCCGTAATGGTGTTTTTAATGCCTAAACCGTGCGCTACTTCGTGGAACATAGTGTTTGCGAAGAAAGCGTTAAAGGTAATGTGTTTACGTTGCTCAGGAACAATTAGCTGCTCTGAAATAGGCACTAAGATTTTATCGAACTTAGCACGCATTGCGTTTTTAAGCTGTAAACGACGTGTGCCTTTTTCTAGCTGTACTTGCTCATCATTTGGCAAGTTGATAGCAATTGTTTTACTACCCGCATTTGAGTGGCCTGCGTAATAAACGACATCATAAGCATTTAAATCAGCGTCTGAACCTGGGACTTCTTGCTTATATTTTTCGTCTACAGGTAAACCTTTTTGTAGCTCTGGTAAGAAAGCAGCGAATTTAGCTAAACGCTCGCTCCATGCCAAGTCTTTGATTAGTACATAAGATTCATACGCCGCACGGTAACCAAATAGTTGATCTTCATAGGTTTCAATAGGACCAATAACCACATCAATAGGGTTATTTTTCATATCCATCCATGCAAAATCAGATGGTTGAAAGTCATCATTTACTAGTGCATCTGCACGCATGCTTAAGTAGTTAGCGAATTCTTTATCATCAGCTAGCTTGCTTGCTTCACGTAACAAGTTGGCTGCTTTTTCTAGCTCTTGTGCGTACTCAACAGAGTAAGCCACACTGTAAAGAAGGCCTTTCTCGTCACGTTTGATCACTGAGTAAAGACCTGTTTTGTCATCAACGATTGCGTTGTTTAATTCTTCTTTAGTGATATCGCTTGGGTAAAATTCAGCGCCTAGAGGCTTTTCTTCATAACCTGATAAGAAAACTTGGTCGCCGTTTAAGCGATCCCAAGGGCCGTAGTTGATATCTGCAAACTTCTGAACTTTTTCATCATTGATTTTTGCTAAGAAAGCGTCTTTGTTCTCACCAAATGCTTGGCGCCAGAATAGCTCATCCATAATTTTTGAGGCATCGATCAACTTACCAACCATTTGCTTTTGGTTATCACTCAGGTGGCTAAGATCAGAAGTAAGTGTGAAGTCTGTGTAAATGTCTAAACGGTTTTCATCTGCATTGATAAGTTGTGGGTTGTTCTGTTCAATACTTTGCTTTGTTTGCTCTGCAGCAGGCTGAGTTTGAGAAGTGGTTGCTTGCTGATCAGAACATGCACCAAGAAAAACAGCACCTGATAAGATAAGTGCTTGGCTAATTTTATTTAATGTCATTTTGCCCGTTCCCGATTTTAGTGAGAGTCATTGTTATTAAAACAAAAAGTGTATGCATTAAAGCAAACCTGCCATATACATGGCAAGTATACAGCGCTAGAAGCGATATTTATTTATCAGTTACATGATTAAAAAGCATAAAAAGAGATAATTTCTGTGATTTTCTTAACTTTAGCGTTAAGTTAGACAATACTAAAACAAGAACTAATCTAATAATGTCAGTCATTAGTTTGTCTTTATTTTGGCAAACTAACCCAAGAGGATGGCACGCATATGTCAACAGAGAATGCATTACTGACCATATTGGTCGACAGAATAAATAATGACACTTTAGTGTTACCGACATTACCTGAAGTTGCAGTAAAAGTGAGGCAAGCAGCAGATAACCCAGAAGTAAACTTGATGGATATGGCAGATGTTATCTCCCATGATCCAGCGTTATCGGCACGAATGATTAAAGTGGCCAACAGTGCATTTATGGGGCGCTCAGTTAAAGTCACCAATCTTCATCAAGCCGTCACACGAATTGGTCTACGTCAAATCAAAAATATTGCCACCGCAATGGCGATGGAACAATTGTTTGTATCGCATAATGAGCTGATAAAAGGGTATATGGATAAAGCATGGCAAAAAACCCTTAAAGTTGCATGTCACTCAATTACTCTAATGGACTTTTTCTTACGTCGAAATAAGCAAACATCACTGAACCGAGATACCATTACGCTAGCTTCATTAGTCTATAACATAGGCGTGTTGCCAATTTTGACTGAGGCTGAAAAGCACCCTGAAGTTTTTGCAAATCCAAGTTTTTTAGCACACGCTATCCAAAAGTTAGGAGGCAAAGTAGGTGGCGCAATTATGCGTGCTTGGGGCTTTACTGATGAGTTCGTCGAAGTTGCTGAAAGCTGGGCAAATCCAAACTATCGTCCAGAGCATATATGCTATGTTGACTTTATTCGTATTGGCGCGATTTTAGAAGGCATCTTGCAGGTTTCTGACAAATCGGCAGCATTGCAAACATATGTAGATAAAGGCGTAATAGAATCGCTTGAGTTATTTAATGAAGACGAATATCACGATATGCTTGATGAGGTCAAAGCCATTTTTACTGAATAGCTAAAAACACAAAGCGCGACCAAGTCGCGCTTTGTGTTAATTAACATTTAGGTTAATTTTATAAATCTTCAGCGTCGCCTAAGCCTTGGGTCAGCTCTTCTAGCAACTGTTTAATTTCTTCTGACGCTAAGATGAAGTCTGCATCAAGTTTTACCGCCATATCTTCTTTTGGAATGTCGGCGTTTTCTTCTTTTAATGTTTCTGAATAGCTTAGACGCTTAATCGAACCATCGTTTTGTAGCATGAACTTAACACGTTCTTGCCAATCAAGAGCCAGTTTAGTTACGCGCTTACCATTTTCTAGGTGTGACTTTACTTCGTCACATGATAAGTCATGGCCTTTCAATTTAACCTGAGCACCACTGTCATCGGCTTCTTCAAGCTCTGCATCGTTACCGATAGAGAAGCCTTCAGGAGTGCTGAAATTAGTTAACCAATCTGTTAAAAATACATCTAAATCATAATTAGCAAATGCAGGTACGACAGGTAGCGTGCCAAGTGATTTACGAAGTAGGGCTAAAAGCTCTTCTGCTTTATTAAAGCTTGCGCTGTTAACGACAACCCAGCCATTCTTTTGGTCAATAAACGCAAACTGTAGGCTCGACTTTTTAAATGCTTGAGGCAGTAAAGTGTGCAGAATATTTTCTTTTAGTTCGTCTTTTTCTTTTTTCTTTACCGGACGGTTTTCTTCCGCTTCGATTTGCTCAACTTTCTCTGCAACCAATTCGTTGATAACGGCCGCAGGCAGTACTTTTTCTTCACGCTTAGCGCATACTAAAATGCTGTCTTGAGAGAAGTGAGATAGAGTTTGACCATGCTTACCAAAGGCTTTTGTCCAACCAAATGTTGAAAGCTCTTGGCCTGTACATGAGCGGAACAGATCTTGTTCTAGGGCTTTGTCGAAGTCTTCTTGAGAGTATGAAACGTCTTGTTTAAAACGGTAGCAGATAAGGTTACTAAACCACATAATTAGGCTAATCCTTTCAATAAATTTGCCCAATCATAACAATAAAAAACTGATGCCGAAATGAATCATTTCGCCATCAGTACGAATTGCTTATGAGTTAAACATTGAGAGCGGTTTAGGCATGTTTTTTGGGAAACTAATATGGTAATGCAAGCCTTTTCCAACTTCGCTTGTTACTTCTATATCACCGCCAAGGGTTTGCTTCACTAAGTTTAAAGTGATATGAGTACCTAACCCACTGCCACCCTGATCACGCTTGGTTGTGAAGAACGGGTCAAACAGTTTTTCTAGCTGATGTTCGGATACACCATTACCATTATCTTTAAAGTCGATAACGACTTCATCTTCTTCGTCTTTAATTATGATATCTATGATGCCACTTTCAATACCTTCAAAGCCATGAATAAGTGCGTTCATGATCAAGTTTGTAAAAATTTGGCTAATAGCGCCTGCAGGCAGGTTGAGTGTTAAATCTTCAGGGCAATCTAAATTGATATGATGAGATGTTTTCTTTAGTTTTGGATGTAAAGAGCGGATCACTTCACCTAAATACTCTTTGAAATTAATAGTACGTACTGCTTCACTAGCTTGATCGACTGCAATTTGTTTGAAACTTGCAACCAACTCTGATGCACGGTCTAAATTACTAGTAAGTAAGCTAGTGCTTTGCTTGGCGTCATTAATAAACTCTTCAAGCGCTTTTGGTGATAGGGTTTTTTCTTTGTATGCCGCTTCAATCTGATCTAAACGTTCTTGTAAAAATGAAGTCGCAGTCACACCAATCCCGATTGGTGTATTTACATCATGGGTAATACCTGCAACTAAGCCGCCTAAAGCAGCCATTTTCTCGGAGCCGACTAGGCGCTCCTGTGCTAAGTTCAACTCATCAACATAGCGCTGTAACTCAGTTTGCTTGGTTATGAGTTCTTGTTCAGTTTGTTTACGAAGGTCTATCTCTTCAGTCAGTGTTAGCTTTTGTTTTTCTAATTCATATTTCTGTTGCTGCAAATCCATCATCGCTTGGCTAAGGTTAGATGTTTTGCGCGCGACTTCTTGCTCTAACTGTAAATTATGTTGGTCGAGTTTTTCATTACTAAGTACAAGCTCTTTCTGAGTATGTTCCAGCTCTTCTCGGTAGAGAACAACTTTATCTATTAAACGGTTAAAAGATTCTTCCATTACTTTTAATTCGTTGTGTTCAGTTGTGTGGATCTCGATATGGCGACCTTCTAAATCGTTTAGTTCAAGATCTTCAATTTGTTCTGTAAATTGCGCAAGTGGTTCAGTTAAGCGTTTTCTAAATGCTAGTAAGAAAAGTATGATCAAAAAGGTGGTTTTGATCATTGCGTTACCGATTAGAAAATAAATAGAGATCATGATGCGGCTAAATACCACTTCTCGGCTTGAGAATAAGGTTACATCGCCTACTTGAGTTGTTTTACCCGAAAACTCAAAAATAAGCGGAAATGTATAGCCGAATAAACCGGATGGTGTATCTTCAATTATCGCTTCTTCTTGCACTAACTGCTGGCTATATAGCTCGTGAATATCTAATGAGCGACCTAATTGTGAGAGTACCTCGCCACTATCATCGCGCACAATAATGCCTTCGATCATAGGAATTGCGAGTAAGCCTTCAGCTGTTGTGATGGTTTGTTTATCGTTAAGTTCCCAAATTGCACGGGTTAAACTACGGCTAAATGTTTTTTGTAAAGTGGTTAATTCGTCACGAATGTAATCTTTAGTGTTTACATATTCAGCAATAACCTGCCCACAGGTCACTACAAAAGTGAGTAAGAAGTAGACCGAGAGCACATTTGTTAACAATTCTTTTGATAGGCTTTTCTGTAACATAGAATACCCATAGCTCCTTGGTTACATTTGTAATACATTCAATTAGTTCTAAAGTTAGCTAATAAACGGTTAAAAATAAATAAATAAATCCTTTTTTACTGGAGTATTTATAAATTGTTACTATTTTTTAAAAAAACTTAACCTTACTGCACCAATAAAAGTGTGTTATAAATTTCGCTCGTCTTTTACTTTAGCCTTTTTAGATGTTGTATTTGCTACAGCGAAGATTTTTATATTCATGAATAACCCTAATTTTTCAATACTGGTTTGTGATGATTCAAGTATAGCTCGCAAACAAGTAGTTCGGTGCTTAGGTAACTGTTTAAGTGCTGATATTCAACAAGCAACCAATGGTCGAGAAGCACTTGCTTTACTACGCGAGCAAAACTTTGATCTATTGTGTTTGGATTTAACTATGCCAGAGCTAGATGGTGTTGCTGTACTTGAAACGATCAAAGCAGAGAAAATAGAGTGCTTTGTTATAGTGATTTCAGCTGATATTCAAGCGCAAATGAAGCAAAAAGTAGTTAGTTTGGGAGCCATTGATTTCATCGATAAGCCAATAGATATTGTTCGACTGAAAGCAACTTTGCATAAATTTGGTATTCATTAATATTTTTTATAACAAAAGCGCATAATTTATCTTTTCTTTAAGGGTTGACAGCTTGGCTACATTTAAGGCAGTCTAAAGGCTATGAAAACATTTAATCACGCAACGACCATTATTATTACAACCATCATCCTTACGGGATAGTGGCATAGGTCGGTGCAACAAATTTATAGGCCTGTGTTCACTAGAACACAGGCCTTTTTCGTTTATGGAATGAGGAAACATAAATAATGCGAGTATTAAAATTTGGTGGGTCGTCCTTGGCCGACTACGCATGTTTGCAACAGGTAGCTCAGTTAGTCAAAGAAGAATTACGCGATGAAATGCTGTTAGTGCTGTCAGCACCAGGTGGCATGACAGATTCATTAGTTGCATTAGCAAGCGCTGCAGAGCAGGGGCAAGATTTTAGAGAGTTTTGGCAAGCATTGGTTGCGCGCTGTGAACAATTAAAAGCTGCTGTTGAAGCTGACTTTGGTCAGGTAGTGAATTGGCCTGATTTAAACGAACTTAAGAATAAACTGGATGGTGTTGCACTTTTGAAGTGTTGCCCAGACCAAGTACGTGCTTATGCAATTAGTTTTGGTGAGCGCGTTAGTGTTGCCTTGATGGAGTGTATGCTTAAAGAAAGTAATGCTCGTTATTTAGAAGCAACAGACTGTATTGCATCTGTAGGTGGCTACATTGATGCTGAAGCTGACTTGGCCGCAAGTAAGTTACGTTTTCAAGCTGCATTAAAAGCGGCACCGAGCACAATTTATATCATGCCGGGTTTCACTGCTGCCAATGAGCAGGGGGAACTAACAACACTTGGTCGCAATGGTTCAGATTACTCAGCAGCAATAGCTGCGGCATGTTTAGAAGCTGATGTATGCCAGATCTGGACTGATGTTGACGGTGTTTACAATGCTGACCCGCGTTATATCAAAAAAGCATCTAAGGTTGATTCGTTATCTTATAAAGAAGCAATGGAGCTGTCTTACTTTGGTGCGAAAGTATTACACCCGAAAACGATTTTACCTTGTGCTAAAGCAGGTGTGCCGTGTGAGATCAAAAATACTCATAACCCACGCGCTGAAGGTTCAGTGATCAGTAACGACAGTGTGTCGAACGAGCCTGTTAAAGCGCTATCAAGTTTACAAAACCTCGCTATGTTAACCGTGTCTGGCCCAGGTATGAAAGGCAAAGTGGGTATGGCATCAAAAGTATTTAATGCATTGGCGCATGACAATGTGTCAATTGTACTAATCACACAATCTTCGTGTGAATTTAGTATCAGTTTCTGTGTGCATGAGAGCGACCTATCACTTGCTCTAGAAGCATTACAAATTGCTTTCGAATTAGAATCACAAGCCGGTTTAATCGAACCAGTTCAAGTACAGCGTAACCTTGCGATTGTAACCCTAGTTGGTGATAACATGCGTGCGCACAAAGGCTTAGCAGCTAAGTTCTTTGCTTCATTAGCTCAAGCGCAGGTTAACATTGTTGCTATTGCACAAGACTCGACTGAGAGTGCTATTTCAGCGGTTATCGATGGTGAACTATGCAACGACGCAGTGAAAGTGTGCCATGAGAACTTCTTTACTCACATTCCTTCAATCGATGTGTTTTTACTTGGCTGTGGCTTAGTAGGTCAAGAACTTATCCAGCAGTTAAAGCGTCAACAAGCATGGCTTGAAAAACGTAATATTAAACTGAACTTATACGGTGTTGCTAATTCAAGGCAGCTTTATCTAGATAGCGAAGGTATTGCTTTTGATGGTTGGCAAGACAAATTAGCCGTGTCAGAGCAGGCATTTGATTTAAATTTGGTCGAGCAATTTGTTAAACAAAACCATTTAATTAACCCTGTGATCGTAGATTGTAGCTCAGCCGATAAGCTTGCTGGGCAATATGTTGATTTCTTGAATGCCGGTTTCCACGTTGTTGCGGCAAACAAAAAGGCCAATACTAGCTCGTATGCTTACTACCAAGATTTAGTTGCAGCGACACAGAAGAATAATCGTAAGTTTTTATACGAAACAAATGTAGGTGCAGGCTTACCAGTACTTGATAACCTGAAATCACTCTTTGGTGCCGGTGATGAACTTATTAAGTTCAGCGGTATCTTGTCGGGTTCATTATCGTATATGTTTGGTGCGCTACAAGATGGTTTATCACTTAGCGAAGCCACGTTAAAAGCAAAAGAAAGTGGTTTTACAGAACCAGATCCGCGTGATGATTTATCAGGCACTGATGTTGCTCGAAAACTACTGATCATTGCTCGTGAATCGGGTCTTGAGTTAGAACTAAGCGATATCGAAGTTGAATCTGTTTTACCAAAAGGGTTTGCAGAAGGTGATTCTGTAGCAGATTTCATGGCAAAACTACCATCACTTGATGCACAGTTTAACGACCGTATACAAAGTGCTGCAAGCGAAGGTAAAGTACTTCGTTATGTGGGTACTATTGAAAACGGTCAATGTAAAGTAGGCATTGAAGCCGTAGATAGTAACCATGCTCTTTATGATATCCGTGACGGTGAAAATGCACTGGCCATCTTAAGTCAATATTATCAACCTCGTCCGTTTGTTATTCGTGGTTATGGCGCAGGTGCTGAAGTAACGGCTGCAGGTGTATTTGCCGACATTTTAAAAACGTTAACACGTTAGGAGCTGGTCATGATCCGTGTATATGCACCCGCTTCAATCGGGAATTTTGCTGTCGGCTTTGATGCGTTAGGTGCTGCGCTAGCACCAATCGATGGCACCTTATTAGGCGATGTTGTAGAGGTGAGTGCCGCTGAGCAAGATACTTTTGTCTGCTCTGGCGACTATGCCCATAAACTGCCTGCTAATGCCGAAGAAAACTTGGCTTATCAATGCTTAATTCATTTTAAAGAACACGTTGCACCGACTATGCCAGCGGTAAAACTTGAGCTTAAAAAGAACCTACCAATTGGTTCAGGTTTAGGTTCGAGTGCCTGTTCTGTGGTGGCTGCGTTTGCAGCCCTTGATAAGTTCGCTGAAACCAACTTATCTCAAGAGCAACTTATCGAGTTGATGGCTGATTTTGAAGCCATTGTTAGTGGCGGTCGTCATTACGATAACATCACACCTTGTTATTTAGGTGGCTTGCAATTAACTGGTGAACTCATTCCCAACAAGTCAATTTCGTTACCTGTTGATAATCAATGGTATTACGTAGCGGCTTTTCCGGGATTTTCACTGAATACCGCAAAAGCGCGTTCGGTCTTGCCAACGCAATTATCAATGCACGACAGTGTTGAGTTCGCACAGCGACTTTCTGCATTTAGCAGCTTATTGCTTACAGGTCGCTTTGACGCAGCGCTTTCCATTATGAGTGATGAAATCGCTGAGCCACATCGCGCACCGCTCATTCAAGGCTTTGCCGAAGCAAAGAGTGCCTTGCCAGAGCTTGGTGCAGAGATTGTCAGCATTTCTGGTGCGGGCCCAACATTATTTACCGTGTGTAAGAGCCTGGAAGCTGCTAAGCAGTGTGCAGCTTGGCTGAATGATAATTACATCAATGAGCAGGGCTTCTGCCACATCTGCCAACTTGATCAGCTTGGCACACGACAGCTTTAAAGAATTTAAGGAATAAACATGCAATTACATAATTTAAAAGATGAAACACAACAGGTGTCGTTTGTTGAAGCGGTAAAAACGGGTTTAGGGCGTAATCAAGGTGTATTCTTCCCTAAAAGCCTTACACCAATTCAAGACATTGATAAGTTACTTGATTTAGACTTTGTGAGCCGTAGCAGTAAGATTTTATCACACCTGATTGGTGACGAGCTTCCTGCCGATACCGTTGCACAGATGGTGCAAAATGCGTTTAACTTTGATGTGAAATTAGTTGAAGTAGAAAAAGATATTTATTGCCTTGAATTATTTCATGGCCCAACGCTTGCGTTTAAAGACTTTGGTGGCCGTTTTATGGCTGAGTGTCTTGCGCAATTTAATCAGGGTGAAAAAGTCACGATTTTAACGGCTACATCAGGCGATACAGGGGCTGCAGTTGCCCATGCATTTTATAATAAGCCAAATATCGATGTCGTGATCTTATACCCGAAAGGTAAAATTTCATTAGCGCAGCAAAAGCTATTCACAACGTTAGGCAACAACATTCACTGCTATGCGGTTGATGGTAGCTTTGATGATTGTCAAAGCATGGTAAAACAGGCGTTTTTAGATGATGAAGTGAAACAAAAGCTTGGTCTGAATTCAGCAAATTCAATTAATATCAGCCGTTTAGTTGCACAGGTTTGCTATTACTTTGAAGCGATTGCTCAATTACCAAAAGAGCAGCGTAGTAAAGCGCATATCTCAGTTCCAAGTGGTAACTTTGGTAATGTGTGTGCCGCGATGATCGGTGCTGTGCTTGGTATGCCAGTAGCGAAATTAAGCGCTACAACTAACCAAAACGACACGGTGCCACGTTTCTTACAAAATAAAGAGTGGGCACCGAATGATACGCTTGAGTCACTATCGAACGCAATGGATGTAAGTAAGCCGAATAACTGGCCGCGTGTTCAGTTTATGTTGGATAACGAATGGTTTAGCTATGATGACTTTTATTCGAGCTGTGTAGGTGAAGAAGAAACAAAAGAGGTGATGAAAAAAATTCATCAAACTGGTTACATCGCAGAGCCTCATACTGCAATTGCTTATCAGGGCTTGAAAGAAAATCTAGCTGATGGCAGTGCAGGTATCTTTTTAGCGACTGCACACCCAGCTAAATTCAAAGACAGCGTAGAGCAAATTTTAGACATCGAATTGCCTATGCCGAAACCACTAGCAGATGCATTAGCAAAACAGTGTTTAGCTGAAGATATTAAGTTTGATTATCAATTGCTTCGAACTGAGCTGTTAAATAAATTAGCTTAGTGCTTAATAAAGGTATAAAGAGCGGCTAAGCCGCTCTTTTTAATGCAGTCTTTTAATGAAGCCTTTAATGAAGTAACGAGTGACTATGTCGGTTTAAAACCCGCATGATAAGAATGACCACGGCCGAAATACACAGCAAAATACTGATCATCGAGACGAGTTCACTGTGCGTCCATTGCATCAAGGTGAAAGCCGAAATAAAAATGATAAAGGGTTTAAATTCATAGTAATAGCGACGTTTTTTTTGTTTAACACGCTGGCTTGAATGATCGGTTCTTCTGGCTTCTGAACGCATCCGCCAAATATTAGCACCTAATAAAAATAAGATTACACCGATGAGAGTTGGCACATAATTATTTGCCAATGCGATACAGCTTATGCCAAGAAAAAAATATCCGTAGGGGACTAATTCATATATTGGTTTAGCTAACATGTACTTATACCATCCTTGATATTGACTAGTCCTATAAGCTTAGTTTGTCCCTATAAAAACGCAATTTAATCGGGCGGTTTTTCGTTGAAATAACATTTTAAATATCTATGAAATATTTTAAATCTATAAATATTTATTATGTATCAATAAAAAAATATCATTATTAAAACACTGTGAAATAAATTCAATCCCTGTTTAAATATGTTCATCTTTACAAGATAGGCAAAAGTGCGTTTTAAGCGTACAATACAGCCTTCAAAAAACACCATACACGTTGCCTTAGGAGACCCCATGTTAGAACGTAGCATGAATATTTCGGATTTCGATCCAGAGTTATTTGCAGCCATCACTAAAGAGACGGCTCGTCAAGAAGAGCATATCGAACTGATCGCGTCTGAAAACTATTGTAGCCCACGCGTACTTGAAGCGCAGGGTTCTCAGCTTACCAACAAATACGCTGAAGGTTACCCAGGCAAACGTTACTATGGCGGTTGTGAGCATGTTGATGTTGTTGAGCAATTAGCAATTGACCGTGCAAACGAATTATTCGGCACAGATTACGCTAACGTTCAACCGCATGCGGGCTCACAAGCAAACGCAGCTGTTTTCCAAGCACTTCTTCAGCCGCACGATACAGTACTAGGTATGAGCTTAGCTCATGGTGGTCACTTAACTCACGGTTCACACGTTAACTTTTCTGGTAAAACGTACAATGCAATTCAATACGGCCTAAACGACGAAACAGGTGAAATTGATTATGCTCAAGTTGAAGCGCTTGCATTAGAGCACAAGCCAAAAATGATCATCGCTGGTTTCTCTGCATACTCAGGCGTTGTTGACTGGGCTAAATTCCGTGAAATCGCTGATAAAGTAGGTGCATACTTATTCGTAGATATGGCTCACGTTGCTGGTCTTATCGCGGCTGGT
>Ga0208334_100120_pt1 | contig 38255 bp, 29 predicted proteins | sample DeeseametaMP0900_FD_184201 | JGI IMG/M metagenome (GOLD analysis project Ga0208334, IMG submission 184201) | Marine microbial communities from the Deep Indian Ocean - MP0900 (SPAdes) | ecosystem: Environmental > Aquatic > Marine > Oceanic | place: East of Durban, South Africa, South Indian Ocean...
ACCTAGAGTCGGCCAAACTCGCACGCGCAATATGTGACGAGTTCACCGCCAAAAACCCAGAAAAACCCCGCTATGTAGCCGGTGTGTTAGGGCCAACCTCTAAAACCTGCTCAATTTCGCCAGATGTAAACGACCCAGGCTATCGTAATATTACCTTTGATAAGCTGGTTACTGCGTATGTTGAGTCTACCCTTGCATTAATGGAAGGCGGCGCCGATTTAATACTTATCGAAACCATTTTCGACACGCTAAATGCAAAAGCGGCCTCATTCGCAGTAGAAGAAGCGTTTGAGCAAGCAGGGCGTACATTACCCGTAATGATCTCAGGTACCATTACCGATGCCTCAGGGCGTACGCTTTCGGGGCAAACCACCGAAGCATTTTATAACTCTATTCGCCATATCAAGCCGCTTTCTATAGGCCTTAACTGTGCCCTTGGCCCCGATTTACTTCGCCAATACGTAGAAGAGCTTTCGCGCGTATGCGAAACATTTACCTCAGTACACCCAAATGCCGGTTTACCTAACGAATTTGGTGAGTACGACCTAGAAGCAGAGGACATGGCGAAAGAGATTATAGACTGGGGAAAATCGGGCTTTATAAATATTGTTGGTGGTTGCTGCGGCACCACGCCTGCGCATATTCGTGCGTTTGCCAAAGGGCTTGAAGGCGTTAAACCTCGCGCGTTGCCAGAGCTTGATGTTCGTATGCGTTTATCAGGCCTTGAAGCCTGTAACTTAAACTAGGAGCCAACATGACCCAGCAAATTGCAGTATTTACCAATGTTGGCGAGCGTACCAACGTAACCGGCTCTGCCATGTTTAAACGCTTAATCATGGAAGAAGACTATGAAGCAGCGCTTACCGTTGCTCGCGAGCAAGTAGAAAACGGCGCCCAAGTTATTGATATAAACATGGACGAAGCCATGTTGGACTCAAAAGCGGCCATGGTTAAGTTTTTAAACTTAATTGCCTCAGAGCCTGATATTTCTAAAGTGCCTATTATGGTCGACTCCTCTAAATGGGAAGTAATAGAAGCAGGCCTTAAATGCATTCAAGGCAAGGCTATTGTTAACTCAATATCGCTTAAAGAGGGGGAGGAGCCGTTTAAACGCCAAGCTAAAATTATTAAACGTTTCGGCGCTGCCGCTGTTGTAATGGCGTTTGATACCGACGGCCAAGCCGACACCGCAGAACGCAAATACGAAATATGTGAACGCAGCTACAAAATATTAGTCGAAGAGATTGGTTTTCCGCCGGAAGATATAATATTCGATCCCAATATATTTGCCGTAGCCACCGGTATAGAAGAGCACGACAACTACGCCGTAGAATTTATTGAAGGCACACGCCGCATTAAGCAAAACTTACCGCACTGTAAAGTGTCGGGCGGGGTGTCTAATGTCTCGTTTTCGTTTAGAGGTAATAACCCCGTACGTGAAGCCATTCACTCGGTGTTTTTATACCACGCTATAAAAGCGGGTATGGATATGGGTATTGTAAACGCAGGGCAACTTGCGGTTTACGACGACATCCCCGAGGAACTTCGTAAAGCCGTAGAAGATGTAATCCTTAACACCGACTCCGGTGCAGGTGAGCGCTTAGTAGAAATAGCCCCTAAGTTTTCGGGTATGGCACAAGCCGAACGCGTAGAAGATTTAGAATGGCGCACATGGCCTGTTGAAAAACGCCTAGAGCACGCCCTTGTTAAAGGCATAACCACCTTTATAGATGAAGACACAGAAGAGTGCCGCGCAGCTGCCGATAAACCTATTCAGGTAATTGAAGGGCCATTAATGGATGGCATGAACGTGGTAGGGGATTTATTTGGTGCAGGTAAAATGTTTTTACCGCAAGTTGTTAAATCGGCCCGTGTGATGAAACGCGCAGTGGCCTACCTAGACCCATACATAGAAGCCGAAAAAGAAGAAGGCGCCACTAACGGTAAAGTGGTTATGGCCACCGTAAAAGGCGACGTGCACGACATAGGTAAAAACATTGTAGGCGTAGTACTGCAATGTAATAACTACGAAGTAATCGACTTAGGTGTAATGGTACCTGCCGAAAAAATACTGCAAACCGCGATTGACGAAAAAGCCGACATAATTGGTCTTTCGGGTTTAATTACCCCATCGCTTGATGAAATGGTACACGTAGCCAAAGAAATGACCCGCCGAGGCTTTGAATTACCACTTATGATTGGCGGCGCAACGACCTCTAAAGCGCATACTGCCGTTAAAATTGAGCCGCAGTACGACAAAGGCGTAGTGTATGTAAATAACGCCAGCCGTGCAGTGGGCGTGGTATCAAGCTTATTATCTAAAGAGCTAAAACCGGCCTTTTTAGAAAAAACTAAAGCCGAGTACGAAAAAGTACGCGAGCAACAAGCGCGCAAAAAGCCACGTTCAAAACCAGTTACCATACAGCGCGCCCGCGATAACGCAGCCAAGCTTGATTGGGATAACTACACGCCACCAGTGCCTAAAAAGCTGGGCGTAACCGAATTTAAAAATGTATCAATCGCCACGTTGCGTAAGTATATAGATTGGACCCCATATTTTATGACGTGGTCAATCGCTGGTAAATACCCACGCATAATGGACGATGAAGTCGTTGGCGAGCAAGCACGTAGCTTATTTAAAGACGCTAACGACATGCTCGACGACCTTGAAAAGTCAGGTGCTTTGCAACCTTTAGGTGTAATTGGTTTATTCCCTGCAAACCGTGTGGGTGATGACATAGAAATTTACACCGACGAAACCCGCAAAGAGCTGTTAACTACCTCATGCCATTTACGCCAGCAAACCGAAAAAACCGACTTTGCTAACTATTGTTTAGCCGACTACATTGCGCCAAAAGGCACACCTGATTACTTTGGCGCGTTTGCAGTAACGGGCGGCTTAGAAGAAGACGACCTAGCCGACGCGTTCGATGCCAAGCAAGACGACTACAATAAAATAATGGTAAAAGCGGTTGCCGACAGGCTTGCCGAGGCGTTTGCAGAATACTTGCACGAACAAGTGCGCAAAGAGTATTGGGGTTACGCAGCCGATGAAAACTTAAGTAACGATGAGCTAATTCGCGAAAACTACCAAGGTATTCGCCCAGCGCCAGGTTACCCAGCGTGCCCAGAGCACACCGAGAAAAAGAAAATTTGGCAGTTGCTCGATACCGAAAAACGCATTGGCATGCAGCTCACCAGCTCATACGCCATGTGGCCAGGGGCTGCGGTTTCGGGCTGGTATTTCTCACACCCAGCGGCAAAATATTACGCCGTAGCCGCTGTGCAAAAGGATCAGGTAGAAGATTACGCCAAGCGAACTAATATGACGCTCGAAGAGGCTGAAAGGTGGCTGTCGCCTAATTTGGGGTATGAGCCGGAGTCATAGTGAAGTGGTTAAATAGCGAAGCGGTCAGTTTTTAGCTGTCAGCTATCAGTTAAAACGAAAACGAGCCCAGAGAGGCTCGTTTTTGTGTGTATTTTAAAAAATCATCAAGGGCTATTAGCGAGTAGCTCATCTACTTTTTTTATAACATCTTTTGGTTTTGGTTCAGTCGTTTGTTGTTTTAACCAATCTATTATTTCTGAGCTGACTCTGTAACCTTTTTTAATGCAGTAGTGTTGAGAGGTAACCCAAATATCAGCCCCCCTAGAAGTGCTATACGAATTACAAACAGTGTAGCCTTCACTTTTAATTTTACTTTCAATAAAATAGGTATAAGTAGGAACTGAAACTAATAGTAAAATTAAAGTAATCCCACAGAGCTTATACCATTTAATTAGAAGCTCTGACTCTACTTCAGTGTTTTTTACTTTTAATAATATTAGTCGAGTGAGCATAGCAAATGCTGGCGTGCCTAAAATTAAGCTCGGAGCAAAACTCTTTTCCTTAAAAATCATCGGGTGATTATTTAACGCCTCAAAGACAAATGCCACTTCATTATATGATGCAATCGGTAAAACTATGGTGATGATAAAGAATAAAACAAATAAAAAAACACCCTTTATATTTTCACTTAATGTTACTCTGTCGTGTTTCATTAAATTCTCTTTAATCATCATTTAAACAAGGTAAAAAAAAGACGTCGCGGTTACACTTTATACGGCTTCGACATATGCATTATTGGCAACTCTTAGACTAACTACAATTTTTTAGCTATCTAATATAGTATATAAATTAAACACATAGCTACTCCTGCAGCAAGAGCCCCAATAAGAAAAAATAAGCTAGATTTCACTTCAAATCTTTTACAATGAAAAACGAAGTAGCAGGCTTTGTTTAGGTTAAAAAAGTAAAGTGTCTTAGATTGATTTTAAAAAGCACCAAGTAAGTTTGGTTTATATAAAATATTATCATAGGATCTCGCGTTGTGCTTTTTTATGATACTTCAACCCATGGCACCCAAACTCGGTTAGCCAAAAAAAGTAAAAGCAAACTTGTTTTATTCGCAGGAACGTTATTTAATTTTCGCTTTGAGGTTAAACAAGTCAGACTAGCCTTTCAAATCAATTTTTAGGAACAGGAAGCTAAAATGCAAGGATCGCGTATTATTAAAACTCATGAAATCAGCTTGTTTAAAAGAGCGCTAAATTTAGCTTTATTATTTACTCATATAATTTTTTTATTTGGTATAGCTGCCATCGCATTCGATCGTGAGAGTTTTGAGGCGATAAGTAACGCAAAATATGGCAATAGCGCTCCCTTAATGCAATCTAAATTAGCAGATATATTTGTATCTTCTTGGTTTGCTTATTTGTGCTTAGCTTTAATCCCCATAACTATAATGAAAGAACGCTTTATGAAAAGCTATGACGTTCGAATTTACTCAAATATACTAGCTTCGTTTATATGCGGATTAATAATCTATGTATTTATTAATAAGCTGTATAGTTTATAAGGTTTATTTAATGTGATTTTTAGCTTCTTTAAGCTGAAAATTTATAACTTAAAAGGAAAAAATATCTAATGGAAAATATTTTTTGTGGGTATTATGATGAGGAAGCGGAGCAGGATGTTCCATTACAACCAAACATTAGTGAAGCTATAACCTTTTTCAAAGGTTTTATTTGGGGGAATGAGAGTTCAGAATCCGCCATGAAAATTTTATTTTTTCAATCCTTAGGGGATAATGAGGCTTCATTGCAAATAAGTTGCCTAGAAAAAAAATTATGGTGCATTTCTGCCAGTGCCTCCATCCGAAGGCGCTTTCTAGGGCCATTCTTTAAGCGTAGCACCTTTAAAATCTTTATAGATAAAAATGAAGATGAAACAGAAAATATAATACGTCTATTTTATGATAGTTCGCCTCACGAATTTGCTGCCTTTTTAAAAAATAGTAAAGGCTAAGCTTTAAGTGGGATTACATTCGTACTCCATTGATTTAAATCAATAAATATTTATTCTTTTAGGTTGTTAGATATACTTTGCCTAAAACTCTAATACATTTAATCTCTTTATAAATCTATTCTATTACTTTAGATAAAGGACTATTCATGAAGTATCTAAATTACATATTGCTTTGCCTATTCCTACTTTTCACATCGAACACATTTGCGCTTGAGCAGAAGTATCACGAGAGTGTTTTACCTGTTATTGCTGCTTTTAAAGCGGAGGATAAAACTGCGATTGCTGCGCATATTCGCTACCCTCTAAAAAGGCAATATCCATTGCCCGACATTAAAAATGAAGCTGAGTTTATTAACCGCTTTGATGAAGTGTTCGACGATGAACTAGTTGCCGTTATTGGCAGCTCTAATATTAATACCGATTGGGATAAAGTTGGTTGGCGCGGCATTATGCTAAATAACGGCGTGATGTGGGTTGATACTGACGGCAAAATTTTCGGTATAAATCGCGGAACATCTAAAGAGCAGGCATTTGCTAAACGCTTAATTGAACAAGACAAGCAATCACTTCATTCAAGTATTAATACATTTGAAGAGCCTGTGCTTGATTGGAAAACGGCTAGCTACCATATTCGCGTTGATGATTTAGGTGATAGAAATTACCGTTATGCGGTGTGGAGTAGTGATAAAAGGCCAAAGGATAAGCCTGATCTGGTTTTATTTAACGGTGATATTACCTTTGAGGGTAGCGGCGGGAATCATCATTATACGTTTAAAAACGGACGTTATAGTTACATATTACACGTTACTATTATTGGCTGCGATACATCGCCACCTGGTTGGCTTGAAGTATATAAAAATGATGAGCAGTTATTAAATGAGCCTATTATAAGTGCTAAATAGAATAAGTAAACCCTTCTTATTTACACCCAATAAAGCTGCCACTTAATAACAGCTATAAGTTGGCGGTTCGCCGATAAAAATTTCAATAAACCAATCCTAAGTGGTAGGCTAAAAAAGTAGCAAGTATTCAAACCGTTCTCGCGCAACAAGGAATCCCTTTAAAGCGCTTTGCCAAGGAGTTAAATATGATCACGCTTACCGTTAATGGTAATAAACATGAGTTTACAGGCGATCCGTCAACGCCGGTGCTTTGGTATCTTCGAGATGAATTAAATTTAACCGGGCCTAAATTTGGCTGTGGTATGGCGCAATGTGGTGCCTGCACCATACATATTGATGGTGTAGCGCAGCGCTCGTGCATTTTACCGGTATCGGCTGTGGCAGGGCGTGCTATTACTTCTATTGAAGGGTTAAGCGAGCAAGGCGACCACCCTGTGCAAAAAGCCTGGGTTGAGCATAAAGTGCCGCAGTGCGGGTTTTGCCAGTGCGGGCAAATAATGCAAGCGGCAAGCTTATTAGCCGCTAATCCCAACCCCACTGATGATGAAATAGTGAGTAATATGTCGGGCAATATTTGCCGTTGTGGCACGTATCCGCGTATTCATAAAGCGATTAAGTCGGCGGCTAAAACCATTGCGGGCGTTGAGTATTTTGACCCAAATGAACAAGGGGAAGAGGTATGAAAAACGACAATACGTACTTTGACCTAAACCGCCGCCAATTTTTAAAAACCAGCGCAATAGGCGCATTAGTATTAGGCACTTATTTTGTAGGCAGTGCACCAAAAGCGTTTGCAGGCGTGTTAGAACAACCGTCTGAGCAAGCAAAACGTGCCAACTTATTTATAGCGCTGCGTCCCGATGGCATGGTTGAAATAACCTGTCACCGCTCTGAAATGGGCCAACAAATTCGTACCGCCATTGCCCAAATTGTGGCAGACGAAATGGAAGCCGCGTGGGATAAAGTGGTTGTTATTCAAGGTAAGGGCGACCCTAAATATGGGGATCAAAATACCGATGGCTCGCGCAGTATTCGCTACAACATGCAACGCCTACGCGAAATGGGGGCAAGCGTACGTTATATGATGCAGCACGCAGCTGCTAAATATTGGAACGTTGAGCCGCAAACCTGTACAGCTAATCAGCACGTGGTTACCCACAGCTCGGGTAAAACGCTTGCCTATAAAGACTTAATCGACCTCGCACTTGGCATTACCCCGCCAGAGCCTGACAAGTTAACGCTTAAAGCACGTAAAGAATGGCGTTATATAAATACCGGTATGGCGCACATAGATTTAACCGATTTAGTAACCGGTAAAGCCACATTTGCTGCTGATGTTCGCGAGCCAAAAGCGCTGGTGGCTATGATTGAGCGCCCGCCGGTAGTAGGTGGTGTGGTTAAATCGTTTGATGCCAGCGCCGCTAAAGCAATTAATGGCGTAGTTGATGTTATTGAAATGCCTGTACCAAAAGGTGCGCCGCAATTTCAGCCAAAAGGCGGCATTGCTATTGTTGCTAAAAATACCTGGGCAGCATGGCAGGCGCGTAAAGCACTAAAAGTGGTGTGGGATGATGGTAAAAACGGCGATTATAATTCAGAGAGCTTTAAAAAGTCGTTATTACAAACAGTGAATGAGCCGCAAGCGCATGTGCGCGAAATAGGCGATACCACTAACGTATTGGCTAAATCGAGCAATAAGTTAGTAGCCGACTATTACGCGCCGCATTTGGCCCAAGCACCTATGGAGCCACCTTGCGCCACGGCGATGTACAATAAAGACAGTGTAGATATATGGGCTGCAACGCAAAATCCGCAAGCCGATATGAAAACCGTAGCCGCACTACTTGGTATGGATGAGAGCCAAATTAACGTGCATGTAACCATGTTAGGTGGCGGGTTTGGGCGTAAATCAAAACCTGACTTTTCAGCAGAGGCTGCCTACATTTCAATGAAAGTAGGGCAACCTATTCGCGTACAATGGACGCGAGAGGATGATATTCAGCACAGTTTTTATCATGCGGTATCGGCTCAACATATTGAAGCTTCACTCAATGAAAAAGGTAATATTGAGGCTTACTTACATCGTACGGCGTTTTCGCCAATTATGTCGACCTTTCAAGAAGGCGCAACGTCGCCAGCAGGTTTTGAGCTGCGCTTAGGCTTTACCGATAACCCTATAAACTCACCTAACTTAAAGTTAGAAAACGGCGAAGCACCCGCTAAAACAAGAGTAGGTTGGATGCGTTCGGTATCAAATATTTTTCATGCTTTTGCTATTCAGTCATTTATTGCTGAAGCGGCGCACAAAGCAGGGCGCGACCAAAAAGACTATTTACTTGAAACCATAGGCCCTGATCGCATTTTAGATGTAACCGAGCAAAATGCCTCGTACGATAACTATGGCGCCGATAAAGACGTTTATCCATTAGATATTGGTAAATTACGCCATGTTATTGAAAAAGTAGCCGATATAAGTAAATGGGGCCGAAAGCTGCCAAAAGGTCGCGGGTTAGGCATTGCTGCGCACCGCAGCTTTTTAACCTATGTGGCTACTGTGGTTGAGGTAGAGGTATCCGACGCTGGTGATTTAAACGTGATTAAATCGTGGGTAGCTATTGATGCAGGTACGGTAGTAAACACCGATACCGTAAAAAATCAAACGCAAGGTGGCTCTATTTACGGTATTACAACCGCAATTAGCGACGGTATTACTTTTGATAAAGGCCGAGTACAGCAAAGTAATTTTCACGATTACCGCGTACCGCGTATGAGCGATTCCCCACTAGAGGTAGAAGTAGAAATAATACAAAGCGATGCACCACCTGCTGGTGTAGGGGAGCCCGCAACACCGGTTTACGCCCCAGCGCTATGTAACGCTATTTTTGCCGCTTGTGGTAAACGCATTAGGCAACTGCCTATAGGTAATCAATTAAAAGCGTAAATAACGTACTTTTATTTAAGCCGTTAAACAAAAAAACCGCCAAATGGCGGTTTTTTTAGAAGTTAGCGATTAGTGAGTTTTTTCAAACTCGTCTACTTCGCGCTCTGCTTCTTCTTTAGATTTACCATACTGCTGCTGGATTTTACCTACTAGCTCTGTACGGCTACCTTCAATTTTGTCTAAATCGTCGTCAGTAAGATCGCCCCATTTTTGTTGCGCCTTACCTTTAAGTTCGTTCCAATTACCTTTCATACGATCGCTGTTCATAAGTTTCTCCTTACTTAGCTTTAATTAACGTTCAGTATAAAAGGAGCAAAGCGTGTACCAATCAGTTAAACTTTTTATTTTGTGTTTATAATCATTAATTTATATATTTAAGCGAGGCGTTACTTTTATTGCAACGCGTATGTTCTTAAAAAATGTACAGAGCGGTCTGTAATTATTTCTGATTATGGATACGCGTAAACTCATCTGCTTTTGCGGCGCGTTTATTTTTGGTTTTTGTTACAATGCGCACAAAGCAATTTTGGGTAAATAGCAGTGCTGCCGGTTCAAAACATATATCAACAACTTCTAACTACATTACAAAGTAACCCCATAACGTTATTACAAGCACCGCCTGGTGCGGGTAAATCAACCTGGTTGCCGCTACAGCTTATGCGCGACGACCATTTTAAACGTATTGTAATGCTTGAGCCGCGCCGCTTAGCAGCACGTAATATTGCCAATTACTTAGCACAGTGCCAAAACGAAAAAGTGGGGCAGAGTGTTGGTTTGCGAGTACGCGGCGAGAGTAAAGTAAGTAGTAATACGCGCCTTGAAATAGTCACCGAGGGCATGCTTACCCGCATGCTACAAAACGACCCCGAATTAAGCGATATAGACTTACTGATATTTGATGAATTTCATGAACGCTCAATTGCGGCCGACACTTCACTGGCCTTTGCTTTAGAGACCCAAAGTGCGCTGCGCGACGATTTAACCATACTACTTATGTCGGCCACCCTTGATACCGAGCGCTATACGCAGTTTTTTGATTGCCCGGTTATACAATCAAGCGGGCGTAGTTACCCCATAGACGAAGTATACATACCAATAAAAGATGAAAGCCGCTGGCTTGATGCTATTCCTAATATCGTTAAGCAAGCACTCAATGAGCAAAGCGGTAGTGCATTAGTCTTTTTACCTGGGCAATTTGAAATAGTACGTGTGCAGCAGGCCCTTAATGATTTACCAAGTAACTGCTTAGTTGCCACATTATTTGGCGAGCAAGATAAAGCCAATCAGCAAGCGGCGATTGCCCCTGCGCCTAAAGGTATGCGCAAAATAGTGCTTACCACCAATGTAGCAGAAACCAGTTTAACCATTGAAGGCATTCGCATTGTTATTGATAGCGGCAAACGCCGCGCGGCGAGCTATAACTTGAAAACAGGCGTAACTGAGCTTACAACTCAAAGTATATCGCGCTCCTCTGCTGTGCAGCGAGCGGGGCGTGCAGGGCGAATAGAGCCAGGGGTTGTTTACAGGCTTGGCTCTAAACAAACATTTGAGCGACGTAATAGCCACGATAGCCCAGAAATACTCACCTCAGACATAAGCCAACTTATGCTGGAGGCAAAACAGTGGGGCGCAAGTATTAGCGAACTCACCTTGCTTGATACGCCAACAGCGCAGCAATTTACGCAAGCGGCAAACTTACTAACCATGCTTGAAGCTATCGACTCCAAAGGTAAGCTCACTAAATTGGGCAGCAACATGCTGGGTTTTGGGGCGGATATTCGCTTAGCGCATATGCTTTTAAAAGCGCAAGCGCTTGAGGCAGAACTCCCTGGTATTTACCGTTTAGCACTTTATTTAGTGGCGCTGCTTGAGAGCCGAATAAACAGCGCCAACGAGCTAAGCTTGGCGCTACATAGCCAACAACAAAGGCCACACCCAGTATTTAAGCAGCAGTTAAAATACTGGCAAAGCCGTTTAAAAGTAACCGACAGTAACAGTGAGCTAAACACAGAGTATTTAGGTTTGCTGGTGGCATTAGCTTACCCCGACCGCATTGCAAAAAAACGCGGCAATGGCTACTTACTTGCCAATGGGGCGGGCGCTGATTTAAACACCGATTACTGGCATAACGATGACTACCTTGCTATTGCAAGCATGGGCGGCCATAAAGGCACGCGTATTTTTGCAGCCACCGCACTTAGCCCATTTGAGCTACAAGATTACTTACCGCATTTGTTTACTACGCTTACCCGCTGTGAGTTTGATGAAAAAACCGGGCGCTTTATCCATCAAGACGAAGTAAAGCTCGGCGCCATTACCCTTACAAGCCAACCAAGTAAGCAAAAGCTTGATAAAACCGAGCGCGCCAAAGCGTGGCTTAATTTATTTACTAAACACGGCTTTGCATTATTTAATGAACAACCCGATGCGCAGCAATTATTAATACGCATGAGTTTAGCCAGTCAGTTTATGCCAGATACGTTCCCGGCAATAAGCGAGCAGCAACTTATCGAAACAGCTGATGATTGGTTAGGCGTATATTTACAGGATATAAAAACGCTGGAGCAGCTTAAAAAGTTTAACTACTTTGAAGCACTGCAAAATTGTTTTGACTGGACACAGCAAACAGCCCTAAAAACACTGTTACCGCTTAGGTTAACGGTACCGAGTGGCTCAAATATAAAAATTAATTACCAGCTAGATGGCCCCGCAAAACTTAGCGTGCGCATGCAAGAAGTGTATGGTTTAACAAGTACGCCAATGCTTGCAAATGGCAAGCTGCCACTGCTTATGGAATTACTCTCACCAGGTAAGCGTTCATTACAGCTTACGCAAGATCTTGCGCACTTTTGGGCTAGTAGTTATCGCGATGTACAAAAAGAAATGAAAGGACGTTATCCCAAGCATTTTTGGCCCGACGATCCAGCCAACAGCGTGGCAACCAATAGAGTAAAAAGCAAAATGTAGGTTTATTAACTTAAAAATATTTGTTTTATTTTTGAACGTGTGAATATAGTGTACCTATAAATAAATCAATACTTTTAATTACAAGGAAGAAGTGATGAAACGACTATTTACATTAGGTTTGCTGTTAGTGAGTGCCTTTTCGGTTAATGCTGAAAAGGCACTGGACTTAAACAAATTTGCACAGCATTACTACAACACAATGACCGCCACGCAAGCGCCTAGCGCAAGTGAAAAAGAGCTTGAAGCCTACCTTAATTTATTAACAGACGATGTAGGCAGCCAGCACATACCGTATCAAGTAGATGACTCTCGCACAGCAGAGGGTAAAAAACTAATGCGTAAGGGCATGAGTTTTTATTTAGGCGCGCACACCTTATACGAAAGCGAGCTGCTTAATACCTTTATATTTAACAATAGCGGCTTTGCGATTCGTTATAAAAACCACGCTAAGGGCATTCATCCGCAAAGTAAGCAGCCAATCGAGTACACATCAGTAATGATGGAAGTAATAGAAGTTGAAAACGGTAAAGTGGCGATGATCCGTAAATATCACGAATAAAACGTAAAGTGATAAAACGCGCTAGCCATTAAAGCAAAGTTAATGGCTAATTGGGCTGTAATAGCTTTTTGTTGTTATGTGTTTAAACTTCTTTACCACCGTGTTGCTCTGCTAAATCATCTAGCTCGGCAGAGGTGTAATCAAACCCGCTTTCATCATACTCGTAAGTGACTTTTACACTGTCGCCGCCATTAAATAGGCGAGTTTTAACTTGGTTTACGGGCCAATCTTTTAGTACATGCACAAAGCGGTTAGCAACTTGCGAGGTTTCAAAGCGGTAGCGAATTTCTGTTTTCATAAAAAGGCTCTGTTATTGTATGGCTTAGCTAAAAGTGAGTAGTAAAATTACACTATTTAATGCATTACCACCTCTCATAATCTCTTGGGTGTGTTGATTTATAATGGTTGAATTTGCAGCCGTATGTTTGGTTTTAAGGCAAGGCAGAGCCTATGTAACTTGGTTATTCCCCATAAATAGGCGATAACGCAGCATAAAAGCCAAACATGGGCTGCCCGTTGGGTTCTTTCTAGGGTGATAAACTCTTGTTTATTGGTTTTTACTTATTCTTACATGGATGTAAGTCATTAAAATAACGCAGGAGCCGTTATCGAGCCTACTAAGTTACAAACCACGCGCCGCGATTTAATCGCCCCTAGATCGAACAAATTTCTATCCGCCAAGGTCAACACGCCCTAGTATACCTTTAATCAATACGCCGATATAAGCCTCTAAAACAGTAAGTGGAGCAAAAAACCACACTTAAACGCTATAAGTGGTGCGTTTTTAAAATAAATAATAATTATTACAAATAGCTTTTATATCTAAAAAGTTAATGTGATTTTATTTTTACGTAATGTTCGCATTTTGCTTTAAGGTGCAGTGTTCCTTTCTAAAAATACTTATCTAGTACAAACCAAGCATTGTTATAAGTTTTTGATAGTAAGTTACTTTAATGAGTATATTTCCTTTATGCAGCGAATGTTTTGCTAAGGGATTTACGTGTTGTTTAGCTATGTTAAAAAGTATTTTTGCCGATCTCCCTTTGTTCTAAAAACTAAAACTATTTTAAAAATAAAACAAAAAAGCAACATTTAGGTTGATTGTTAGGTATTTGTAATTAGAATAGTCGCTATTACAAATAAGAATGATTCACATACAATATTAGGATTCAACATGAATTTGCGTAAATCTCTCCTTGCTAGTGCAGTAATTACTGCAACTATGGGTTTAACTGCGTGTGGCGGCTCAAGCTCCAGCGATAGCACCGAAACACCAACCACTCCAACAGTGACTAATTCGGCACCTACCGCTATTAGCTTATCTACAGCGGCTGTAACAGAAGATGTAGTAGGCGCAGTAGTCGGTACTTTAAGTGCAACCGATGACGATGCAACAGGCATGGTATTTACACTTTCTGATGATGAACAGTATTTTGAAATTAATGACAGCAATGAGCTAACGCTTAAAAGCACGTTAGCGCTTAATGCTGAGCAAGTAGAAACAATTGATGTAACAGTCACTGCAACCGATGCTGGCGATTTAAGTTTTACACAAACACTGAGCGTATCTGTAACTGATATTGAAGCGCAAGATGGCGTAAACGTTTACGAATTTGCCTCAACAGTTAATGCTAGTAATTCTGCGGTAAGTTACACAGGCCAAGTGGCTCGTCATGCACTTTCGGCGCAAATTAAAGCTTACATAAGCTTATTAAGTGTTGATTACATTGAAAGCGAAGGCTTAACGGGCGATGCCGTTAAAGCGCAGTTAATGGCTTATTGGAGCGATTACGAAGCCGTAAAAGATAACAGCTTTTTGTTTATTGATGGCGCAACTACGTTGCAACAGTCGTTTGCAGAAATTTCGAATTCAGGCAAAACCTTAACAGGTAAAATTGCCGGTAACGATGCGTCTAAAATGGAAGAAGATTGGCTAACAGAAGGCACATTTGAAGGTTGGAGCGACTTCGGCGCTCAAGCAAAAACACCAGAAGGGCTTATTTTTCATTACTTTGATTTACTTGCCGCTAATGTAGATGCAATTGCAAGCGGTACGCAGTCTGAGGATGTAAACGGTAATGACATTACTGCGGCATACATCACAACAAGTGGCCTTGATTTAAACCAGCTTATTCAAAAGCACACGCTAGGTGCGTTAATGTTTTCGCAAGGCACTGACGATTACCTAGACGAAGGGCTTGATGAAGATAACACCGATGCAGCAGCCGATGGTACTTACAGTACTTTAGAGCATCAATTCGATGAAGGTTTTGGTTACTTTGGCGCAGCACGTCATTATTTAGAATTTAGCGACGACGCTATTGCTGATGGTAGCGCAAGCGCTGATATTGATGGCGATGGCAAAATTGACTTAGCGAGTGAATACAACTGGGGTAACTCTACCAATGCAGCTAAACGTGATAAAGGCGCGGTAGTAGCAACTGACTTTAGCAGCGCAGCAATGACGGCGTTTATTGCGGGTCGTAAAATTATTAACGATGCTGCATCAGGTGCATTAACTGATGATCAAAAAACGCAGTTATTAGCACAGCGTGATATTGCTGTAGCCAATTGGGAAAACGCAATTGCAGCCACCGTTGTACACTACATCAACGACACATTAGCCGACATTGATACAGTACAAGGTACAGAGGCAAGTGCTGACGATTTTGCTAATTTAGCTAAACACTTTAGTGAAATGAAAGGCTTTGCACTGAACTTTCAATTTAACCCATTTTCACCTTTTTACAGCGACGATAACGCAGGTAAATTTGCCGAGCTACATACATTACTCGGTGAAGCGCCACTGCTAACAGATGCATACAAAGCGCAGTTAGTAGAGGCACGTGATTTGATGCAGGAAGTTTACGGCTTTGATGCTCAAAACGTTGAAAACTGGTAATAACCACCCGTTTTAGCACCAAGGAAGGTCAGCCCACGGGCTGACCTTTTGCCGTTTAATTTTCAAAGTTTTTAGGGTTGAAATAATGATCAATTATGCAAAAAAAGGGGTTGTGGTTGCAGCTACTGTATTAACCCTTAGTGGGTGTGGTGAAAGTAGCTCAAGTAGCACAGGCAGTGATTTTCAAAGTAGTGATAGCGGGCAAACTACTACGCCTGCGGTTACAGAGTTTGATGAAGCACAACTCGTTGCTAACTTAGTCGATAATGTAATAACACCGACGTTTGTTTTATTTAATCAACAAGCACAAACACAAACACAGGCCGTTGCAAATTACTGCCAAGCTGAAATACAAAGCGTACAAGAAAGCTCAGAAGAGGCCATTGCGCTGCGTGCTCAAGCACAACAAGCCTGGCTAGATACCATGGCGGGTTGGCAACAAGCCGAAATGATGCAAATGGGGCCGCTTCTTGATAACGCAGGGCAGTTACGTAACCAAATATATTCATGGCCTACTTTTAGCCGCTGTGGGATAGACCAAGACGTGGTGTATAACCAAGACGGTGTTATTAACCAAGATCAAAATCGCCCGTATGCCATTAGCGAAAGAACAGCAACACGCCGCGGCTTATTTGCAATTGGGCATGTGTTGTTTAACGAGCAATTAGCGCATCACTGTAGTGTGGCAAATGATGCCCTTGCAGATTGGAATAACCGTACAGATTTAGCGCGTCGTCAGGCTCGTTGTGAGTTTGCTGTGGTGGCAAGTGAAGATGTTTTAAGTTCGTCAGCGCAGTTATTACAAGCTTGGCAAGGGGATAACGGTTTTGCTAACGAATTAAAAAATACCGGCCAAAGTGGCTCTCGCTTTAGCACAACTCACGAAGCACTGAATCATATTAGCGATGCACTGTTTTATATCGATACAATAGTAAAAGATAAAAAATTAGCAGAGCCGATTGGTATTTTTTCAAATTCGTGTGGCGCATCGGCGTGCCCTGAAGATGTAGAAAGCCTAGATGCGAAAAGCTCTTTAGATAATATTCGTAATAACTTAGTGGCGTTTGAAGCGTTAATTATGGGTAATTTAGACGCTGAGCAAGCAGGCACTGGCTTTGATGACTTTTTAGATGCAGAGCAAGCACAGGCTACTAAAACACGTTTAGTTGAAGGAATAGCAACCCTTAAAGCCACTTTAAATAGCATTGATAGCTCGCTGGCCGATTTGCTAATTGATAACGAGCAACAGGTACGTGATGTACATGGGCAAGTGAAAGTGCTGACCGATGAGCTAAAAAATGACTTTATTAATGAGCTAGCACTTGAGCTACCTACCACCTCTGCAGGCGATAACGACTAAGGGCGACAATGAAATACAATAAACTTACAATTGCATTGCTTATGGCCGTAAGTTGCCAAGCAGTGGCAGAGCAAAAAAACGAATTAGAACATATTCAAATTATTAGCCATAACGATAAATTGCGCACCGAAGCAGGCTCGGCAACTTTAATTGGCGAAGCGCAACTGGAACAATTTGAGTTTGATGATATTCATCGTATTTTATCGCAGGTGCCTGGGGTAAACATACGCGAAGAAGATGGCTTTGGGCTAAGGCCTAACATTGGTTTTAGGGGCGTAACCCCTGAGCGTAGTAAAAAAATAACCATTTTAGAAGACGGTGTTTTAATTGGCCCTGCGCCGTATTCGGCACCGGCGGCTTATTATTTTCCGCTTACTACACGCATGACCGCAGTTGAAGTGTTTAAAGGCCCAGCAGCCATACATTATGGCCCACAAACGGTGGCGGGTACGCTTAATTTAGTGTCGCGCCAAGTACCTGATGATGCCAGCGGTATGCTTGATATTTCAGCAGGCTCCGATGGCTATAAAAAAGCGCACGCGTATTATGGTAACCGCCAAGGGCAGTTTGGCTTTTTAGTTGAAGGCGTTCACCTAGAAAGTGACGGTTTTAAAGAGCTTGATGGTGGGCAAGACACAGGCTTTGAAAAAGACGATTTATTAGTTAAATTAGATTACACACTTAATAGCGAGCAGTATAAACAACGCTTTGAGTTAAAGTTGGCCTATTCAGATGAGCTTTCTAACGAAACCTACCTTGGGTTAACCGAAGAAGATTACCAGCAAACACCGTATCGCCGTTATGCCGCCAGTGGCCCTGCAAATATGGACACTAAGCACACGCAAGTGATGTTTACCCACCAGCTTAGCAGCGACAATTTTGCCCTTACAACCCGCGCCTATCGCAACGATTTTGAACGTGCGTGGCTTAAACTCAACGCGGTTACTAACAGCAGTGGTAGTTTGTCGGATATTTTGGCAGACCCAACACGCTTTGAGCGTGAATACAGCGTTATTAGTGGCCAAGCCGATTCGGTTCAAAGTGGTGAAAGCAATGTGTTTTTAACCATGGGAACTAACGACAGAGCCTTTTTCTCACAAGGCATACAGTTTGATGGTGATTGGCAAGTCGCTGCGTTTGGGCTTGAACATTCACTCTCATTTGGGGTGCGTTTTCATCAAGATGAAATAGAGCGCGATCATTTTGAAGACACATACGCTATGGTTAACGCGGTTAACACCCGTACAGACTCCGCGAGTGTATTTACCACACAAAATACCGAATCTACCGATGCGTGGTCGTTATATATTGAAGACAAAGTAACCTTCGATAAGCTAACTCTTGGTTTAGGCGTGCGCGGCGAGTTAATGGATATGTCGTATCAAAATGACGCCCCTGGACAAGAAAACGATTGGCAAGATAAATCGAGCCGTATTTGGTTACCTGGTTTAAGTGGCTTTTACCAATTATCGGCCAATGCAGGGTTACTTTTTGGTGTACACCAAGGGTTTGTGCCCTCGAGCCCATCTAGCCCTGTTCGTGAAGGAGATGAAGAGTTTGAAAAAAGCGTAAACTATGAATTTGGTGGCCGTTACAACAACGGTAACAGCCAAGTGGAAGTAGTGAGCTTTTTTAATGATTATTCAAACTTAGTAGAAAGCTGTGGCCAGTCAAATTGTGGAATCGAAAACGAAATTGACCGCGAGTTTAGTGGTGGGGAAGTGGATGTATGGGGCGTTGAGTCTCAATTTGCCCACACTTATGTATTAAATAAGCACATTGATGTGCCGGTACGCTTAACTTATACCTACACGCAAAGTGAGTTTAAAGAAGAGCTATTTAGCGAATTTACGCAGTGGGGACATATTCGCCCGGGCGATCATTTACCGTACTTGCCTAACCATCAAGCTGCGCTGAGCTTAGGCCTTGCACATAACGATTGGTCGGTTGATGTATTAATAAAATACACCTCAGAAATGCCAGAGGCCGCTGGCGTAGCTTATACCGCTGGCGAGCTTGGTAACACCACAGGGAATGATTTTTCATTACCGTTAGCAGGTGTCGATGTACCCGCTACAACAGTACTAGATATTGCTGCGCGCTACGAGCTTGATCAATATGGGCATATTTACGCTAAGGTAGATAACCTGTTTGACCAAGATAACATTGTTAGTCGTCGACCATATGGCGCGCGCCCGGGTAAACCGCGTAGCGTAGCCGTGGGTTACAAATATCAATTTTAAGAGGTAAGTTATGCTCGAGACTATATGGCAAACGCTTCTTCAAACGCCAAATTATTTGTTTGATGCCAATAAACGTATTTTTATTGGCTATAGCATTGCGGCGTTAGTGATTGCAATGTTGCTGTATTTCTCGGGCCGTGCGCAGCAAAAAAAGCGCACGTGGCGTGGGCTGGGGCGCTATTTATTTAGTAAGCGTATTTGGCTGAGTAAAAGTGCCAAGCTCGACTACCAATTATTAATTATAAACCGCTTACTTAAAGCCGCGCTGTGGGTGCCTATAGTGTTAACTATGGTGCCTGTTGCTATTGGCGTAAGTGATGCCCTGCAATGGCTTTTTGGTGAGCGCGCAGTATGGCAGCTGCCAAGTACTGTGGTGTTAGTTATTTTTACCGTTTTATTGTTTATATTTGATGATTTAACACGGTTTTTATTACATTTAGCACTGCATAAAGTGCCGTTTTTGTGGCATTTTCATAAGGTACATCATAGTGCGTTAGTGCTCACCCCAATGACCATTTATCGCAGCCACCCGTTTGAAAGCTATTTATATGCCTGTCGAATGGCGTTAGCCCAAGGTTTTGTAGTGGGCGTTTGTGTGTATTGCTTTGGCCGAAATTTATCAATGTTAGATATTTTGGGGGCTAATGTATTTGTATTTGCCTTTAACGCTTTAGGCGCTAATTTACGCCACTCACATGTGTGGTGGAGCTTTGGTAAAAAAATAGAAAATTGGTTAATTAGCCCAGCTCAGCACCAAATTCATCACAGCGATAACCCAAAACATTTTGACCGTAACCTAGGCTCAGCGTTAGCCATTTGGGATAGAGCCTGTGGCACACTGATAAAAGCGCATCAAGTAGGTAAAATTACCGTGGGGGTTGGCAATAACGACCGGGGGCACAACAGTGTAATGGATGCGTATTGGCGGCCAATTTACGAGAACCTACAAACGCCTTGGCAACGTGTGGCTAAAGCCGCTAATAAGGTGAATGTTTTTAATAAAAAAAAGCCCATTATTGAGGTTAATATTAACGACAAAACAGTTAAATAGCGCTCGGTTACAAAAAATAAAAGGTTAAATTGTAAATTTTGTGTTTCAATAATCGTATCAAACTCGGTACATACACGCGTACCTTCTTTAATTTACGATGACGATTTAACATGCATTACAAATCAGTTTTATTAGCAAGTTGTGCTTTATTGCTAAGCGCCTGTGGTGGCTCAGGCGGCGATGACACGCCCACTGTCAATTCAAATAAAATTCCTACCTTATCGATTGCCAGCATACCCAGCGAATTAACTAAAGGCCAAACCATTGAGCTAATTGCAACAGCAAGCGATGAAGACGGCACAATAAGCAGTGTGGTTTGGCAACAAACTGCGGGCACCACGTTATTGAATGAACCATTAGATGCGTTAAGTACCCGCCTTACTATACCCGCTGCGCAAAGTTATGAGCCTATAACGTATTCCTTTAGCGCAACAGCCACCGATAATGAAGGGGCAACAAACACTCAAACCGTTACATTTGTAGCCAAAAACAGCATGGACATACACAGCGCCGCTAGGTTATTACACCAAGCTAGCATGGGCCCAACGCTTGCTGAAATAAACAGTGCTCAAGGTTTAAGTGAGCAACAATGGCTCGATAACCAAATAGCACTGCCAGTTAGGTACCATCGAAACTACTTGGTAAAACTTGAAGATGACGAAGACTTTAAATATATAAGCCGAATAGATGCATGGTGGAAAGCGGTGCTACAAAGTGACGACCAACTACGCCAACGCGTTGCATTTGCACTGAGTGAAATATTGGTCGTATCGGATGAAAATAGCGATTTACGTGCACAACCAGAGGGCATGATCACTTACTACGATTTATTGCTCAAACATGCGTTTGGCAATTTTAGAGAGTTACTCGAAGAGGTAACGCTTTCGCCAATTATGGGCACGTACCTAAGCCATTTAGGGAACGAAAAAGCCGATGAAGCACTTAATATTCGCCCAGATGAAAATTACGCCCGTGAGGTTATGCAATTATTTACCATTGGCCTAGATGAGTTAAACCTTGATGGCTCCGCTAAGCTAGATGCAAACGGTAATAGCATAGCAACTTACGGACAGGCTCAAATACAAGGGTTTGCGCGTGTATTTACAGGCTGGACATTTGCCGGCAGCGAAACCTTTAAACGCAAAAGCCGTGATTATATAAACCCTATGCAAGCTCACAGCGAATACCATTCGAGTAAAGAAAAGGTCCTATTAAATAATGAGGTTATACCGCCTGGTTATGGGCCAGAGGAGTCGCTAAAAATAGCCCTCGATAATTTATTTAATCACGACAACGTAGCACCGTTTATTTCTAAGCAGCTTATTCAGCGGTTAATTACCTCAAACCCTACTGCGCAATATGTAGAGCGCGTTGCGCGTGTATTTAACGATAATGGAAGCGGTGTACGAGGCGATTTAGCCGCAGTTGTTAAAGCTATTTATTTAGATGACGAAGCACGCCATTTTGGCAGTGTACTTAGCTATCAAGGTAAAATTAAAGAACCACTTTTAAAAACTGTGCAGTTTTGGCGAAACCTTAATGCGAAGTCGCAGCAAGGTTTTTATAAAACGTGGAACTTAGTCGATAGCTACGGGCAAGGCCCCATGCAGTCGGGCTCTGTATTTAACTTTTTTAGACCCGATTACCAAAGTGCGGCGTTACGCACCCAAGGTTTGGTAGCGCCTGAATTACAAATAGCCAACGATGCGACTTTAATAGGCACAATGAATGCCTTATTTGCAAGTTTGGTTTGGAGTACAGCCGAAGCGCATACCGAGTTAAACCCTGCAGGAATTTATGTTTATGTTCAAAGCGATATGGATTACTTGGCGCAAAATGGCATTAGCGCACTGATAGAGCAATATAATACCCTGTATTTTGCCGGCAATATGAGCGCTGACACTACACAAGCTTTACTTGATTTAGATGCCTATTTTGATGAGGATCAGTACCGCGTGAGGGTTTCGTACTTGTTATACATGATTGCTATTTCACCTGAATTTAACGTGCAGTATTAGGAGCGCATAATGAGCCTAAATAGAAGAGACTTTTTGTCATTATGTTTAAAAGGCGGGGTATCGGCAGCTGCTTTAACTAGCTTGCAGCTACAAGCGTTAACGGGGGCAACTAATGCAATAGAACTCGGTGATTATAAAGCCCTAGTGTGTGTATTTTTATACGGCGGAAACGACTCACTGAATATGTTGCTACCCCTTGAGGGAGAGCAGCGTAGTTTATACGAGCAAAGTCGGCAAAACCTCGCAGTATACAATCCGCTAGCGTTAAGTGTTTCTCAGCAGTTTGCAGGTGGCGTGGGTATTCATCCCTCACTTGCGCCTTTACAGAGCGTGTTTGAGTCGGATGATTTAGCCTTTGTTGGTGGCGTAGGCACTTTACTTACCCCCACCACATTAACAGATTACAAAAATAACGCGGTGCCTTTACCTAAGCATTTATTTTCGCATAACGATCAGCAAGCGTCATGGATGTACGGCCGAGAAAAAGCCTCTTTAAACAGTGGGTGGGGCGCACGTATGCTAGAGCGATTAGCTGTGGAGGATCAGTTTGCGGCAAATGTCTCTCTCGATGGCACTAATTTATGGCAAACAGGCACAAATACCAGTGCCTTTGCGCTTAACAAAAGTGGCATAAGCACAATTAACGCCTTTGGTGGTTATCAGCCCCGCACTGAGCACGTTACTAACATAATGAACCGCTTGCTAGGCAATGCAAGCCATGTACTAGGGCGTGAATATGCGAATGGCTTAAATAGCGCAATTACCAACACGCAAACGATGAACAGTGCGCTTGAACAAGCCCCAGCGCTTACTACCACCTTTAGCGATACTAGCTTGAGTGAGCAATTAGCCGCGGTGGCCAAAGCTATTAGTGTGCAGTCGTCGTTAAGTACACAGCGCCAAGTATTTTTTGTCTCTATGGGGGGATTTGACACCCACGATGATCAGCTTACGGCGCACCCTGCATTATTAAATACGCTAGCTCAAGGGCTCAGCGAGTTTAACAGTGCCATGAAAGAGCTAAACATGAATGATAAAGTCACCACGTTTACTATGTCGGACTTTGGCCGCACGCTCACCTCAAACGGAGATGGCACCGACCATGGCTGGGCGGGTAATCAAATAGTAATGGGCGGCGCGGTAAAAGGCCGTTCTATTTATGGCCAGTTACTTACTCAGCAATTAGAGGGCGAATACGATACCGGAGGCGGGCGGTTAATTCCGCAAGTGGCTAACGAGCAATACTTTGCAACGTTAGCGCAGTGGTTTGGCGTGCCTGTTTCGGAGCTGGTTGATATTTTTCCAAATTTAAGTAACTTTAACAGCGCGACCTTAGACTTTTTTGTGTAATGATACTGACACGCCAGCCTAGGTTCGTTAGTTTAAGGTTAAAGCGCCGCTGCTTGATAATAAAAATTCGTTATTTAGTTGTTTTAATTAGCTTATTTTAAGGTTTTTGAACAAAGCTTATTATTTAAAGCACTTAAGTATCACTATACAGGGGCGCGAGCTGTTAATTGTAATCTAAACCCAGTGCTTGGCAGTATAATGTACTGGTTTCAAATACTTAAAATTAAAGATCACACATGATAAAGGAATCATAATAATGAAAATTTTAGTGAGCTTAGTAAGTTTAATCGCTTTTTTACTCGTTTTACTGCCAGGGCCTTTATATAAGTATGGGGTTGTTGAACTAAGTACTGCGTTTGCAGGGTTTAGATTTGGTGTGTATGTGGGTGGCGCTGCATTAGTGCTGCTTGTTATACAGGTTATTTTTATGCGTAAAACGCTTAGCATGGGCAGCACTTTAATGGCGTTGGTGTTTGCAGCCATCGCGATTGCAATGCCACTGAGCATGATGAGCAAGGCTAAAAGCGTACCCGCGATCCATGACATTTCGACCGATTTAATTAACCCGCCAAAATTTGTGGCAATTGTACCGTTGCGAGCGGATGCTAAAAACCCAGCTGAATACGCAGGAGAAGAAACAGCCACGCAGCAACGCAAAGCTTACCCTGAGCTAAAAACACTAAATTATGCACAATCAAAAACAGACTTATTGGCTGCTACCGAGCAAGCGGTTAAAAATTTAGGGTTTGAGCTTGTTAATGTTAATGCGGCTACGGGCATTGTAGAAGCAACGGATACCACCACATGGTTTGGTTTTAAAGACGATGTAGTTGTGCGTATCAATGATGAAGGCAGCCAGCGCTTTGTCGATATACGCAGTAAGTCACGCGTGGGGCGCAGCGATTTAGGAAAAAATGCTGAACGTATACATTCACTCATTGATGAGATAAATACGTTACTGGATAAGTAACCAACATTTAAGTTAAAAAAGCCCAACCTTGTTGGGCTTTTTTGGTCAGGGTGCATTCACAGCGCCAGCGTTAGTGTAAACCATATCAAAGTGCATACCGGTATTATTTTTAGAGACAGCCCTTATGGGATTGGTTTTAAAATAAAGCACTTAAATAAGCGAAAAGGTAGACGACTTAAATTTTTACAGACTATGGAGTTGTTATGAAAACAGTAGGATATGCAGCAAAAAGCGAAGGTGCGCAACTAGGTGAATATACTTTTGAGCGCCGTGATTTACGCGATAACGATGTAGAAATTGAAATTTTATATTGTGGCGTATGCCACTCTGATTTACATGCAGTGCGCAATGACTGGGGAGGAAGCCGTTATCCGTTAGTCCCTGGGCACGAAATTGTAGGTAAAGTAAAAGCCATTGGTAGCGCTGTTAAAAACTATGAAAAAGGTGACACGGTAGCGGTAGGCTGCATGGTTGATTCATGCCAAAGCTGCAAACAGTGTGATAACGGCGAAGAGCAATTTTGCCAAGAAGGCATGGTAGGCACATACGCAGGTAAAGATAGAGTAACCGGCGAGATGACCCAAGGTGGCTATTCTAAACATATTGTTGTTCGTGAAGAATTTGTACTATCAGTCCCTGAAAATTTAGAGCTTTCGCGCGTTGCCCCTTTATTATGTGCAGGTATCACTACTTACTCTCCATTACATAAGTGGGGCGTTACAAAAGGCAGCCGTGTTGCCGTTGTAGGGCTTGGTGGCTTAGGTCACATGGCTGTTAAAAATGCCGTAGCCATGGGCGCGAGTGTAACAGTGGTTGGGCGAAGTGAGTCTAAAAAAGATGACGCAGTAAAACTTGGCGCGCAGCATTACTTAGTGTCGACTGACGAAGATGCAATGAAAGCGTCGCAGTCGGCTTTTGATATTATTATTGACACCGTACCTGTTAAGCACGATTTGTCTATTTACACACCCTTATTAGACATAGATGGGACGCTAGTTATTGTTGGGCAAGTTGGCCCCGTAGAAGAGCTAAACACTGTGCCTCTTTTAATGGGTCGCCGCCGCATCGCAGGATCACTGATTGGTGGGATAGAAGAAACCCAGCAGATGCTAGATTTTTGTGGCAAAAATAACGTATTGCCAGAGTGCGAAATGATTAATATTGACCAAATAAACACCGCGTATGAGCGAATGGAAAAATCAGACGTACGCTATCGTTTTGTTATTGATATGGCGTCGTTAGAGGCCCAGTAAGGTGGGTGATTAAATCCCCTTGTTAAAGTAAAAGAGCGGCTAATTGTATTAGCCGCTCTTTTTATATGCTTAACAGGTTTGTGCTGCGGGCTGTTGTTTATTAAGTTGCAAGTAGCTTAAAAACCACATTACTAAGCCGCCTAAAAACAACGCCGCTGCGACATAACCTGTTTGGTTAGGCGCTGCACCTTGTGCAATAACAGCCCCGCCAACCCAAGGGCCGATAGCATTTGCGGTGTTAAATGCGCATTGTACTAATGCACCAATCATTGCATGGCCCTCTGGGGCTACATCCATTAATAAAGATTGAATAAGCGTTGCCAAACCCACACTGCAACCAATAAAAAATATAACCGCATACAGCATCCAAATATTGTAACTTGCGCTAACGTAGGCAATTGCAAATACGATGGTGCACACCAGTGCAAGGCCTGTGGTTTTAATGGCAGATTTATCGGCCGCTTTACCTAATATGTAATTACCTAACGTACAACCAATACCAAACATCACCATAGCGATAGAAATAGTGTAAGGGGCTGTTTTAGTTACATCTAAAATTGTATCGGCAATGTATGTATAAATACAAAACACGCCGCCAAAGCCAATAATAACAATACCTAAAATAGACCACACCAGTTTATTTTTAAGTACGCCAAACTCATTAAGTAAGTTAGATGGCTTAGCGTTATCAATATTTGGCACTACTTTGTATACAAATATAAACGCAATAAACGCTAAAACCGCAGCGCCACCTAAGCAATAACGCCAGCTTAGGTTTTGCCCCACCAAGGTAACAATAGGCACGCCAACGATGGTCGCAATGGTTAAGCCCATAAATACTTTTGACATAAAGCTTGCGCGTTTACCTGAAGGGGCAATATCGGAGGCAAGCAAAATAGCGGCACCAAAGTAAGCGCCGTGAGGTAAGCCACTTAAAAAGCGAAAAATAACGAGCTGCTCTAATGAGGTTGCTAATGCACTCAAACCATTAGAAATACACATTAGGCTTAAAAAAATCAGCAAAGCTTTGCGTTTTCGCATATTGGCCGTTGTAAGCATTAATACCGGCGCGCCTACCACAACACCAATAGCATAGGCGCTAATTGCATAGCCACTTTGCGAAGGGGTTGAGCCAAACGTTTCACTGATCAGCGGCAGCATAGGCATCATTGAAAATTCTGATAATCCTAAAATAAACGTACCTAGTGCTAACACTAATAAAATAGCAGCTTTATTTAACTGATTAGATGCCGACGCAACATCTGCACTCATAGAAGATCCTTTAACTTTGATTTTAAAAATAGTGAATAGCCACACATTAATTGCGTGGAGAGTAAACATATATTAGGTGTGGAGTGTGTCAGTGAGATGGCTATTTTAAGTTAAAAAGTGTACTGCGTCATGTATAAAAAATAGTATTTTTGGCTTGTTTTACTTTTGTTAATTGCTATAAAGTGTGACTTATTAGATTAATTTATAAAAAGTTTTTACAAAGCAGCTCACTAGCAAGTGTTTAATTGCTCGCAGAAAAACTAAAAAACACCTACATTTACAAAGTTGTTACATTTATTGCTAGCTTACATATTATTTTTATATTTGTTTGTTATTGTCATCCTATTATTCCCTAAAGGTTTAACACATGTTTGGTCTACGAAAAGATAACGCCAAAGTTGAAGAATTGGAACGTCAACTCAATGAAAGTAAATCAGTACTATCCGCTATTTATAACCATGTAGCGTATATTGAATTTACACCCGAGGGAAAAATTTTAGACGCTAATGAGCTTTTTTTAGATACCGTAGGCTACAAAAGAGAAGAGGTAATAGGCAAGCACCACCGGATTTTTTGCGATTCAGACTACGCTAAGTCGAGTGAGTACAGCCAATTTTGGCAAGCGCTGCAAGGGGCAAACTCAACAAGCGGTACCTTTATGCGCTTTAACGCTAATGGCGAAAAGCTATGGCTAGAGGCTACTTATTTTCCTGTTGAAGTAAACGGGGTGGTTACTAAGGTTATTAAAATAGCGTCGGATATTACAAAAAATTATGTACAGCGAAAATCTCAAGAAGCGCTCACCGAAGCGCTTGATAAGGCGCTGGCTACAATAGAATTTAACCCCGATGGCACCATAATTAAAGCAAATCATAACTTTTTATCTACGGTGGGTTATTCACTTGCAGAAATTGTTGACAAGCATCACAAAATGTTTTGTACTGACTCTTTTTATCAAAATAACCCTCGGTTTTGGGAAGAGCTAAGCGATGGACAGTTTAAGTCGGGTAAGTTTAAACGCATAACTTCTGATGGCTCGCAAATATGGCTAGAGGCAACTTATAACCCTATTTTAGATAATAAAGGCAAAGTGATAAAAATAGTGAAGTTTGCCTCTAATATTACCGATCGCATAAAAGACAACGAAGCTGTTAGTGAGGCCGCACAAATTGCGTATGAATCGGCGGTGTCGAGTGCGCAAACGGCAAAAACGGGCTCAGATATATTACATGATGCAATTGCAAACTCAGATGCAATTGTAAGCCAAGTACTTAAATCGGTTGATTTAATTAAAAACCTGAACGAGCAGTCAGCAGTTATCGGCTCTATTGTGTCGACCATAAGCAGTATTGCCGATCAAACTAATTTATTGGCGTTAAATGCAGCCATTGAAGCCGCCCGAGCGGGCGAGTACGGGCGAGGCTTTGCCGTGGTAGCCGATGAAGTTAGGCAGCTTGCAGCAAGCACCAGCAGTTCAACCAACGAAATTGCAACCGTAGTTAAAAACAACCAAGAGCTGACTAACGATATTTCAAAGCAAATCACCTCCGTCTCTGATTCCTCAGAGCAAGGCCGAGAGCTAATAGCGAAAGTTTCAGAAGTAATTCAAGAAATAGAACGCGGCGCAGATGCTGTTTCTGCAACAGTGTCTAAGCTTAACGCGAGTTAAGTGGCAGTAAGTTCTCAAAGTGCGACATTTTGTCGCGCTCTAAACTTGTAACTACATTATATAATTTATGCCATATTTAACAGTGGCATAAATTATAAATGGCTCATATTCAACATATCCAACACACTTATTTATTCTCTCCTTTAGCACTTTTATTAACTGGCCTTTTATCTCCTGCAGTATTTGCAGATGATAACACTTTAGAAATTATTGAAGTGCACGGGCAGGTACACAACAAGCACTTATCGCTTGGTTCGTCAGAGGCAATGCTTAGCAATTTAGGTGTTAATTTTTCTGCTGCGGGCGGGGTGTCTAACTTACCTATTTTAAATGGTTTAATGGGCGATAGAGTAAAAGTACTGGTTGATGGCGCAGAGGTTACTGCAGCGTGCGCTAATCAGATGAACTCGCCTCTTTCTTACGTATCAGCTAATCAAGTAATGGCTTACAAAGTAGTTGCTGGTGTCTCGCCAGTGAGTGCTGGTGGCGATAACATTGCAGGTGTAATAAGCGTTAACTCAATTTCACCACAATATAGCGAAAGTAGTGAGTTAGCATGGCACTCAGGCTATGTCTCGGCTAAGTACAGCAGTGTTGATAACGGCCAAAAACTAGGTTTGGGAGCACGTTTAGCAAGCGATACTGTGAGCCTTAATTACCAAGGCTCGTTTAGCGATGCCAACAGCTACGAAGATGGAAAGGGTAATGTGGTACTTGATACATTATATCGGGCTCAAAACCACAGCCTAACTGGCGCGATACGTGACGATAAACAGCAATTTGTGATAAAGCTTACGCATCAAAAAATACCGTATCAGGGTTTTGCTAATCAGTACATGGATATGACTGATAACACCAGTTATGGCGCTATTGCCCAATATAAGTGCAGTTTTGAAAACAGCGAGCTACAAGGACAAGTTAATTGGCACAGCGTTAAACACGAAATGGGTTTTTTTAGTAAGGAAAAAACCGGCATGATGCCCATGAAAACAGATGCAAAAGACATAAGCACACAGCTTAAATGGCGCCTTACACTTGATCAAAATAGCTCATTACTACTTGGACAAGAATATTATAATTACCGCATTGATGATTGGTGGCCGGCGATTGAAGGCTCAACTATGATGGGGCCAAATGATTATATAAATATTAATAGCGGTAAGCGTGAGCGTATTGCCTTATTTGTAGAATATGAAAGCCAAATCAATAACAAGCTCTGGTTAAATACGGGTTTAAGGGTTGAGCGTGTTAATACACAGGTTGATGAAGTACAAGCCTATAACGATGGCATGATGAATATGGGCAGTATGAGCGCAATGACAACTGCCAATAATGCGCTAGCTGCCAATAACTTTAACAATGCCGATAGAGACATAACCGACACCTTAGTTGATGTAAATGTGTTAGCTAATTACCAAGTTACACTATATGACGAGCTGCAATTAGGCCTTGCCCGTAAAAGCCGAGCCCCTAATTTATATGAGCGTTACAGTTGGGGTGTAAGTAATATGGCAAGCACTATGATTGGCTGGTACGGCGACGCTAATGGTTATATTGGTAACCCAAACCTCAAAGCCGAAACCGCCCATACCATCAGTGCAACGTATTCAAAAACAGCAAAAAATGATGCGTGGCGGGTAAGTGCTAATGTGTGGTACACCGATGTAACGGACTACATTGATGCAGATATTGTACGTAGTTTTAATAGTTATGGTTTAGCAAATACAACACGTAACATTTTAAGCTTTACTAATGTTGACGCCACACTTTATGGCGCAAAGCTTGATATAAGTAAGGTACTTTATCAATCAACACAGTTTGGCGAATGGCAATTAAAAGCAAACATAACGAGCACTCGTGGGAAGCGCCGCGACACTAACCAACCGCTTTATCAAATTAAGCCGTTACATACAGCGCTCTCATTAAGCCAGCAAATAGGGATATTCGAAAATGCATTGTTGTGGGAGTGGGTAGATACAAAATCACGCGTTGATGTTAACCGCTTAGAAAACCAAACCGTTAGTTACAGCTTAGTTAATATAAGCTCTAAAGCTTCTTTTGATGCGCTTACGCTGGGTATTGAGGTGGTAAACTTATTTGATACGTTTTATCAATTACCCCTAGGCGGGGTAAGTATTGCAGCGCTTAAGCAAGGTAGCAGCACGGGGTTTACTCAATTAGCTGGGCAAGGGCGCTCATTTAATATAAGTGCCAGTTACGCATTTTAAACCCATATAAAGCGTTGAGAATAGGTTGCTTGGCGCTTTAGTTTAATCAGATGTTGGCGTAACTTGCTCGGCGTTGGTTGTTTGCTGCGCCTCTAAAGCTAGTTTTTCACGCTCTGCTTTTGATACATACGCCGGTTTATTACTTTTATGCAATTTAGCATTAGCACGTTTATCTTTTTTCTGAAATTTGGTGACAATTTTTTTGCGGCGGTTCATTAGTACTAATACTCTGATTAATTAAGGTCGCGCATTATACAACCAATGCAATGTAAGCCGCTATCTAAATTTAAAGCGCGATTGTTGTAACCCTGCCGCAAAGGTCTATTTAATACTATTGCTTGGCGGTATAATTTAGCTTTAATACCAATTTAATTATTTAAGCGATTTATTATTGCGCATTGGTAGTAATGATTCATACAAAAGGATACGTTTTGAAAAAGTTAGCTTTGCTTTGCAGTGCTTTATTTGCTTTTAGCGCACATGCACAATTACATACAAATATTGATAGTGTTGCCGATTACGCTGTTAATACTTATCAACAATCACAAATTCACACGTTAACTAATTTAGTGGCTTTTCCTACGGTAAATAAAGAGTCGATACCCGCGCCACAAAATCCTGACTTTATTAATTTCAAATCTGTATTAAAAATGAAAGCTGCAGAGCTTGGGTTTGATTACCAAGACCTAGGCTACACCGTGCTTATAGGCATGGGAGATCAAAGCGAAAAGGTTACCGTTGTAACCCACGGAGACGTACAACCGGCCAATGCCAGTAAGTGGAAACAAAGCCCATTTATTATTGATACCTCAGAGCCTGGCAAATTAGTTGGGCGAGGCACAGAAGACGACAAAGGCGCAATAGCCACCGCACTATACGCCATGAAAGCGATTAAAGATAAAGGCATAGAGCTTAATAACCGCATAGAGCTGATGATTTACCTAGCCGAGGAATCTGACTGGGGCCCGCTTACAGAATTTATGAAAACCTACGAGCAGCCCAAATACGCCGTAACCATTGATGCATCATACCCAGTTGTAGTTGCCGAAAAAGGCTGGAGCTTAATTGCTCCTACTTTTAATGCTACCTCAAAACAAACCGGTATGTATGTGAGTGATTTAGCGGGTGGCGCGTTTAAAAGCCAAATACCAGAAGATGCAAGCTTAGTGCTACATAACGCAAGCGTTGTAGTTATTAACTCATTAAAAGCTAAAGCTAAAACACTTAGTGAAGTTGAGTTTAACTTTGAAGAGCAAGCTGAAGGCTTAAAAATAACTGTAAAAGGGGTGTCAGCGCACTCATCAGAGCCAGAGTCGGGCGTTAATGCTATTGCACACCTGAGCGAGCTATTTAAAGACGTAGCACTTGAAAATAATAGCGATGGCCAGCTTATAAAATTTGTAAATCAATTAATTGGTTTAGATATTCATGGTAAGCAATTTGGTAATATTGCCTACGAGCACGAATTCATGGGCCCAATGAGCGTAGCCCCTACCGTAATTGAACGCGATGGTAGTGCACTAACGTTAGCCATTAACGCGCGCCGCCCAGTTGGTAAAGATGAAAACCTACTTAAAGCGCAAATAAACAGTGCGATTAAGGAATGGGAAACGGTAAATAACGTAACGCTTACTAAAGTCGAGACCATTATTGGTACACCCATGCTGTTAGATAACGCGCCGCACGCACAAAAGCTGCTTGATATTTTTAAACATTTTACAGGTGACGAACAAGCTGACTTTGTATCAATTGGCGGAGGCACTAACGCAAAATTATTTGATAATGCAGTATCGTTTGGCCCTTCAATGCCAGGCAAACGTTATACCGGCCACTCAGAGCATGAATTTATTACGCTTGAGCAATTAGCGCTTAATTTACGTATGTATACCGCAATGATGATAGAGCTAGGTAATATGTAAGTTATAGCTGTTTTAATATAAAAGCCGCCTTATTTAGCTGAAGTGACTCCAGCAAGGCGGCTTTTTTGTATTTACTAAAACTGAGCTACAAAACTGAGATTGTATATATCGTAGTCATCGTTATCGGTGTAATTAGCTGTAAAATAGTAGTTATCGTTAATAAAGTATTTACCTTCAACAACTAAATCTGAGTCGTATAAACCAACGCCAACTGCAACATGCTTATTAAAGTAATAATTTGCCAACACATTAAAAATTGAATCATCGCCAGCATCGAGATAGTCAGCATTTATAGTAAAGTAGCGTTCATCGTAAAGGTGAGCAAAGTAACGTGATGATAAGTCCCACGACTCTATTTCATCATCCGTCTCAACAGTAAAACCAATGTAGTCGGTGTCATTAATTTGGTGATTATATTGGGCTTTAAATAAATAAACTGTATCGCCATATTCGTAATCTACCATACGTGCAGATACTTTTAGCGAATCAGCAAATAAGTAACCTATGCCAAGTGAATAGGTATCAGTATCGCCAATATTAGGCAGCTCTATGGTTGCAAAAGCATTACCGTAAAAGCCTTCTCCAAAAATCCCTTTTCCACTATAACCATCTGAATTAAAGTAATTTAAGCCTATATTACTATCTGTATCTAGGTAGCCATAATCATCCCACACTCCCGAGCTTTGTTGCTCTTCAAAGTAATAATGCGTAGATAATCCGTACACATTATCGCTGTAATAGCGTGAATCTATTTTTGCGTAGTTGATTGTATTAAACCATTGCTTTGATGCTGATTGTTCAGCGTTTACTGACGCTGCACAGCTAAGTGCAAGCAAAGAGAGTGGTATTAAGTAGCGCATAAGTATCCTTTCTTATAATTAAATAGGTGTATCTAGAAAAGGTATTATATTAAATTCTCTTTAAAATACATTTAAATAATTGTAATTAACTGTATGTTTGTATAAGTATTTGTAGAGATGCGCTTGAAGGGGCTGCTATAAATTTATGACTAATGTCATATTAACTGATGACAAATAGCACCTTTCAGGCTTAAAAATTAAGGCAATAATAACCTTACATTTTAAGAGGAGAGCAAACATGAATACACCAACATTTTTTGATAATTTAAAACGTTACTTTGTGGCTTTGGTATTTTTGACCGCGATAAACTTAATTACATCGCCAAATAATTTATGGGTAGTTTGGCCTGCTTTAGGGATGGGCATTGCATTGCTAAATGAGTTATTAAATTCAAATAACTCAAAAAGAGTTAGGGATGAGTGTTAAGCCAAGTAACAGGTTACCTGGCTTAACGCGTAAAACCGTAAGGTTTAAAAATTACGTTTTATGCGGTTGAGTCGAGCGTTGCGTTTAGGGAGATTTCGGTATTAAGTAGCTTTGAAATAGGGCAGCCTTTTTTAGTTTGCTCACACAGTGCCTGAAATTGCTCATTGGCTATGTCACTAATACGTGCTTTTACTTCAAGCGCTATATGGGTGACTGCAAAGCCGTCATCAACCTCATCAAGGCTTACGGTGGCTTTAGTATCAATTTTATCGGCTTTAAAACCGGCATCGCCAAGAGCAAGCGAAAGCGCCATACTAAAGCAGGCACTGTGCGCAGCTCCCACTAATTCTTCTGGGTTAGAACCAGGCTCGTCTTCAAAGCGAGTATTAAAACCAAATGGTTGTTTATCAAGTGCGCCGCTTTGTGTAGAAATACTGCCTTTACCTGTTTTAATATCGCCTGACCAGGTTGAGTTTGCCGTTTTTTTAATCGTCATCATCTTCTCCTTGCGTTGCATGTAAGCTTTTCAGGCTGAGTAAGTGCTATTTACATAAAACACCTAAATACAGCCTTAAAAGCCGAGTTATTCATACCATTGCAAAATAGACGCCAGCTCACGTATAGCATAAAGGATTAATACCTTTTAATTTTTATTACGTTTACAGCGCTCTGAGCAGTAAATAACGTTATCCCAATCGCGCTGCCACTTTTTACGCCACGCAAAAGGCTTGTTGCAAACAGGGCACATTTTTTGTGGTAAGTAACTTTTTTTATGTGCCATATTAATTACTTTTTGCGGTGTTTTTTTGTGTACGAGTAAGCCCTACATGCTTTTTTAATATGTTAGGAATTGCACATTTAACATCGGCGCGCTCGCGGTATTGCCATAAACGTTCGCGCGCTTGTTTGGAGGCTTGAGTTAAATCAAGCATGGGCTCGGGGTAGTCTTCACCAAGTTTAAAGTCGTTAAACAGCGCTTCCATTGGTGTTTGTTGCCAAGGCTCGTGTAAATATTCTGTCGGCAGCTTTTCAAGTTCGGGGCACCATTTTTTAATAAAGGCGCCGGTTGGGTCTTGATCTTCAGATTGCTTAATTGGGTTGTAATGTCTAATGGTGTTAATACCCGTAACTGAGGCCTGCATTTGTATTTGTGGGTAATGAATGCCAGGTTCAAAGTCTAAAAAGTAATTTGCCAAAGGTAAGCTTGCCTGCTGCCAGCTTATATTTAAATGATGCGTTACAAAGCTAACCAACATAGCGCGCATTCTAAAATTAATATAGCCCGTGGTTTTTAAGCAGCGCATACAGGCATCAATAATAGGTATACCCGTTTGGCCTTGTGCCCAGCGCTCAATATCGTGTTGTACGTTGTCATCGTTTCTATATGGGAACTGATGATACCCCGCATTGAGCGCTTTAAACTCCATCGTACTCTCACTTTCAAATTTTTGCATAAAATGGCAGTGCCAATGCAAACGCGATACAAATGCAGCAAGCGGGCGCTTCCAGCCTTTTTTGCTTGGGTGTTTTGCATGGTATGCATCAATAGCGGTTTGATAAACCTGTTTAAGGCTAATATTACCCCATGCTAAATAAGGCGAAAGCCTAGAGCAATGAATACGGCTTAAGCTGGGGCTAGATATGCCTTTTTGATATCCCTTACCGCGCTCAGCAAAAAAGCTTTGCAATATTGTGTGCGCAGTTAAAGGTCCACCTACTTGAAAGTTGTCATCATTTTGCGTGTAGCTGTCGGGCAATTTAGGTGTTTGGTAGTTATGAAGTGTAATGGTTTTTATGTTTTTCCAATTAGGAATAGCAATAGGGGCCTGCATTGTTTGTTGCCAGCGTGCGTTCCAATCTTTACGTTTTTTTTTGCCACGAATAACGGCGCCCGTTTGTGACTCAAGCCAGTTAACTTTGTTAGCTTTACACCATATAGCAACGGCTTTATCGCGCTCAAAGGTATTGTTTAAGCCAATTTCTTGATGGCTAAATATGTTTGCTATTTGGTATGTTTGATTAAGCGTGTCTAACAGTGTCAGCATGTCTTGGTTAAAAATATACAGCGTTGCTTTGTAGCGAGTTAGCTGCTGATTTATTTCGCCTACTGATTGATAAACAAAACGCCAATGGCGCGCATTATAATGTGCATCCTCAAGCATTAGTGGCTCAAAGTTGTATAGCAGTAGCGTGGGTAAATCATTACTAAATGCATTTTTAAGTGGTTGATGGTCGCTAAGGCGTAAATCGCGTTTAAACCACACTATGTTTATTTTTTCGCGCATATTTAAAAAAGTGGCTGCAGTTATGAAATACTGTACGCAATACAGCGCTTTTACGATTTGCAGTACGACGTATAAAGGAAAATTATGTTTTTAGATTTAACGCAAAACACGCAGCACAATGTTTACTCGTATTTAGTTGGGGGTATTAGCCCGCGTCCTATTGCTTGGGTAAGCACACTTAGTAAGGAGGGGGTTGCTAATATTGCCCCGTACTCTTTTTTTACAGTGGCCAGCTGTAACCCGCCAGTGCTGAGCGTGACCCAAGTAAACCCACGCGACAAAGCCAATAAAGACACGCTTTTAAACCTTCAAGCCACTAACAACTGCGTGGTTAATATTGTTAGTGAAGAGCTAGTAGAAAAAATGAATCAAAGCTGCGCTAATTATCCACATAATGTGAGTGAATTTGAGGCGGCAAATATTGAAACAATCGCCAGTACACACGTAACATCCCCAGGCGCCGCAGCGGCTAAAGTAAGATACGAGTGCACCTTAAGAGACGTTATTCAGATAAGCGACGAACCCGGTGGCGGCAAAGTTATGCTACTCAACGTGGTGGGAATTTATATTGACGATAACGTGTTAGTAAATGGCTATATAGATCCCACGCGTTTAAACAGCATAGGTAAAATGGGTGGAGACTACTTTAGCTCTACTAAAGATAAATTTGTACTAAAGCGGCCACAATTGTAAAATAACAGATTAACTTTATACACTTACTGTTAACTCATTAAGCGTTACTTATAAAAACAAATGGATATTGAATGTCTAAACTTTACCTCACTTTAGTATTTGCCCTACTTAGTTTTAGCTGCCTATCAGCCTCTGATAAAAAGCTACCCATAGAAGCGTTTGCAGGCTTAAAAAGCATAAGCCAAGTTAAGCTCTCACCAGATGGAAATAACATTGCGTATGTTAGAAACCTTGATGGCGATTTAGTTTTAATGGTGCAAAGCCTTACAACAGGCAAGGGCAAGCCGATTATTAAATCGGATAACCACACTGTATTTTTTGACTGGTTTAGTTGGGCAAATAATGATGTTTTGTTATTGGGCGCACGATACATTAAATATCAATTTGGTGGGGTTAAGTATGCGTCTACATTAATGTATTCGTATAATCTAAGTGATGATAAAGGAATAAAACTGGCGTTTAGAGCAAACAACACGCGTGATGAAAAGCAGCCTCAGTTTTCTGACCGAATTATTAGCTTTTTACCGGAGCAAGAAAATAAAATACTCGTGCAGGGCGACTTTAAAATAGCCAATACCCCTGCTGTGTATGAACTTGACCTAACTACCTTACGCAAAAAACAAATACAACGTGCTCGTGCAGATGTAACCAGTTGGTTTGCTGATAGACAAGGCAAGGTTCGTATTGCTAAAAAAATGGATGAAACACAATTTACTTACGAGCTGTACAACGAGCAAAATGAGTCGTGGCAAACACTATTTAGCTACGAAGTATTTAGTGAGCAAAGCATTTCGATACTTGGCTTTGATAAAGACCCTAACTTTTTATACATCACTGCGCTCCATGAAGGGCGTGATGCATTATTTAAGCTTAATCTAACAACTAACAAACGTGAGCTCATTTTTAGCGACGACAAGTACGATGTCGATGGCGATATTTTTTACTCCCGTAAAACTGGCGAAGTGGCAGGCTTTACGCATTCGCATTTAGAAGATGGTATTGCGTATTGGGATGAAGACTTAGACAAGCTACATCGCTC